>Ga0172373_10002327_pt1 | contig 29368 bp, 31 predicted proteins | sample Lak10m_2_FD_114546 | JGI IMG/M metagenome (GOLD analysis project Ga0172373, IMG submission 114546) | Freshwater microbial communities from Kabuno Bay, South-Kivu, Congo - kab_092012_10m | ecosystem: Environmental > Aquatic > Freshwater > Lake | place: Democratic Republic of the Congo...
AAAGAAGAAGAACGATTCCGTAACACGTTGAAAACTGGTCTCGGAATTCTTGAAGATGATTTTGCGGCCGGTGGTTCCAAACTTTCCGGTCGCTCTGCGTTCTTGTTGCACGATACATACGGATTTCCGTTAGAGCTCACTCAGGAGATCGCTGGTGAACGTGGTATCGAAGTTGATATCGATGGCTTTGAAGCAGAGATGTCCCAGCAGCGAACCCGCGCGAAAGATGCTCGCAAATCCGGACGCGCAGATGGCGACAGGGTGGAGGCTTACCGCGAAGTTCTGGAGGCTCATGGAACAACTGAGTTTGTTGGATACATCCGAGATTCGGCTGAATCAACAGTTGTTGCGGTGATTGATGGCGATGAAGGACTTGTTGAAGTGTTCTTGGATCACACACCTTTCTATGCAGAGAGCGGCGGTCAAGTCGGTGACGTCGGAACCTTGACTCACGAGTCGTTTGAGTTGGAAGTTGTCGACACCACATTTGCTCTTCCTGGTTTGCGACGTCATGTTTGTCGAGTTGCCCGCGGAGAAGTACGTGAAGGTGTCGTCGTTAAGGCGCACATCAACGTTGAGGCGCGCACCGCAACACGCCGCAATCACACCGGCACCCATGTTTTGCACTGGGCGTTGCGTACTGTTCTCGGAGAGCACGTGAAGCAGGCCGGTTCTCTGGTGTCGCCAGATCGTTTGCGTTTCGACTTCAGTCACTACGAAAGTGTGACACCAGAAGAAATTGAAAAGATTGAGATATTGGCAAACACTCAAGTTCTCGCCAACTCTTCAGTTGACGCATTTGAAACGTCTAAAGATGAGGCGCTGGCTGCCGGGGCCATTGCATTCTTCGGCGACAAGTACGGAGACACTGTTCGAGTGCTTCGTGCAGGTGCGTCCACTGAATTGTGCGGTGGAACTCACGTGTCCGCAACGGGAGACATTGGCACCATCAAGATCATTTCGGAATCTTCGATTGGTTCAAACCTTCGCCGTATCGAAGCAGTCACTGGCGAAAATGCAGTGAAGTACATCCAACGCACTAATGACATTTTGCAAAAAGTGTCAACTGCATTGGGCACAAAGGCCGACGAAGCAGTCGCTGGAGTTCAACGCAAGTTGGACGAATTAAAGGCCGCACAAGACGAAATCAAAACTCTCCGTGCTCGTCTTGCCGCAGGTCGTGCCGCTGAATTGTCTTCGTCTGCTGTCGAGGGCGTTGTTGTTGAGCGAATTGATGGACTCGCCGCCAATGACCTGAGAGATCTGGCGTTGGCGGTTCGCCAGCAAAGCGGAATTCAAGCAGTGGTGCTTGTTGGCGAGACCGACACTGGCGGTGTTTCGCTTGTCGCAGCAACTGTGCCTGCACTCAAGTTGAACGCAAGTGATTTCATCAAAGATGCTGCACGGGCAGTTGGTGGAGGCGGCGGTGGCAAAGGTGATGTCGCAACCGCGGGTGGAAAAGATCCCTCAGGAATTGATGAGGCTCTCTCTATTGCTCGAAACAAAGCACGCGAAATTTTCGCTTCCGCGTCGTAGGCCGTGCGGTTACTTGGCATTGATCTCGGTTCAAAGAGAATCGGAGTTGCTGTCTCTGACAGAAGTGGGACAATTGCGTCACCTCTCACTGTGATTGCGAGAGGCAAGACCCAACGACTTGACCATGAAGAAATTGCTCGTCTAGTAGTCGAGGAAGAGGCCGAAGGAATTGTGGTTGGGCTTCCTCTCAACATGGATGGCTCGTCTGGTAGCGCCGCACAAGCTGCCGAACGAGAGGTCGAGCGAATGGCTACGGTGGTGAACGTGCCCGTGTATCTGCATGACGAACGTCGCTCCACTGTTCAAGCCGATCAGTCAATGGTGCAACGAAACATGAATGCCACCGATCGTCGGGCAGTTGTGGACAAAGTCGCGGCCGCATTCATCTTGCAGTCGTGGCTGGATGCGCACAGAGAAAGTGGAGCGTCATGACCGGCGACCCACTCTTGCCAAACGACTGGAAGACAGATCCATGGGACGACGTTGCTGTTGTTCCCGACACTGCAACTGATGATTTGAAGCCAGGTTTTGATTACCTTCGTCAACCATTGCGAATGGTGGTGTCCATCGTGATTGCCACCATCTTGTTGTTGGGGGCAGCTGGTTGGTGGACAATCCATCAATTGAATCCATCTGGTGAGGCCGGTGCTCCCGTGAACTTCACCATCACTGATGGCGATACCTGGTCAAGTGTTTCTGCTCGTCTTGATGAACAAGGCATCATCTCGAATGCTCGACTGTTTCGTTGGTATACGTCAACAAAGGGAAGCATCACATTGGTGCCCGGTTATTACGCACTGAAGCCGGGCGACAATGCGGGCAACATCATCGAGGCGTTGTCCACCCCGCCTGCCCAGACGTTTGTCTCTGTCACTTTCCCTGAAGGAATGACAATTGCTCAAATGGGGGAGCGATTGGCGTCCAAGTTGACGTTCATGACCACCGATGATTTTCTCGCGTCAGCAACTGATGGTTCCGTCACATCTGAGTTGTTACCGAAAGGTGTGAAGACTCTCGAGGGGCTGTTGTTCCCCGATACCTACCAAGTGTCTGGTGATGGATCGGAGGCGCGAGTTGTGTCCACCATGGCCGCCATGATGGAACGCGTTGCGCGGCAAGTTGATTTGAAATCTGGTGCACGAATTCGAGGTTTCACGCCGTATGAGATTCTCATCATTGCGTCTCTCATTGAACGTGAAGCCAAAGTGCCTGAAGACAGGCCAAAGATTGCTCAAGTCATCTACAACCGGCTAGCTGAGAAGATGAAACTCGAAATCGATGCAAGCGTGAAGTACGGACTCGACCCTGCAATGTCGTGGACTGACATGAAAGCAACCGATACGCCATACAACACGTATTTACGAGCAGGTCTGCCGCCAACTCCCATTGCGAATCCTGGTCGCGCATCTATTCAGGCCGCACTTGCTCCGGCGGGGACACCTCCTAAGACGGACGAAGCGTGCCAGAACCTTCCAACGGGAGAGAAGTGCAGATACTTGTATTACGTCTTAGCTGACAAGACCGGCCGACACGTTTTTGCAACAACATATGAACAGCACTTGATCAACATTGAGAAGTCTCGTGCAGCAGGAGTTCTTCCATGACGGTCATCGGTGCCGTCCTTGGATCTCCAATCTCGCATTCGTTGTCGCCTGCGTTGTACCGTGCGGCGTTTTCTGAACTTGGGATTTCTGGTGACTACGTTGCCGTTGAATGCGACGTTGATGATGTGGCATCAACATTTCAAAACTTGCGCAAGGGAGATATTCGGGCTCTTTCCATCACAATGCCGCTGAAGGAAGCAATCATCCCATTTCTAGATCACGTTGACTCAAATGTTGATTTGTTGAATGCGGTGAATTGTGTCTCGTTTGTCGACGGCGTTGCACTCGGTCACAACACAGACGGTGATGGTTGTTGTGATGCACTGGAAGAACAAGGTGGGGCCTCCCTTCGGGGTGCACATGTGATGTTGATTGGTGCTGGCGGTACGGCACGCTCGGTTGCTTTGGCGCTTGGTCGGCGGGGCGCGCATGTCACCGTGATGAATCGGTCGTTGGATAACGCGTTGTATCTCGTTGGTCGATTGACCGAAGACATCGAAACACATGGTGGCAGCATCACCTTGGGTGGCGTCGCAGATGTGGCCGATGCAAGCGTGTTGGTCAACACCACATCGGTTGGAATGAATTCAACTGAGACTCCGTTGCCGTCTGAGTACTTGCATTCCGGGTTGGTGGTTCTTGATGCCGTCTATCAGCCGTTGACCACGACTCTTCTTGCCGATGCCGCACATGCCGGAGCAACCACGATTGATGGATTGTGGATGCTCATTCAGCAGGCACGACGCCAGTGTGTCCATCAATTCGGACAGAAGCCTTCTGTAGACACCCTCAGAGCTGCTGCAGAACGCGAACTTTCCCATCGCCACAAGTAGCCTCTAAGCGTGCTTAGGTACCTGACAGCTGGCGAATCTCACGGACGTGCCCTCACGGTGATTGTGGAGGGTCTGCCCGCTGGTCTTCCCATTCTTGCCGAGCATATTGAGAACGATTTGGCTCGTCGCCGGTTGGGTTATGGCCGCGGCCCGCGTCAACGATTCGAGAAAGATGTCATCACCTTGGTGGGTGGTGTTCGACATGGTCGGACTCTTGGTTCGCCAGTTGCCATTGAAATTCAGAACTCAGAATGGTTCCGTGGAGATAAGTGGCACGAGGAAATGTCTCCAGAGCCAGGCGCGACAAAGACTCCGCTCACTCAGCCGCGCCCAGGCCACGCCGACTTAGTGGGAATGCAGAAGTACGGATTTTCTGATGCGCGGGACGTGCTGGAGCGTGCAAGTGCACGTGAAACAGCAGCGCGAGTAGCAGCAGGCGCGCTTGCAAAGCAGTTGTTATCCCACATTGGTGTTGGGGTGTTGAGCCATGTTGTTCAAATCGGCTCAGCACGTGCGCAAAACACCGTGCTTCCAACAATGTCTGATCTTGATGCCATTGATGCATCTGAAGTTCGCTGTTTCGATTCGTCGGCTGAAGCTGCAATGATTTCCGCCATCAAAGAAGCAGCCAAAGAGGGTGACTCGCTGGGCGGAATCGTTGAAGCGATTGCATACGGAGTTCCCATTGGACTTGGAAGCCATGTTCACTGGGATCGAAAGATTGATGCATCTCTTGCGCAAGCCGTCATGAGTATCCAGGCCGTCAAAGGTGTGGAGATTGGTGACGGCTTCGAAGTGTCTGGTCTTCGCGGAAGTGAATCGCACGACCCCATCCACTGGGATGCGGTGAATCGTAAGTACATCCGAGAAGGTCATCGTTCTGGTGGTACCGAGGGCGGAATTACTACTGGTGAGCCACTCATCGTTCGTGCCGCAATGAAGCCACTTGCCACGTTGAACAGGCCGTCGCTCAAGACAGTTGACACGGTGACAAAGGAAGAGACCGTCAGTTTCAAAGAGCGCACCGATGTCACTGCAGTGCCTGCACTCGGCGTGGTTGTCGAGACAATGGTGTCACTCGTTTTGGCCGCAGAAGCTCAGCGAAAGTTTGGCGGCGATTCGCTTGCAGAATTCGTTCGCAATGCGCGTGCCTTTGAAGCCACACTGGAATCGTGACCACACCACCCATTGTTGTTCTCGTTGGATTGATGGGAACCGGTAAATCCACTGTGGCAAGAACTCTTGCCGATCACTTCCATTCAGATTGTCTTGACACGGACAAACTGGTGGAACAGTCGGCGGGGATGTCGGTTCGAGACATTTTCTCTCAACATGGCGAAGATGGATTTCGCGCCATGGAGACGGACATTCTCGCTCAATGTTTGCGGTCGCCACAACCGGCCGTTGTGGCAGGAGCGGGTGGCGTTGTTGTGCGCGAGGAAAATCGGAAGCTTTTGAATGATGCACGTCACAGTGGCCGTGCACTTGTGGTGTGGCTCCACGCGCGCCCAGACGTCTTGGTGGAACGGACAAAAAAGGGCGGACATCGGCCCTTGCTCGATGACGACCGGGCTGGCACTCTCGCGCGATTGTCAGAAGAGCGCGCGCCTCTCTATGGCAAGGTGGCAGACATCGTTGTCGATGTTTCTGAAAGATCATCCGAATCGGTCGCGGCCCTCATCATCGAAGCAATAGCCGTTGATGCAGAAGAGCGCGGTGGTAGTAATGGGTGAGATGACTCAGGTGCAAATTAACTTGGGCGACCGTTCATATTCGGTTGTCGTTGGCCGCGGTGTTCTTGCGGAAGCATCCGCCATGCTGCCCGCCAAAGCTCAACGCGTTGCTGTCGTCACTCAGGTGGGAATTCCCGATTCGTATGTTCCGCCATTTCCTGGCCGTGCCGTATCTATTCATCACATCGGTGTTGGAGAAGAGCACAAGAGTTTGTCAACGATTGAAAAATTGTGTCGCGAATTTGCTCAACACGGTCTCACGCGTTCTGACGTTGTAGTTGCTGTCGGTGGGGGAATGGTGACAGATGTTGCGGGTTTTGCTGCGGCTTCGTATCACCGCGGAATACCGGTTGTTCATGTTGCAACGTCACTGTTGGCGATGATTGACGCTGCAGTCGGTGGTAAGACCGGTATCAATATTCCAGAAGGAAAGAATCTTGTTGGCGCGTTCTGGCAGCCAAGTGGAGTGGTGTGCGATCTTGATGTTCTGGAAACACTGTCAGAGCGTGAAATGAGATGTGGTTTGGGCGAGATGGCCAAGTACCACTTCATAGTTCGCGAGAATCTGAACGAAATTCCGTTTGATGAACGCGTGGCCCGTTGTATTCAAATCAAAGGCGACATTGTTGCGGCCGATGAAAGAGAAGGTGGAATTCGTGCCTTCCTCAACTATGGCCACACACTTGCTCACGCACTTGAAATTGATACAGATTTTTCAATTGCGCATGGAGAAGCCGTGGCAATCGGTGTCTTGTATGCAGCGCATGTTGCGCATCGCATGGGTCGTATCTCAAGCGAACGTGTTGACCAGCACTATCACGTTGTTCACGATGTCTATGGCTTGCGTCGCCCCTTACCAAACGGAGTGACAATCGACTCTCTCATCGAAGCCATGGGGCGAGACAAGAAAGCAGTTGACTCGCTGACATTTGTTCTCGATTCGGCCACTGGTCTTGAAGTGGTTCCTGGCATTGAGACCGACGTCTTGCAACAGGCGTATAGCGATCTTGAAGCGCGCCTCAGCAATCTCTGATGTACCAAACAGAACGCCTCATTCTCCGCGAATGGATTGATGCAGATATTGAACCGTTTGTTGAACTGTGTGCAGATCCAGAAGTGATGGAGCATTTTCCAGCACCGCTCACAAGAGATGAAACGGTGGACATGGTGAGTGCCATCCGACAACGATTTGCTGACAACGGATTTGGTCTGTGGGCTGTGGAGTGTGAAGGGCGTTTTGCTGGGTATGTCGGTCTTAATCTCACAGGTCCCGCGTTCACCACATCGTTTGCCCCGTGTCATGAAGTGGGATGGCGTTTAGCGAAGTGGGCGTGGGGTCGCGGATACGCCTCAGAAGCTGCGCGCGAAGCACTGCGTCTTGGGTTCACCTCGTTCAATCTCGACACCATTTACTCATGGACAACTCGTTTGAATCATCGCAGTGAGGCTGTGATGAGGCGAATTGGCATGCAACGTAGAGAAGATCTGGATTTTGTTCACCCTGGCACTCCGGGCTGGCACGGCGCCGAGCACCTCGTATATTCGCTGTCGCGCGAACAATGGCAAGAGTACGGTAAGTGACATGTCTATTTCTTCGGTTCTCGTTCTCAACGGGCCAAACCTCAATTTGCTGGGACAACGCGAGCCTGAGGTCTACGGCTCTGAAACATTGGCAGACCATGTGTCGGCGGTGACCGACGAAGCGAAGAAGTTCGGAATCAGTGTTGACCATCTGCAGACCAACTCTGAGGCAGAGATGGTGTCAGCCATTCATGATGCTCGTCAAAAACACCAGGGCATCATCATCAATGCCGGAGCTTTCACTCATTACTCGTGGGCCGTTCACGACGCACTTCGTTCATACGATGGAATTGCAGTGGAAGTTCATTTGTCGAACCCTGGGTCGAGAGAAGACTTTCGTCATGTCAGCGTTTTGTCGTCTGTGGTCGCTGGAACCATCTCAGGTTTCGGTGGTGCTGGCTATGTGTTGGCTCTGCATGCACTCGTGTCGCTCAATCGATAGAACATGTCCATTAGTCACCGCCTGAAGTCATTCATTGCGGCTGGTGATGCGTCACACGTTCTTGTTCTTCGGTTGGAAGACATTCGTTGGTTAACCGGCTTTTCCGGTAGTACCGCTTTCATGGTGGTGAATCGCCAAGACGAATCACTGCAACTTTTTGTTGATAGTCGCTATGTCGAACGCGCCCATCATCAAGTACAGCGTGCGGGTTCATCTGCGGCAGTTATTGAAACCATCAGTGGTGCGTCTTTGGTGGAAACGTTGTCGCCATTTGTTCAAGGAGAAATAGCGCTCGATTTTCATCACGTCACCGCTGCACGACATCGCGAACTTGCAGGCGCTTTTCATGTTGTAGAGGAAGCGGGATTGTTCAATCAACTTCGGCGAATCAAGGACTCCTCTGAAATTGCCACGATGGAGCACGCTGCACACATCGCCGACTTGGCTCTTGCTTCGGTCATTAACGAGGGCGTCGTTGGAGAATCTGAGAAGCAAGTGCGAAATCGCATTGATGCGGCGCTTCGACATTTCGGGGCCGATGCGGTTGCCTTTGACACCATTGTCGCCACCGGACCGAACGGCGCGCGGCCGCATCATGAACCATCGGATGCGCTGATTGAAAACGGGCACGCAGTGGTGATTGACATGGGCGCCGAAGTTGATGGCTATCGAAGCGACATGACTCGAACCATTCAAGTGGGGCGTTGGGACAGTGAAATATCTGAGATGTATCGGATTGTGAAAGAGGCTCAAGAAGCCGGTGTGGCCGCGGTTTGCAATGGGGTGGTGGGCTCAGACGTCGATGGTGCCGTGCGACAAGTCTTTCGTCGCGAGGGAGTCGAGCATGAATATCTTCATGGAACTGGTCATGGCGTGGGTCTGTATATCCATGAAGAACCCATCATGTCGCCCCGATGCAGTGCTGTTCTCTCGGAACATGAGGTGGTGACGGTGGAGCCTGGGCTCTATCGTAAAGGGGTCGGAGGCGTCCGGATCGAAGATCAGGTCGTCGTCACAGGCACAGGTTGCCGAATTCTTACCCTCAGTCCTAAGGAACTTTCATGCCCGCGATCACAACGAACGATCTGAAAAACGGAATCACGCTCGAGCTCGACAACGGACTTTTCACCGTTGTTGAATTCCAGCACGTGAAGCCTGGCAAGGGCGGCGCATTCGTCCGCACAAAGTTGCGCAATCTTCGTAACGGAAACGTATTTGAAAAGACATTCAATGCTGGCATCCGTGTTGAGCAAGCGATTCTCGATAAGCGTGACATGCAGTTCTTGTACAAGGACGGTTCTGACTTTGTTTTCATGGACACTGAGTCATACGACCAAACAACAATCCCGCCTGCGGCTCTTGGTGAAGCTGCCGAGTATCTCATCGAGCAAGCAATGGCCATCATCGCCTACTACAACGGTGAAATCGTCACGGTGGAAATTCCAGCGTCCGTAGAACTCGTCATCACTGACACTGAGCCAGGTGTTCAGGGAGATCGTGTGTCCGGAGCAAAGAAGCCCGCAACACTGGAAACCGGGAAAGTGATTCAGGTTCCGTTGTTTGTGAACGTTGGCGACAAAGTCAAAGTGGACACACGTTCCGGCGACTACATCACTCGCGTCTAATGTCAGACGACTCGGATACGTTCCGCCAATACGACGAACGGACAGATGCGCGCGAACAAGCTGTGATGTTGCTATACGAATCAGAGCAACGTTCCGTCTCGCCACTTGATTTGCTGGGCGAGCGCGGGATTGCTTCGGAGGCGTTAGCGCGCACGCTGTTACTTGGCGTGGAGGCGTCTCGCGAGCGGATTGATGCAGAAATCGTGACGCATGCGAAAGGATGGGCTCTCGATCGCATGCCGGCGCTGGACCGTGCAATTTTGCGCCTTGCCATCCATGAATTAGTCGATCGTCCAGATGTGCCGCTTGCGGTTGTGATTGACGAGGCCGTTGAGCTCGCCAAACGATTCTCCACAGACGATTCTGGTCGTTTCGTCAACGGCGTTTTGGCCGCAGTGGCAAAAACTGCCCGTCCATCTGAAGGATGATGGAGCCGTGGAATCCACGGCCTTTCGACATCGACTGAATTCTTTGCGCAATGTCAACAAGTGGACATGGGCGGTGGTCGTCATGTGCATGGCTCACGCTGGGTGGATGGCGTGGCTTCAAATCGATATGCATCGAGGACTTGGAACCTTCGCCTATGACGTTGGCTTGTACGACCAAGGTGTGTGGTTGTTGTCGCGAGGGCATTCACCTTTTGTCACTTTGATGGGGCGGAATTTATTCGGCGATCACGCCTCTCTCATCCTTTTGTTCTTGGTTCCTTTGTTCTGGATTATTCCTGGGACGTCAACATTGTTGGTGGTGCAGGCCATTGCTATCGCAGCCGGCGCAATCCCTACTTATCTTTTTGCTCGTCGAGTTCTCTCTCATCCAATGTTTGGTTTCTGCGCGGCGTTCTTGTGGTTGGCGAACCCTGCCGTAAACGGCACTGGAATGGAGAACTTCCATCCCGATTCTTTTCTCGGGCTCTTCATTCCGTTGGCGATCTACGCCATGTATGAAAAGAAGTGGCGTTTGTATTGGATCGCTGTCGCGGGTGCTCTCTTGGTGAAAGAAGATGTCTTACTCATCTTGATTCCACTCGGAATTTTTGTGGCGTATCGATTCAACAAGAAGCAAGGCCTGCTCACCGTTGTTGCTTCCATCGCGGCAACCGCACTTGGAATGTTTGTCTTGATGCGTTCGCTCATTGGGATTCCCACACGTAACACATGGCGTATTCCCTTCGGTGGCTTCGCTGGTTTTGTGAAGCAAGTCTTTACGAAACCTGGAAGCGTCGTTGAATATCTCATGTCCGAAGATCGGCCGTTGTATGTCTTTCAAATGGCGGCGCCCTTTGCAGCACTGTTTGTTCTATCGCCCTGGATGTCCCTGGTTGCGCTACCCGTGATTGGTTCAAACGTGTTGAGTACGTTTTGGTATCAACACAGCATTCAGTACCACTATTCGCTAGTGGCAGTGCCTGCACTGTTGTGCGCGACAGTTTTTGGTGTCCGGGCGGTCGCACCGAAGTGGCGTGGCACTGTGATGGCGGCCGTCATGGTGTGTACCACTGCGACGTTTATCTTGTGGGGACAGCATTCACTTGCGGTGAAACCTCGACAGGTTCTTGCCTCACACGCACCAGTGGCCGTTGCAGGTCGGGAAATTGTCAAGGAGATTCCCGACGGCGCGGTGGTGTCGGCCTATGACCCGTTGGTGACATTTCTGGCCCATCGCAAAGAGATCTACTTCTTCCCAAATCCATTTCGCGCCGTGTACTACGGAGTGGGTACAGAACTAGAGGGCAAGCGGCTACCTGCTGCTGATCGTGTGGAGTATGTCGTTCTGCCTCGGCTTCTGAACGAAGCGTTGCGGTGGGACTGGGCAGAGGTGAGCGGGGACTTCGTTGAGGTTGCGGGCAATCAGTATTGGCAGGTCTTCAAACGCAAATAGCGCTCGGTCATCATCTGGTGTAGAGTATGAGTCACCGTCAAACGAGTCCTGTGAGGCTCGAACGGAAGGACAACATGGTTTTTCAGATTTCTCAACGCACGCGCCCCTGTCACGGGGCGTTTTTCATGTCCGCAGTTCGGCATCTGACGCTCGGGTGAGCGCAGTGACCGACTCCGGAGTTGTCGTTCTCGGCGCGGACGATGTGTCTCGCGCCATCTCTCGCATTGCTCACGAAATCATTGAGCGAAATCCGGTGTTGGATTCGTTGGTCATTGTTGGAATGCAAACAGGCGGCACGTGGATTGCACAGAAACTGTGTGATCTCGTCAATGAACGCCAGAACTCTGTCGAAGTTCCACTCGGTGCGATTGATATCTCCATGTATCGCGATGACTACAGCCTTCGCCCTGTGGTGTTGTCCGCTCCATCGGATATTCCATGTGATCTCACGAAACGTACCGTTGTGCTGGTGGATGACGTGTTGTTCACCGGGCGAACAGTACGTGCCGCTCTAGAGGCACTAAACGACTACGGCCGACCCCAAGCAGTGCAGTTGGCAGTCATGGTGGACAGAGGACACCGCGAATTGCCCATCAGGCCGGACTATGTCGGCAAGAACCTCCCAACGCATGCCTCAGACGAGGTCACGGTTGGGCCAGACGGAATCACAGTGAAAGTAGCTGCAGAGTGAAGCACTTGTTAGACACACACGACCTGTCAATTGACGACATCGTCAAGATTTTCGATGTCACCGACCGTATGGCGGAAGTCAATCGTCGGCAGGTACCAAAAGTTCCTGCGCTGAAGGGCAAGACAATTGCCACCGTCTTTTTCGAAGACTCAACACGCACGCGTCTCAGTTTTGAAACCGCCGCAAAGAGATTGTCCGCTGAAGTGATGACATTCCTTGCTTCGAGTTCAAGTGTCAACAAGGGCGAAAGTTTGCGCGACACCATTGAGACGTTGTCAGCAATGGGGGTTGATGCATTCGTGGTTCGCCACAAATCAAGCGGAGTCCCTGCACAGCTCACACAGTGGACAAATGCATCTGTCATCAATGCTGGAGACGGATGGCATCAGCACCCCACGCAAGGATTGTTGGACGCCTACACCATCTCGCGTGAGTTCAATCAGCGTGAATCGTTGAAGGGTCGCACGATTGCAATTGTGGGAGACATTAAGCACTCACGAGTTGCACGTAGCGATATCGACTTGTTCACGCGTCTCGGTGCAAAAGTAGTGATTGTTGCTCCACCAACATTGTTGCCGTCACATGTGGAGACATGGCCTGTGGAAGTGCGACACACCATCGACGATGTCATTGACAATGTTGATGTCTTGTATCTACTGAGAATGCAGCTAGAACGTATGCAAGCTGCTGCAATTCCGCAGCTATCTGACTACACGAAGAGTTACGCGCTCACTCCCGAACGTGCAGCTGCGCTTCAGTCTCATGCCATCGTGATGCACCCTGGGCCGATGAACCGGGGAGTGGAAATCACAGTTGATCCTGCAGATGTGCCTGGGTCGCGAATTCTCGCGCAAGTCACGAACGGTGTGTCGATACGAATGGCTGTTCTTTTCACACTTCTTGGAGGAGACAGCGTGCTGGTGGGTGGTGAGTCATGAGTCGGCATGCAATCGTCCTGCGCAACGCAACGGTGGTGAATCCAGATGCGGTGTTTGTTGCTGACATCGGCATTTCCAAAGGAGTCATCAGTGCTGTCGGTGGCGACATGACTGGCGACGTAGAAATTGACGCCACAGGGTTGAATCTCTCGTCTGGATTTGTCGACTTACACACTCACTTGCGCGAACCAGGAAAAGAAGAAGCAGAAACAATTGAAAGTGGCAGTCGTGCGGCGGCCCTTGGTGGGTACACAGCTGTGGTGGCCATGCCGAACACGGATCCAGCTCAAGACAATGTCGCCACTGTTGAGTTTGTGCGGGCCCAAGGAGTTCGCGCTGGCTTGTGCGATGTGTATCCATCGGGATGCATCACTGTTGGTCGCCTAGGTGAAGAGATTGCTCCGTTTGGCGAATTGTCGCAAGCCGGAGTTGTCATCTGCACCGATGATGGCAACGGAGTTCAAGACGGTGCACTCATGCATCGGGCACTTCTCCAGGCACAACAAGCAAATGTGGTGTTGGCGCAACACTGTGAGAAGTCAGATCTCACCGCCGGTGCAGTCATGCATGAGGGGGAGTGCTGCTCTCATCTCGGAGTACCAGGGTGGCCAGCCGCGGCCGAGATTGAAATGTTGCAACGCGATTTGGAGTTAGTGAAAGAAACTGGCGCACCGATGCACTTCTTGCACCTGTCAACGGCCGCAAGTGTTGACTTGGTGCGACAAGCAAAGGCCGATGGACTCCCAATCACAGCTGAAGTCACGCCGCATCATCTTTCTCTCGAAGACACATTGCTCACAGGGTTTGACCCGGTGTTCAAAGTGAACCCGCCGCTTCGAACACGCACCGACATTGAAGCATTGCAACGTGGTCTTACAGAGGGTGTCATCGATGCAGTGGCGACAGATCATGCACCGCATGCAGGACATACGAAAGAACAACCTCTCGACACTGCGCCACCTGGAATGTTGGGATTAGAGACGGCACTCGCAGTTCTCAACACCGCGGTGAGTCTTGATGTTCAAAAAATTGCAGACGTCATGTCATGGGCGCCTGCACGCATTGCTCGCATCAATCACCTCCATGGGCGACCCATCGCAGTTGGCGAGCCCGCGAATGTCACGATGTGGGACACCACGTCCGGCTGGACCGTGTCGCGTGAATCGCTCGCAAGCAAAAGCAAGAACACGCCGTATCACGGCATGAATGTTCGAGGTCGTGTGCATCACACCATCTTGAACGGAGAAATCGTTGTCCAAAATGGAAAGGCTCTGAAGTGACTCAGAATTTCACAGAAATCGCACTCGTCCTCGAGGACGGATCAGTTTTCGAAGGGGAGTCCATCGGGCTCCTGCCTGAGAACGGAATTGCTGCGGGCGAGGTGGTCTTCAATACAACGTTGACCGGATATCAAGAAGTCATCACAGACCCTTCATATGCTGGCCAAATCATCACCTTCACTACATCGCACATTGGTAATTACGGTGCAACAAGTGTTGATGCTGAGTCGCGCGGAACGTTTGCGCGCGGAGTCATCGTTCGTGAAATGGCGCGTCGTCGCAGTAACTGGCGAAGTGAACAAGATCTTGATGAGATGTTGCGCGCAAACAAGTTGCCAGGAATTGCCGGGCTCGATACGCGCCGTCTCACTCGCTTGTTGCGGGACTCGGGTTCTCTGCGTGGCGCCTTTGGTACGGCATCTGAAAAAGATCTTCTCGCAGCAGCACAAGCAGAGAGTGGTACGTCAGGTATCGATCTCGTCTCTCAAGTAACCACGCCCGAGAAGTACGTGGTGGGCGATGGCAAGTTCTCGGTGGTGGCGTATGACTTCGGCATCAAGACCACCATTCTTCGTTGTCTCTCCGACTTTGCCCGCGTCACAGTTGTTCCAGCAGGCACGTCGGCAGAAGAAGTACTGGCTCTCGCACCACACGGTGTGTTCTTGTCAAACGGACCTGGCGACCCAGAAATGGTCAGCGGTGCAACGCAGAACATTCGCGCAATTGTTGAATCAGGAATGCCGACGTTTGGTATCTGTCTGGGGCATCAGTTGTTGTCGCGAGCGTTCGACGGCCATACGTACAAACTTCCATTTGGTCACCATGGCGGCAATCATCCAGTGCGACAACTAGCAACAGGAACAGTTGAAATTACAAGCCAGAACCACAACTTCTGTGTGGATGCTGATTCGCTTGCTGGAGTTGCTGACATCACACATGTCAACCTCAACGACAACACAAATGAAGGAATGCGCTTGAAGAATCATCGCGCATTCTCTGTGCAGTATCACCCCGAAGCTGGTCCTGGCCCACACGACAGTCGTTACCTCTTCGCCCAATTCGCAGAACTGATGGAGAGCAAGTAATGCCACGCCGTACAGACATCCACAACATTCTCATCATTGGCTCAGGGCCAATCGTGATTGGTCAAGCGTGTGAGTTTGACTATTCCGGAACACAAGCGTGTCGCGTTTTGAAGTCAGAGGGCTATCGCGTGGTGCTGGCCAACTCGAATCCGGCCACCATCATGACCGACCCCGACTTCGCGGATCGCACGTACATCGAACCTCTCACGCCAGAAATTTTGGCCAAGATCATTGAACGCGAAAAACCAGATGCGGTGTTGCCCACACTTGGTGGACAAACAGGTTTGAACTTGGCGATGGCGTTGTATGAACAGGGTTTGGTTGGAGTTCCAGGAACACCAGAGTTGATCGGCGCGAATGCAGAAGCAATTTCAACTGCAGAAGATCGTGACAAATTCAAACAAGCAATGATTGAAATCGGTCTCGATGTGCCACGTAGTGGAATTGCACACAACATGGATGAGGCACACAAAGTTCTCAACGAGATTGGCCTCCCCGTCATCATTCGTCCTGCGTACATCCTTGGTGGTCGTGGTACCGGAATTGCAAACACCATGGAAGAGTTCGCCAAGGTGGCTCAAGATGGTCTTGACGCAAGTCCAATTTCAGAAATCTTGATTGAGACATCCATTGTCGGCTGGAAAGAATATGAATTGGAAGTGATGCGCGATAAGGCAGACAACTGCGTCATTATCTGCAGCATCGAAAACTTCGACCCAATGGGTGTGCACACAGGCGACTCCATCACAGTTGCTCCGGCACAAACGTTGTCCGACGTTGAATACCAAAAGATGCGCGATGCTGCCTTGGCCTGTATTCGACGAGTGGGTGTTGAAACCGGTGGTTCCAATGTTCAGTTCGCCTTGAATCCTGCCAATGGAAACATGGTGGTCATTGAAATGAATCCACGCGTGTCACGTTCATCGGCGTTGGCATCAAAGGCAACTGGATTCCCCATTGCAAAGATTGCTGCCAAGTTGGCGGTGGGGTACACGCTTGACGAAATTCCAAATGACATCACCAAGATGACACCCGCAAGTTTCGAGCCAACAATCGACTACGTGGTCACAAAGATTCCACGATGGGCATTCGAAAAGCTTCCCGGAACATCTGGAGTTCTTGGAACACAAATGCAAAGCGTTGGCGAGGCCATGGCCATTGGCAGAACCTTCCCCGAAAGCTTGCAAAAAGGTCTGCGTTCCCTAGAGCAGGGCCGTCTTGGATTGAACTGTGATTCCAGTGAATCCCTGTATGACTCACTAGACGATGCTGCGCTTCTCGCAAAGGCAAGCGTTGCCACGCCAGAGAGAATCTTCCAAGTCGGCGAAGCTCTGAATCGTGGATTGGGAATTGATGCGGTCCATGAGGCAACAAAGATTGACCCATGGTTCCTCGACCAGATGCAGCTCATCATTGATGAACGGCATGAAGTTTCATCTATGAAACTTTCTGATGTCACACGTTCACAGATGCGCCGATTGAAGCGCCTTGGTTTCTCTGATGGTCAATTGGCCTACCTCTGGAAAGCATCTGAACAAGATGTTCGCGTGCATCGCGAGAGCCTCGGTGTGATTCCCACCTACAAGACAGTGGACACCTGTAGTGCTGAATTCGCGGCGGAAACTCCGTATCACTACTCAACGTACGAAGATGAGAACGAAGTGCGTTCCTCCACGCGTCCACGAGTCATCATTCTCGGATCTGGTCCAAACAGAATTGGTCAGGGAATTGAATTCGACTATTGCTGTGTTCATTCCAGCTTTGCATTGCGTGATGCCGGCTTTGAAACAGTCATGGTGAACTGCAACCCTGAGACCGTGTCCACTGACTACGACACATCTGATCGTTTGTACTTTGAGCCGTTGACACGCGAGGATGTTCTGAATGTCATCGCAGCGGAGACACTCGCTGCTGGAGGTGTTCCGCCCAAAGTCATTGTGAGCCTCGGCGGACAAACTCCCTTGAAGTTGTCGGGCGACATCGACCCTGCATTAATTGCAGGAACTTCACCACATTCCATCGACCTCGCTGAGGACCGTGAGAAGTGGAATCAGTTATGCGAAAGCCTCAGTATTCCTCAGCCTCCAGGTGGTACCGCCGTGACACTGGATGAAGCGCGCGAAATTGCACAACGCGTTGGATTCCCTGTGTTGGTTCGTCCTAGCTATGTGCTTGGTGGTCGTGCCATGCAGATTGTTCATGATGTCGCTGCACTCGAGCGCGCCATGAAACAACTTGCTGCAGATGGAAGTCTTGGAAAAGAAGGTGGACTCTCAGCGGAGCGTCCAGTTCTCATCGACCGCTTCCTTGCCGATGCAACAGAGGTAGACGTTGACGCCATTCGCGACCACACAGGTGAAGTGTTGATTGGTGGCGTCATGGAGCACGTCGAAGAAGCGGGTGTTCACTCTGGTGACTCGGCGTGTGCGATTCCTCCTCAAACACTTCCGTCATGGGTTGTTGAGGTCATCAGCGAGTATGCAGCGTCTATCGCGCATGCGTTGGATGTTCGTGGTCTCATCAATGTGCAATTCGCAGTGTTGGGAACCACGGTGTATGTCATCGAAGCAAACCCGCGTGCGTCTCGCACAGTCCCTTTCGTTGCAAAGGCCACTGGTGTGCCTCTTGCAAAAGTGGCAAGTCGCGTGATGCTTGGTTCAACATTGGCCGAACTTCGAACAGAAGGACTGCTGACGCCGCCTGTCAGTGGTGGTCATGTCTCGGTGAAAGAAGCAGTGCTGCCGTTCAATAGATTCCCTGAAGTTGATACTGCTCTCGGGCCAGAAATGCGCTCCACCGGAGAGGTGATGGGTATCGACCGCTCGTTTGGTCGTGCCTTTGTTAAATCGCAAACAGCAGCTGGCACGGTTCTTCCAACATCGGGAATGGTGTTCTTGTCTCTGAACGATGGAGATAAGCCGGCTGGGCTCGTTGTTGCGAAACGATTGAGAGCACTTGGTCTTGGAATTGCGGCCACGACTGGCACCGCCGAATATTTGGCAAAGTTTGGAATCACCGTCGACAGAGTGGTGGGCAAGCTGTCCGAGATGGCTGGTTCAAGCATGGACAATGCCGTTGAATTGGTGGCACAAGGCGAGATCAGCTTTGTGGTCAACACTCCATACGGTCGAGGTTCACGTGAAGACGGCGAGGCCATCAGAAAGGCCGCTAACTCCAATCGGGTGTCATCCGTTACTACAGTTGAAGCAGCACTTGCCGCTGTGAATGGATTGTGGGAGCAGCGTGAATCCGAAATTGAAGTTCGTTCCTTGCAGGAGTACCACGGTCGATGAGAAATAGTCGTCGCGGCGCACGAGCACTCTCAACACTGGGCTCGGTCACAGTTGGCGGAGTCACTCTCTCGTCGCCGTTCATGACTGCTTCTGGAACTGCCGGCCACGACATTGAACTCAATTCGTTTATGCCGCTTCACAAACTTGGCGCCACCGTGGCAAAGAGTTTGTTTCATGATCCATGGCCAGGGAATCCAGCGCCGCGCGTTCATCTCGCTCGCGCAGGAATGATGAATGCAGTGGGATTGCAGGGCCCAGGAGTGACTGAATGGATTCAACATTCGCTTCCGCGATGTGAATCAGTCGGCGTCACTGTTGTTGCAAGTATTTGGGGTCGCACTGTTCAGGAATATGTTGCGGCTGCTCAGCAACTTGCATCAGCGGGTCAGCGAATCGCAGCGCTTGAAATCAATCTGTCGTGTCCGAATCTTGAAGGACGCAGCGGAATCATTGCGCACGATGTCGATCTGTCTGCACGAATCGTTTCGGAAGTTGCAAATAAAGTATCGGTTCCCGTCTGGGCAAAGTTGAGTGCAAACACCGACCGAATTGTTGACGTTGCAACCGCAGTGTCTTCTTCTGGTGCACAGGCAGTCACGCTCATCAACACCATGTTGGGCATGCAACTCAATGTTGAGACTGCGCGACCCACGTTGGGAAATGGTGGCGGTGGACTGTCAGGTTCGGCGATTCATCCCATTGCGGTGCGCGCCGTGCACGATGTTCGTGTTGCGTTGCCATCGCTAGACATCATTGGTGTTGGGGGAGTGTCAACGGGCGACGATGCCATCGAAATGATGATGGCCGGTGCGTCTGCAGTGCAGGTGGGTACCGCATCGTTTGCAGACCCGTCTGCAGCGTGGAAGATTGCTTGTCATTCGGCTCGCCATGCGGTGAAGATTGGTGCGACATCGTGGGCCGACATCATCGGTCGTATGCATCGTGACTGAAGGCTCCCTCGTGGAGCAGGGTGCTCGCAACTAAACTCCTGTTATGGAGACCAGAACGAAAGACCTTGAGACCGTGTCTCGGCTTCGTATGGCTCGAGTTGCCGCCGTGTCTCGTTCTCGAAGTGGAGATGTGGAGTCGGTTCTACTGTCCGACCATTCCTCTCTCGAAGCTCAGGTGTACGTGGTGAAGTTGTTGGATGTGTATCCGGCGCTTGGAAAAGTGGCGGGGCGCAGACTCATGGCCGACCTTGGAATTGCGCCTCTCGCACGTGTCGCTGATCTCACCGCTCAACAGTTGTCGAAGTTGCAAACATCAATCGGCGGACTCCATGAGTAGCCCCATCATTGTTGTGGTGTCGGGGCCAGGCGGCGCAGGCAAGGGAACAATTGTTGAAGTACTTGTTGAGCGAGACCCATCTCTATGGCTCAGCAGATCATGGACCACTCGCATTCGTCGCGAGGGGGAGTCAGCGGATGCATACGTTTTCGTGACGCGCAAAGAATTTGAAGATCACATCGCAGCCGGCGGTTTTCTCGAATACACCGAGTTCCTTGGAAATCTGTATGGAACTCCCATGCCAGATGTTCAAGACGGCAAAGACATTGTTTTGGAGATCGAACTTCATGGCGCAACCCAGGTGAAGCAGCGACACCCCGACGCCATTTTGGTGTTTGTTCAACCACCATCACGTGACGAGCAGCGACGTCGTTTGCAAGGTCGGGGAGACTCAGAAGAGCACGTGGTAGAACGCCTGCGAAAGGCCGAGGACGAGGAACGTCTCGGGGCAGAAATTGCAGATGTCATCGTGGTCAACGATGACTTAGAGCGCGCCGTTGCTGAGATTCAGGGCATTATCGGTGCGGCCCGCAAGGGCTCCCGCTAGCCTGACAGCGACTTCGGAGGTCTCCACATGTCCCGTCAGCACGACTCCATGATTTACCCCAGCATTGAAACCTTGCTCAGCAAGGAGAGCCTTGAAGGCTCGAAGTTCGCATTGGTGACACTTGGTTCATACCGCGCACGCCAAATCAACTCATACTTCAATCAGTTGGGTGAAGGACTCGGGCAGATGGTTCCGCCACAGGTGTCGTCAGTGGCACGCAAGCCATTGTCTATCGCGTTCGAAGAAATCGCGGCGGAAAAGATCGTGAAGATCGAACGTCTTCCATACGACGAGATGGAAGCTGAGGCTGAAGAGATGTTCGGCGCAGACTCTGAAGACGTTTCCAGCGACTCAGACGCTGAATAAGGTTTTCGTTTTTCCCGACTACTCCGAAAATCGCTGAGATGGAATCGGTACAGGGTCGTCGAATTGTCCTCGGGGTGTCCGGAGGAATTGCTGCGTACAAGTCAGTGGAGATTTGTCGTCGACTTGTTGATGCTGGTGCGCATGTCTCCACCATTCTCACCGACGACGCACATCGCTTCATTGGCCCCGTCACGTTGTCGGCATTGTCGTCTGAACCAGTTCACACCAGTCTGTGGGATGACAGTTCGCCCATTCCGCATACACGTTTAGGTCAAACAGCAGACCTCATTGTTGTCGCACCTGCAACAGCGCGCGTTTTGTCGGCATACGCAACGGGATTTTCCCAAGACTTGTTGGTTGCAACATTGATTGCTACGCGAGCTCAAGTGATTGTATGTCCAGCAATGCACACTGAAATGTGGGAACACCCTTCAGTGCAAGACAACATTGCGTTGTTGAAGTCGCGAGGCGTCATTGTTGTAGAACCACAGTCGGGACGACTGGCTGGTGGAGATGTTGGAACCGGTCGATTGGCAGATACCGATTCCATCATTGCTGCAATTGATGCTGCTCTTTCTGGCCGCAGTAACGACATGGCTGGATTATCGGTGGTGGTGACGGCCGGTGGTACTCGCGAACCGATTGATGCGGTGCGAGTTCTTGCTAATCGATCAAGTGGTAAGCAGGGCTATGCAATTGCAGAACAAGCGGCCGCTCGTGGTGCGTCGGTCACTCTTGTAACAACGGTGGACACCCCAGTTGCACCAGGCATCACACGTGTCGATGTTGAAACAGCACAAGACATGTTCGATGCAATGAATGAGTTGGCGCCAACTGCAGATGTAGTGGTGATGTCGGCAGCAGTCGCAGATTTTCGCCCCGTCGCTCCGGCGGTAGGGAAGATTAAAAAAGACGCTGGGATTCCAGAGATTGTTCTTGAACCAACACCCGACATTTTGGCTGCGTTGGGCTCGTCGAAACCTGCTGGTCAAACGTTGGTGGGATTCGCAGCCGAGACCTCCAATCTTGTGGAGAACGCTCGAGGCAAGCTCGCGCGAAAGAATCTCGACCTCGTTGTCGCCAATGATGTGTCGGCCGAGGGGGTTGGCTTTAGTCATAACACCAATGCGGTCACCATTATCGGGGCTGATGGAAGCCAGCAAGAGGTGCCTCTTGCCAGTAAACACACGGTGGCCATGGCCGTTTTAGATAGCGTGGTACGAGTGCGGTCAGCCCGATGATCGCAAAAGCGAAGGAGTTGTCGTGAGGAAGTTCACGTTCACATCAGAAAGCGTGACCGAAGGTCATCCAGACAAGATGGCCGACCAGGTGTCCGACTCGGTTCTCGACGCCATTTTGGCAAAGGACCCACATAGCCGTGTTGCTTGTGAAACCCTCCTCACCACCGGTCTGTGCGTTGTCTCTGGTGAAATCACCACCGACGCATACGTGGACATTCCTGCAATCGCTCGCGAGACCATCAACAACATCGGATACAACGATGCAAAGTTTGGATTCGACGGAAACACGTGTGGCGTTCTTGTTGCGCTTGACGCACAGAGCCCCGACATTGCACAAGGTGTCGACAAGAGCGAAGAGCAGCGCAGCGGTTCGTCTGAAGACCAACTCAACAGCCAAGGTGCTGGCGACCAGGGAATGATGTTTGGTTATGCATGTAACGAAACCCCAGACCTCATGCCACTTCCAATTTGGTTGGCGCACCGCATGGCAGAACGTCTGACAGAAGTTCGCAAGAGTGGACTTGTTCCTTACCTTCGTCCAGACGGCAAGACTCAGGTGTCATTTGAGTACGAAGATGGAAAGCCAGTTCGTTTGTCGACTGTGTTGATTTCAACACAGCACGCGGAAGGCATTAACCGCGAAACTCAGATTCGCCCCGACCTCATTCAAGAAGTCATCATGCCAACCATCCCAGCTCAGTTCGCTGGAGATAACCCAAGCATCTACATCAACCCAACAGGCAAGTTCGTTTTGGGTGGACCACACGCAGACACTGGTCTTACGGGACGCAAGATCATCGTTGACACATACGGCGGTATGGGCCGTCACGGTGGTGGTGCATTCTCCGGTAAGGACCCATCAAAGGTTGACCGCTCGGCTGCATACGCTGCGCGATGGGTTGCAAAGCACGTTGTTGCAAGTGGTGTAGCAGATCGTTGTGAAGTACAGGTTGCGTACGCAATTGGTATGGCACAGCCCGTCAGCATCCTCGTTGAAACATTCGGCACCAACAAGGTGAGCGAAGAGTCAATTGAAGATGCAGTTCGCAGCATCTTCGACCTTCGTCCAGCTGCAATCGTGCGCGATCTTGACTTGAAGCGTCCGATCTATGCAAAGACTGCGGCATACGGACACTTCGGTCGTTCGGAACCACAGTTCCCATGGGAAGCCTTGTCTCGCTTGGCTGACTTCAAGTCAGCTCTCAACATCTAACGAGTCTGTCTGTCCTGATTGCTTCGGTGGTGCCCGATGTGTCGGGCATCGACAAAATCTTCGACTACATCGTCCCGGAGTCTCTCTTGTCGCGCGTCCACATCGGTGTGCGAGTGCGAGTGAATTTGAATGGTCGTCGTGTGCCGGGCTGGATTGTGTCGTTAAACAATGAAGAAGATGCACAACTCACGGTTCCTCGTGAGCGATTGTCGGAAATTGTCAGTGTGTCTGGCCATGGAGTGGAACCAGACGTTGTCCCACTGACTCGTTGGTTAGCCACTGAGTTTTTTGGAAGTTGGCGCTCGGCTTTGTCGCGTGCAAACGCACCCACAGTGCGCTCGACGGTGTCTCATCCTCGACATGGCGCACCACGTGCAGTTGTTGAGGATGAGGTGATTACCGCCTCACGACAACTGGCAACACACGGTGGGGGACTTCTGGTCGTGCCACCTACGGCATCAGTGCTCTCTGTTGTCGCAGATGTTGCGCAAAGTGGCACGGTTCTCGTGGTGTGCCCCACGCAAAACATGGCATCACTCGGTGCCGCATCGCTTCGTCGAAGAGGCTTAACAACCGCAGTTATTCCAGACGAATGGCATGTCGCGCGTGTCGGCGTCGATGTGGTGCTTGGCGCACGATCTGCTGTGTTGGCGCCGTGTGCGAACCTTGCCGCAATTGTTGTGGTGGACGAACACGATGAACTTCATCACGATGAACGTTCTCCTACGTGGAACTCGGTTTCGGTTGCGAGACAGCGCGCCACAATGGCGAATGTTCCTGTCTTTCTTGCGTCAGCGCTTCCGTCAGTTGAATCCATCGTCAGTGATGATGAAAGAACGAAAGTGGTGGACGAACCAAAGATGTGGCCCCGCTTTGTCATTGAGAATCTTGACGATGTCTCCGTGGCTGGTTCTTTGTTGTCGTCAGAACTTTTGCAGTCGGTGACGCGTTCTCATGAGACAACGGTGTGTGTTTTGAACACGAAGGGGAAAGCTCGCCTCATTATCTGTAAGTCGTGTCGGGCGGTGCAGTCGTGTTCAACGTGCTCATCGTTGTTGACTCAAAACGATGATGGAGTACTGCATTGTTTGCGCTGCGATACCGATGCTGGCGCGGTGTGTGTTGCATGTGGTCGAACAGCGTTTGTGGTTCCAAGGGTTGGCGTGAGTCAATTGATTGCGCAACTTGAAAAGTCCACCCGAAAGCACATTGTTGAAATCACCAGTGACTCTGACAATTCATGGGTGAAAGGTTCGGTGTTTGTCGGTACTGAAGCGGCGCTTTTCCGAGTGCCCAATGCCGACACGGTTGTGTTTGCCGACATCGATAGAGATCTTTCTGCGCCGCGAATCACTGCCCCAAGAGAGGTGGCTGCACTCTTGCTGCGCGCGGCGCGGTTGGTTGGATCCTCAGGCACGGTCGTCATTCAGACCCGATCTCCGCATCATCCGCTTCTTCAGGCATTCGCTGATTCGCATCCCACCCGTGCGTTACACGACTGGAACCTGAAAGATATTGAACAACGGAGATTGTTTGGATTGCCGCCGTTCTCTGTGATGGCATCCCTATCACTTGGGGACGATGAATTCATCAACACTGATGCGTTGCCTGCCGACATCATTTCCGCCGTTGAAAACGGTCGAACGATTCTGAAAGCGTCGACGCGCCACATTCTTGCGCAATCAATTGAAAAGCTACGCGAGATATACGGGAATCGTCTGCGGGTGCACGCAAATCCAACTCGTTACTGACGCGGTTGAACGCCCAGAATTCTGAAACCCTTGCTACTTGACATCTTGTGAGTCGCAAAGCCTTCGCTGGTTAACCACTGACTTAACGAATCAGCGCCGAGATTCTTGCTCACCACTAATCGTGCGTGACCCTGTGATGTCAATCGTGGTAGCCACATCAGAAGTAGATCATGGAGAGCTGATTTACCGATACGAATCGGAGGATTCGACCACACGACAGCGATCTGCAGAGAGCTGTCAATCTCGTCTGGATGCACAACCCGAACATTGGCCAGTCCATTGTTTTTGGCGTTAGTGACGCACAATTCGCGTGCTCTCTCGTTGATGTCCACTGCGAGAACGGTGCACTGCGGATATGTGACTGCGAGCGCGAGAGCAATTACTCCAGTGCCGGAGCCCAAGTCGCACACCACGGAGCCCGGAGGCAATGTGAGTGGTGGCTCGCTTTCCAATGCGTCAAGGAGGACAGCCGTCCCTTTGTCGAGGCCGTGCTGACTAAATACTCCCGTATCAGTGAGAAGAGTTAATTCGTGCGCCCTAAACGTGACAGTGAATTCGTGCTGTCTCGAGGCAGACGACGGCGATTCTGAGAAATAGTGCGAGTCGCGAGGGGAGTCTGATGGCGAGTTCATGCTGCAGGTAGCCTTTCAGATTATGGGCTATGACATTCGCACCTACGGAGATCCAGTTCTCACTGCTGTGGCAGAACAGGTGGAGAACATCGACGGCAAAGTGGTTCGACTCACCCAGGCCATGCTGCAGGCAATGTACAAAGCACCAGGTCTAGGGTTGGCCGCGCCCCAAATTGGCGTCCAAAAGCAAATCTTCGTCTATGACATCGATGGAGAACCCGTCACCCTCATCAATCCACGCATTGTTGAATCGCGTGGCGAGTGGGTGTACGACGAAGGGTGTTTGTCGATTCCTGGGCTATACGTCGAGATGCTGCGCCCCAAAGAAGTTCTTCTCGAAGCGGTCGACCTTGCTGGCAACACGATTCAGGTGGAAGCAGACGAGTTGTTGGCGCGTTTGTTCCAGCACGAACTCGACCATCTCAATGGCGTGTTGATGTTTGATCGCATGACGCCCGAACAGCGCGAAGAGGCCATGCGTGAATACAAGCGCTTGGAAGATGGCGGACATCACTCTGGCGAGACTCGCCACATTGGGTTGAAGTAATTGATGACATCTCAGCAACGTTCCTACGTCTTTCTTGGGACACCCGTTGCTGCAGCCACAGTGTTGGAACGACTTCTTGATGAAGGCTTTCCGATACGCCATGTGGTGACCCAACCAGATGCAAAGCGCGGGAGAGGTTCGGCCACGTCACCAAGCCCGGTGAAAGAAGTTGCATTGCGACGCGGGCTAGATGTGAGTCACGACCTTGACTGGGTAAAGCAAAATGCATCGCCAGATCTCTTGGGAATCGTGGTTGCATACGGACGACTCATTCCAACGTCGGTGTTAGATCTTGTGCCAATGATCAACATTCACTTTTCGTTGTTGCCGCGGTGGCGAGGTGCTGCCCCAGTTGAGCGCGCCATTCTTGCTGGCGACGAAAAGACCGGCGTGTGCATCATGGATATCGAACCAACGTTGGATACGGGTGCCGTATATGCAAGGCAAGAAGTTGCCATTACGTCTGAGTCAACGACGCAATCATTAACCACAGAATTGGCCGAGGTGGGTGCTGACTTATTGGTGGAGACATTGCGTGTAGGGCTGGGGACACCGGTTCCACAATCTGGAGAAATGACTCATGCAGCAAAGATCTCGCGAGATGAATTGAAGATCAATTGGTCCGAGAGTGCTGTGCAGATCCATCGCCATGTTCGGGCGTTGCGAGCATTCACAGAGGTGGATGGGCTTCGTCTGAAGGTGCTCGAGGTTGATGTCGTTGCATCGTCTGAACAACGCGGGGTTGGAGTGTTCTCGGGCGATGGGGTGGTTGGCACAGGAGATGGTGCGGTGTTATTACGCCGAGTGCAACCAGAAGGAAAACCTGCAATGGCTGCAGATGCGTGGCTTCGCGGCCGTACTGCATCCGCGAATCACCAGTTCACCTGAGAAATTCCACACGGCAGGGGAGTCCGTGGTGGGTAGCCTCATTGCGTGCTGAAGTTCGTTCTCCCCAAAGGCTCATTAGAGAAAGCAACATTCGATCTCTTTGATGCTGCAGATCTCTCTATCAACCGTTCGTCATCGGTTGACTACAAAGCGTCCATCGATGACCCTCGTATTGATGAAGTGCGAATCTTGCGTCCGCAGGAAATTGCGTCATATGTACAAGAGGGGCTCTTTGATGTTGGTATCACCGGTCGAGACTGGATTGAAGAAACAAACAGCGATGTTGTCAGTCTCGGCGAGTTGAAGTATTCAAAGGCCACGTCATTGCCAATTCGTGTGGTGGTTGCGGTTGCTCAAGATTCTCCCGCGCAGTCGGTCGCCGATTTGAAAGACGGAGTGCGTGTCACGACGGAGTACCCAGAAATGACTCGCCGCTACTTCGCTGAACGTGGAGTGAAGGCAGACATTCGACTCAGCTACGGTGCAAGCGAGGCAAAGATTCCAGACATTGCTGATTGCGTTGTCGACATCACTGAAACTGGTCGCGCTCTTCGCGCTGCTGGGCTTCGCATTATTGACACCATGCTCACCAGTTACACAGAACTCATTGCAAATCGTCAATCGTGGGAAGATCCAACAAAGCGCCACGCCATGGAGCAAATCATGACTCTTCTCACGGGAACTCTTGAGGCTCGTGACAAGGTGCTGTTGAAACTCAACGTTGCAAAATCATCAATGGACAATGTTCTTGCATTGTTGCCTTCAGCAAAATCTCCCACCATTGCGCAGTTGGCTTCCGGGGATTTCGCTGTGGAGACCGTGGTGCCAAAGCGCGGAATCAACACATTGATTCCAGCGTTGATCGACGCAGGCGCATCAGACCTTCTTGAAATCCCGATTGCCAAAATCATCCACTAGCGCCATGTCTGAATCACGCAACGCCGGCACTGTCTCATCATTTGATGAACGACGCGGATTGGGTGAGATCACCGACGATGCGGGGCAAGTGTGGCCGTTCCATTGTGCAGAAATTGCAGATGGGTCTCGGCGCATCGATGTGGGACAGCGAGTCTCCTACGTCACCAAATTTCATGTGGCCCGCGAAGAGGCCTTTGAGGTGACGCCGCTGTAACTATTCCGCGGGTGCGGACTTCTGGACGTACACCAGGCGGATATTGCCGAGAGCAGCCTGCAGGGTTTCTGTGTGCTCGCCCATACGGTCGCCCAATCCGTCCACCAAGAGCCCTAGAGCATCGATGGCCAACTGGGCGTCGCTGAGGCGGGCCGGTTCGGCTGAGAGATGAATGGCGGCAAGCTCGAACAAGCCCATCGCATGATTGGTGACCACCACGGACGCGGGGACTTCGGCCAAACGTCGGCGGGCTTCGGCGACAGCCTCCAAGGTCTCGGCGGCGGTGTCGTCCATTTCGGGGTTATTGGTAGGCATGGTGTTGTCGTGGCTCCTCGGGCGGTACCCTAATTCAAGTCAATTAAACGAAGTGGGGTTTCGGCCCCCACCTTCTCACCCTTCGGGAGTGCAGCAGGTCGAGTATGCGAGCGCCTCTTGGTTGCTCTCTGTCTGCTTCGTGCATTGTCACGACCGAACTGCCTTGGCAGTTCACTACAGAGGAGGGCGACGCCCATTGCACAAGAGAGACCGTCATAGCTACGCCGCAGAATAACGAGCCGAGGTACAACGAGCGCATCCGTGCGCGCGAAGTACGCCTCATCGGACCCGATGGAAGCCAAGTGGGCATTCGCTCCACCGCAGACGCATTGGTTCTTGCCCGCGAATTAGATCTCGACCTTGTCGAGGTCGCACCGCTTGCAAATCCGCCAGTGTGTCGCATTATGGACTACGGAAAGTTCCGATACGAAGAAGCGCAGAAGGCAAAAGAATCCCGTAAGAAGACCACCCACGTCACCATCAAAGAGGTGAAATTCCGACCAAAGATCGGAAAGGGCGACTTCGACACAAAGGTTCGCCACATGCGTGACTTCCTTGAAGACGGACACAAGGTGAAAGTCACCTTGCAATTCCGTGGACGAGAGGTGGCCCACCCAGAACTCGGAGCCAAGATTCTGGATGCGGCGCTCGAACAACTCGGGCCGATTGCAAAGGTGGAAACCCAAGCTCGACTCGAAGGACGAAACATGACAATGGTTCTTTCTCCAGACAAGAAGGCACCCGCCAAGAAGACAGAGAAGGACGAAGCACCAGCGCCAGCAGCCGCAAGCGACGTGCCAGCACCTTCTGAAGAGAACGACAACGAGTAAGAGGAATAACAAGATGCCGAAGATGAAGACCAGCAAGACCGCAGCAAAGCGGTTCAAGAAGACCGGTTCAGGAAAACTGCGCCGTCAGCAGGCGAAC
>Ga0172373_10002331_pt1 | contig 29347 bp, 18 predicted proteins | sample Lak10m_2_FD_114546 | JGI IMG/M metagenome (GOLD analysis project Ga0172373, IMG submission 114546) | Freshwater microbial communities from Kabuno Bay, South-Kivu, Congo - kab_092012_10m | ecosystem: Environmental > Aquatic > Freshwater > Lake | place: Democratic Republic of the Congo...
CGAGAACTCGCGCGTGTAGCGCGCGGGGTCGGCGTTCCAGGCCACGACCGTGTCGTCGTCGTAGAGCGGCAGATCGCCCCACGCGTCGGGCGACTCGGGATGGTGCGGCCACATGTCGTGCGAGTAGGGCAGCCCGTAGAAGCGCTCGAAACCCTGCGCGCGCGGCAGAAAGGCCTGCGCGTCGCCGAGGTGCCACTTGCCGAACAGCGCGGTCGAGAGGCCGCGCGCAGCGCACAGCTCGGCCAGGGTCGTCTCGGCGGGTGAGAGCCCGAGCGGGCTCCCCGGCCCGAGCGCGCCGTGCAGGCCGAGGCGCTCGGGATAGCAGCCGGTCAGGAAGGCCGCGCGCGAGGCCGAGCAGACCGGCTGGGCGGCATAGAAATCGGTCAGGCGCGCTCCCTCGCGGGCCAGCCGGTCGAGGTTCGGCGTGCGGAGCCCGGGCGTGCCGAGCAGCCCGAGGTCGCCCGCGCCCTGGTCGTCGGTCAGGACGAGCACCACGTTGCGGGCCCGGGGAGGCGCGCCCGCGGGTGCGTGGCAGGCGGCCAGAGCGAGCGCGAGGAACGCTACGGCCAGGGTCGGGAGGCCCGCGGGCCGCCGGATCGCGAGGCTCTGCACGGGGGCCATCGTACCCCGCCCGCCCGCGCGCCCGGCTGCGGGCCGGCGCCCGCCGGATCCGGCCCGGAACGGGGCTCCGGGCAGGCTTGCCGCCCGCGCGCCGCTCCCCCATCATCTCCCGGATGAAACTCGATGACCTGATCCAGGGATTCCGCTCGGCCGGCAGCGAGGTCGTGCCGTGGTTCGAGGAGCAGATGCCGAAGACCTACCTCGAGGACACGCCCGAGGCGGACCGGGTCTGGCACCTGCGCTCGATCATCGCGGCCAAGTCCTCCGGGCTCTCGCTCAACATGACCTTCGCGAGCTCGGACGGGCGCAAGGTCACGGCGATGCGCGAGGGCAACAAGCCGGGCATGCTGGCCGAGATCGTGAACGGGCTGCCCAAGGGCTCCCTGCGCGCGGCGCGCATCCACTGCTCGGGTGACGGCTCGCTGATCGTGGATACCTTCGAGTTCGGCGACCAGCCGGCCTTCGACGCGAGCCAGCCGACCCAGGCCGCCAAGGTGCGCGAGATCCTGAACTGGGCGAAGACGAACGCTCCGGACCTCGAGGCTGCCGCGCTCGAGGCCCACATCCAAAACTGCCCGGCCGATTACGTGCTGACCGTCTCGCCCCTGCGGCTGTCGCGCCAGCGGCGGGTGTTCCTCGAGCTCTCGGGCAGCGACGGCGCCAAGGTCGAGATCGAGCCCGAGGCCGACGGCAAGCTGTCGCGCGTCACGCTCGCGGTGGCGAACTCGCGCACGCGCACGATGCTGCAGCGCTCGGCCACGGTGCTCGCCAAGCACGGCATCTCGATCGTGCGCGCCTACCTCGACGTGATCCAGGATCCGCCCCACGGCGTGATCCTGTTCGTCGGCTACGTCGTCCAGAAGGACGGCAAGGCGATCGATCCCGCCAGCGCGGCCTGGAAGACGGTCGCGCACGAGCTCGCGCGCGCGAAGTGGGTCGACCACCGCGTGCTGGCGCTCGAGAGCCGCGTCGGTCCGCTCGACCTCGAAGGGGCCGAGCTCTTCTCGGGCTTCGCGGCCCTCGTGCACCAGAAGCTGTGCGGGCGCGACGCGGTGGCCTACGGCATCGAACGCATCTGGGAGCTCCTGGAGGAGCATCTCCCGCTCACGCAGCGCGTGATCGAGCTCTTCAAGCGGCGCTTCGACCCCGTGCGCGACCTGTCGGACGCCGCTTTCGAGAGCGAGCTCGCGGCGCTGCGCAAGGAAGCCCAGCAACGCTCGGATACGCCCAATGCCGAGGTGATCCTGGCAACGCTGTGCGACGCGCTGGCGGTCATCCGCCGCACGAACTTCTTCGTTCCCGGGCGCTTCGCGCTGGCCTTCCGGCTCGAGCCGCAGTTCATGGTCGAGCCGCCGAAGCGCGAGAACGTGCCCTTCGGACTGTTCTTCGTGCACGGGCGCGGGTTCAACGGCTTCCACGTGCGTTTCAAGGAGATCGCACGCGGCGGCCTGCGCGTCGTGCTGCCGCAGTCGCTGGCCCAGTACGAGCGCGGCAACGAGCGCCTGTACGACGAGGCCTACGGCCTCGCCTCGGCCCAGCAGCAGAAGAACAAGGACATCCCCGAGGGCGGCTCCAAGGCCGCGCTGGTGGCCGAGATCCCCGAGGACATCTACAAGAAGGGCCGCGTGCGCCCGGACGACCCCGAGGTCGGGACGATCATCCGCCGCTGCGTCAAGGCCTTCACCGACGCGATCCTCGACCTGATCACGCCCGAGCCGCGGACGCGCGAGAAGGTGCGCGACCGCCTCGGCTTCCAGGAGTTCATCTACCTCGGGCCCGACGAGAACATCGTGCCCGAACACATCGAGTGGATCGTGGCGCGTGCGCGCCGGCGCGGCTACCCGCTGGCCAACGCCTTCATGAGCTCGAAGCCGCGCGCGGGCCTGAACCACAAGACCTACGGCGTCACGAGCGAGGGCGTCAACGTGTACCTCGACACCGCCCTGCGCGCGCGCGGCATCGACCCGAAGAAGCAGCCCTTCACGATCAAGGTCACGGGCGGCCCGGACGGCGACGTGGCCGGCAACATGCTGCGCATCCTCGAGCGCGACTACGGCGCGAACGCGAAGGTCGTCGGCGTCGGCGACGGCTCGGGCTGCGGCGAGGACCCCGAGGGCCTCGACAAGCAGGAGCTCGTGCGCCTCTTCCGCGAGGGCCTGCCGATCGCGAGCTTCGACAAGAAGAAGCTCTCGCCGCGTGGGCGCGTCGTCACGGCCGACACGGCCGAGGGCCAGGCCCTGCGCAACTCACTCCACAACCGGCTCGTGACCGACGCCTTCGTGCCCGGCGGGGGCCGGCCCGAGACGATCAACGCGCGCAACTGGCGCGACTTCCTGACGAGCGACGGCAAGCCGTCGAGTGGCATCATCGTCGAGGGCGCGAACCTGTTCTTGACGCCCGAGGCGCGCGCGGAGCTCTCGAAGCTCGGCGCGCTGATCTACAAGGACAGCTCGGCCAACAAGTGCGGCGTGATCTGCTCCAGCTACGAGATCCAGGCCTCGATGCTGCTCGAAGACGACCAGTTCATGGCCATCAAGGAGCAATACGCGGCCGAGGTGCTGGAGAAGCTGCGCGTCTTCGCGCGCCTCGAGGCCCGCGCGCTCCTGGCCGAGGCGCACCGCCACAGCACGGTTTCCCTGCCGGAACTCTCGGTCAAGCTCTCCAAGGCCATGAACGAGGCCGCGGACATCGTCTACCAGGCGCTCGCCACCTGGACCAAGGACGACCCGCTCTACCGCGAGGTGGTCCTGAACCACGTCGTGCCCGTGCTGGTGAAGACCGTGGGTGAGGAGCGCATCTTCGAGGGCCTGCCGAAGCCCTACCTCGACTGGATGGTCGCGAAGGGCCTCTCCTCGCGCCTCGTCTACCGCGAGGGCATCGACTTCTTCGCCACCATCGATCGCTCCTCGGTCGGCGACGTCGTGCACCGCTACGTCGAGAAGGAGCGCGACATGCGCCGCCTGGCGGAGAGCGTGCGCAAGAGCGGCATCCCCGACGCCGCGCGCGCCGCCGACCTGCTCGAACGCGCCGGCGCCCGCGCCGCGACGTTCGAGTCCTGAAGCGACGCCACGCGCGCCCCGCCCCGCGGGCAGAGGCTCTTCCGACGGAATTCGCGTGCTTTTCAGCCGCGATGCGGCGCCGGTCGAGACCGAGCTCTGCGCCGTGCCGACGGATGGAAGCCGGGCACCGCAGCGGCTGCACGAAGCCGGGCGAGTCCCCGTCGAATCCTTCGTCGCGGGTCGCAACGGGATCTTCTTCGTCGCGGCCGACGACGCCCTTCTGAGCTCGTACGGTCTCTACCTCCGGCCCTACGCAAGCCTGCTCGGATGACAGGCGCGCTGACGAGACGGCGCTCGTTCGGCTCCCGGCGATTCCTCGTGGCCGTGTCCGAGGTGGCCCCGCCTTCGACGTGATGGCGACGTACTCCCTTTTCCGGTCGCGACGGGCCTGAACTGCCGCCTTTTTCGTCGTTTCTCTCCGGGTCCGATGAATCGGCCGGGCTAGCATCGGGCCGCGGCGGGAGAAGCTCGCACCTGACTTCCGCCGCGTCCGGTTTCCGTAGCTCGAGGAGAGACCCTTGCCGCCTCATCTGGATCGGCCGCTGTCCCGCCATGGCCTCGCCCTGTCGGCGGCCCTGTGCATTTTCCTGTTCGGCCTGGCGCTCTGGACGGTCACGTCCGCTTCGACCTGGCTGACCTCATCCCATGCGATCGGAGCGGTGCTCACCTGCACCGGCCTCCTGGCGCTGGCCTGCACGCTCTTGATTGCGCGCGACCTGCGTCACGGCACGCGCCTTCGTACGGCGCTGGCCGAGCTGGCGGAGCGTGAGCGTCAGCTCGACTCCGTCGTCTCCTCCGCGCCGATCCTACTGACCGAGCTCGATGCGCACGGTGTCTACACACTCGTGCGCGGCCGCGGGCTGGAGAGTCTCGGCCTGCGACCCGAGGAGCTGCTCGGACGCTCGGCTTTCGAGGTCTATGCCGACCACCCCGAGCTGCCCGGCATCTACCGCCGCGCCCTGGCCGGAGAAGCGATCACCGCTCAGATCGAAGTGGGCGGCGGACACTTGCTGTGCCTGAAGAGCCCGCGGCGCGATGCTGTCGGCAAGGTCGTCGGTCTCGTCAGCGTGTCGACCGACGTGAGCGAGCTCGTGCGCGCGCGCGCGGCCCTGCAACGAGCCGAAGAGGCGCGTCTCCACGCCCAAAAGTTCGAGGCCGTGTCGCGCATCTCCTCGGTCGTCGCGCACGAGTTCGCCAACCTCTTGACGATCATCCGCGGCATGACCGAACTCCTGCAGCTCGAGCTCGGCTCCGGGCACGCGGCCCAGAAGGACCTGGTAGGCATCCAGCAGGCTTGCCAGCGCGCCACGCGCCTCAGCCAGGAGCTGCTCGACTTCTCACGTCCTCAACCGCACGAGCCGCGCGTGATCGACCTGTCGGGCTTCGTCCGGCGCCTGCAAGCCTGGCTCGCGGCCCTGTTGCGCCCCACCACGCAGCTCGTGCTCGAACTCGACGAGCGCGCCTTGCCCGTGCGCCTCGACCCCGGCCGACTCGAGCAAGTCCTCTTGAACCTCGCGCGCAACGCCGACGACGCGATACCTTCCGGCGGGACCCTGACGCTGTGCACGCGCTTCGCTCCGGGGCCCGGCGGCCCCGTCGGACGACTCCTGGTGCGCGACACCGGTCACGGCCTCTCGAGCGAGGTGCGCGCGCACCTCTTCGAGCCCTTCTTCACGACCAAGGAGCACGGCACCGGCCTCGGCCTCTCCGTCTCGCAAGGCATCGTCGTCCAGTCCGGCGGAACCCTGACGGTCGAGAGCGAGCCCGGTCACGGAACTACCTTCGAGCTCGCCTTCCCGCTCTGCTCCGAGGCCTCGATCGAGCTGAAACCACACCCCGCGCGCCCGGACCGGCATCCTGACTCGGAGGTGCTCGGCCTCCTCGAGCGCCACGAATCGAAGCACCCGCGCAGCTGAGCCCGCGCGTCGGCCAAAATGGCGCTGGCGAATGCCAAAGTGGCGCTCGAGCGGCCCGGACGGCCTCAGGAAGTGGCTCGACTGCTCCCCTCGGCCCATGGCCGCCGTGGCATGAGCGTTGCCATCGTGGGCGGCGCGCGCCGCGTGGTGCGGTGTCGCGCGGCCAAGGAGACGCGATGCAAGACGGGCAATTCACGACGCGCTCGACCCAGGTGATCCAGGCGGCGCAGGCGCTCGCGCGCGAGCGCAAGCACACCGAGCTCGCGACGCCGCACCTCGCGCTCGCCCTGTTCGACGAACCCGAGGGCGTGCTCGGCGCGGTGCTGGCGAAGCTCGGCGTCGAGGCCGTCGCGCTGCGGGCCGAGATCGAGCGGCTGCTCGCGCGCGCGCCGGTGGCGAGCGCCCCGACGCAGCAGCTCCCGATCGCGCAGGAGCTGAAGAACGTGCTCGAGGCCTCGGCCGCGCGCATGAAGAAGCTCGGCGACAGCTACCTCTCGACCGAGCACCTCTTGCTGGGTCTGGTCGACAGGAGCGAGGGTGCGCTGGCGAAGCTCTTTCTCGAGCGGCGTCTGACGGCCGACAAGGTCGAGGCGGCGCTGGTGCAGGCGCGCGGCGCGCGCAAGGTCGACAGCCCCGAGCCCGAGGCGAGCTTCGAGGCCCTGAAGAAGTTCGCGCGCGACCTGACGGCCGACGCGAAGGCCGGCAAGCTCGACCCCGTGATCGGACGCGACGACGAGATCCGGCGCACGATGCAGGTCCTGTCGCGGCGCCGGAAGAACAACCCCGTGCTGATCGGCGATCCCGGCGTCGGCAAGACGGCGATCGTCGAGGGCCTGGCGAACCGCATCGTCGCGGGCGACGTGCCCGAGGGCCTGAAGCAGAAGCGCATCATGGCGCTCGACCTGGGTGCCCTGCTCGCCGGCGCGAAGTTCCGCGGCGAGTTCGAGGAGCGCCTGAAGGCCATCCTGGCCGAGATCGCCGAGGGTTCGGGCGACGTGATCCTGTTCATCGACGAGCTGCACACGCTGGTCGGCGCGGGCGGCGCCGAGGGCGCGGTCGACGCCGCGAACATGCTCAAACCCGCGCTCGCGCGCGGCGAGCTGCACTGCATCGGCGCGACCACGCTCGACGAGTACCGCAAGTACATCGAGAAGGACAAGGCCCTCGAGCGCCGTTTCATGCCGGTCAAGGTCGGCGAGCCCGACATCGACGACACGATCGCGATCCTGCGCGGCCTGAAGGAGCGCTACGAGACGCACTACGGCGTGAACATCCTCGACGAGTCGCTGGTCGCCGCCGCGCGCCTCAGCGAGCGCCACATCACCGAACGATTCTTGCCGGACAAGGCGATCGACCTGGTCGACGAGGCCGCGGCGCAGCTCAAGATCTCGATCGACTCGCTCCCGCCCGAGCTCGACAACCTCGAGCGCAAGGTGCGCCAGCGCGAGATCGAGCGCTCCGCGCTGAAGAAGGAGGGCGGCCCGGACTCGAAGGCGCGCATCGCCGCCATCGAGGAGGAGCTCGCCAACCTGAACGAGCAGAAGTCGGCCATCTCGGCGCGCTGGCAGACCGAGAAGGCCTTGATCACGAAGATCCGCGCGGGGCGGGCGCTGATCGAGTCGCTGCGCGCCGAGGCCGAGCGCAAGGAGCGCGAGGGCGCCCTCGCGCGCGTCGGCGAGCTGCGCTACGGCGAGATCCCGCAGGCCGAGCGCAACCTGAAGGCCGCGCAGGACGAGCTGCAGCGCGCCCAGAGGGACGGCGCGCTCCTGCCCGAGGTCGTCGACGCCGAGGCGATCGCCAAGGTCGTCAGCCGCTGGACCGGCATCCCGGCCGAGCGGTTGCTCGAGGCCGAACGCGAGCGCCTGCTGCACATGGAGGAGCGCCTGCGCCAGCGCGTCGTCGGCCAGGACCACGCGCTCGAGCTGATCGCCGAATCCGTGCGCCGCGCGCGCGCCGGCCTGCAGGAACGCTCGCGCCCGCTGGGCTCGTTCCTGCTGCTGGGCCCGACCGGCGTCGGCAAGACCGAGACCGCCAAGGCCCTGGCCGAGTTCCTGTTCGACGACGAAGGCGCGCTCGTGCGTCTCGACATGAGCGAGTACATGGAGAAGCACGCCGTCTCGCGCATGCTCGGAGCACCTCCGGGCTACGTGGGCTACGACGAAGGCGGCGCCCTGACCGAGGCCGTGCGCAGGAAGCCCCACTGCGTGATCCTGATGGACGAAGTCGAGAAGGCGCACCCCGACGTGTTCAACGTCCTGCTGCAGATCCTCGACGACGGCCGCCTGACCGACGGCCAGGGCCACGTGGTCGACTTCACGCAGACGCTGGTCCTGATGACCTCGAACCTGCGCTCCGAGGCCGAGGTCAAGCGCCACTTCCGCCCCGAGTTCGTGAACCGCCTCGACGAGGTGCTCGTCTACAAGGCCCTCGAGCGCGCGCAGGTCCACGCGATCGTCGACGTCCAGCTCGCGCGCCTGCAGAAGCGCATGGCCGAGCAGGACCTCGCGCTCGAGCTCACCCACGCCGCCCGCGAAGCCCTGGCCGAAGAAGGCTGGGACCCCGAGTACGGCGCCCGCCCGCTCAAGCGCGCGATCCAGCGCCGCCTCGAGAACAAGCTCGCCGAGTCGATCCTCTCCCAGAAGCTCCTCCCCGGCGACACCGCCCTCTTCGACTTCGGCGAGGACGGCTGGAAACTGGAACCGCGCCGCTCACGCGAAGCGGTCGAGGCGTAGGCGATCGCGCTCCTCAGGGCCGTACTTCGTCAGGGAGGCGCTCGGTGGCCGCGTCGTACACGGCGCGTGCCACCAGCACGGCCTCCTCTGCTTCTGCGACACCGGGCTCCACGAGCTCGCCCGGGTACCTGAATCGCCAGGCGTACTCCGTGAGTGGAACCGCGCGAGCAACGACGGCCTCGAGCGTCGCATCGAAGCCTATGCACGCGGCCCCGATCTCCTCCAGGTTGTGGGTCTCCCGGAACGCAATGTCGTGCCACGCGAGCAGCGCCTTCAGCGACTTCTCCGCGGCTTGCTGGCAATGGAACACGACCGCATCGTGGAGCGGCAGGTCCGCCTTCATGTCGTGGTCGGCTTGCGCGGAGGTCCCGATTCGCCCGCCACAACCAGGCCTGGGTGTCCGCCACCCGGATCGGATCAAGCGGCATGCAGGAGCTTGCCCTCGCGCAGGACCGTCGAGGGCAACGAGGCCTTCAGGTGCAGCCGCTCCTCGAAGTACCGATGCGTGCAGACGAGCACGTCCGCGGCGATACCCGTGCCACGCAGTGCGCTGTAGGCGAGCTTGCTGCTGCGCCGCTCCTGCGAGGCGTCGTCCGGAACGACGACGAGCAAGTCCAGGTCGCTGTCCGGGCCGGCATCCCCGCGGGCCATCGACCCGAACAGGTAGATGCGCTCCGGCTGGTACGCGGCCACGAGACGCCTCACGACCTCGGGCAGCGTGGCCTCCTGCAAAGAACAAGCGTCCATCGTGCCTCGACCATGACGCGGGAGGCGTCCATGACCTGTCTTCTCGGCCCGGTCCGTCCAGTCCCGACCGACCGACCTGCACCCTGAATTCGCGGGAAGGTCGCGGGCTTCCTTCCCAGGCCTTCAGTCGTCGCCGCCGCCGTAGCCGAGGGCGCGTAGTTCGGCTTGTTTTTCGGGTGAGAGGTCGGCGGTGGCAATCGTGACGAGCGGGACGAGCAGGCGTTCGAGGGCGGGAAGGGTGGCGGCGAGCGTTTCGGCTGGCCACGGGGCGCGGGTGGCGAGGTTCTCGCGCTCGGTGGGGTCGCGCTCCTGGTCGAAGGCGGCGACGAGGTGGCCGGCGCGCAGAGACTCGAGTGACTCGTAGCTCATCACCTTGCGGCGGCCGTCGAAGGCGGCGAGGGTCGAGGTTGCCGGGTTGCGGTCGCACTCGAAGGCGTAGAGATTGCGCGCGGGCAAGGGGCGCAGGAGCGAGTGACCCTGCCAGTCGGCGCGGCGCGCGAGGCCCGCGAGCTCGGCCAGCGTCGGTGGCACGTCGACGAGCGAGACCGGCGCCTCGATGCGCGCGGGCGCGAGGTCCTTCCCGGCGAGCAGCAGCGGCACGCGCGTCTGCTCCTCGTACACGTCGTCCTTGTGGTAGAGCTGGCCGTGCTCGCCGAACTCCTCGCCGTGGTCGCTGGTGACGAGCAGATACCCGTGCTCCAGGATTCCGCGCCGCTCGAGGTCGAGGCGCAGCTCCTCGAATCCGCGGTCGAGGTCGATCACGCCGGCGCGGTAGTGCCGCTCGAGCTTCGCGATCAGGGCGCGCGCCTCGGGCGTCGGGATCAGATCCTTCGGGAAATCCTGCGCGCGGCGCACGTCGGCGTGGCCGCGCGCGCGCGCGAAGGCCACGAGCTCCTCCTCGAGGGCCTCGAACTCGCCCTCGAGGCCGAGGCGTTCACCGTGCGCGCGGCGCGTCTCGTCGCTGACGCGGAACGGACGGTGCGTGCGGTAGGTGTGCACGAACAGGAACACCGGACGGCCGTCGTCCGCGTCGAGGAACGCGCGTGCGGCGACGAGCGTCTCCTCCAGCGTGCGCCAGCCCTCGTCGAACACCGCGAAGCCCTGGTCGAGCGCGAAGGTGCGGCTGACGATGCCGGCGTCGGTCACGGCCCCGGTGCGGTAGCCGCGCGCGCGGAACTGCTCGGCCAGGAGCTCGAGCTCCTCCGACAGCGCGCGCTCCTCGCCCAGCACGCCCGCCTGGTGCGGGTAGAGCCCGCTGAAGAGCGCCGCGTGGCCGGAGAGCGTGAACGTCCCGGCCGACCAGGCGCGCGTGCAAGCCACGGCCGAGGCCGCGAAGCGGTCGAGGTTGGGCGTGAGCGCGAGCGTGTTGCCGTGCAGCGCCAGGTTGTCGGCGCGGAAGGTGTCGGCCAGGAACAGCACGACGTCGGGGCGCTCCTCGCTCCACGGGCGCGCGCCGATGCGCCCGCGCGCGCGCGGCGCCAGCACGGGATCGAGCAGGGTGACGTAGGCCGGCGTGCCCTCGACCGAGAGCTCGAGCCGCGCTCCCCGGCCCCCCTCGGGCGGCAGCGCGACGGAGCGCCAGGCGCAGGTGGGCAGCGCCGAATCGAGCGACTCCTCGTGCAGCAGCGCGCCGTCGAGCCGCACGCGCAGCGTCAGCGGCGGCAGCTTGGCTCCGGCGACGAGCGGATCGAGCGCGAGTGCGAAGCGGAGCTCGCTGGCCGGCGGCAGATCGAGCGTCGCGATGCGCGGCGCACCGGGCCACAGCTCGAGCCCGAGGCCCGAGAAGCGCGCCCCGCGCACGTGCCCGGGCTGCGAGGTCTCCGGCCGCAGGCGGCAGGCGGCACGCAGCTCCTCGGGCGGCAGTTCGCCGGGCGCGAGACACAGGAGGATGTGGTCGCGGCCGACCGCGAAGGTGCCCGGGGTGCGGGCCTCGCCGCTCGTGAACTCGCCCGCCGTGCTCCACAGGCGGTGACCACTCCCGAGCACCGCGCAACCGAGGCTCGCTCGCCAGCGTCCGTCGCCTTCGCTCTTCCAGGCCGCGCGGGCGAGCTCGAGCTCGAGCCAGGCCACGCCGTCGCGCACGGCGAGCGTACGGCGCATCGTTGCGGACGAAGGCAGGGCCTGCCCGCCCGAGGCAGAGGCAAAGGGGCTGGTCGCACCGGAGAGCACGACCCAGGGCGAGGGCGCACGGTCCGCTCCGCAGGCCGTGAGCAGCACACCCGCGAGCGCGAGGCCCGCACTCCACGGGCAGCGCCGGAGGCCAACGCGCCGTTGCTCTGGATTCGCGCTCATCGGACGGGAGGGGCGTCCGTACGGAGGGCGCGGGTCGCGCGCGAGACGCGCGGCACCGTCCGGGCCGGGACGAGGCCGGTAGGATAAGCTCCCCCGCTGGCCCACGCGATGCATCTCCACGCCCCTCAGCTCTTGCGCCGCTCGCTCGGACTCGCCCTCGGCGTCGCCTTGACGTGTGCGCCAGGCTGCGCGCCGGAACCCGGCGAGCCGACGGAAGAATCGCCCACGCCCGGGCAGCGCGACGAGGCCGAGAAGCCGGTCGGACGCTGGTCGCGCGTGCAGCGCGGCGCGCTCTCAGCGGAGCAAGAGGCCGCGGCCCACGAGCTCGAGGCGATCGGCTACGCCAGCGGCTCGCAGGAAGCCCGCGCACAGAGCGGCGTCACCCGCCACGACCCCGCGCGCGCGCAGGCCGGCTGGAACTTCTACACCTCGGGCCACGCGCCCATGGCGCTCCTGATGGACATGGACGGGCGCGTCTTGCACTCCTGGCAGGCCACGCTCGACAGCGTGTTCCCCGACCCGAAGGAGCGCGGCAAGATGCCCGAGACGACGCGCTTCTGGCGGCGCGCGCGCCTGCTCGCGGACGGCAGCGTGCTGGCGATCTTCGAGGGCCACAGCCTCGTCAAGCTCGACAAGGACTCGCGCGTCCTGTGGAAGAACCGCTGCGGCGCGCACCACGACCTCGTCGTGCAGCCCGACGGCTCGCTGCTGGTCCTGACGCGGGCGGTCGAGGTCCTGCCGGAGTTCGGCCAGGACCCGGTGCTGATCGACTACGTCAGCTGGCTCGACGCGGACGGGCGCGAAACGCGGCGCATGTCGATCCTCGAGGCGGTGCGTCGCTCGGAGTTCAAGGAGCTCGCGGACCGTGTGACGGCCCGTCGCGGCGACCTTCTGCACACGAACTCGCTGCACGGACTGGACGGCGCCCTGGCCGAGCGCCTGCCGGCCTTCCGCGCGGGGAATCTGCTGGTTTCCTCGCGTCCGAACAGCTTCATCGGCGTGCTCGACATCGAGAGCGAGACGATGACCTGGGCCCTCAGCGGGCCCTTCATCGAGCAGCACGACCCGACGGTCGTGCCGGGCGGCAACCTGCTCCTGTTCGACAACGGCGGCAAGCGCAGCTGGTCGCGCGCGCTGGAGCTGGACCCGGTCGATGGCAGCGAGCGCTGGGAGTACCGCGGGCCCACCGAGGCGCCGCTGTTCTCGTTCTTCTGCGGCACGGCAGCGCGCCTCGCCAACGGCAACACGCTGGTGACCGAGACCGACGGGGGTCGCGCGCTCGAGGTGACGCGCGCGGGCGAGATCGTGTGGGAGTTCTGGAACCCCGAGCGCGCCGGCCCCGAAGGCGAGTTCATCGCCGCCCTGTTCGAGGTCGTGCGCGTGCCTGCCGGTCCGTACGGCTGGATGCGCTGAGGGCGCCTACTGCGGCGGTTCGAGCAGCTCGAGCCCCGGGAAGAGCGCGGCCAGCTCCTCGCGCGCGAGGAAGGTCGCGAACACGAGGTAGACGTCGTCGAGCCGCACCGCGCGCATGGCCAGCGGTCGCCCCTCGTGCTGCATCTTGCGGCCCTTCATCAGCTCCTCCTGGGTCAGGATCAGCCGATTCAAGACGTCGAACACGGCCACGCGACGCTCGACCAGGTAGTCGTAGGGCGCCTCGCGCTCGTGCGCGATCACCCCCCGCTCCACGACCGGTAAGCGCGCGATCGTGCGGTCGTTGAGGCCGCGTCGGTCGACCGTCGTCCAGCGCGTGTAGTACGGCACGGCACCGGCCCCGCCCACGCACAGCACGAGCTCGCGCGGCAACAGCCCGCGCTCGATCCAGCCGGCGATGCGCTGGCCCTCGCCGGCACGACGCTCGAGGTAGGCCGCGACGGCCTGCACGGTGGCGACGCCGTTGCGCTCGACGGAACGCACGGCGAAGCCGCGCAGGTTCACGACGAAGAGCGCCAAGAACCCGGCCAGGGCGAGCACGCGCGGGGCACCGCGGCGCGCCACGAGCTCGCTCGCGCCCTCGACGACGAGCCAGGTGAAGTGCGGCAGGATGACGATCAGGAAGCGGAACTCGAAGCGGTCGCCGCCGACCGAGGCCACGTAGACGAGCGTCGCCAGCAGCGCGACGGCGAGCACCGTCGCCTCGCGGCGCCGCGGACCGAGCCAGGCCAGGCCCGCGAGCGGCACGAACCATAGCGCGTGGTAGTGCAGCTGGTACAGCCACAGGTAACGCAGGCCCTGCTCGAACCAGGTGCCGGGCACCTTGGCGCGGTACGTATTCGGCAGCCAGTCGCCGTAGGTCGCGTGGCGCCAGAGCAGGTGCAACGCGACGGGCAGCGCGAAGACCAGCGCGAAGGCGAGGAGCGCGCGCGTCGTCGCGCGTCCGCGCAGGCGCTCGAAGAGGAGGTGCAATCCGCACAGCCCCGCGTAGAGCGGAGCCTCGGGCCGCGTCAGGGCCGCCAGCGCGAACAGGAGCGCCGCGAGCGGCAGCGTCGCGCCCGTGCGCCGCTCTTCCAGGTAGCGCCAGGTCGCGAGCCACACGAGCAAGGCGAAGAACATCGTCTCGAGGCCGCTGGTGGACCAGGCCGCGAAGCTGCCGTGGGCCGCGAGCACGAGCGCCAGCGCCGCGCCCCGCAGACGCCCACCCGGGCCACTGCCACCCGCCCACGCCAGGCCCAGGAGCAGCGCGAACCCGCTCAGCGCTCCGAGCACCTGCGAGAAGCCCTCCGGCGCGAACCCGAGCTTCAGGCCCGCGGCCATCAGCAGCACCCACGAGAAGTTCGAGTACCCCTCGATCGGCTCGCCCTCGTTCCACACGAGCCCGAGCCCGCGCGCCAGGTGGTCGGCGTAGCGGAAGCTGATGAAGGCGTCGTCGCACAGGAAGCGCTCGCGCCAGGCCTGCCAGCCCCACAGTCCGAGGGCCGCGGCCAGCAGCAGAGCGGCCAGGAGCGTGAGGCGTGAAGACCGGTCGGAACTCGGCGTCGAGGGAGCGTTCATCGACAGGCTCAGCGCGGCTCCGCCGACAGGAAGGTCGTCCAGGCCGCCTTGAATTCCGCGAGGCGCGGGTCACCCGTGCGCTCGAGGTGCGCCAGCAGGCGCGCGCCCTGGCGCTCGATCTCGGCGCGCTGCTCGGGAGCGGCCAGGCGATCGACGCGCTCGTCAGGATCCGCGCGCAGGTCGAAGAACAGGAAGGTCTCGCCCTCTTGGATCTGGCGCAGGCGAGCGGCCAGGGCCTCGTCGCCGTAGCCGGCCTCGACCAGCGTGCGCATCGTCAGCCCGCTCATGGCCTCGATCACCATCGGCTTGCCGCCGGACCAGCCGTTCCAGATCAGCGCCGAATCGAGCGAGCGCACGGCGCGCTGCGGGAAGGCTCGGTCGCCTGCGTTGACGCTCTCGACGTAGGTCACGACGTACTCGCGCTCGGACTGCACCTCGCCCGCCAGCAGCGGCACCCAGGAGCGTCCGTCCAGCCGCGCCGGCAGCGGCACGCCGACCAGCTCGCACACGCTCGGCACGAGGTCGAGCGTCGTGACGAGTTCCGGATGGGTCACCGCCTCCTCTTGACCCGGCAAACACAGGAGCAGCGGCTCGTGCGTGCCGGCCGCGCGCACGGTGGCTTTGGCGAACGGAAACGACGCACCGTTGTCCCCCACGAACACGATCAGCGTGTCGTCGCGGTGACCACCGCGCTCGAGCGCGGCCAGGATCGCGGCCAGACTCGCGTCCATGCGCGCGAGGCCGGTGTAGTACTGCGCGAGCTCGAGGCGCACTCCGGGCAGGTCCTCGAGATGGCCGGGCACGGGCACCTCCTCGGCCGTGAAGACGCGCGCGGGCGGCGCACCCCGGTCGGCCGGATCGATGCGCGGGCGGGGCCAGCGGCGGCCGGCGGAGTCGAGCTCGGCGAGCTCGGGCAGGGACTCGGCTCCCGGGAACGGGCGGTGCGGATCGACGATGTTCGCGTTGAGGAAGAAGGGCTTCCCGGCCGCCTGAGCGGCCGCGAAGACAGCCGCGAGCTCCTCGGCCCACTGCTCGGGCTCGCGCCCCGCGCGCGTCGCCATGCGGTCCCAGGCGAAGGCCTTGACCGGCTGCAGGTGCGCGCGCTTGTTGATCAGCGCCGTGAAGTAGCCCTGGGCGCGCAGGTGCGCGGGCAAGGTGACGACCCCGTCCGCGAGGGGCTCGAAGCCGCGCGTGCCGTTGTGGTGCGGCAGGAGGCCGGTCAAGAGCGCCGCGCGCGAGGGCTGGCAGATCGGGGCGACGACGTGCGCATTCACGAAGCGGTGCGCGCGCGCCGCCAGGGCGTCGACGCTCGGCGTGACCGGCAACGGGCTGCCCATCCAGCCGAAATCCCGGCCGCCGACGTCGTCGGCCGTGATCAGGAGCACGTTCGGGCGCGGCGGCAGGTTGCCCTCGTCGACGCCGGCAGCGCCAGCGAGCAGCAGGGCCACGAGTCCGGGTAGCAAGACCATCCCAGCCTCATGCTACCTGCCGGCCGCAGCGAAAGCCGCGCCGCGCAAGCTCCCGCGCGCGCGGACGGAACTTGTTTCCGCGCTTCCGGAGCGCTCCGCGCCGCCGGAGCCCGCTCTTCCCGCGCGGCACCCGCTTCCCCGGCTATGCTGGCCCGGTCGTGCTGCTGGCCCTGCTCCTCCACCTCTTCCAGGGCGATCCCGCCCCGGCCGTCGCGCGCAAGCCCGGAATCGTGGTGATCCTGACCGACGACGTCGGCGCGGACCACTACGGATTCCAGGGCGACGCGCGCATCCCGACCCCGCGCATCGACTCGCTCGCACGCGACGGCGTGCGCTTCGCCGCGGGCTACAGCTCGGCCCCTGTATGCTCGCCGGCCCGCGCCGGCCTGCTGACGGGGCGCTATCCGACCCGCTTCGGTCACGAGTTCAACGGCGGCGGCGCGGACGGCACGCGCGACGGCTTCGGACTGCCGACGAGCGAGAAGACCCTGGCCGACCACCTGCGTGCGCTCGGCTACGCGACCTGTGCGGTCGGCAAGTGGCACCTCGGCGCGGGATCGGAGTTCGCCGCCACCGCGCGCGGCTTCGACGAGTTCTACGGCGCGGTCGCCAACACGACCTACGTCGATCCGCCGTACCTGATCGACTCGCGCATCTCGCCCGAGGCCCGGGCGTGCAAGGAGGAGGGCTACTACACGACCCGCGCCTTCGCCGCGCGCGCGCGCGACTGGCTCCACACCGTCGGCGAGCGCCCGTTCTTCCTCTATCTGGCCCTCAACGCCGCGCACGTCCCGCTGCAGGCGCCGCCCGAGTACCTCGAGCGCTTCGCGCACGTGAGCGATCCGCGCGAGCGCCTGTTCGCGGCCGTGCAGGCGGCCAGCGACGACGCCGTGGGGCTCGTGCTCGACGAGCTCGCGGCCCTCGGGCGCGAGCGCGACACGCTGGTCTTCTTCCTGTCGGACAATGGCAGCGCCGGTCCGTCGCGCAGCCTGCGCGGCGCCAAGGGCTCGCTGGCCGAGGGCGGCGTGCGCGTGCCCTTCGCGCTGCGCTGGCCGGAGCGGATCCCGGCCGGACAGACCTACGCGCAGCCGGTCGTGCCGCTCGACGTCTTCACGACCGCCCTGGCCGCCGCGGGCGGAACGAGCGAGCGGCCGCTCGACGGCGTCGACCTCGTGCCCTTCCTGACCGGCGCGCGCACCGGAGCTCCGCACGCCGAGCTCTTCTGGCGCTACGGTGACCAGTGGGCCGTTCGCGCGGGCGACTGGAAGCTGGTGCAGTGGAAGGGCCTCGAGGCGCCGCGGCTGTTCGATCTGCAGCAGGACCCGCGCGAGGAGACGGACCGCTCCGCCGACGAACCCGAGCTCGCCCGCCGTCTGCGTGCGCGCTACGAGGCCTGGAACGCCGAGCAGAGCGCGCCGCGCTGGGCCCGGCGCGAATGAAGGCCGTGGTGTAGACTCGGGAAGCGGCGCGCGTTGCGCCGCGATCCCCCACGAGGCCAACATGAACCAGCTGAAGCCTGTCCTGGTCGTGCGCGCCTCTCGCTCGCGTTCGTGAAGCCAAGGGTCGTGCCCCGCGCACGACCGACGGCGTGAGCAGAGAGGCCCGAGCGGCACGAGCCGCTCCGCGCTGCCCGTCCGCCCGCACCTCGGGCGGACCGGGTTCCCTCTGCGCCGCCCGCGCGCGTCCGGCGCTCCCCCACGACCGCGCACCGACCGAGTCTGAACCGACAGGCATGCATCCCGACGACAAGCGGCGCTTCCAGGAGCGCACGCAACGCGAATTCAAGCACTGGCACACCTTCGACGAGCAGAAGCGTCGCAAGGAAGAGGCGCGCCGCCGCAAGGCGGAACGCGCGCAGAGACCCCGGCCACGCACGCGCGGCGCGCCGGACGAGGACGAGGAGCCCGGCACGGAGCCCACCACGGGGCGCCCGCAGCCCGCACGCGCCAGGGCCTCCGTGCCCGCACCGGCGCCGGAGGTGGACGAGCGTCCGGCGCTCGCGCTCGAGTGTGCGCGCGTCGTGGGCCTGGCGCGCACGCGCGCCACGCTCGCAACGGAGGGCGAGACCCTCGAGGCGGCCCTCGTGCCCGGGTTCGAGCTCGCCATCGGCGACCGCGTCGGCTTCGAGCGCCTCGCGGGCGGGCTCGTGCGCGTGCGCGCACGCGAGCCGCGCACGAGCGTGTTCGCCCGGCCCGACCCCTCGCGGCCGGGCGCGCGGCTCGTGCTGGCGGCCAACGTGGAGCTCGTGCTGGCCGTCGTGGCCGCGCGCGCGCCGCGCTGGAAGCCGGGCTTCGTCGACCGCGTGTGGCTCGCGGCCTCCGAGGGCGGAGCCGCGTGCGCGCTGGTGCTCAACAAGCTCGACCTCGTCACGGCCGAGGAACGCGCCGAGCTCGAGGGCGAGCTCGCGCCGTACCGCGAGCTCGGTCTCGCCATCGTGCGCGTCTCGGTCGCGAGCGGCACGGGGCTGGCCGAGCTCGCCGAGCTCCTGCGCGGACGCAGCGCGGTCTTCGTGGGACCGAGCGGGGTCGGCAAGTCGAGCCTGCAGAACGCGCTCGATCCGCTCGGCGCGCGTGCCACGGGTGCCGTGCGTGCGTCCGACGGCAAGGGTCGTCACACGACGACCGCGAGCGAGTGGCGCAGGCTGGCGGACGGCACCGTGCTGATCGACACGCCCGGCGTGCGCCAGTTCGGGCTGGCTGCGCTGGACGGTCGCGAGCTCGCGGCCGCCTTCCCGGAGTTCGCCGGCCCGGCCGCGCACTGTCGCTTCCGTGACTGCTCGCACCTCGTCGAGCCCGGGTGCGGCGTGCAGGCCGCGCTGGCGGCGGGCGCGCTCGACCGGCGGCGCTTCGCGAGCTACGCGCGCATGCGCGCGGCGCTCGCTTGATCCGGCAGGGACGGGCGTCCGCGCTTGTGGACGCCCGTCCCGCTTCCGAGGATGGCGGGCTCGATGTCCTCCCCCACCGGACCGGACGAGGGCTGGCCCGAGGCGCCGCACTCGGCCCTCGGCCTCCTGCGCCACGGGACCTTCGGCGCCTTCTTGATCTCGCGCTTCTGCGCGATCACGGGCTCGCAGGTCGTATCGGTCGCGGTGGCCTGGCAGGTCTACCAGGCGACTGGCGACCCGCTCGCGCTCGGGCTCACCGGGCTCGCGCAGTTCGCGACGATGGCCTTGCTCGCACCGTTCACCGGCGACGTCGCCGATCGCTTCGACAAGAAGCTCGTGCTTTCCGGCTGCCACCTCGTCTACCTCGCGTGCACGCTGGCCCTGGCCTGGACCGTCGCCCGGCCCGAGCTCGGCGTCTGGCCGGTCTACGCGGTGCTGGCGGTGCTCGGCGCGGGAAGAGCCTTCTGGCAGCCGGCCGGTCAGGCGCTCCTGCCCGCGCTGGTGCCGAGCGCGGACTTCCAGCGCGCGGTGGCGTGGAGTTCGGCCAACTTCCAGATCGCGCTGATCGCCGGGCCGGCCCTGGGCGGCGCCTTGCTCGCGTTCGGCGGGCCGGAGCTCGCCTACCGCGTGGCGGGCGCTCTCGTGCTGGTCTCGCTCCTGCTCGTGCTGCGCCTGCGCTACCGCATCGAGGCCGTGCCCGAGACGGTGAAAGGCGACTGGCGGCGCGCCTTCGCCGGCCTGGCCTACGTGCGCCGCAATCCGGTGATCCTGGGCGCCATCTCGCTCGACCTCTTCGCGGTGCTGCTGGGCGGCGCGACCGCGCTGATGCCGGTCTTCGCCGAGGACATCCTGGAGGTCGGTGCGACCGGACTGGGCTTCCTGCGCGCGGCGCCCGCGGTCGGAGCGGGAGCCGTGGGTCTGTGGCTCGCCTTCCATCCGATCCGACGCAGAGCTGGGCGGCGCATGTTCGCCTGCGTGGCGCTGTTCGGCGTGGCGACGATCGTGTTCGGGCTGTCGCGCAACTTCTGGTTGTCGCTCGGCGCGCTGGTCGTGCTGGGCGGGGCCGACATGGTCAGCGTCGTGATCCGCCACACGATCGTGCAGCTGCGCACGCCGCCCGAGATGCGCGGGCGTGTCGCGGCGGTGAACCTCGTCTTCATCGGCGCCTCGAACGAGCTCGGCGACCTCGAGTCGGGCCTGACCGCAGCCTGGTTCGGCACCGTTTCGGCGGTGCTCGTCGGTGGGGCGGGCACGCTGCTCGTGACCTGGCTATGGACGCGCTGGTTCCCGGAGCTGCGTCGCATCGAGCGCGCCGAGGACTTGCCCGAGCAAACCCCCTGAAAGCCGGAGAGGCGAGGCACCCCCAGGGCACCCCGCCTCTCCGCGATGATCCGCTCGCGCGGATCGGGCTAGCAAGGACTACAGCTTCTCGGTGCGCGCCTTGCAGCCGACGATGAAGCCGTAGGCCGACTGTGCCGTCCAGCCGCAGACCCAGGGAGCGAGCTCGACACCACTCTGGGTGTACGGGAACGCGCCGCGGATGTCGTTCGCCGTCAGGAAGCTCGTGCCCGGGACGGAGACGGCCGCGTTGAGGGCGTCACCGCTCGCGCGCGGGTCGACCTTGACGACGCGCTGGACGCGGAAGGTCAGGAAGTCGACGGCCGGGGCCCGCTCGAGGTAACGGATCGGGCTCGCGGTCGGCTCCTGGACGTTGTTGTTGACGCCGCTGGCGGGCGTCACGCCACGCGCGGTCGACTCGGTGTAGGCCGAGGCGTTGTCGTTGTTGAAGAACACGCTGTCCTTGATCTCGGCCAGCTTGCCGTCGATCTGGGGCGTGAAGCCGCACGGAGCCGCCGGGACGTTCCAGTCGGTGGTCCAGGTGTCGGCCCAGGTGATCGTGCCGTTCGCGCCGTAGCCACAGCTGTTGTCCGGCGCGCCGTCCGTGTTGTCGAAGCTGACCAGGCGCTCGCCGAGGTCCATGAAGATGGCGTTGCGGTACTGGACGCGCGCGTTCGAGCGCCACGCCGTGCCGTGGTCGGTGCCCGTGCGGCCGGCGCTCGGCGAGTCCGGCTGGCCGATCACCGTCACGTTGTGGATGCGGGTCGTCGTGACCGGCTGCCAGTGGCAGTCCTCGGCGCCGTCGATCTCGAGGGCGTTGTCACCCATGCCGGAGCCCGAGGCCGCCTGCACGCTGTAGCCCTGGACGATGAACACGAACTGGACCTCGCCACGGTAGCCCTGGTCGATGTCCAGGCTGTCGTCGCCGACGTTCCAGACCGTGAGGTACTTCAGGTTGACCGTGCCGCCCCACACCTCGATGCCGTCATCGAGGTTGTTCATGATCTCGATGTGGTGGATGTCGGTGTTGCGACCGATGGCGCCCAGCGAGAGCCCGTTGAGCTCGACGGCGGGCGAGATGTTGCGGCCGCCGTAGCGCAGCGAAACGTACTTGAAGACGCCGCTCGAGTCGTCGTCGTTGCCGCCACCGTACTGGTCGTCGGCCGTACCGCGGGTCAGGCCTTCCATGTTGCCGCGGTTGGCCGCGTTGCACGTGGAGACGTTGCCGACCACGTTGTGGTCGTTCATGAACGCGTCACCGAGGATCGTGACGTTGCCCCACTCGTTGGCGCCTTCACGCCAGGTGCCGGTGTCGGGGCGGCCGTTCGACCAGGTCTCGCGGTCAGCCGAGGAGGTGAAGACGATGGGCTTCTTCTTGGTGCCCATGGCCATGATCGTGCCGTTCTTGGTCACGATCAGGGCGCCGTTGGAGCCGTTCGTGCTGGCGATCACCGTGCCCGGCTCGATCGTGAGCGTCGCACCGCTGGTGACGTAGATCTGGGTCTGGAGGTTGTAGACGTTGTCGGCCGTCCACGTCGTCGACGTGGTGATGTCGGCCGTCACCAGGACCTCGGCCGCGTTAGCGGCGCCGGCCAAGGCGAGGCAAGAGGTGGCGAGGGAGAGAATCCGTTTCATGTCGCTGCTCGTGGGGGAATCCCTGAGAGATCTGTGCCGGATGCCTCGGAGGAGCCGTTCTCCTCCGCGCTGCATCGTTTCAGGCCCACACGGTAGGGGTCGTGTGTCAGCGCCCGATCAAGAGCCGCCAAGGCCCGTGACAATGCTCCGCTCGGGCGCACCGGCGACCTCGTCCGGCACGGGCACGAAGACCCCTCGATGGCGCCCGGGCCCCGTGCATCGGTGCGATTCCGCAGGTGTGGATCAGGTCAGAGGCGAACCTTGAGGCTCACCGAGAACTCGACGCCCTGGCTGTAGCTGCTCTTCGTGACGTCGTCCCCGATCACGGGCTCGCGGTAGACCGTCTCGATGTCGGGGTTCGTCAGGTTCTTGGCCTGGAACTCGAGCCAGGAGTGCTCGTTGAGCTTCTGCGAGAGCGTGAAGTTGAGCGTGCCGAACTCGGTCTGGTAGATGCTCGGGACGTAGTTCGTCGTGAGGCCCTGCGCGCCGGCGCCGGCAAGGAGCGTGTCGCCGGTGATCGTGTAGAAGAGGCCGAACGACGTGCCCGTGTGCTCGATCTCGTAGGTCGTGAACAGGTTGAACAGGTGGTCCGGAGCGTTGGTCGCCTCGCGCGAGGTGCGGAAGATGCCCTGGTTTGCGAGGACCGCGATCTCGTCGTCCGGCAGGCTCACCTCGGAGTGGATGAAGGTCGCGTTCGCGCCGACCGATAGCCCCTCGAGCTTCTCGCTCAGGGGCTCGAGGTCCTGACGCGTCTCGAGCTCGAAGCCACTGAGCTTGCCCTCGGGGTAGTTCTCCGGCTGCGTGAACGAGAACGTGTAGACCTTCTGCACGTACTCGATCGGGTCGTCGATCGACTTGAAGAACCAGGAGGCCGCCATCATGCTGCCCTCGGCCGGCACGTACTCGAGGCGCAGGTCGTAGTTGTCGAGGCTCGCCATCCCGAGGTTCGGGTTGCCGACGAAGATCGGTGCACCGACGTAGTCCTGCTGCAGGATCGGTGTGATCTCCTTGAAGGTCTGGCGTGCGACCGTCTGGGCATAGGCACCGCGCAGCGTGACCTTGTCGGTCGCGCGGTAGGTGAAGCCCAGTGCGGGCAGGATGTCGTCCTGGGAGAAGCTCGAGTCGGCCTCGCCCGGATCGAGGTCCTCGGGCGCGCTGGTGACCGAGTCCGGATTGAGCCAGAGCGCGTCGGCCTCGGGCGTCACCACCGTGCTGATGTCGGTCGACTCCCAGCGCCAGCCGAAGACGATGTCGAGCGGCTCAGAGACGGGATACTGGGCCATCGCGTAGAGCGAGGAGAGGTCTTGTTCCCCGTCGTAGTCCACGTCGAGGAAGGGGGGACCATCCGTGATCGGGTGGTTCTCGTCCCCGAACACGTCGCTCCAGGGGTCCTCGAACTCGCCGAAGCTGCTCGTGTTGTCGTTGAAGTTGCTGTACGACTCCTGGCGGTACTCGCGCTCGACGCGGTCCTCGAACAGGCCCACCTGCGCCGAGCCGGAGCGCCCGCTCTTCGTCGTGAACGGCAGCTCGAGGTCGATGCGGTACTGATCGCTGTCCTCTTCGAGCTTCTTGAACGTGCGCTGCAGGTTCCCGAGCAGGAAGGCCGCCGAGGACTTGTAGGGCTGCCAGATCCCGCTCGCTCCGAACGGTGCCCAGGTGGCCGCGAACAGGCGCTTGTCGGGCTGGTCGGAAGAGGCCGTGCTGCGCGCAGCGGTCCAGCCGAGCTCGGGGGCACCGAACTCGAGCGCCCCGATCGTGCGCTTCGCATCGGAGCCTAGCACGTGTGAACCCGAGAGCTGCAGCGTGTCCACCTGACGCTGGGTGAACTCGATCGTGTCGGTACGGATGTAAGGCGCACCGTTCAGATCCTGGTGACCGTTCGTCAGCGGGTCATCGGGATCGTAGCCCGGGTAGAAGAACTCCTTGCCACGCGTGTCGATCGCGACGGTCGCGCGATCCAGCGTGCTGCGCGTGAACAGATAGGTCAGATCGAGCGCATGCCGATCGCTTTCAATGCCCACCGTCGTCAGGGCACCGAGCTTGACCGTGCGCGTGCCCTGCGTGATGTCGAACAGGGACGTGCGGAAGTCGCCGTCGTTCGGCGTGCCCTGCTCGAACTGCGGGGTCAGCCCCTCGCCCGGGTTCAGGCGCCACAGGTTGTCGTCGCGCCCGTCGTCGTAGAACGAGCTGTCGCGCTCGTAGAACACGCTGAGGAAGCCGCCCAGGCGCCACTCCTCGGAGAGCTGCATCCGGTTGCCGATGTCGAGCGAGAACTTCCAGTCGATCGGCGCGCTCTCGTCCTGACCATCGAGGCCACCGGTCCAGTTGCTGCCGAGCGGCTGCACGTCGCGCGACTCGTCGGGATTGCCGAAGAAGTCGAAGCCGCCGCCCTCGTAGCCCAGGAAGCCGTCGCCCAGGCCGACGTTCGTGTTGTAGCCGAGCTGCACTTTCGACTGCAGCACGAACTCCTCAGGGATGCCGCGCAGGACGACGTTGACCGCGCCGCCCGAGGCATCCGCCTGCTGGTTGGGCGTGAAGGTCTTCGAGACCTGGATGCTCTCGACGACCGCAGAGGGAAACTGGTCGAGCTCGACCGCGCGCTTGTCCTCGTCGGCCGAGGGCAGACGCACCGAGTTGACCTGCGAGCTCACGTAGCGGTCGGGCAGGCCGCGGATCACGGCCGATTTTCCGTCCTTGACCGTCGCGCCGGCCACGAGCCGCATGGCCTGGGCCGCGTCGCTCGCGCCGGCCTTGCTCATCAGATCGCCGCCGATCGAGTCCAGCAGGGCCGGACTGTCGAAGCGCAGCTGCAGCAGCGCGGCCTCGGAGCTACCGCCGGCGAGGAGCACGTCCTGCACGACGAACTCCTCCATGTCGGTGAAGTCGCCGGCCAGGGCGGCATCGAGCTCGGTCAGCTGCCCGGCCTGCACGATCACGTCGCCACGCACGAAGCGCACGTAGCCGTCCTTCGAGAAGGTCAGCGTGTAGCGCCCCGGCGCGACGTTCTCGACCAGGTAGTTGCCCTGCGGAGCACTCTCGGCCTTCTGGCCGGTCTCGACCACGAGGATGGTCGCGCCGGCCAGCGGAAGATCGAGGTCCTTGTCGTAGACCGTGCCGCGGATCGAACCGGCTCCCTGGGCAGAGAGCAGGCCGGTCGAGGCGATCAGGAGCGAGAGGACGCGGAGCACGCTCGTCATGCGAGCCCAGAGGGAATGGCGGGTGGTGGGCGGAAGTGAGGACGGGCGGCTCGGCGTTACCAGGGGTCGCCGAGTCCCGACAGCGTCTGTTGCAGGCGCGCGCGCAGCTCCGCATCGGGCTCGACGGCGTGCACGGCCATCGAGTTGCACACGTCGACGAAGTCCGTCGTGCGCGGCACCGCGTTGACGTTCACGGCTCCCTGCTCGGCGGCGCGACGGTAGAGACGCAGCGCCGACGCGCGGTCGCCGAGGGCGACGTAGGCCTCGGCCAGCGGCACGAGGAGGTCGGCGTGCGTCATCGGCGGAACCTGCTCGCGCACGGATTCGAAGCGACCGAGCAGGGCATCCAGGGCCTTCCGGGCCTCGGGATCCCCCACCCGGTGGCGCAGCTCGAGCGCGCGCGCGCGCAGCGGCAGGTCGTCCTCGACGGCGATCGGAATCTCCTCGAGCAGCGTCACGGCCGAGCGCACGAGCTCGTGGCTCCAGGTGTGCTCGCCCTGCTCGATCAGGCGCTCCGCCAGCGCGAGGGTCGTGTCGACCCGGAACATGGCCGGCCCCTTCACGAGCGCGGCCTCGAGCGTGGCGCGCAGCGCCGGGCCGCGCTCGGGGTCGGCGTGGAAGCGCGCCGCCAGGACCGAGCCGACCATCAGCGCGTTGCGGATGTCCTCGAGCGTGCCGGCCTGGACGATGCCCGCCAGGTTCGCGGCCACGCGGTCAGCCTCGTCAGGCGTCATCCGCCCGGCGCGCGTGACCTCGACCATGCCGCGCTCGGACGGCTGCAACTTCGCCTCGAACTCGAGCGCGCGCTCTTCCTGACCCAGCAGGAGCAGCGTGCGCGCGATCTTGGCCCGGATCCGATCCCGGCGCCAGGCCTGGAACATCTCCACGGCCTCGTCGTCACCGTCGAAACCCTGGGCTTCGGCCTGCTCCTGGAGGTCGAGCTTCGTGACCTCCGCGCGTGCGAGCTCGAGCAGACCGTCCACTTCTCCCTGCGGGCCGTGCTGGGCGTGATAGAAGGCGACATCGGCGAAGGCCGCGCCGCGGCGCCAGCCTTCCATGCGCGTGGCGAGCTGCGCTGCGAGCGCGGGCTGCTCGAGCGTCAGGGCCGCGACGACGCCGCGCTCCTGCAGCTCGCTGCGCGTCTTGATGTGCGGATAGGCCGGCACGCGCGTGGCGGCGTCGAAGGCCAGGCGCAGCAGCTCGTGCTGGTAAGGAGCGAGCCCGTCCTGCGGGGAGAGCTCGGCGGGTGCGGCCTGCAGCGTGACCTCGGCGGCCACCACGGGCTGATCCGCAGCGCCGCGGAACAGGAAGGCGGCCGCTGCCACCAGGAGCGCGGCGAGGAGAAGGAAGATGCGCATCGGATCTCTCGGTAAATGCACGCCGCGCACCGTTCCGGGTCCGCGGCGGGGTTCGGACCGTTCTGGATCGGGAGAGGACGGTAAAGAGGGCCTGTTGTCCGCGGATGAAGCGCGGATCAATGCTCCTTGATGCGGGCCACCAGCACCGCCGTATCAAGATCGTCGCCCGCCTCGAGCTCCAGCTCGACCTCGCCCACGCGCCCCGCGGGCGTCACCGCGCGCAGTGTGAAGAAACCTTCACCGACCAGCTCGAGGCGCTGCAGCCCGCTCGGATCGACGGAGAACTCGGTCTCGTAGCCCGGTCCGCGCAGCTCGACGCGCGCCGGTCCGGGCAGACCATCCTCGGCGTGCACGACGAGGTTGAGGTGACGCGTCCACCAGTCGAGATCGACCACGGTGAGCTCGCCCGCGCGCGGCAAGATCTCGTAGTGATCGGGCAGCACGAGCTGACGGTCGAAGACGCCTTCGGCCTCGAAAGCCGCGAACAGGGGCGTCGCCGGGACCTCCTTGCAGTAGAAGCGGCCGCCGTCGTCGATGACGAGCGTGCGCTCGAAGCTCCCGTCCGCGCTCGAGAGGTGCACGCGGCCACGCAGGGCCGCGTAGCCGTTCACCTGAAGGCGCCCGGTCAGGCGCGAGGTCGCCGGGGGCTCCGCCACGGCCGGTGCGCTCTCCGCGAGAGCGACGCGCGTGCCCGGGAGCTCCCCCCCGGCGACGAGTGGATCGGCGCGCTCCGTGGACGAGCCGACCGGCTCCGTCCCGGCCAGCGCCTCGACCCGCACGCGCTGGCCGAGCAGGCGCTGACCCGCCACCACCACCAGCGCCAGTGCCAGACAGCCAGCGATCAGCCCGGCCAGGGTCGGGCCCCGGGACGGGGCGCGGGGATGCGCCGCTCTCATCTCCACAGCCTGCGGGCGTCGCGCTGGGCGCGCGCAAGGGCCGAATCAAGATCGCGACAAGGCGCGGAGAGGCCGGTCCGCTCTCGACCGGACCGGAATGGCCCCGGACCGAAGGATCATCGCGGCCCGATTCGCCGACCGCGCGCGACGAAACGCCCCTCCTTCCACGCCTCCTATACTCGCCCCGCCGTCCCGGAAGGTCCCGCCATGCCGATCCTCGCCGCGTTGCTGCTCTCCGCCCTGCCGCTCCCGCAACAGGCCGCGCCCGCACTCGAGGTGCGCGTCGACCTGCGGGTAGAGCTCCTGACCTTGCTGGCGCGGCTGTGCGAGTTCAGAGAGTTCCGCATGCCCGTTGCCGAGTCGCCCTACGCGCGGCGCGTCGAGGAGTGGTTCGGCCCGCTCGACGACCATGTCGTCTTCGACCACCTGAAGGAGCTCCGGGCCACCCGTGGCGTCTCTTACGACGCGATCGCGAGCCTCGCGATGCATCTCGGCCCCTTGCCCGGGCTGACCGAGCTCGCGCCCTTCGACGCCGCGCCCGAGCGCCTCGACGTCCGCTGGGGCGGGGTCCAGGCGCGCCCCTTCCTCGCCGCGCTGCGCGACTTCGTCCAGGAGTCCTCGGCCGAGGAGTTCTTCGCCAGCGAGCGCGAGTTCTACGCCGAGGTCGAGCGGCGCCTCGCGGCGCGCCTGTCCGCGAGCAAGGCCCTGCCCTGGTTCGACGCGGTCTTCGGCGCGCGCACGGCGCACTACGTCGCCGCGCCCGGGCTCCTGTGCGGCGGCGGCAATTACGGCGTCGGCATCCGCTACCCAGACGGACGGGTGGAGGAGATCCGCCCCGTGTTCGGCTGCTGGGTCTGGGACGACGACGGCCTGCCGGTGTTCGACGAAGGGTACCTCTCGCTCTTCATCCACGAGCTGTGCCACAGCTACACGAATCCCCTGGTGGACCGCTTCGCCGAGGCCATCGAAGGCCCGGGCACCCGCCTGCACGCCCTCGCCGCGGACGAGATGGCCCGCCAGGCCTATGGCACTTGGCAGACGACGATGTACGAGACTTTCGTGCGCGCCAGTGTCGTGCGCTGCCGCGCTGCGATCGAAGGCGCGGCCGCCGGCGAGGAGCAGGCGAGGCAGGAGGTCGAGAGCGGTTTCCGCTGGGTGCCGGCCCTGGCGCGGCGCCTGGGCGAGTTCGAGGGCGCGCGCGAGCGCCATCCGACCTTCGCCGACTTCGTGCCCGAGCTCGTGAAGACCCTCATCGCCGAGGCCGAGCGCCTCGAGCGCGAGGTCGTGAGCGCCCCGAAGCTCGTCTCGATCGTGCCCGCGAACGGCGCCAGGGACGTCGATCCGGCGCTCACGACGATGACGCTGACCTTCGACCGCGAGATGAAGGACAAGAGCTGGTCGATCGCCGGGAATCCGGCCGACCAGCCGAAGGTCACGGGCACGCTCGCCTACGACGCCGCGCGCAAGGTACTGAACGTGCCGATCCAGCTCGAAGCGGCCAAGAGCTACCACTTCTGGCTGAACACCGCGCAGTTCCAGGGCTTCAAGGCCGCCGACGGAACGCCGCTCGCACCGGTCGAGGTGCGCTTCTCGACGCGCGCGCCCTGATCAGTCGGCCGGCGCGCACAGCTCGGCGCCGAGCCCGGGCAGCCAGGCGAGCTCGAGCGGGAGCACGTCCTCGTCGATCGAGGCGTGCAGGGCCTGCATCTCGGCGGCCGAGGCGCAGAACGTGGCCGGCACGACGAGCGCGTTGCGCGCGCCCTTCGCCACGAGCTCATCCAGTACCGTGGCAAGGCTCGGCCCCGCCGCGGGATCGGCGATGCGCAGGCCGGCGAACAGGCTGCGCTTGCGCAGCACCTTGTCGGCCTCGAGCTTCTGCCAGGCGGCGCGCTCCTCGGCGCTCGTGCCGGACGGCAGGACGACCACGGTGGTCCCACCGAAGGCGCCGGGCGAGAGCGGCAGGCCCTGACCCTCGGCGAAACCCGCGAGCGGGAAGGCGGCACCGAGGGCAAGCACCTCACGCTCGGTCCCGTCGTCCTGCGCGAGCTCGGCGGCCGTCACGACGCGCGCCGGACGCCCGGCGCCCTGGTGGGCCTGCGCGCGCAGCTCGGCCCAGGCGCGCGCGCGCGGAAGGTCGCGCTCGAGCACCACGAGGAGCGGCGCCCCCGTCGGCAGCGCACGCCGGTCGAGTCCGAGGGCGTCACGCACCTCGTCC
>Ga0172373_10002333_pt1 | contig 29347 bp, 30 predicted proteins | sample Lak10m_2_FD_114546 | JGI IMG/M metagenome (GOLD analysis project Ga0172373, IMG submission 114546) | Freshwater microbial communities from Kabuno Bay, South-Kivu, Congo - kab_092012_10m | ecosystem: Environmental > Aquatic > Freshwater > Lake | place: Democratic Republic of the Congo...
CCCGATTCCAGGCGTCAAGGGTGCGCTTCGCCGGGCTGCGATAACCCCGCAGCCCGCCCTTGACCCCCGGCCTCGGGCTACCAGCGGCACGCGTCATTACCCACTCGAAATTCAAAAGAGGCTCAATTAGGAAACCCATGTACTACGTCGTCACCGGCGCCTGCGGCTTCATCGGCGCGAATCTGGTCAAGGCCCTCAACGAACGTGGCGTCACCGACATCATCGCGGTCGACAACCTCGAAAAAGCCGACAAGTTCCGCAACCTGACCGACTGCGAGATCGCCGATTACCTCGACAAGCGCGAGTTCCTCGACATGGTCGAGCATGGCCAGCTTGACGGCGGCATCGAGGCTGTCCTGCACCAGGGCGCCTGTTCCGACACCATGGAAACCGACGGCCGCTACATGATGGCCAACAACTATCGCTACTCGCTGGCACTGATGGATTTTTGCGGCGAGCAGGAAATCCCCTTCCTGTATGCCTCGTCCGCGTCGGTGTATGGCGGCGGCAGCGTGTTCCGCGAACAGCGCGACCACGAGGCGCCGCTCAACGTCTATGGTTATTCGAAATTCCTCTTCGACCAGATCGTGCGCCGCCGGATCGGGCCGAATGCGGCCAGCGCCGACTCCCAGATCGCCGGCTTTCGCTACTTCAATGTCTATGGCCCGCGCGAGCAGCACAAGGGGCGCATGGCCTCGGTGGCCTTCCACCACTTCAACCAGTATCGCGCCGACGGCAAGGTAAAGCTGTTCGAGGGCTATGCCGGCTACGGTAACGGCGAGCAGCGCCGCGACTTCGTTTATGTCGGTGATGTGGTAAAGGTCAACATGGCCTTCCTCGAAGAGCGCGTTTCAGGCATCTACAACCTCGGCACCGGCCGCGCGCAGAGCTTCAACGAACTCGCCGCCGCCACCGTGAACGCCTGCCGCGCGCTTGATGGCAAGCCGGCGCAGACCCTCGAAGAGCTTGTCGCCGCCGGCACCATCGAGTACATCCCATTTCCCGAAGCGCTGAAGGGCAAGTACCAGAGCTTCACCCAGGCCGACATCTCGGCCCTTCGCAAAACCGGTTATCGCGAGGAATTCGCCACGGTGGAGCAGGGCGTCGCCGACTATGTGCGGCAGCTCGCCAGCGCGCGGTAGCCCGCCCTGCCGAATGTCGCCCTCAGGGCACGGATATCGGGTTCGATGAGCTGCGGACCTGGGTGACGAAGCTTCCGGAGTAGCGAAAGACCCGGCCAAACACCGGGTGCTCCAGCCTGAAGTCCATCGCGAAACCAGCTCCTTCACGGGCATGCTCGATGATCGTGGTATGACCGAGAATCAGCCACTCGGGCAATCCGACGCGCAGCGGGCCGAGCTGGAGGACGAAGCGCACACCGTCGTAGCGCAATTCGCTGCCGATGATCCTTACTTCCATCTCCAGCCCCATGATCGGGTTAACGAACTCGATCAGGCGATTGTCGCCAGAGGAAACCCAGAAACTATTGAAGCGTATGGTCTGTCCGTCCGGGAAACGCATGCTGCGGTACCAGTATTGCCGGTCGGCGACAACTTCCTTCGCCACCCGGGTTGGCACTTTTCTGCCCTGTCGCGCCAGCAGTGCTCCGCAGCGCTGAAGGACCCAGAGGTAGGGAGTCATCCATGCCGGAAAGTCGATGTCGAGATGTCCGATGTCGACATTCGGGGAAAACTGATAGTGGGATTTGAGCGCGCGCGGCAGCTTTTCCCAGCTGTCGCCCAACGCCTGCTGCATCAGGCCTTTCATGATGTGACTCCCGGGATGTGCTTGAACACCATCAGGGCAACGACAAACATCATTGCCGTGAACGCCGGAATGCCCAGCCAGAACCACAGGCGCGCCATGCGCCAGTAAATGGGCGGCAAGGGCTGGCATTCCGCCAGCGCGGACTCGGCGACTTTCTGCATTCTGATCTGCAGCCACACCACGGGGAGCCAGCAGGCCCCTGCGAGCAGGTACAGGGCAAGACTGGCCGCAATCCAAGGCGTAGTCAGCGGCAGCCCCGCCATCATTGCCAGTGCTACGCCACTCACAGGCTGAAAGATCACGGTCGGTGTCGTGAATAGCCAATCCGCCAGCACGACATGGCGGTTGGTCACGGCAATGTGTTGAATCTCGCCGCTGCGATCAGCCATCCATTTGTAATAGGCACTTCCCAGCCCGGTGCCGAAAAGCAGCACCATGCTCAGGACATGCAATGTCTTCAGTCCAAGGTAGCTCATGATGTTCTCCGATAAGAAGGGATTGCCTGCGCGGCGTCGGCCAGAAGCAATTCAGGCCTGAAGTCCATCGCGGCACGGCCGAGGAACCTACGCCAGTGATCGCCGTCGGCGCGATAGCCCCTGACCAGCATGCAGATGTTCTCGGTACGCAGTAACGGGCTGAATGCATGTCCCAGGCGGGTGGCAGCCATGACCAGCCGGGCTGGCAATGGCAGCACCCGCGCCCGTTCGAGACCCTGGGCAAGCCGCAGACGCTGCAGCCATTCGATGTACGAAACGGTTTCATTGCCGACGATGTCCAGTGTCTGCCGGCTGGCCGCTGAGGTCAGGCAGTGAGCGATGGTCATGACGACATCGGCGATATGGACCGGCTGAAGTGCCTGCGCTCCATCACCGACCACCGGCAGCATCGGCAGGCGTGCGATGCGCATAAAGAGCTCCGCGCTCGTCCCGCCACGACCGTATATCAACGACGGCCGCAGGACAAACCAGTCGACAGCAAGCTGCCGCAGGTAGTCGTCGGCTGCCTTCTTGCTGAGGTGGTAGGCAGAGAACGCCGTGTCGTCCGCACCCAGGGCCGAAATCTGGACGATGCGCCGGACTTTTGCCTGCACGCAGGCGTCGAACAGCGCCTGCGGTGCCTGTGCATGCAGCGCATGGAATCCCTGATTGCGCGTCTCGCCGATGATGCCGGCCGCGTTGACCACCGCATCAATATCGTGCAGCAGCGGCAGCCAAGGCCCGATGCTGCGCATTTTCGCGATATCAAAACCGTGCCGACGCGAGATTGGCAGGATCTGGTGGCCATCCCTTTCCAGCAGGGCAGTGAGATTCCGGCCGATGAAACCGCTTGCGCCAGTGAGGAGGATCTTCATTTGGCTGCTCCCGGGGAAGCTGGCCGTTCGGGATAGGCCACGAATCGTCCAAGCCTGGCGCCGATCATGTGCAATCCGACGAGGAGACCGGCAAGTGCCATAAGCAGCGACAGGCGCAGGTTGCCCAATGCGGTGCCGTGTTGTGCGAACAGGTCCGTCAGCAGGACCAGGATCAGCGGGGTGATGACGAGCATGATCCGCGTATAGCTCTGCCAGAAGACGGCGGATTCACCGTCGGGACAGATCTTCGTCAATACTTGCACCAGGGGATCGGCAAGTACACGCAAGACAATCAGGCTGGCCGCGATGCTGATCAGCATCATCAGAAACAAGTTCAGGTAGGCATTCATGGCGACTCCTTTTTGCTGTGAAGGAGCCTTCAGTATTGGCAGTCACGGTCGGCCAGGCCTCCGGATCGACCAAGGCGGAACAGTTTTAGGGTCCGGATTGATCAATCCGGAACAAAAACCCGCGCAAATCGAACTTAGCGGCGTGCTTTTGTGTCGACCTGAAGCTTGCGGTACTGGCCCGGTGTCATGCCCTCGATTTCGCGGAATGCCTCGTAGAAGGTCGACTGCGTGCTGAAACCAACGCTCAGACCCACCGAAAGCACCGAGGCGGCGGGTTCGGCAACCAGCATCGACCGGGCAGCAGCCACCCGCTGCTCGCGCAGGTAACGAGAAAATCCCTTGCCCAGATGAACGTTCAGCAATTCCGAGAGTTGGTGGCTGCTAAGGTCAAGTCGACTGGCAAGGGTCGCCAGGCTGAGGTCTGAATCGGCGTACACGCGCTTGTTGCCCATCAGCTCGGCAAGGCGCGCAATGGCCGCGTCTCTGTCGATGCGGGTCAGCGTCGAGTTTGCATAGGCTGCCTTGGCACTTTCCGTCACCTCTTCGGCAAGCTGCGGCCGAAGCCCAAGGGCTATCTGCACCAGCAGGAAGGCCAAGCCGATGGCGATGGCGTAGAGCTCATGGAACAGCTTGTCCGGCAGTTGCTCCTCGAACAGGCCCATGCCCGCGACTGCCATGGCAATAAGGAATATCCCGCCGAGCAGGCGAATCTCCCGGTCGAACTGTTCCCTCTGATGGCGCAGGCGAAAAAGGTCGCGCGCGAGTGCAAGCAGATAGGCGGAACCGACGGCAAAGGCCAGCGGCAAGGCGATGTCGGCAGGAATCCAGGGTGATGCGGCTGTAGGCAGCAGATGGACCAGTTGGTTTGCTGTTGACTCTTGCGCGGCATCTGCCCGCAACAAGGGCCGGCTGAAACTCCAGAACGCCGGTGCCACCAGGTAGTGTGCTGACTTATGTGCAAAAGCGTCTGCAGTAGAACGCGGGCGGGTGGTCATGGTAAGAGGTTGATTGCGAGATCGACCTTTAACCCCTTGGGAGGGCAAACCATGACCACGAGTAAGCGTAATACGAAGCTGTCAGCAGTGGAAGCCGTCGCCGGCGACCGCGACCTGATGAAGGCACTGATGAAGGAAGCACTGCAGGAAGTGCTGGAAGGCGAGATGACTGAGTTTCTGGGAGCGGAACCGGGAGAACGCACGGAAGCCCGAAACGGGTATCGGGCAGGCTATTACGGCCGCAACCTCGTCACCCGGATCGGCAAGCTCGAATTGCGGGTTCCACGGGATAGGAGCGGCGAGTTCTCCACCGCCCTGTTCGAGCGCTACGCCAGGAGCGAGAAAGCACTGGTCGCGGCCCTGGCGGAGATGTATGTGCAAGGCGTCTCCACCCGCAAGGTCAAGACCATTACGGAGGAACTGTGCGGACACAGCTTCTCGGCCAGCACCATCAGTGCCATCAACAAAAGGCTGGACGAGGCCCTGGCCCGGTTTGCCCACCGCCATCTCGACGAGCCCTACCCCTACCTGATCCTCGATGCCCGTTATGAGCGGGTACGGGATAGCGGCGTAATCGCCCATCAGGCCGTGCTCATCGCCATCGGCATCAACTGGGAAGGCAAGCGGCAAGTGCTGGCGGTAGAAATGGCGAACCGGGAGAGCCAGAGCAGTTGGAAGGACTTTCTGCTGCGCCTGAAGGAACGCGGCCTGTCGGGCGTTGAATTCGTCGTCTCCGACGACCATGCTGGGCTGAAGAAGGCGATCTTCGCCGTCCTGACGGAAGCCGCCTGGCAGCGCTGCTATGTGCATTTCCTGAGGAACGCCCTGGACTACCTGCCGAGAAAGGCTGACGACGACTGTCTTCAGGAGCTGCGCTGGATCTATGACCGGCGCGACATTCAGGAAGCCCAGCAGGATCTGGCGGCCTGGATCGGGAAATGGCAGGGTAAGTACCCGAAGCTGGTGGACTGGGTGGAGGGCAACATCATTGAGACGCTGACCTTTTATCGATTGCCAAGGGCGCACCACAAGCATCTGAAGAGCACGAACATGCTGGAACGGCTGAATGAGGAGATCAAGCGCCGAACGCTGGTGGTGCGCATCTTCCCGAACACGGAATCCTGCCTGCGGCTGATCCGGGCACTGTGCGTGGAGACCCACGAAACCTGGTTGGAGGACAACCGGTATCTGAACATGACGTTCCTCGCGGAACAGAAGAAGGAGGCACTGAGACTGGCCGCCTGAAGCGGCAGCGCGCTGTGGGTGCCGCTCCGGGCTACGCCCTGCGCGCCACCCACAGCGCAACAGGATCAACCAATTACCAGATCATCATATTTGCACAACTTGACGCACACAACTGTGCTGTTCCCAGCCCGGCATAGCTGCGTTCGCGGAAATGGGTAAGAGCGAGCAGTACGCTGCTGATGACGGAAAAACCGATAAAGAGCAAGGCGATTGAAGTCATGCCGCCAGATTGTAATTGCGCCGCCCCGGATCGGCGTATGCCCTTGGCTTTCTTTGGCGCGGTTCCGATTCAGACATCCGCATCCCGGAAGACGGATCCGTCCAGTATCATCCCGCCCATGACACCCCGCACACTCGAAGACTGCGTCGGCAACACGCCGCTGGTACACCTGCAGCGCCTGCCGGGCGAGACCAATGCCCGGCGCAACAACATCATCCTCGCCAAGCTCGAAGGCAATAACCCGGCCGGGTCGGTGAAGGACAGGCCGGCACTGTCGATGATCCGCAAGGCCGAGGAGCGCGGCCGCATCAAGCCCGGCGACACGCTGATCGAGGCCACCTCGGGCAATACCGGCATTGCCCTGGCGATGGCGGCGGCGATGCGCGGCTACCGCATGATCCTGATCATGCCGGAGAACCAGAGCGTCGAGCGCTGCCAGACCATGCGCGCCTTCGGCGCCGAGCTGCTGCTGACCCCCAGGGCAGGCGGCATGGAGGCGGCGCGTGACCTGGCCGACCGCATGATGGCCGAGGGCAAGGGCATCGTGCTCGACCAGTTCGCCAACCCGGACAATCCGCTGGCCCACTACGAGGGGACAGGGCCGGAAATCTGGCGCGACACCGGCGGACGCATCACGCACTTCGTGTCGAGCATGGGCACCACGGGCACCATCATGGGCTGCTCGCGCTTCCTGAAGGAACAGAACCCCGCTGTGCAGATCATCGGCTGCCAGCCCGAGGAGGGCTCGCAGATTCCCGGCATCCGCAAATGGCCGGAAGCCTACCTGCCGAAGATCTATGACGGCACGCGCGTCGACCGGGTGGAGTCGGTCAGCCAGGGCCAGGCGGAAGAGATGGCGCGGCGGCTGGCGAGCGAGGAAGGCATCTTCGCCGGCATTTCCTCGGGGGGCGCAATGGTCGTCGCCTTGCGCATCGCCGGGCAGGTGGAAAACGCGGTGATCGTCAGCATCGTCTGTGATCGCGGCGACCGCTACCTGTCGACGGGGGTCTTCCCCGCCTGACGCGGCGGCGCTTTGCGCGCCGGGGACGTCGCTTCGCGAGCCGGCGTCAGTCCGGCAGTGCGATCGCGCCGTCGGTGCTGAACTGGTAGTCGCGGAAAATGTGCTCCGCGCTCAGCAGCCGGTAGCTGCCGTCCTCGTTGCGACGCGTGGTGTCCTTCAGCCGGTGGGTCATGTGGCCGCAGGTCCAGATCTCGAAGTTGCGCATGTGGGTGCACAGGCAGGTCTTGTCCAGCACCTTGACCTTCTTTGCCTCCGGATGCAGCGCCACCTCGCGGTTGTAGGCCTCGATGTACTGGCAGGAGCCGCTTGAATCCAGCAGGTAGCCGTAGGCTTCGCAGTTCGGGCGGATGCCGTCGCCGATGCCGGGGCTGTTCTTCAGCATGCGCATCGGGTAGCCGGTGGGCGAGATGGTGTTCACCTCGATGTCGTTCTCGCCGGCCTTGAAGTATTCCTGCTGCACATCCTCCGGCAGGCCGCATTCCTTCGATACCGTGAAGCGGGTTGCCACCTGCACGGCCGCGGCCCCGGCGTCAAGAAAGGCCACGGCGTCGCTGCCGGTGAAGATGCCGCCGGCCGGGATCAGCGGGATGTCGAGCTGTTCGGCCTTCAGCCAGGCGCTGATTTCGGCGACGATGGTGGGCAGGTCGTATTGCGCCCAGTCCATGCCGAAGCCGAGATGGCCGCCGGCCAGCGGGCCCTCGATGACAACGTAATCGGGCAGGCGCCCGGTGCGCGCGCTTTTCTTGATGAAAAGCTGCAGGGCCCGCAGGCTGGAGACGATGATGCCGAGTTTGACATCGCGAAAGCGGGGGTGGTCCTCGATCAGGCCGAAGCTGCCCAGGTGCAGGCCGGCGGCGAGGGTGACGCCGTCGATGCCGGCGTCGAGTGCCGAGGCGATGCGCACGCGCAGGGTTTCCTTGGGCGCGTTCATCGTCAGCTTTTCCATGCAGTTGATGAAGATCAGGCCGTCGCCGCGCTTGGCCTCCATGGTGCGCCCGACATGCATTTTGGTGGCTTCGGCGAGCATGTCGAGGTTGAACTTGACCACCGCCTTGTCGGTATTGGCGACGTTGAACTTGTACTGCCTGAGCTTGTCCTTGACGTACTTGGTGTTGAAGCGGCGGTCGGAGACCGTCGGCACCATGGCGTCGGAGATGTGGCCGATGCCGCCGAGGCGGGCTGCCTCGAGGGAGAGTTCGGCGGTCGAGATATCCACGCCCATGCCGCCCACCATGATGGGCACCAGCTCATGCTTGCCCAGACGCAGGCGAAAATCATCGACGCGCTTCATTCCCGGCTTCCCTGTTTTCAAGCGCGACATTATCGCCGATGTGCCGCCCTGCAACGGCGTCCGGGCGGTTTTTTTCCCGGTGTCAGGCGACGAGGGCGAGCAGGGCGTCGGCGTAGCGCTCGGCCTTGGCGTTGCCGATGCCCGGAATGTCGAGCAGTTCCTGGCGCGAGCCGGGGCATTGCCCGGCGAGCATCCGCAGGCTGCGGTCGTGCAGGATCACGTAGGCGGGAACCCCTTGCGCCCGCGCGGTTTCCGCACGCCATTGGCGCAGCGCGGCGAAGCGCTGCTCACCGGCCTCGTCGAGCACGATATCGGCACTCGAACGCCGTGTCGCCAGCGCCGACTCTCCGCTGCGCGGGCGGCGGGCTGCCTGGCGCCGCAGGGCAATGGACTGCTCGCCACGCAGCAGCGGGCGCGCGGCTTCGGTCAGTTGCAGGGCGCCGTAGGCCGCCGGATTGGCGTGCAGCATGCCGGCCGCCAGCAACTGGCGGAATACGCCGCGCCAGGCGCGTTCGTCAAGCTCGCCGCCAGCGCCGAAGGTGGGCAGGCTGTCGTGGCCGAACTGGCTGATTTTTTCGGTCTGCTTGCCACGCAGGATGTCGATGAGGTGTCCGGCGCCGAAGCGCTGGCCGGTGCGCAGGGCCGCCGACATCGCCTTTTGCGCCGCCACAGTGCCATCCCAGGTTTCGGGCGGTGCCAGGCAGGTATCGCAGTTGCCGCAGGCGCCGGCGCTCTCGCCGAAATAGCCGAGCAGGCCCTGGCGCCGGCAGGCCGTGGTTTCGCACCAGGCCAGCAGGGCATCGAGTTTGCTGCGCTCGACGCGCTTCTGCTGCTCGCCGGCGACGGACTCCTCGATTCGGCCGCGATGCACGACAACGTCATTGAGGCCGTAGATCATCCAGGCGTCGGCGGGCTCACCGTCGCGCCCGGCACGGCCGGTCTCCTGATAGTAGGCTTCCAGGCTCTTGGGCAGGTCGAGGTGGGCGACGAAACGAACGTCGGGCTTGTCGATGCCCATGCCGAAGGCGATGGTGGCAACCATCACGATTCCCTCCTCGCGCTGGAAGCGCTGCTGGTTGGCCAGCCGCGTCGCCGCGTCGAGGCCGGCGTGGTAGGGCAGGGCGGCAAAGCCCTGCTGGGCCAGCCACTCCGCCGTTTCATCAACCTTGCGCCGCGACAGGCAATAGACGATGCCGGCCTGGCCGCGGCGGTCGGCGAGGTAGTCCTGCAGCTGGCGGCGCGGATTGTCGCGTTCGACCACGCTGTAGCGGATATTGGGCCGGTCGAAGCCGGAGAGGAACACGCGGGCGTCGGCCAGGCCGAGGCGGGCGAGGATTTCCTGGCGCGTCTCGCTGTCGGCGGTGGCGGTGACGGCCAGGCGCGGCACCTTTGGCCAGCGCTCGTGCAGCACGGCGAGCTGGATGTACTCGGGGCGGAAGTCGTGGCCCCATTGCGAGACGCAATGCGCCTCGTCGATGGCGAAGAGGGCGATCCGCCCGGTGCCGGCGAGCAGGTCGAGCAGGGTCAGGAAGCGTCCGGTGAGCAGGCGTTCGGGGGCGACGTAGATCAGGTCGAGCGCGTCGTTGCGCAACTGCTGCTCGACCGCCTCGGCCTCCTCGCGCTCCAGTGCCGAGTTCAGGAAGGCGGCGCGTACGCCGGCCTGGCGCAGCGCGGCGACCTGGTCCTGCATCAGGGCGATCAGGGGTGATACCACTACTGCCACGCCGGGGCGCAGCAGTGCCGGGATCTGGTAGCAGAGCGACTTGCCGCCGCCGGTTGGCATCAGCACCAGGGCGTCGCCGCCGGCAACGACGTGCTCGATGACCTCGCCCTGCATGCCGCGGAACTGGTCGTAGCCGAAGACGCGGTGCAGGCATTCGAGTGCTTCGGACATTGTTGACGTACGAGGTTCGGAAGGAGGGCGAATTATGCCGCTTCGTAGCCGCGCCTCTTCGAAAGTGAGACACTTGGCCCGTCCAACGTTCACACAGGCAACCCATGGCAGGCATTCCGGAAGTCATCAGCATGGCGCTGTTCTGCGATTTCGAGAACATCGCCCTGGGCGTGCGCGACGCCAAACACGCGCAGTTCGACATCAACAAGGTTCTGGAGCGGCTGCTGCTCAAGGGCAGCATCGTGGTCAAGAAGGCCTACTGCGACTGGGCGCGCTACAAGGAATTCAAGGCGCCGATGCACGAGGCCGCCTTCGAGCTGATCGAAATCCCGCATGTGCGCCAGTCGGGCAAGAACTCGGCCGACATCCGCATGGTGGTCGATGCCCTCGACCTCTGCTATACCAAGTCGCACGTCGATACCTTCGTCATTATCAGCGGCGATTCCGATTTCTCGCCGCTGGTGTCCAAGCTGCGCGAGAACGACAAACGCGTGATCGGCGTCGGCGTCAAGGCGGCGACCTCCGACCTGCTGGCGGCGAACTGCGATGAGTTCATTTTCTATGACGATCTGGTGCGCGAGCTGCCGGCAAAGAAGCCGCGCGGGCAGCGCAAGCCGGCCGCCAAGGCCGCGGCAAGCAGCGGGGCGGCGGGCGCCGCCAAGGCGGCCGAGCCCAGAGCCGAGGAGAAGTCGGAAGATCTCAAGCGCCAGCAGGCCTTCGACCTCGTGGTCGAGACGATCGAGGCGCTGATTGCCGAGCGCGGCGGCGACGAGAAGGTCTGGGGCTCGATGGTCAAGCAGACCCTGAAGCGGCGCAAGCCGGGCTTCAGCGAGTCCTACTACGGTTATCGGTCCTTCGGCGATCTGCTGGAGGATGCGATGAAACAGAAGCTGCTGGTGCTTGAGCGCGATGAGAAGTCGGGCCAGCACCTGATCCGGCTGCCGGCCGACGACTGAGCCTGGACGTGGGGAAGGTTCCGGAGATACGCCCGGAGCAGTCGGCCGAACTGCTCAAGGCCCTGCACATCCTGACACGCGACGGCAAGCTCAACCAGGACAGCCGACGCAAGCTCAAGCAGGTCTACCACCTCTGCCAGTTCATCGAGCCCCTGCTGCGCGAGGTGCTCGATGCCGGCGACGAGCTGACCCTGGTCGACCACGGTGCCGGCAAGTCCTACCTGGGCTTCATCCTCTACGACCTCTACCTCAAGGCCGGCGCCCGGGGGCAGGTGATCGGCATCGAAACGCGTGCCGAGCTGGTCGATTCCTCGCGCCAACTGGCGACGCGGCTGGGATTCGAGCGCATGGCCTTCCACCGCCTGGCGGTGGCTGAGGCGATCGCTTCGCCCGAGTTGCCTGCCCGGGTGGATGTGGTTACGGCGCTGCACGCCTGCGATACGGCGACGGACGATGCGATCCGTTTTGCCCTGCAGCGCCAGGCGCGCTTTGTCGTCCTCGCGCCTTGCTGCCAGGCGGAAGTCGCGGCGGCGATGCGCCGGCACAAGAGCCAGTCTCTGGCGGCATCGGCCCTGGCGGAACTCTGGCGACATCCCATCCATACCCGCGAGTTCGCCAGCCTGGTGACCAACGTCCTGCGCTGCCTGCTGCTGGAGGCCCATGGCTACCGGCTGAACGTCACCGAGCTGGTCGGCTGGGAACATTCAATGAAGAACGAACTCATCATCGCCCGGCGTGAAGGCGCGCCGCGCGGGAACGCCCGCGAGCGCGCGGCGCAGATCCTGCGCGCGCTCAATCTTGCCGAACTCGAGGCGCGTTTCCTCTACTGAGCAAAAGTTGGCGCTGGCGGGACGGCGCCTCAGTGCGCCACGGCGTGGGCATGGCGCGCCAGCAGGCGCGCCGAGAGAAACAGGCCGATCGCCACCGTGGCGCTGATCGAGGCCAGGGGCAGCAGTGTGCCATCGTGGCTGGAACCGACCCACATGCCGGTAAAGAAGGCGCCAAGCATCGAAATGAAGCCGAACAGGCCTGCGGCGGCGCCGGCCTTTTCCGGAAACGGCGCCAGCGAGCCGGCCTGGGTACTGGGGAAATTGATGCCGTGCGCCGCCATGACCACAAACTGTGCGGCGACCACCAGCAGCACATTGCTGATGCCCGTCCAGGCCAGGGCGATGAACCCGAGACCGCCGCCGAGGCCGACCAGGGTGCCGATTTCCAGCGTGCGCTGCAGGCCGATGCGGCTGATCATGCGGCGGCAGGCGAGGGTGCCGCCAAGGTAGCCGAAGACGCCGATGGCGAAGTAGTAGCCGTAGTGCTCGGTGGCCACGCCGAGGACGCGGATCAGGATGAAGGGCGTCCCCGAGATGAACGCGAAGATCGAGGCGTAGGAGAGCGTGCCGGGCAGGGCATAGGCCCAGAAGGCGGGATGGCGGGCAACCTCCAGATAGCTGCGCAGCAGGCGGCCGGGCTGCAGGGCGGTGACGTCCGGCCGGGTGTTGGATTCGCGCATGCGGCGCAGGGCGGCGATCCAGACAATCAGGCCGGCCAGGGTCAATGCCAGGAAGGCCGCGCGCCAGCCGAAGGCGACAGCAAGGTAACCACCGAGGATGGGGCCGACGATGGGGGCCATGGACAGCAGCGAACTGGCCTTGGCCAGCATGCGGCCGCCTTCTGCCGGGGGGTAGGCGTCGCGGATCACGGCACGGGCGACCACGACGCCGGTGCAGCAGCCGATGGCCTGGGCAAAACGCGCCGCCACCAGCCAGGGCAGGCTGGGCGCTACGGCGCAGGCGAGGCTGGACAGGAGGTAAAGGGTCAGCCCGCCGATCATCACCGGCTTGCGTCCGTAGCGGTCGGAGAGGGGGCCGCTGACCAGTTGTGCGGCGCCGAAGCCGATCACGAACAGCGACAGCGTATGTTGTACCGAGGCCGCACCGACGCCGAAATCCCTGGCCATTCCGGGCAGCGTGGCGAGGTAGAGGTCGGTCGAGAGCGGCTGCAGCATCAGGCAGCCGGTGACCAGCCAGAGCAGGGTGGTGGGCGTCATCGGGTTCTGGTGCGCTTTCAGCCGCGCCGATCGCGCATCAGGCGCGCCTTCTCCCTGACCCAGTCGCGTTCCTTTTCCGCATCCCGCTTGTCGTGCTGCTTCTTGCCCTTGGCCAGGCCGACCGACAGCTTGACGCGGCCCTTGGTGTAATGCAGATCGAGGGGGACAAGGGTGTAGCCGGCGCGTTCGACCTTGCCGATCAGCTTGCTGATTTCCTCGGCGTGCAGCAGCAGCTTGCGCGTGCGCACCGGGTCGGGATGGACATGCGTCGAGGCCGACAGCAGGGGCGTGATGTGGGCGCCAATGAGAAAGACCTCACCACGCTTGACGACGACGTAGGCCTCCTTCAACTGGGCGCGCCCGGCGCGGATGGCCTTGACCTCCCACCCCTCAAGCACCAGCCCGGCCTCGTAGCGATCCTCGATGAAGTAATCGTGGAAGGCCTTCTTGTTGTCGACGATGCTCATCTGAGCGGACGGTAAAATTGGCAATTCTACCGTAGCCCCCCGCCCGGACTGCCGGGCAATGCCATGGCCCTGGTCGAGAAGTCCGTCCTCATCGAACGCACGCCGGCGCAGATGTTCGTGCTCGTCGACCGTATCGAAGACTATCCGCAATTCCTGCCCTGGTGCGGCGGCAGCACCATCCACCAGCGCACGCCGAGCCTGACCTCGGCCACGGTGTTCATCAACTACCATGGGCTGAAGTCGCACTTCGCCACCGAGAACACCAAGCAGGAGCCCTTCCTGATGGACCTCAAGCTGCGCGAAGGGCCGTTTGACCACCTGGAAGGGCATTGGCGCTTCACCCCGCTGGGCGACACGGCGTGCAAGGTAGAATTTCGCCTGCACTACGAGTTTTCCAGCCAGCTGCTGGAAAAGGTCCTCGGGCCGGTGTTCCACCACATCACCAACACCTTCGTCGATTCCTTCGTCAAACGCGCGCAGAAGGTTTATGGCTGAACACATCGACATCGAGATTGTCTATGCCCTGCCACAGTCGCAGGAAATCATCCGCCTGACGTTGCCCGCCGGGACGACGGTTGGTCAGGCCGTCGAGGCTTCCGGATTGCTGGCCAAGCACCCGGAGATCGACTTCAAGAAGAACAAGCTGGGCATCTACGCCAAGCTTGCCAAGGCCGACACCGTGTTGCGCGAGCGCGACCGCGTCGAGATCTACCGCCCCCTTATCGCCGATCCCAAGGAAGTCCGCAAGCGGCGCGCGGCCGAGGGCAAGGCGATGAAAAAGGGCGGCGGCGAGGCTGACCCAACCGAGGCCTGAGGGCTTCGCTGACTGCTTCGTCCGCGCGCTTGCGTTCACCTGGCGGCATTGCCGGCTCGCGTATAATGCGTTTTTGGCACCAAGGAAATTACCATGCGACTGCTCCAGAAGGCGCTGACGTTTGACGACGTCCTCCTGGTTCCCGCCCATTCGGCGATCCTCCCCCGCGACGTCAGCCTCGCCACCCGCCTTACCCGCAAGATCCAGCTCAACCTGCCACTGATTTCGGCCGCCATGGATACGGTGACCGAATCACGCCTCGCCATTGCACTGGCGCAGGAGGGCGGCATCGGCATCATCCACAAGAACCTGAATCCCAAGGCGCAGGCCGCCGAGGTGGCCAAGGTCAAGCGGTTTGAATCCGGCGTTCTCAAGGACCCGATCACCATTCCGCCCACCATGACGGTGCGCGAGGTCCTGGCCCTGACCCGGAACTTCCGCATTTCCGGGCTGCCAGTGGTCGAGAATGGCAAGGTGGTCGGCATCGTCACCAACCGCGACACGCGCTTCGAAACCAATCTCGACCAGCCCGTGCGCGGCATCATGACGCCGCGCGACCGACTGGTGACGGTTGCCGAGGGCAGCTCACCCGAAGAGGCCAAGGCCCTGATGCACAAGCATCGCCTCGAGCGCGTGCTGGTCGTCAGCGAGGACTTCCAGCTGCGTGGCCTGGTGACGGTGAAGGACATCCTCAAATCCAGCGAGCACCCGTTTGCCGCCAAGGACGACCAGGGCCACCTGCGCGTCGGTGCCGCCATCGGCGTTGGCGAAGGCACCGAAGAGCGGGCCGCGCTATTGGTCGAAGCCGGTGTGGATGTCATCGTGGTCGACACCGCCCATGGCCATTCCGAAGGTGTGCTGAAGCGCGTCGAGTGGGTGAAGAAGAGCTTCCCGCAGGTCGAGGTGATCGGCGGCAACATTGCCACCGCCGCCGCGGCCATGGCACTCGTCGATCACGGCGCCGACGGTGTCAAGGTCGGCATCGGCCCGGGGTCGATCTGCACCACCCGCATCGTCGCGGGCGTTGGCGTGCCGCAGATCACGGCAGTCGATCTGGTGGCCAATGCGCTGGCGGCCAGCGGTACGCCGTTGATCGCTGACGGCGGCATCCGCTATTCTGGCGACATCGCCAAGGCCATCGCCGCCGGCGCCAACGCGGTGATGCTGGGCGGCCTGTTTGCAGGTACCGAGGAAGCGCCGGGCGAGACCGTGCTCTACCAGGGGCGTTCCTACAAGTCGTATCGCGGCATGGGCAGCCTTGGCGCCATGAAAGAGGGCGCGGCCGACCGCTATTTCCAGGATTCCGACGCCAATGTCGAGAAGCTGGTGCCCGAAGGCATCGAGGGGCGCGTGCCCTACAAGGGCCCGGTGACGGCGGTGATCCACCAGCTCATGGGTGGCCTGCGTTCCTCGATGGGGTATGTCGGCTGTGCCACCATCGACGACATGCGCGCCAGGGCAGAGTTCGTCGAGATCACCTCCGCCGGTATCCGCGAGTCCCATGTCCATGACGTGCAGATCACCAAGGAAGCGCCGAACTACCACATCGACTGATCCACCTCACCTTACGAAAGGCGGCTGCGGCCGCCTTTCTTCATTCAGGAAGCCCCATGTCCCACCAGCGTATTCTGATTCTCGATTTCGGCTCCCAGGTCACGCAGCTGATTGCGCGCCGCGTGCGCGAGCAGCAGGTGTATTGCGAGCTGCATCCCTTCGACGTCAGCGAGGACTTCATCCGCGAGTTCAAGCCGCAGGGCGTGATCCTCTCGGGCGGCCCGAACTCCGTGTATGAAGCCGAGGAATGGAAGGCGCCGCAGGTGGTATTCGAGCTCGGCGTGCCGGTGCTGGGCATCTGCTACGGCATGCAGACCATGGCGTCCCAACTGGGTGGCAGGGTGGAAAGCAGCTCCCGGCGCGAGTTCGGTTATGCCGAAATGCGCGCGCGCGGTCATTCCAGGCTGTTCGACGGCATCCAGGATCGTGGCAACGACGAAGGACACGGCCTGCTCGAAGTCTGGATGAGCCATGGCGACAAGGTGACCGAGCTGCCGCCGGGATTCAAGGTGATCGGCAGCAACGAGGCGACACCGATTGCTGCCATGGCCGATGAGGAGCGCGGCTTCTATGCCGTCCAGTTCCACCCGGAAGTCACGCATACGCTGAAGGGGCGCGAGATCCTCGCCCGTTTCGTGCACGAAATCTGCGGTTGCGGCCGCGACTGGAACATGCCCGATTACGTCAATGAGGCGATTGCCAGGGTGCGCGCCCAGGTGGGAGACGACGAGGTGATCCTCGGGCTTTCCGGTGGTGTCGATTCGTCCGTCGTCGCGGCGCTGCTGCATCGCGCGATCGGCGACCAGCTGACCTGCGTCTTTGTCGATAACGGCCTGCTGCGCCTGAATGAAGGCAAGCAGGTGATGGATACCTTCGCCCGCAATCTTGGGGTCAAGGTTATCCATGTTGACGCCGCGGCCCAGTTCATGGGCCATCTGAAGGGCGTGACCGATCCCGAGCAGAAGCGCAAGATCATTGGCCGCGAGTTCGTCGAGGTGTTCCAGGCCGAGGCGCAGAAGTTGCCAAAGGCACGCTGGCTGGCGCAGGGCACGATCTACCCGGACGTGATCGAGTCGGCCGGCAGCAAGACCAAGAAGGCGCACACCATCAAGAGTCACCACAATGTCGGTGGCCTGCCCGAGACGCTGAACCTCAAGCTGTGCGAGCCGCTGCGCGAACTATTCAAGGACGAGGTGCGCGAACTGGGTGTCGCACTGGGCCTGCCGCACGAGATGGTCTATCGCCACCCCTTCCCCGGCCCCGGTCTGGGCGTGCGCATCCTGGGCGAGGTCAGACAGGAGTTCGCCGAGCTGTTGCGCCAGGCCGATGCGATCTTCATCGACGAACTTCGCGCCGCTGACTGGTATGACAAGACCAGCCAGGCCTTCGTTGTCTTCTTGCCGGTAAAGAGCGTCGGCGTGATGGGCGATGGCCGTGTCTACGATTACGTCGTTGCCCTGCGCGCCGTGCAGACCTCCGACTTCATGACCGCCAAGTGGGCCGAACTGCCGCACGAGCTGCTGGCAAGAGTGTCAAATCGCATCATCAACGAGATCCGCGGCATCAGCCGGGTGGTGTACGACGTCACGGGCAAGCCCCCCGGCACCATCGAGTGGGAAAGATTCGGAGGCTAGCAAGGTCTAGCAAGTACTAGCAAGAAACACCAACTAAGCCCATGTAAACCATGGGCTTTTTTGTTTTTATCGAGAATTATCTGGCAACGTCTGGCAACCACGAGAACGGTTTTGTTGATGGTAAAAACGATGGTATAAATTTGCGGGTGATGAAAAAAACAGCGGTGTACCATCATCGACTCACCCCCTTCAGTGATGGTATAAATTTCATGAAAAGCCATCTAATTAGTTGTATTTAAATAAATAAATACACTACAAGTTGGCATCTCGAATGATGGTATACGAAATGCTCACTGAAGCGAAGCTCAGAACTCTCAAGCCAGAAGCCAAGCTCTACAAAATTACCGACCGGGATGGCCTGTACATCGCGGTCGCGCCGTCCGGGCGGATCACCTTCCGTTACAACTATCGAATCAACGGCCGACAGGAAACTCTGACACTTGGTCGTTATGGATACCCGGACGGTATGAGTCTGTCCGAGGCCCGTGACAAGTTGGTAAGAGCAAAGGAAGAGCTACAGAAGGGCGTGTCACCTTCAAGGAAAAAGACGCGTGAGAAAAGGGCGGTCGCCCTCGAAGACTCATTCAAAGCCTGGGCGAAGCTATGGTTTGAAAAATACCAGCAAGCTGAGTCGACCAAGGACATGAGATTGGCGATCTACAACCGGGACATCGAACCGCGTTTTGGCAGCCTCAAAATGTCCGAAATTACACACGATGACCTTCGGACTCTGTGTGACAACATCGTGGATCGCGGTGCTCCAGCCGTTGCCATACACGCCCGGGACATTGTGAGCGGGGTATATCGGTATGCCAATGAGCGTGGCAAGAATTACGAGAATCCAGCCGAGAAGGTTAGGCCGAGCTCAATCGCCAAGTTTCAACCCAAAGACAGAGCCTTGACCAAAGATGAGATCAAAATTGCCTATCGGTATCTTGCTAAGGTGCAGGCCAATCCGGTTCTAAAGCTTGGAATCAAGCTTTTGGCGCTGACTATGTTGCGGAAGTCCGAACTGTCTGAAGCGGTGTGGTCGGAAATTAACTTCACGGAATCGATGTGGACAATTCCTGGTGAGCGAATGAAGCGTCGAAATCCGCATGTGATCTATTTGTCTCGGCAAGCCATCGATATTTTGATCGCCTTGCGAACGTGTGCCGGCGGATCAAAGTACCTGCTTCCATCACGCTATGACCCTGATGTGCCGATCAGCAACAACACCCTGAACCGTATTCTCGCTCAAACCTGTGAGACGGCTACGGAAGCAGGGGAGTACCTAGCCCACTTCGGCCCTCATGATTTGCGTCGGACGGCATCAACGATTCTGCATGAGTCAGGCTATAACTCAGACTGGATTGAAAAGTGCTTGGCCCATGAGCAGAAGGGAGTTCGCGCTGTTTATAACAAGGCGGAGTATGCGGATCAGCGCAGAAAAATGATGCAAGACTGGGCTGACATGATTGAGAAGTGGACTACCGAAGAAAAGAAATCGGCATGATCGGCTTTTGAGCTCGGCGCTGCTCAATCCACTCATTGACCTCGTTCAAATACCAGGCTACTCGTCTTGGAGTAATGGCTAGTCGCTGCGGGAATTCACCACGCTTTTCCAAGTTAAAAATAGTTCGGTCGGAAAGTGGAACGATCTTAAGCAGCTGCTTACGATCAATCAGCGGTTGAGGTGACGCCAGCAGATTTTGTTCAGATATTGTTCGCATCCGGCTTTTCTCCATTGCTAGTCATTGCGAGAAAAGTCTACGGTAGCAACCTAAGTAATTCGGGATCAAAAGCGCACAAATGAGGCGCATTTCAAAATAGTCCAGCTTCCTCGAGGAATCGCGACTCAATGCCTTCCTCCATTGCGCTGCTGAGAACCAGACGATTCCTTGCCCTGGTCATCCCGACATACATCAAGCGTCTTTCCTCCTCCTCGGTTGAGTCGGTGTGCGGTAGGTTTCCTTCTTCAACACCGACGATCCAGACGTTGTCGAATTCCAAACCCTTGGACGAGTGGAGAGTCATCAATTGGATCCCCGTACCCTTTCGCTGCTTATCGGCCGACGTGATAAACCGAAGGCGCTGGCTTAAGGTACCCGACAGCTTTGACAGCGATGAGTCCATGCCATGCAGCAATGAAATCTGTTGAGGGTTACCGCAGAAGGGTGTCATCCATGTCGAGATACCGTGGATGACCAACTCGACACGTCCCTTTTTCGACTGCTCTGTCCAGGAAGTCATACCAGCGAATAGTCCCAATACCTTTGGGTGATCGTCACTCGCAGCACTTCGAGTTTCGAGAATTTTGGCGAGATAGGTAATGCAATCTCCACCAACTTGAATTTCGCGGGAGTTCATATACCCAGCATCCACACCGGAAAAAGAAAGTGCATTGGCCACACCAGTCCATCCGCCATCAACGACGCTCCGCAAGATTCCCAGATAGGTACTGCCCAGTTTTCGATCCCAGATCCGCTTGCCACCTGTTCGCCGGTAGGGGATGTTGGCGCCGCTCAGTGATATTTCCAGGGGATCAAGCATGTTGTTGGTCCGACCAAGAATTCCCCACTCTCCGTCAAGTCCGAACATCCCTATCCGAGCTAGCAATAATTCGGATTCATCCCATCGATCAGACGCTCTGATGACCTGTACCTCGCCGGGCGTAGTTCTGAACGCTTCAATCCGCTTTGGCGCTCTCAGCTTATTGTGGGAAATTAGCTGGGCTGCATGGCCGAGGATGTTTGGCGCGCAACGGTAGTTCAATGGCAAGGTGGTCTCTGTCGATACCAACGTACCGGAGACATCTGTCAGCCCCAAGTAGCCCATCGCATGGCGGAAGGCATACAGACTTTGGTCGTCGTCGCCTACAAGACTGACTTCGATACCGGCGAGACCATGAGCCTTGACCCATTCCATCTGAACTTCATCCATGTCTTGGGCCTCGTCGACCAGAAGCCATCGGATTGGCAGCGGCAGCATTTCTCGTGTGTGCATTTTCTGGACTACTGTCAGAACAATATCTGCGAAGTCCATCGCGCCTTCCGAGGACAGTGTCTCCTGGTAAATGCTGTAGATCGCCTCTAAATCTGGGTTTGTCGATATCGGCGAGGTTAGTCGTGCTTTCGCACTGTCGATGAATTTGAGGGCTTCTTCAAAGGAAGCTGTGATTGGGTGTTGTGCGATGCATCGACGGAGCAACGCCAACCGTTCTCCCTCGGACAGCAATCGCTTTGACTTGTAGGGGCGTGGAAGACGCTTCAGCTGCGATAGGGCGATCGAATGAAAAGTCCCGACAGCCAGTCGCCGTCCAACATCTGGCTTGCACGCAGGGAGAATGCGCCCTTTCAACTCTGCGGCGGCGTCACGGGTGAACGTGACAGCGCATAATCGTCCTTTATCGTGAGAGGTCAGGAGCCGAACGGCTCGTTCAGAAAGTACTCGGGTTTTTCCAGACCCAGGACAGGCAAGTACCGTGCAATGACCAACCGTGGATACGGCGCGTTCCTGGAAGGGATTGAGTTCCACCTACACGACGGGAATGCTTAAGGGAGTCTGATTTTCCAGCGGGAGGGTTTCCGGTACGGTTGGGTTTGGTGCGTTCTCAGTAGGCATGGGCTCCTTGCGCTTGGCTGCGGTAATTGCTCGCCCAGCTAAGCTCCGCATTCCGCCGGAGACTCGCAGAAGTCGTCTTTTCCATTCATACAGACTGACGGAGTAGGCACTGTCTGGTATGGATCCAGAAAGCCAGAGCACGTCGAACTTCGCCACCAAACTGTCAAACTCACGGATGAGGCCGATGTAGCGTACCGCTCTCGGGGAAGTAATCTGTGCTTCAAGCTCTTTTGGTTTTGAATACGTAACACCGGAGAATTCGATCCCGTTCGATTCGGCCAACTTTTCCAAGCGAATGCCTTCGGTACGAATATCCTCGAACACCTTATTCAGACGGTTATCAACGATAGTTTCAACTTCACGCGCCTGTGCGTCCGTAGCAAACACGCGCAGTACGATTGAGAGTGAAAAGATGGCATTGGCACATAGTTCAAACCCTCGCTCAAAAACCTGGTGCGCATGGAGTGAATTGAGTTTTACCTTCTGCGTGAAGTACGGCCGGCTGATATCTTGTGATGCCGTTGGCGTGTAGGGGAGTGGTCGTGTAGCCATTCAGGAACTCCTTTAATGGAGTCTTGATGCTACAAAACGGAACTTCATAATCGGTGGCGAAAAGCGCACAAAAGTGCACCGTATACGAGTTGCAATTTGATTTCGACTCCGCAAAAATGGCTTCACATTCGATGTGCCTAGTGCCTTCGATGAGGCGGTAGCTGGCCGCTGGAAATAAACAGCATTGACAAGCCGTTCATGTGAAAGCGTGGCGGCAATTACTAACCCCTGCGGGATACCCATCCCGCAACGGGTAAAGGTGTCTCCAGGGTTTTTTACTTGGAGGCATCATGGAAAAGGCTTTACTTGTTGCATCGCTTTTTGGAACAGTTCATCTCGTTCTGCTGGCATTAAGCAGGTTCGGGTACGTGGCGCTGTTTGGTCATAAACCCAGTGCCAATCCGTTGCCTGTCAGTTTTGGGCAGCACGAGAAGAAACCTGTGGACCGGTCACTTCCCGCTCTCTTGCGAAAGGATGGCGAGGAGGATTGGTCCAAGTACGACATACCGACATTTCTTCGTCGGGGCATACCCATGCCAAAGCTGGAAGTCGTACCAGCCAAGAAGCCGGCCAAGCGAAGGAAGGCCACTAAAAAGTCGGCTGTTCAAGCGCCCACCGAAACCGCAGCTCGGTTTGAGGTGGTGCTCTAACTCGACTTTTTGAAACGATTCTTACCCATGCGGGGACACACTCCCCGCAAAGGGATAGGTGTCTCCGCAATTTCACATTCGGAGACATCATGGAACTCGTTCTTATCGCGTGCTGCATTAGCGGATTTGTCATCAGCCGCCCGATCATTCGGGTACTGGGACTGCGCTAAGTCAGTACCAATCAAGCCTGTGGGAATCCCGCAGGCCTAATGATTTTCGTCACCGAGAGCCATTAGGCCTGCGGGGTTGTTACGGGCTGCATCAAGCCTGGCAACTCGTGTGGGGTTCGTTTTAAACCCGACAAGGAGCTTAGCCATGATATTTCTGATTCTTTCGATGTGTGCCGTTTCTGGTTTCATCATCAGTCGCCCGATAGTTCGCGCTTTGGGGTTACGGTGATTGGCACGTATCGGTCATCCGAATCAAAATCTTGATCAATCCGCGCCAGGGAGTCTCCACTCGCCGACGTGGGCTCGAACAACCCCGCACTTCGGTGCGGGCTTTCCAGAACGCATCGCGAGGTGCGTTGTGGAAAGCAGACTTGTCCCCCATGGGTAACCCAGGGAGTCAGAGGCGGTAGCTGGCCGCTCGAAACAAACAGCATTTAACGACAGTCAGGCAACTGCCTGTTCATTTAACCCCGCCAGGGACGCAAGTTCCCGGCGGGGAAATTGTGCCTCCAGCGGGACTATTTCTACTGGAGGTAATGATGCATATTGAAACGCAAGTCGGTCTCCTGTCGATGGCCGCCGAGGAGTATCACGGCAACAAGGATGCGGTAGGGCACTCAAGCCTCGTTCGCATCATGCGGTCCCCGGCGCATTTTCAGGAGTACGTGACCAATCCGCCCGAACAGTCTGCGGCAATGGCTTTTGGTACGGCAGTTCATGCTGCGGTACTGGAGCCCGCTGCTTTTGCATCGGACTATGCGGTATTCGATGAGTCGCAGCTCGAAGGGTCGTTGCAGTCTCTGGATGACTTCAAGACGGCGGCGTCAGAGTTGGGTATCAAGGTCGGGAAAATGAAGAAGGAAGAGATCAAGGATGCCATCAAGGCAGCGGACATCGAATCCCGATTCGTGTTTAGGGAAGATGCGATTGCCCGGTTGTATGAGGGAAAGCAAATCCTGACACCGACCATGATGTTGGCCATTCACTCAATACAAGCCAGCATTACTCAACATCAAGGTGCCTCGAAGCTGTTGAGAAGCGGCATGGCGGAAATGTCCGGATTCTGGACTGACCGGGAAACCGGCCTTCACTGCAAGTGCAGACCAGACTGGCTTGTCATGGCAAATGAAACCATTAACGGCATCGTCGATGTCAAAACCTGTGCCGATGCCTCTGCTGATGCGTTTGCACGTTCGGTTGCCAGTTATGGCTATGACCTGCAGGCGGCGTTTTATCAGGATGGTCTCAAAGCCCTGACAGGCAAGACATTGCCGTTCTACTTTATTGCCGTTGAAAAGGACGGTCCTCATGCCACAGCCGCCTATCGGGCCAGTGACGAGATGATCGAGACGGGGCGTGCAAAGTATCGCGGTGCCCTGCAACTCCTGCGATGGTGTCGCGACAACAATCGCTGGCCGGCCTATCAGCCGAATGGCGAGATCGAAACGATCGAGTTGCCCCGTTGGGCATCCAACTTTGATCTTGATAACTGACATGTTCAGCAATCCGATCGAGAAGATCGTGGTTTATCTCCATGAGGTTGGTGATCCGCTTCTGACGATCGCCGCAACCGTGGAACGAAACGCCGATGCGCTTAGACAGGCAGAGGCTGAAGTCGTCCGTTGCCGGCGCAAGCTCAAGGAAAGTCGTCGATTGCTCCTGGCCTGCGTCAAACATCACTATGTTGTCTCGGAAATTGAGACGGCCGACGTGATGTGCAACCGACAGAACCACTGACTCCAGGCGAGATGATCGTCTGAAGCTGTGATGTAACAGCAGTACTCAACCCGGCGGGAATGCCATGTTCCCGTCTGGGGCATGGTGTGTCCGCCTTTTTTATCTTTTGGAGGTCAATACCATGTCACTGCAAGCTCTCAAGAACATCAATCGCAATGCCCCTACCGACGCCGAGCAACCGAAAGGTTTTCCGGCCATGCTGGATCAGTTCAAGGGTGAAATCGCCCGTGCGCTGCCCAAGCACATCAATCCAGATCGGATGGCGCGCATTGCGCTAACGGCCTTCCGCATGACTCCGAAGTTGGGAGAGTGTGACCCCCGCAGTGTCTTCGCGGCGGTCATTCAATCCTCGCAGATGGGCCTGGAAGTTGGCCTTATGGGAGAAGCGCACCTGGTGCCTTTCGGCAACCAATGCCAATTGATCCCAGGCTACACGGGGCTCATGAAGCTCGCTCGTCAATCGGGCTTGGTTCAGGACATCTATGCCCATGAGGTTCGGGTGAACGACAACTTCACCTTGAAGCTCGGCATGGAACGCAGTCTTGAGCATGAACCACTGACCACACTAGGCGGATTTCCTGCAGCGGACGACGAACGTGGCGATGTGGCCGGGTTCTATGCCGTGGCTGTCTTCAAGGACGGCAGTCGGACGTTCGTGGCCATGGGGCGCAAGGAGATCGAGAAGATCCGCGACAACTCGCGGGGCTATCAATCCGCCAAGCGCTACAAGAAGGAGTCCGTTTGGGATTCCGACTTCACGGCGATGGGTCTCAAGACGGCGATTCGTCGCCTGTGCAAGTTCCTGCCCAAATCGCCGGAACTGGCTTCTGCCTTGGCGCTGGATGCAGCAGCGGAGCAGGGTAAGGCGCAGAACCTGAACTTGACGGATGTGATCGAAGGCAATTACTCCCCGATCATCGATGACGAGACAGGTGAAATCACCGATGCCAAGAACGATTCTGGGAAGCAAGCAAAACCCAGCATTGATCAGGTTGAGGTTGTCGGGGTATCTGGAAAGAAGGTCAAGTCGGATGGAGCTACACCCATCAGTACTGAGACCACAGTTGGAACACCCAGTGCCACGTTGCAGTCGATCTACGACCAGATGGCTTCAGCCAAGTCGATGGAAGCGTTGGACGAGATTTATGTCCGTGCCGAAGGCGGTTTGGAGGGAACCGAACTGGAGGCTTTGATGCGGGAATACCGCAAGTGCAAAGCCAATGTCGAAAGTTTGATCTAAGTCGTACCCCCGTGCCACGGCACGGGGTTTTCCAGAGCACTGAGGGTTCAGTGCTGCGGAAAACAGAATTGATCCCCTGGCTATGCCAACGGGACATGAAGGTAGCTGGCCTTCTGAAATAAACAGCATTAAACGGCCAGCGGGAAACCGCTTGCCATTCAGAAACCCGCCGTGGGGCGCTAGCTCCCGGCAGGGATCGAGCACCTTCAGCGGTCTTATCGTATGGAGGTTGCAATGGACGTTGTAATTAACAATGATCAGGAATTGTTCGTTGTTTCCGCTGGCAGTGGGTACTCCACCCTTGGCTTCGAGTTCGTTTTCAAGCAATTGAAGCAACTTGTCGCCAGGCTGAATCTCTCGATCCAAATTCGTGAAGATGAAAAGGGAACCATCGGTCAGTACGCTGATTATCAGAAAGCGGTTGCTGAGGCTGCCAAGGCGAATCTCAAGGAGACCTGGTTCAATCTTGATACGCCTATCGCGGTACGAAGCCTCCTGGAGCACTATCGACGGAGCGGTAATCTCATTCGCATCTTCTACGGCGATGTGAAAACGGGCGAAGATTGGCTCGAAGAAAACGATGTGGTCGGTAAGGTCGGCCGCTCGTCTGGCACTTTCAAGATCCCGATTCTTCTTCAAGAAGGGGAGTCGTGGGGTGTCAGCATTCTCGACAACTCGATCGTCAGGCTGATGGATGTGGCGGACCGAAAGATACTTTGGGAGCACTCAAAGTATCAGAGTCCAAAGCTTGAGATTCTGGCAACGCGGTGTGGCACCAACAATTACGTCGTCAATCTCGACGGCGGTCCGCATGCCAGTTTTTCGTCGTATGCCAAGGCAGCACAGTGGGTAGCGTTCATGGCCGGTGAGTGCATGGAAGTTCCACGGTAGTCCCAATTCAATACTTTTAACCCGACGGGATCGTCATACGCCCGTCAGGGACATGGCGTGAACGTCCTTTTCTAGGAGTTCATCATGCTTAACAAGGTTCAATTGATCGGCTTTCTCGGGGGAGATCCCGAGGTCCGTTATACCAACGATAGCGAAGCCATTGCGCGCGTGAATATTGCCACCAGCGAAAGCTGGAAGAAGGATGGCGAAAAGCACGAGAAAACGGAATGGCACCGCGTGGTTTTCTTCGGAAAACTCGCGGAGATCGTCGGTGAGTATCTGAAGAAAGGCTCGTTGGTGTTTGTCGAAGGGCGCATCCAGACCCGTTCCTGGGAAAAAGATGGCGAGACTCGCTACACCACAGAAATCGTAGGGGAGGGCATGAAGATGCTCCCCAGCGGCGGGAATAAACCCAAGGAAGACTCTGAGGCGGCCCGTTCGGTGCCCAAGGGATCGTCCAAGGCTCCACCGTCCTACGATGAAGGACCTTTTTGAAGGTATCTCAACCAGGCAAGGGATTCTCCAAAGCCTGATCTTCCAACCCCGCCGGGGAGTCTCCCCGGTTGGGGTGCCTCCATGCCGGTGGGACATTCATCGGCCCGCGACGGGGCCTTCCCAAGTGCCTTGTCAGGGTGCTTCGGAAGGCCCCATCCGGGGTTTCTCACGGAGGTAATCATGGAATCAAAAGACGTAAAGTTTTCTGCGCGTGGTCGCTGGGGAAGCATTCTCAGCGCACTGGCGCCGCAGCTGCAGCCAGCGCTCGATCGGGTTGGCCACCACGTAGCCTGCCCGGTTCACGGGGGTAAAGATGGCTATCGGGTGTTTAGCGATGTGGATGACTCCGGAGGTAGCGTATGCAATACCTGCGGCGTGCACCCCGACGGCTTTGCGACGCTGATGTGGGTGACTGGCCAGGACTTCAAGGAGGTATTGAAGTCTGTGTCGGAATATTTGCAACTCGGCGTCGCTCACACACCAACAGTACGACGACCAATCATTCGCCATGATCGGTCAGAAGATGATGACGAGAAATCGCGTCAGGCGCTCAATCGGGTCTGGAGTGAATCGATTCATCTAGCGCATCGTGACGCAGAGCCCGCCAGGCTGTATCTGGCACGTCGCGGGATCGCCATACGGCAACCCGAGACGCTTCGACTTCATCCCTCCTTGGCCTACTTTGAGGAGAGAAAGGAAGTTGGCACCTTTCCCGTCATCTTGGCGATGGTCCAAGGGCCGGATGGTGAAGCCATTACGATTCATCGAACGTACCTGACGATGGAGGGGCACAAGGCGCCTGTCGAGTCTCCGAAGAAGTTGATGCGCTTTCCGAAGCAGCGAAAGCTGACGGGTGGTGCGATTCAGTTGGTTGAGCCCGGTGAAGTGCTGGCCTTGGCCGAGGGGCTGGAGACGGCTCTAGCGGTCATGGAGGGAATGAAGATGCCCGTTTGGTGCGCAGTCAATGCGCATCTGCTGGAAAACTTCATCCCTCCTTCTGGCGTGAGGCAGATCCTGGTCTTTGCCGACAAGGATCGACCTACAGTGCAACATCCTCGAGGTCATGGACAGGAAGCTGCCAAGCAACTTGTTCAGCGACTCTGGGAGATGGGTATCCAGGCCAGTGCGATCGTTCCTGCCGGTGAAATTCCTGCTGGCCAGAAGTCGCTTGATTGGCTCGACATCCTTAATCGGGATGGCAAGGCAGGTTTCCCGACCTTGCAATCCGTTGAGCTGGCCATGCGTCGTGTCGCGTGAAGGAGATGACGCTATGGCCTGGTTATCTAAGGTTTGCCCGTCTGATATCGATACATGGCCACGCTTTACTTGGCTGTGGATCCCTTCCACCTGGAGGGCATCATGAAATATCAGTACATTGGGCAACAAACCGTCGCAGAGCTTGCCGACGGGAAACGGGTGCTTCTCTTTACCGGATCGGTCATTCTGGTTCAGGTACTCAGCGTGCAACTCAAGGCGCTGTTGGAGAGAGGTCTTCTCAAATTGATTTCTTGAAACCAAAGTCCGCCGCAAGGCGGGCTTTCCAAAACGCATCGCTAGGTGCGTTGTGGAAAGCAGACTTGTCCCCCATGGGTAACCCTGGGAGTCAGAGGCGGTAGCTGGCCGCTCGAAACAAACAGCATTTAACGACAGTCAGGCAACTGCCTGTCATTCACAACCCCGCCGGGGCACTACCCCGGCGAGGGGATCGGTGCCTCCGGCGGTTTTTTGTTTGGAGGCCGCTATGTATCACTATGAAGATGGCACGACTCGCTGGCGCCGGTTCAATGGCCGTGGCGATGTTCGCGCTTATCGTGCTCCGAGAGGATGGACAGCGTTTGCTGACTTGATCGATAGGCACCCTGTTACTGGGGTAGATCTGGGTTCATCGAGTTGGTGGATAAGGGAAACCAGGGAGGCTTGTCATGGATAAGCCTGACTGGAATGCTCTGCTGCAAGAGGCGCTGTCTGTTCCCGGAACGCTCTCCAAGGCGTATTCGGTGTTCCACAACTACTCATTGGGTAACGCGATTCTTGCGTCGATTCAACTGGGGGAACGCGGTTTGCCCTTGGCTCCGATAGCCAGTTTCAACCGATGGAAGGATCTCGGTCGGCAGGTCAAGAAGGGAGAAAAGGCCCTCTCGCTCATCATGCCTGTCACGATGAAGCGAAAGGGGATGGATGGGGATGATCAGGAGGAGTCCGTTCTGGGAACCTTCATGATTTTCCTACTCAAGCGCCACTGGTTCAGCGTTGATCAAACCGAAGGGGAAGCACTTAGCCCGCAGGTTGTCATGCCGGACTGGAACAAGGCGACGGCACTGGCGACCTTGAACATCCTCGAGGTTCCCTTCGAGATGATCGATGGCAACTGCCAGGGCTATGCCAAACGTGGTGTTCGCGAAG
>Ga0172373_10002335_pt1 | contig 29342 bp, 30 predicted proteins | sample Lak10m_2_FD_114546 | JGI IMG/M metagenome (GOLD analysis project Ga0172373, IMG submission 114546) | Freshwater microbial communities from Kabuno Bay, South-Kivu, Congo - kab_092012_10m | ecosystem: Environmental > Aquatic > Freshwater > Lake | place: Democratic Republic of the Congo...
ACCCTTCGGGGGGTTCAAGATGTCTGGGGTGGGGTCTAAGGCCGGGGGGCCCGATTACCTGGTGCAGTTCCTGGAACCCCGCCACGTTAGCGAAAATATCCAGCGCCAGGGCTTTGCCCCCATTGACGGGGTGGATTAGGCGGGGTCGGGGGGGCTTAGGTTGGTGTTTTTATCCCCCAGCTATTGCCCCGATTCCTAGCCCCAGGGCCGGGACGACCAGGCTTTTCGCCTCCCTAACACTTGGCGGCTGGGGAGCAGTTCCTGCCCAGCACTGCTCAAATTTGTGGTAGAGGTCGTCATGGTCCCAGAAGATTTAAGTCAGGTCGAGGCGCTAGACTTAGAGGCAGGGCTGAGGTGCTTAGGATTTAATATTTTGAGCGTCACCCTTAGCCTTGCCTTCAGTACCCTTAATCCTTGTGAAACTCCGGTTTCCCATAGGTTTCAACAACAGCAAACCCTAACACCATGGTCAAAACGTCAGATTTTGTTTTAACGCCCTACATGCAGCGCAGCGATCTCCGTGCCACCACGCAAATTCTCAACACGGTGCTGCCCTACCTGGGGCTGTGGGTCTTGGCGGCCAAAGCGGCCTCGATCTCCCTCTGGCTGCTGCCGCCCATAGTTGCCTTGATGGTGTTGTTTTTGTTGCGCTGCTTTTCCCTAATGCACGACTGCGGTCACTATTCCCTGTTTCGCTCTAAGGGCGTGAACCGAGGGGTTGGTTTTGGGCTGGGGGTGATTAACAGCATCCCCCAATACGCCTGGTCGAGGGATCATGCCTACCACCACAAAACCAATGGCGACTGGCAGCGGTATCGCGGCATTGCCGACTTTCTATCCACCGAGGAGTTTGCCCAGCTCAGCCCCCTTGCCCAAAGACTCTATGGCCTGCTGCGGCAGCCAATTATGACCCTGCCGGGAGGGTTTTTCTACCTCGTCATTCAGCCTCGGCTGACCTTAGTTTTGGGGTTTTTTGAGTTTATCGGCCATGGCTGGGCTCACCTGAAAACCGATGGCCTCAGAAATCTCGGGAGGATGTTTTCTGATTCCCGTTCTAAGTACTGGCAGACCCAGGCAGAGTTTTGGGATGTGCTGCTGAACAACCTTTGTGTGGTGGCTAGCTGGGTGCTGTTGAGCTATGCTATGGGACCAGGGCTATTCTGGAGTCTCTATGCCACCGTGATGACCCTGGCTGGGGCTATCTTCATCGGCGTTTTTTTTGTGCAGCACAACTTTGAAGGCGCCTATGCCCACAGCACTGCGGATTGGGACTATGTACGCGGGGCCGTTGAGGGCAGCAGCTACCTGGATCTGCCGCCGCTGCTGAAGTGGTTTACCGCCGATATTAGCTACCACACCATTCACCACCTGTCAGAAAAAATCCCCAACTATAATCTGGCGGCCTGTCATCAGGCCAATTGTCACCTGCTGTCCCAGGTGACTACCCTGGGGCTTGGCGATCTGTTCCACTGTTCCAAGTTCATTCTGTGGGATGGGGCAACAAATCAGTTGGTGCCGATACCGACCAAGCCAGGGGTATGGATGGGGGAGACATCTTCTTAGCTGGGGTTCCCCCGTCCCCGGCGATGCCATTGAGCCCAATCTTGATCTTTATGATGTACCCCGGTGTTTAGACAACTCGAGATCGGGCCGATCTCAGGGCGATCGCTACCCCCAGGTTCCCTTAGTTTAACCAACTGGCCAGCAACGGCAGCAGCCTGGATCTGACCTTCTGACCCCTGATTGCTTGGCGATTCTCCTGGGGAGACAGGGTGTAAAGGTCAGTCATCCTGCCTGAGGACCATAGCGCCGATCGGTGAGAACACCCTGGTTAGCGGCCAGGGTGTTCAGGGTTTTTTCCCAGGTGTTGCTTAGTACCACAGGGTTAGACATCTTTCCTATTCCATAGCCATAATGGGTACATTGATTCAAGACAAAGGGCAGGGCTACAACGTCTAGAAACAGACTACTGGCTAGACCTCCTCCACAAAACCGAATACCTGGAAGACAAACATTACCCTAGCCTAAAAAACGATCTCACCGAACTTCTAAAACTCCTAGTCTCCATCATCAAAACAAGTAAAGTAATTGACAATTCTCTATTCTTAATTACTAACTATGCCAAGAACAGCCATCATTCAGCCCGATCAATCCTACATCTTTGCAGACTACTTTAAACTCAACTTCGCCCCCCAAGATATCCTCGCCTACTTCGGCGTTACCCTACAACGCCGCTCCCTGCAATTGGCTCAGTATAAAGGTTCCCTCGATCGTCTGGCCGATCTTAAAACCCGCATTGAAGAAAGCCTACCTCGCCTTAGCCTGACCAGCGAAATGGCTCGCCGGGAATTTCTAATCGCCCCCGTCTTGACCGACATATTGCATTACACCCAAGCCACCCTCGATGTCGAGTATCCGGTTGCCGTCAGTAACCAACTCAAAGGCACCCTAGACTATCTGCTGCAGAACCATCAAATATTCCTAGTAATCGAGGCAAAAAATGAAGATCTGGAACGAGGCTTTGTTCAGCTTGCAACTGAACTCATTGCCCTCGATCAATGGGTCGAATCCGATCACCCCCTGATGCGGGGCGCAATTTCAACCGGTAATATTTGGCAATTTGGACAATTTGATCGTCAGTCGCGTACAATCACTCAAGATCTCGATCTCTATCGTGTACCCGCCGACTTAGAAGAGCTTTTACGCATTCTGATTAATCAATTGTCAATTGACAGTTTTTCACTATAGCGGATTTCACTCGGGTGAATTGCGATGTGAACATCCCCCCTCACCCCCCCTTGCCAAGGACAGCCTGAAACTCATACAGCCAGGCGCTGGGGGGTAGGACTGAGCAATGGGGTGTCTCACTCTACCGGTTTGAGCTATCCCTGGGGCGCTTACCCCTGGACCTGAGGGATATCCAGGGGGCTGATATTCGGCTGGAGTTGGTGGTCACCCGCTCCCTGGGGCCCGACAGTGCACAGCAAACCCTTTCCTGGCACGGCCAGCTATAGCCTTACAGCAGGTGACCAGAGACATCTAAATTTCTTCATGCTCCGACAGAGTAGGATACAGAGCTGGTTGGCGCCTGGGCGGGTAAGATACCTTGGGGAAGGCGAGTTAAGTATCTTTTCTGACAGACCGTCGGCCCAATTCGTTCAGCCCCTCCCCCACCAGAGATAGACCGGTCACCATCAGGGTGAGGGCTAAGCCAGGGAACAGGGCCGGCCACCAGATGCCGGTGGGCAGGGCATCCAGAGCTTGGCGAATATCCGCTCCCCACTCCGGCACCTGTTCCGGTAAACCCAAGCCTAAAAACCCGAGCCCCCCCAGCACTAAGATGGCGTCGGCGGCATTCAGGGTAAACAGCACCGGCACACTCTGGATCACGTTCATCATCAGGTAACGGGTCAGCACAGCCCAGGTGGAGGCCCCCAGGGCCTGAGCCGCTTCAATGAAAAGCTCGGTTTTTACACTAACGGTGTGGTTACGTACCACCCGGAAGTACTGTGGGATATAGGCAATACTAAGGGCGATCGATGCATTCACTACCCCTCGTCCTACCACAAAAGCCAGGGTAACTGACAGTAGCAACCCTGGCAATGTATAGATCGTATCCATCAAAAAAACCAGGGCTCGGTCCAGGGGGCCGCCCAGGTAGCCACTCACCAGACCAAGGGGCACCCCAATCGCCAGGCTCAGCACCGTGGCTAGAACCACCACTTGCCAAGCAGCTCGGCTACCGAATAGGGTACGAGCAAATACGTCGTAGCCCTGTCGTGTAGTACCAAACCAATGATTCAGGTTAGGGGTCTGATGAATAGGATTTTGCAGAGCGGCGCCGGGATCTTGGATCAGACCCCAACCCTGCAAACTAGGGGAAAGCAGGGCAACGATCACAAACCCCAGACTGATCACCAGGCCAATCACCATCAACCCGGAGGAGACGCTAAGCCTTGACATAGCTAGCCTGCCCCTTGTGGCCGCTGGGCTAGGGGAAGGAGAACTGGGAACCATAGCTACCTGAACAGAGCAATTCCCCTATTATGCCAGAGCCAAGCACCGGGGCAGACTCCCCCATCACCACACCTAGTCGCTAAGCGCTAGTATTACCCATTTGCCACCCTAGAGGACTTAAAAAACCTGGAGTTTATTGGCATGATGGCAGGGAGGGAAGTGAACCTTTACGCCAAGTTGCCGTAGTGACTTGGCAACCAATCCTGCAATATCTTCAGAAGAGTATTGGAGCTAGTGGGAAGCTTAGTTAAGTTTGAGTAAATATGAGGTTTATCTACTTCCCCTAATCAGTGCCTGGGCTTACCATGCTCTAATGCTATATTTTTTTGAATAAATTGTTGATTATTGGTGATTTACTGTAGTCAATGTCCCGATAAGACAGCTCAAGATCAGCTAATTCGACGTAGCTAATTCGACGTAAACGACGTGAATATCATGACTTTTCACTTGATTACAAGTTGTGTATTTGACTTTGATGCCTTCTTGACTCGTGCCGAAGCTGATCAGGGTCCACGCCATACGGTTTATCAGATCGCTGAGACGCTAGGGGCTAAGATTCATCAGCCCTACCAAGAAGGTATAACGTCCCTCGACAAACTCCTATCTAAGATAGTAGGTAAGCCAGAACATTGGGTCCTGGCTCGGCGACTCATCAATGAGCTAGGTCAGGATGATACTGTTTATTGCTCTGGTGAAGATGTTGGTCTGCCCCTAGCTATACTGGCAAAATTAAAATCCCACCCCCTAAAGCTGGTTATCCACGTGATGGCGCCTCAGCGACCCAGGTTCCAGGGACTGATAAAGCTATTAAACCTGGGTCAGTCAATTAAATTATTCACAGTCACGGATAAACAGAAGGCTAATGTCATCTCTCATCTAGTGCCAGGGGCTCAGGTATTTGTTGTTGCTGAACAGACCGACGCTAATTTCTTTACCCCAGGATGTGGAAAACTTTCTACGGGTCGTCCTCTTATAGCTAGTGCTGGTTTAGAACAACGTGATTACCTTACCCTGGCCCTGGCTACTCAGGAAAAGGCCCTTGATGTGAAAATCTGTGCATTTTCCCCCAACGCTTCTCCTCAGCAACGTCGGAACATGCCAAACCCAGTTCCAGCAAATATGGAGATTCGGTACTTTGATTTTGTTGAGTTACGTAATCTCTATCGTAGCGCCGATATCGTTGTTATTAGTCTTTTGCAAAATAACTACTCCGCTGGTTTAACAGTCTTAATGGAAGCGATAGCCTGCAGCAAGCCGGTGATCATGACTGAGAATGTGGGCTTAACCATAGATTTTGTGGAAAAGGGTTTAATCCTGGACACTAAGCCTGGAGATGTAAAGGCTCTCGAAGAGGCTATCGATTACTTGCTTTCTAACCCTGAGATTGCGCAACAAATGGCTGAACGAGCTCATAGCTACTTCCTAAGCCACCATACCAGTGAGCACCATGTCAATCAAATATGTAGTCAGTTGGAGAAGGTTAGCGGTCTAGATAGGGTGCATCCGGTCCTGTTGGTCTCAATCTAAGCCATTAGTATAGTCCTGATAAGGGGTCGACGTCTTCCCTGCTGGCCCTCTATGCCGCTACCCTGTTCTACAATGTGGGGCACCTCCTCCATCGCCGTGACCAAGACTCCAATGAGTGACCAAGACTCCAATGATAGGTCTATCACTGATTGCGATTGCCACTGGCTACGTTTAACCACAGCGGGACGCCCCCATCGGCACTACACACCAGGATGAGCAAGAACTGCTTCAAATCCGGTTGGTGATCTCGGGAATAGCCTCGACAAATTTCAATCGGAATCGGTTCTTCACCACTGTCCTCTTCGTTCTCTGCCTCGGCTGCCCCCTCGGGTTTAGTCACTGTAGCGGTGGCATACTCCCACTCAACCGAAATTGAAGTCGAATCCAGATTTAAGAGCCTAAAGTAGTTGCAATACCCCTGACTGACGCAGGCCCAGTAAGCGCCGCTGTCCTGTACAAAACAACACCGTCATGATTTCCGCCATCAGGCTGTCCACCAGTTGGGCGATCGCCGCCTCAGACTGGTGGGCCGCCTGCAAAAAAGGCCAGGCCAAACCAGCCAGATCCGCCCCCAGGGCAATGGCCTTAGCGATCTCCAGACCATTGCGCAGGCCCCCCGAGGCGATCAGGGGTAGGTGGGGGGCCACCTGACGGGCCGCCACAATGCACTCCGCAGTGGGAATGCCCCAATCGGCAAAGGTTTCCCCCAGCCGCCGCTGAATCGGATCCTGGGCTCGCTGGCTCTCCACCCGAGCCCAGGAGGTACCGCCGGCCCCGGCCACATCCACCGCCGCCACCCCCGCCTCTAATAGCCGGCGCACCAGGGGGGCAGCAATGCCGTTACCGACCTCCTTGACCACCACCGGCACCGGCAGGGCCCGACAGACCTGTTCAATTTTATGGAGTAGCCCCTTGAAGTTGGTGTCTCCCCCGGTTTGTACCGCCTCCTGCAGGGGGTTGAGGTGCAAAATCAAGGCATTGGCCTGCAACTGGTCTACCACCTGGCGGCACTGGTCCAGGTCGTAGCGATAGTTGAGTTGCACCGCCCCCAGGTTGGCCAGCAAAAACACCTCTGCAGCCTGCGATCGCACCTGGAAGGTAGCCATCAGTTCCGGTGTTTCCACCCCAACCCGCTGGGACCCAACCCCCATGGCCAAACCATAGGTTTGGGCCACCCGGGCCAGGCGTTGGTTAATCTCCTGGGCCAGGGGGGTACCGCCGGTCATGGAGGAGATGAGTAGGGGCGCCCCCAGCCGATGCCCCAGGAAGGTGGTGCTGATATCCAGATCGGCCCAATCCAGCTCTGGTAGGCAGCAATGGTGGAAGCGATAATGCTCCAGGCCGGTGCTCACCTGGTCACACTGCACCGCCTCCTCCAGGCAGATTCTTAGGTGATCGGCTTTGCGAGACTGGGTAGCAGGCTGGGGTAGGGTCACGGCTGAGGGGTCGGCAATGGGGCAAAGGGATTGTAGCGAATGTCAGGGCGATCGCACTAGCTCTCTGGTTTGCTAACCCCCTGGCTTGCTAAGCATGAGCGTCGCCCGATTTCAATAGCAACACCCCATCCTGCCCATCCAGGTCCTGCAAAAACACCTTGACCGACTCCTCCTTAGAGGTGGGCAGCAGGCGACCCACAAAGTCAGGATGAATGGGGAGTTCGCGGTGCCCCCGATCAATCAGCACAGCCAGTTGGATGCTATTGGGTCGACCGTATTCCAGCACCGCATTCAGGGCGGCCCGAATGGTGCGGCCACTGTAGATCACATCGTCCACCAGCACCACCACCCGGTCGGTTAAATCAAAGGGAATCTGGGTGCGGGCGGGGGTGCGGGTGCTGATTTTGTCGAGATCATCGCGATAAAGGGTGATGTCGATCGCCCCCACCGGCAGGTCAACCCCCTCCAGTCGCTGAATCTGCTGGGCCAGGATCTGGGCCAGGGGCACCCCCCGGGTATAAATCCCCAACAACACCACCCGGTCCAGGCTGCCGGATCGTTCCACCAACTGGGAGGCTAACCGATTCAGGGTACGGCGCATCTCCTCGGCGGAGAGGATTTCCACAGGGTCACTGGTGAGGGTCATGGTGGACAACACAGGGTAGGGGCTAGCTATCAATCTCGAGGGGCCAAGCCAAAACCGCCCATCGTCGCCCCCCCAATCAAAACTATACAACCGCCATCCCATCAAGGCATAGCCACCCCAGCTAGCCCCCGCGCCCCGTATCCCAGGGTCAGGGCCACCAGTAGCCACAGCAGTACAGCTCGACGGGTAAGGGTCAAGGCCTGACCAATCTGATCCGCAGTAATGGGATGCCGGGCCTCCCCCAGGTAGGGTTTAGCCTTGACCAGGCCACGGTAAACATTCACCCCCCCCAGTTGCACCCCCAGGGCGGCGGCATAGGCCGCCTCACTCCAGCCGGCATTGGGGCTGGGGTCGGCGGGGGCATCCCGGTGACAGATCCGCCAGACCCGTCGGGGTTGGCCCGAGAGTAGGGCGATGGTGATCACCGTTAGCCGACAGGGCAGCCAGGTGAGCCCATCCTCCATACGGGCGCTAAACCAGCCCAGGTGGGTGTAGGGGGGATGGCGGTAGCCCACCATGGAGTCGAGGGTGCTGGCGGCTTTGTAGGCCAGGGCCAGGGGCACCGCTCCAAGGCCCGGTACCATCGCCCCCAGCACCCCATAGAATAGGGGGGCCAACACCCCATCGGTGGCATTTTCACTGACGGTCTCCAACACCGCCCGCAGGATCTCCGATTCCTCCAGGTCAGCGGTATCCCGCCCTACGTAGAGGGCCAAACGCTCCCGAGCCAGGTCCAGGTTTCCCTGGGCCAGGGGCGCCAGCACCTCCTCCGCGGCCCGGCGCAGGCTACGCCCCGCCAGACAACTGGCCAGCAACACCACCGTCAGGGCCAGGGCCAAAACGGCGGAAAACCGCTGGGTCCAATGCACCAGCCCCCAGCCCACCGCCCCGCTGCCCACCACCAGGGTGAGCCCCAGCCCTACCCCCCAGATCCGTTCCACCCAGTCGGGCAGGGCCAGGGCCAGGGCGGGTTGAGTGCCTAGGGTAATCACCCTGCCCATCACCTGCACCGGATGGGGCCAGCCCCAAGGATCGCCAACCAGGTAGTCAACCCCGGCGGCTAGCCCCAGGGCGATGCCGCTAGACCATATAACTGACATTGTCCCCCTGGGCGGCCTGCCAGCTGCGGGCGTCGTAGTACAGGTCTTGGAGGGAAATGGCGTAGAGGGCCTCCCGCATTTTTTGGGAAAGGCGCCGCCATACCGCCACCGTCACCCAATCCTCCACCTGATCGATCTGGGGTTGGTGACGGGGTAGGGGGGTGGTTTTCTCCCCCACCGCCTCTAGAATTTGCCCCAGGGAGATCTGCTCCGCCGGCCGGGCCAAGCGATAGCCGCCCTGGGGGCCCCGCACCGAGGTCACCAGCCCCGCCCGGCGCAGATCGATCAGTAGCTTTTCCAGGTAGGCCATGGGTAGGGCCTGGCGTTGGGCAATGCTGCTGACGGAAACCGGCTGGCAACCAGGCTGCAGAGCCAGGTCCAACAGGGCCTTTACACTGTAGTGACCACGGGTGGTAAGTTTCATGGGTTGATGGGCAAGGCGGATGGTCGGGCAGGGCCCTGCCCCTGTGCCATTTCTACAGAGCTTCAGTAGAATGGGGCTGGCCAGCAGGGGCTTGTTAGTGACTATAGCGTAGTCACCCTAACCCCAGGGGAGCGGAGGCTATCGATCCGCACCAGCCGCAGGACAGACTGGTCAGGTTAGGGTAGATTACTGGGGATTGCTTGTCAGGGGTGAATTCATGAACTTGCCAATTGTTTTAGACATTGCCTTAGGGTTAGTTTTCATTTTCTTTGTCCTCAGTCTTTTAGCCAGTGAAATCCAGGAAATCATCGGCACCCTGCTGCAGTGGCGGGCTGAACACCTGAAACAATCCATCGAGGTGCTGCTGGCGGGCAACGATCGCGACAAGGAAAAGTCGGCCCAGGCCCTGGCGGATGCCCTCTACGAAAGTCCCTGGATTCGCAGTCTCGATCAGGAGGCCAAGGGCGGCATTGCCCGCAGTTTTCGCAGTATTACCCACCTGATTGGCCGCATCTACCGAGCCCTGACCGGTAACCGTAACGTCTTTGGCGACGGCAAAACCAGTGGCCCCTCCTACATCCCCTCCGAGGCCTTTGCCAATAGTTTGATTGAACGTATGCAGCTGGGCCAGTTGTGGCAGACCCTGGCGGATGAACGGGTGCGTCAATTTGCCCAAGACCAGGTGCTGATGCCGGTCCATAGCATCCTCAGCGACCTGAGGGCCAGCACCGGCAACGAATTTCTGCTCAACCCCGAGTTGCAGCAGCTCGAGCAGGGGGTCAACCAAATCATTGAAGATTTCCGATCCGGTCTGGTCTCCCTGCCCGAAAGCCTGGATCGGCTGTTGGTAAAGTTGGAGGACTTTACCCTGATGGCGGAGCATGTCTTACCGGAGGGCCACCCCCTCACCCAGACCTTTTTACGTCGTCTAGACTTTATTAAACGGGCTCTGAGCAATGGGCCGGCGGAGCGGGCCGCCCTGATCAGTAAGCTGCGACCCAACGTGGAGAGCTTGCTGGAGATCTTTAACCCTGATAGTGGCATGTATACCGAGTTGCAGTTGCTGGCGGAACAGGGCAACCCTGCGGCCCAGGAGTTAATCAAACGGGTAGATAAGGCTACCATCACCCCGGCCCTGCGGGATAGCTTGCAGGCGATCGCCCACCGGGTAGAGATCACGACCGATGCCCTGCGCAATGAAGTCGATCAGTTTGGCCAGGAGGTGGAAAAATGGTTTGACCGGGGTATGGAGCGGGCCACCGGCGTCTATAAACGCAATGCTAAGGCGGTGGCGGTGATCATTGGCGTGGCCACCGCCATCGCCATTAATGCCGATTCCTTCCACATTGCCACCCGCCTGGCCAAGGACCCGATGCTGCGCAACTCCATTACCCAGGTCGCCGATAAGGTGGCGACCAATTCCCAGGGGGAGTTGGGGGAAAACCTGGTGCAGGTACAGGAGGCGGTGGATCAGGCCCTGGAGGAAATTCCCTTCCCCCTGGGCTACAACCAGGTGGTGATCGAGCAACAGCTAGCATCGGAGCGGTCCTGGCCCATCCCCTTTGTCCCTCGGCGATTCCTGGGCTGGCTGGTGAGCGGCTTTGCTATTTCCATGGGGTCTACCTTCTGGTTTAATGTGCTGAAGAAGGTGGTTGACATCCGCAATAGCGGTGGTAATAAGGAGGGCTAGGCCATTGCCCCCGATTTCAGGTCCCACCTACCGTTGTCTGCGTCCCCTGAATCTCTACAAAACCCCTCATCTGCAAGACCTGGTCACCCAGGCCAGGGCCGGGGGTTACCTGCAGTTCACCGATACCGCTGCGGTGGAGGGGGCGGTGGCGGTGCGTCTCTGGGAAGATGGCTACCCGGGGTGGATTGCCCAGGCAGAGAGTCGGGCCCTCACCCCGGTTGATCGCCCCTATGCACCCATCCAGCTAGATCGGGCCGCCATCGCCGCCCGCCTTCCCCAGGTGATCGCCTTTGCTCGCCAGGCCATGGCCCAACCCAACCGCTACCTGTGGGGAGGTACGGTGGGGCCTGACTTCGACTGCTCGGGGTTGGTGCAGACCGCCTTTGGGGCGGCGGGCATCATTCTTCCCCGGGATTCCTACCAGCAGGAGGCCTTTACCGCCCCGATCGCCTGGCGTGATCTAGAGCCCGGCGACCTGGTGTTTTTTGGCAGCCCAGAGCGCACCCAGCATGTGGGGTTATACCTGGGAGGGGGCACCTACATTCACAGCTCCGGCATTGATCAGGGGCGGAATGGCATTGGTCTCGATTCCCTCACCGATCTGTCCGACCCGATCAGTCGGACCTACTATGAACAACGGCGCCGCCCTGGCCGGGTGATAGCCAGCTATTGTCCCGATTAATTCGCCCAGATTAATTGATTAGCTCGCTTTGGAAAGAATGCAGTATCCTAACCACAGTTACATCTCCGGTCTGGTAGCCTATGTCCCTTGCGCTGAAGTCCAGTAGCTTTGAGTCACCCCAGCCTCAGCGCCGGTCAACCTCCCCTCGAGCAACTCGCCCCATCCCCCTGCAGCCCCGGCTCGACCCTCTAGCCCTGGCCAGACTTCAAGGTTTGCAGCGGGTTTCATCTGTCCTGGCCACTACCACCCTGGCCCTCTCCCTGCTGAGTTACGGGGCCTCGGTCTACATCGATCAGCGGGTGGAACAGGCAGCTCAGCGTTTAAGTGAACTGCAGCATAGTCAACAACAGATGGCCACCTTTAATGCGGTGCTGAAAAGTCAGATGGCGGCCCAGGCCCAGCTCCCCACCAGCGGACTGCAACCACCCAAACCAGAAGCTGTGGTTTTCCTGGCCCCCGCCACCCCCCGCCCGGTAACGACGGCGGTGACCCAAGCATCTAAGTTCCTCCCCCTGGGGCAAAGCCGGCCCCCCCTGGGTTATTAATTCTGCTGGTGCCCTATCCCGCTAGCCCCTGTCCTGTCTATGGCCAGCCTATCCTCCGCCCGATCCCTGCGTCGCCGTCGCCCTGCCAGCCTGGCCCATGCCAACCCGGCTGGCGCGAAGGGGCGGATTGTTCTGGTCTGGGCCCTGTTGATGCTGGCTATCGTCACCCTGGCTGGCCGGCTGGTGTGGCTGCAAGTGGTGCAGGGGGAAACCCTGGCCGATCGGGCCCGGGCCCAGCGGCAAATCCCTAGCCAACCCTTTCCCCAGCGCTATCCGATCAGCGATCGCCAGGGTAATTTACTGGCCCTGGATCGGACGGTCTATACCCTCTACGGCCATCCCCAACTGTTTAACCAACCCCTGCCAGCGGTGGCCACCGCCCTGGGTCCGATCCTCCATCAGCCGGTGGCAGCCCTGGCGGCGACCCTGGGACAACGTCCCACGGGGATTCGCCTGGCCAACCAGCTCACCCCCGAGGTGGCCACCCTAATCCGCCAGCTCAGGCTGGAGGATGGCCCGGTCAACGGCCTGGAGCTGGTGCCCCAACAACAGCGGTTTTACCCACAGCAGGAGCTGTTTGCCCCCATCCTGGGGTTTGTCAACTGGGATGGGGAGCCCCAGGCGGGGTTGGAAATGGCCCAGGCGGATCGGCTACGGCGGCCAGACCTGGGGCCCCGCGATCGCCTGGAGGCGATGACTGCCTTTCAGTCCGATCAAGCCACCCTGAAACTCACCCTCGACAGTCGACTGCAACGGGTGGCCCAGCAGGCCCTGGCGGCGGTGGTAGAGACTCACCAGGCTAAGCGGGGCACGGTGATGGTGATGGAGGTGCACAGTGGGGCGATGCTAGCCCTGGCCACCGTCCCCACCTACAACCCCAACCAGTACTACCAGGCGGATATGGCGGCCTTCAAGAACTGGGCCATCAGCGATCTTTACGAGCCCGGTTCTACCTTTAAGCCGATTAACATCGCCATCGCCCTGGAGAGCGGCCTGATCAGCCCGGCGGAACGAGTGGAGGATAGTGGCCAAATTCGGATTGGCCGGTGGACCATCAAAAACCATGACTACGCCACCGTGGGCGCCCGGGGGCCAATTTCCATCACCGACGTCCTCAAGTACTCCAGTAATGTGGGGATGGTGCGGATCATGCAGAAGCTATCCCCCGCCAGCTACTTTGACTGGCTGACCAAGTTAGGCCTCAACCGCCCCTCAGGCATTGACCTGCCCAACGAGAGCGCCGGCCACATGAAGGACCGGCAGGAATTTATGCGCAGTAAAGTGGAGCCCGCCACCACCGCCTTTGGCCAGGGGTTTTCCCTGACGCCGATCAAGTTATTGCAACTTCAGGCCGCCCTGGCTAACGGCGGCAAGCTGGTCACCCCCTACCTGATTGACAGCCTAGTGGGGGCAACGGGGGATAGCCTGTGGGTCCCCGATCGCCCCCCAGCTCCCCGGGTGTTCTCCCCCCAAACCAGTCAGCAGGTGATGACCATGATGGCGGCGGTGGTCGACGAGGGCACCGGTAGCCCCGCCCAGGTGGCCGGCTACCGCATTGGTGGTAAAACCGGTACTGCCCAAAAGGCTAACCCCAGTGGCGGCTACGGTCGCGGTCGGATCACCAGCTTCGTTGGGGTACTGCCCAGCGATCGACCCCGCTACGCTGTCCTGGCGGTGATCGACGAACCCCAGGGAGACAACGCCTATGGATCCACCGTGGCAGCACCCCTGGTGAAGCAGGTGATGGAATCCCTGGTGGTGCTACAGGGCATGCCCCCCGCCTCCACCGATCAACCTGAAGAGCCGCCGACTCCACGACCCTAGCCAGCTAAAGGTTGATGGACACGGGCTCAGGCCCTTTGCCCATCCTACCGCTTCTGACCACTGACTCCTGACCACTGACCATTGACCCCGGTCATTCAGCCTGTAACTGGTCCACCGCCCATTGGGCCCGGGCCTGCACCGCCACCACCTCTTCACTGCCCACCAGGCCCAGCAGGTGGGGGATATCTGATCCCGATAGGTCGGCCCCAGCCTTGCCAGGGCCTGCAACCCCACCACCCCCGCATAGCGCACCACCCACTCACTGTCGCTGCGGCTAATCTGGAGCAGGGCCCCTAGCACCTGCTGCTGGGCCGCTAGCACCTGGGGGGGAGGCAGCAGGGACCAATCGATCGAGCCAATTCCCCGGGTAGCGGCTCGCCGGACACTCAGGGCAAAGTCCCCGATCGCCGTATCTAGCAGCAGGGGGAGGGCACGGGGGTCACCCATTAAGGCCAGGGCCCGAATCGCCCAGGCCCGAGCCCCATAGTTGTAACCATCCAGCTGGGTGAGCAGGGGGCTGACCGCCACCTCCCCCAGGGCCACCAGGCCATCAACAGCGGCAACGGCGGCCCCCGGGTTGTTATAGCCCAGCACCGTAATTAGGGTGGGGATGGCCTGGGGATGGCGGGCCGCCGCTAGATTGGCCACGGCCACCACCAGGGCCCCCTTGGAGTCCGCCCCCTCCACCGCCTCAATTAAATGCTTGATATCCGTCACCACCGTACCTGCCTAGAGTAAATCATCCATCAAGGCCAGGACCTGGTGGGCTGGGGGGGATAGGGGCTGGTGGGGAAAGCGGTGGGCCCGCAGGTGGGATCGAGACCACCTCCTCGAGTAACGATCTGGATGTTTTGATTAACGCAGCTTACCGTCAGGTATTCCACGAGCAGCAGATGCTCAAAAGTAATCGTCAGCCCCTGCTGGAATCCCAACTGCGCCATGGCTTGATTACGGTGAAGGGGTTTATCCGGGGGCTGGTCACCTCCCCAGCCTTTCGCCCTACAGAACTTCAAGACCTTGGACCCAGTGACGGTGGCTACCCCTCCCCCAAAGCCAACCCTAGTCTCCAGTCCCCGGCGATCCCCCCAGGCTCCAGGTGTCCCTTCTTCCCTAGCTCCAGCCAGGCAGAAGGCGCCGCGGCCAGTCTCCGGAAATCGGCCCATGGCCCCCGTGACCTGTTTGACCTATAGCCGTAGCCACTCTGCTAATCAGTCACAACAAGGACGGGTAGGGTTCGATCAACAAAGGTGCAGGTCTGGCAGGCGCTTAGCTAAATAGGCTGAGTTGAAGTTCTGGCTTAACCCGCATCACCACCAGAGTCATATCATCTTCATTGCTATGATCAGTACCAATGAAGCGGTTGAGTAGATCAAAGGTGTAGTTGAGGATGGCCTCGGCGGAGTTACAGTTACGGCAGGCCCACTGCAGAGCCCGTTCCAGGTTCTCCTCCTCAAACCGTTCCCCGCGCTGATTAGCCGCCTCAGTAAAACCATCGGTGTAGAAGATTACCGTATCCCCCGGTTGTAGATGGACCTGGGCCTCATGGTACTGGGTGGCCATATCCAGCCCCAGGAGCATGCCGGGGGTATCCAGGCGGTTGATGCTATTGGTGGCTGCTTGCCAGAGAAAGGGAGGGTTATGGGCAGCATTGCCGTAGGACAAAACCCGGGTTTTAGGATTGTACTCAGCATAAAATAGGGTGACAAAACGGTTGGAACTTTCCAGATCGCTGTGCATAACGAAATTCAAGTTTTGCAGGATCTGGGCGGGGGATTGACCGTTTAAAACCTCCGCCCGCAGCATGCCTCGCATCATGGTCATAATTAGGCCGGCAGGCACCCCCTTACCCATTACGTCGCCAATGGCAAAGCTCCAGGAAGCGGCTGCCGACAGTGAGGTCCCCGGGTGGCGGAGTTGGTCATAGCTGGTGGGGATAAAGTCATAGTAATCGCCACCGACCCGCTGTGCCGTTTTACAACGGGCGGCCAGGTCCATACCTTCAATGGTGGGGCAGTGGCGAGGCAGCAACTGCAGCTGAATTTCAGCACCAATTTCCATCTCTCGGTCCAGTCGTTCTTTTTTGCGTAGGGCCGTGGTTAACTCATTATTTTCAATGGCGACGGAGGTTTGATCCGCCACCAGTCGCACCAATTTCTGACGAGTTTCGGTCCAGCTATAGTCGGGTTCGCAGCTAAATACGTAGAGGCGACCCCGCTCCACATTTTGAATAATAATGGCGGTGCCGAACAACTGGAAGTCGTTACCCAGGTAACGGTTCACCTGACGATCTAAGGAGACCATGGCACTGCGGGCCATAGTGATTAGACTAGCCTCGGGAGCGGGCTGAAAACTGGCGGTGACCTGTCGGGTCGCGGCCTCCAGGGCCGATCGCACATTCTGACACTGGTCTGGACTCTGGCAGTGAAGCTGCTCTAGCCTCACCTGGCCGTCTGGCCGAAACAGCACCAGGGCGCCGCCACTGGCATCGGTAACCCGGGTGGCAATCATGGGAATCAACTCTAGCAGCTGATTCAAGTTATTTAAGCTACGCAGGGCAAACCCCAGGGAGCTCAGCAGGTCCTGAATTTTGGCCTGTTCCCGCTGCAGGCGAGCTACCAATTCCTTCAGGGCAAACACTGGAGTGCCGTCGGGCAGACCCGTGGTAGCCGAGGCGTCGAAGGCGGAGGAGGACCCTGGGGGAATGGGAACGGCGGTCATGGAGAACGGTGGAAACCGAAGGGATGAATGACTAACTGAGGTTGCCAGGGCCAGATGCAGATGGCGGACCCATGGCTGCGGCTATTTTAACGGATGAATTCTAAATTGACTGATCAATTCTGAGATTTCCACCAGACTTCCACTCTCCCTACCACCTCCTCCAGACTATGGCTGACTAAAGGGTACTGGATGGGGGGCCGGTTGATGATCATCAGGGGAACCCCCAGGGCCTGGGCCACCCTTTGCTTAACCTGCTCCCCGCCAGGCTGACCAGAGGCCTTGGTGATCACCATGGTAATCCGCCACTGTCGCCAGAGGGCGGTTTCCAGTTCGAATCCAATCGGGGGACGCAGGGCGATCAGGCGATCAGGGCTAAAGCCGGCCGTCAGGGCCGCTGTCAGGGCTTCAGGGGAGGGCAGGATACGGGCAAACAGGGTGGCCTGGTTCTGCCAGGGTTGGAATGCGGCTAACCAGCGGTAACCCAGGGTGAGCAAAACCCGTTGCCCCTCCAGGACATCAGCCCTGAGTACCGAGTTGAGATCCCTGACCCGGCACCGTCCCACCTGACTCCCCAGGTCCCCTGTCGGGGGGCGCTCGTATCGCCAGTAGGGAATAGCCAGGCTCTGGGCGGCGGCGATCGCCCCCTGGGAAATCGTCACGGCAAAGGGATGGGAAGCATCTAAAATTCCCCCTATGCCCCGGCCCTGGATAAAGGCCGGTAGGGCATCGATGGCTAAACTGCCCACCTCTACCTCCAGGCCCTGCACTTGAGCATAGCTGGTCTGGGCCGCCGCTGTAGTCACCGTCACCAGACAGGAAATTTGCCTGGTGGCCAGGGCATGGGCCAGGGCCACGGCCTCACCAGTGCCACCAATCAACCACAACCGCTTTGGGGTTAGCCTATGCAGATGCCTTGTCATGGGATGTATCAAAAAGCCCACGCACGCTGTCCTCAGCCAATTGGCCCTACCATACATCAGATTTACAGTAGGGCTGATGTTAGTTGCTCGCCAAGTTGGGCATTTTTAAATTAGTCATTGCTTACTTTTACCCCGGCTAAGCCCGGGGTTTTTTGTACCCTATTACGGTCCAGTTCAATTAAATCCCTCCGCCTTACTATCCCGCACCAACGGCAGATCATGGATAGGGCAGGGGGGGATGGGTTCCTCCGGGTCATGGCGATACCAGACCTGGTGACAACTGGCCACCGGACAGCGGTAGCGGGGGCTTTCTACCCGGGAGGTGCTACCCAGCAGGGGTGGGTAGCCCGCCTCTGGAGAGGCGGAACCATTCGCCTGATCTAAGGGGTTCTGACTTACCATCCTACTGACCTCCCAAGTGGCTGATACCAATACTGACACTACAATCAGGGTATCCGGTGTGGCGGTGGTTTGAAAAGGCTACCCCCGCTGGTAAAGAATCTGCATAATCCGGGAGCCGGGCTCGCTGAGGGCATCCCGGGCGATGGTGGCCACCTGACCGCTGACGCTGGTCCGGTACTCCGCCACCACGTCGCCAAAGGCGTTGCGTTGGCAGGCCACCAGCTGGCCAGGGCTAACTGGAGATTGCAGGTCCACCCGCAGATCGAGAAAGCCGCCGGTGCGGGATCGCAGGGTTTCAAAGGCGTTGCCCTGGTAGGTGGCGACGGTGGCACCGGTGCGCCCCAGGGGGCCCGCCACCATCCCATAATGCTTACAGAGGTTGAGGGTGCCCTCCACCGCCAGGGCAATTTTGGCTGGGTCGAACCGACGGGGGCTGCCGATTTCCACCGTCAGGGCGGGGATGCCCGCCTGCACCAGGGCGGTTTCCAGGCTGCCCGCCTCCCCGGCGTCATCCTTCAACTGCTGTACTGGAAACAGTTCCGCCATTTGGCGGATGGTGGGTTGCCCCAGGTCGGCGTAGATAAATAGGGTAAAGTCACTACCGGTGGAGATGGTGTGGAAATCCACCGCCAGGTCTAGGTTGGGTTGTAGCAGCCCCTGCCAGAGCAGGGCGGCGTGGTGGCTGGCGGGGTTGTCACCGTTGTCGTCGCCGGGCCAGACCCGGTTCATATCCACCGTCAGGCCACCGCCGTAGGCCAGGGGCCAGCGGCCCTGGGTAAATTCCAAGGCGGCCCGGGAGAGACCCAGCACGGCGATCGCACTACCGACCAGGGTGGTGGGGTCCAGGGTCGCCATTACCTCCTGCACGGCCTTCATGGAGCTGAGCTCATCACCGTGAACTCCGGCGATCAGCCCTAACCGTCGACCTGGCCGTACTCCCCGAGCCACCAGCAGGGGCACGTACCAGTGTTGACCACTGCCCATGGCCACCCCCTGGAAGAAAAATCGGTGGGTTTGCCCGGGGGCCAGATCCGCCAGGTTGAGGTGGCGAATCACCGGTACCCCCTGCAGGGTATCGCCGGTGTAGTCGGTAGGGAGGGAGGGGGTAGCCATGGGTTAGGTCTGGGGATGCCCTTAGCACAGCAGCTTAGAAGGGGACGTCCTGATCGGGGTGGGAGGGTTGGTTGGCCGCCGCCTCGGAGGGGCGCAGCGGCCCTTCCCCCAACAGGCGATTGATCTCCTCGTCGGGGTCCACCACCTGGCCGTTAAAGAACTGGGCAAAGGTCTTCACCGCCCGGTCAAGATCACTCAGGGGTGCCGGTATCCCTGCTGGTCCTCCTACCGGGTTGGGGGGCAGGGCGGGCGCCGCCACCACCGAACTGGGGAGGGAAGCAACCGGTGGGACCGGGGATTGGGGGGCAGGAAGCGGTTCCTGGGCTGGGGGCGGGTTGGGGGCGGGTTGGTCAAGCGCGGCCCCGGGGGCCTCAGGCTTTGGGTCGGGTAATACCTCCAGGGACACCTGCACCTTACGCCCCAGCACCTTTTCAAAGGCGGCGGCGATGTTGTCAACCCGGCCCTGGGCCATCTTAAACAGGGGTCGAGAATTAATTCCCACCCGGGCTACCGCCTGGTCAAGGAACAATAAACTACCCTGCTGCTGCATCAGGGCGCGGGTGCCCAGGGGCTCGAGGACGGCGATCACCCGGACCCAGGTGGGCTCTAATGGGCTGCGATCGCCCTCCTGCAGCGGCGGAGACAGCTCCGGCACCGGGTTCGCCACCGCCGCCGGGGGGGCTGGGGACGGCTGGGGGAGTGGAACCGGGACCTGGGTCACCGGCGGGCTCACCGCAGCCACTCCGGTGACCACCCCTGGCGTTGCCACCGGGCTGGGGGCGAGCAGACCCAGCAGGGTAACCTCCAGCCAGAGGCGGGGTTGGGTGGTATTTTTCACCTGCACCTCGGCGCTGCGCAGGTGTTGTTGCCCCAGCAGCAGGCGAGGGGTCGCCACCGTCGCCACCAGAGCCTGCATATCGGCCCAGGTAGGGGGGGTAACCGCCACCAGTTCCGGGCGATCGGGGGCGGTTTTGGCGATTAACAAATCTCGATAGAAGCCCGCCAGGTTCTGAAGCACGATCAGGGGTTCCCGGCCCCGATCCATCAGCCGACGGACCTGATCAAGCACCGCCGGCCCATCCTCCGCCAGCAGCTGCTGCACCAGGGCCAGCAGGTCCCGTTCCGGCACCGCCCCCACCAGGTCCCACACCGCCTCCGCCGTCACCGGCGGCTCTAGCAAACTGAGCTGATCCAGCAGGCTTTGGGCATCCCGCAGCCCCCCCTGGGAAACCTGGGCCACCAACCGCAGGGCCGGGTCGTCAATGGTGATCGCCTCGGTGTCGGCGATCACCCGCAGGTGACCTACCATGGGCTCCAGGGGAATGCGGCGGTAATCAAACCGCTGACAGCGGGAAATAATCGTCGGCAACACCCGCTGGGGGTCGGTGGTGGCCAGCACAAACACCACCTGCGCCGGCGGCTCCTCCAGGGTTTTGAGCAGGGCGTTAAAGGCGGCAGTGCTGAGCATGTGGCACTCGTCAATCACGTAGACCTTATAGCGACATTGCACCGGGGCAAACTGGGCCCGTTCAATCAGTTCGCGGATATTATCCACGCCGGTGTTGCTGGCGGCGTCAATCTCAATAAAGTCCAGAGCGGAACCGTTAGTAATGGAGCGACAGGTGGCGCACTCACCGCAGGGCTCGGGGGTGGGCTGGTCCTGGGCGATGCAGTTGAGGGACTTGGCCAAAATCCGGGCGCTGGAGGTTTTGCCCGTGCCCCGGGGGCCGCAGAATAGGTAGGCGGGGGCGATCCGGCCCTGGCGCAGGGCATTGGTGAGGGTGGTGGCGATCGCATCCTGACCCACCAATTGGCCAAAGGTCTGGGGGCGATACTTATGGTGCAGAGGTTCGTAGGCCATAGCACTACGATACCGCGCCGCTAGTGGAATGGAGCTGAACAAACGCTCCACTTGATGGAGATTGCTCAATACACCAACAACCTCCTCCAGCGCCTTCAGGGATAATTGAGCTCAAACTAGCTCAGGGGCTGGATCACCTCGCGCCCCTGCATCGAGAAGGTCTGGATACCTCGGCCATTGAGGTTCATCTTGGTCAGATCCACCATACGAATCTGGCTATTGTCGTAGGTGCGAAAATAAAACCGCTTAGCCTTCAGATCATTGGCACTTGTCCAAAGGGTATAGTCTGCCACTACATTGCCATGCTCATCCTTTTCGGCCTCCCGGGCAGCACCTCTGGGAATATCAAAGTTGTTGAGCAGATGGAATGCCTGAAAAACAGCCTCTTCCCCGGTCTTTGATGGCAGCACCGACTGACTGAAGGCGACCGCACGGACAAATCGAGACGGGGGTGTAAAATCACCCGGCATCTCTGGCATGCCCGTTCCCAGTCCAAAGGGAAGTAACTTGACCGGTCCCACCTGTACCGGAGGAAGATTTGTAAAGGAGAAATTGACATAGTTGCGTAGATTGGTCATGTGCCAATCAAAGGTGGGAGAGTTAGCCATCACCCCTAAGGGGTTATCGTGGATGGGGCTGGGGGATGAACTAAATTATCACAAATATCTAAGTTGCAGGGAACCCAGGTCATTGGGTATCTATACTGAGGTTTGCCAGCCGGGAGGTTAGGTCAAGCGGGTCCGATCAAGGAGCGAAGGTTACCTGCAGGGATAACCCCAGTATTTGAAACCGTTACTCTTGCTGATCGTCGGTCCTGAATGCCAAGCTCAATGCCCTGATCGAGGAGGAGATCGGCCAGGACAACGGTCGCGAACTGCCCCATCTGGAGGGGGTCTCCTGGGAGCTTCGTACCGGGGAAAACGGAGTCCTTCTCGATTAGCAAACCTGCCTGAACCGATCCACCCTCTCCAGGATCCTGGGGAGGAGCGAGAGAGGGGCCTTAGGGGGTTCCAACCAGGGCTATAGTGGTCTCTAGCGTTGCTGCTCGACCCTGCCTGGAAATCTACCCTATGGTGTCCCCCTCCCCTGCCCCCACCCTGGTTGTAAAAATTGGCACCTCCAGCCTGGCGGGGCCTACCTTTGGTCAGTTTGCCCTATCGACCCTGGCCCAGTTGGTGGAAGCCCTGACCACCCTGCGGACCCAGGGCTATCCCATCGTCCTGGTCTCCTCGGGGGCGGTGGGGATTGGCTGTCGCCGCATGGGCCTGGCGGAGCGGCCCAAAACCCTGGCGATGAAACAGGCGGTGGCGGCGATCGGCCAGGGGCGGTTGATGCGCATCTACGATGATCTGTTTTCCGCCCTCAATCAACCCATTGCCCAGGTGCTGCTGACCCGTAGCGACCTTACCCAGCGATCGCGCTACGTCAATAGCTACCGGACCTTTCGCCAACTGCTCAGCCTCGGCGTCATCCCCATTGTCAACGAAAACGACACCGTAGCGGTGGAGGAACTCAAGTTTGGCGATAACGATACCCTCTCTGCCCTGGTGGCCAGTTTAATTGGGGCCGACTGGCTATTTCTACTCACCGATGTGGATCGCCTCTACTCCGCCGATCCCCGCCGTTCCGCCGATGCCCAGCCCATCGTCCAGATTGATAGCCCGGAGCAGTTAATCGCCCTCAAGGCCGGGGCCGGTAAGCAAGGGTCCGCCTGGGGCACCGGCGGCATGCTGACCAAATTGGAGGCGGCCCAGATCGCCACCAGGGCCGGGGTGCGCACCGTGATCACCGACGGCCGCCAGCCCGACAATATTGCTAAGGCCCTGGCGGGGGAGGCGGTGGGCACCCAATTTACCCCCCTAGCCAAACCCAGCCGGGGGCGTAAACGCTGGATTGCCTCCAACCTGCCCACCAGTGGCCGCATCTACGTGGATGGGGGGGCCGCCCGGGCCGTCCTGAAGGGGGGGAAATCCCTGCTAGCGGCGGGGATTACCGCCATCCAGGGTGAGTTTCAACCCCAGGATGCCGTCGATCTATGCACCCAGGATGGCCGGGAAATTGCCCGGGGTATCGTCAATTACAGTCACCAGGAGCTGCAGCGCATCCTGGGACGGCGATCGGAGGAGATCGCCACCATCCTGGGTTACGCCGGATCGGACACCGTCATTCACCGGGATAATATGGTGCTGATACCGGCCCTGGATTCCCCCTAAGGCTTGACTAGTTTAGACCTGAGGAAGTTAAAGCTGTGCATGTCACCAACGACGGTGATCTTGACGATGGCCGACATTGCCAGGGGAGAACCGGTGGGCAGGTGCCATCGGTGGCGTAGACCGTGACCGTCGTGTCGCTGGGGAAGGTTAGATCGCCGGCGACGCGAGCCTTTGCCCACACATCAACCGATGTGGCTGACGCCATGCCCTTACCAGGTCGGGTCGCTGTAAAGATTAATCGTCAACTCTCCCTCTCCGGGGGGCACCGCCGTAATGCAGGCGCAGATTGGCTCTGGTTGACCGACGATGTCCACCTCACAGGCATGGCAAGAGCCCATTAAACAGCCGGTGGGAATGGTTACCCCGGCCCGGGCCGCCACCTGTAGGAGTGGTTCCCCCACCTCGGCGCTAACGGTAACGCCCTCTGGCAGAAACTTCACCCGTACCGCCATGGCTAGGCGCTGGCACCGGGTCGGGCGGCCTTGAGCATAGCCACCAGGGTGTGGTGGGCATCTTCGGCGCTGCTCAGGGTGTGGTCAAAGGGCACCCGCAGAGAGGTTTCCTGTCCGTGGACGGTGACCTGCAGAGTCATCCCTTCAGGGTCAAGGGCGGTCATGGTGGCGGCGCTGACCTCGGGCTGCTGACCGTAGGCGGTGGCATACAACAGCACGGCCTCGGCGTGGTCCTTATTCATGTGACGGCAGATGCGATCGCTCACCGCACTGGTAATTGGCTCAGCCATAGAAAATCTCCTACACTACAACTACATTAGCCCACCCCCACGGGCGAGCCCTGCGGTTATCTATGGTTATAGCGTGATGCAGCCCTCCCCTTCCACCCCCCTGCCTCCCCATCCCTGGCCCAGTGGCTACCTGTTCCAGAGCCCCGGCGCTCACCTTACCTACCGGGTGGTGGGGCCCTGTTGTCGCCTGTTTGATCGGGAGCAACTGCCCTGGCCCTGCTGCCGCTTGCAATGGCGTGGTAAGGAACCGAGCTGGCGGCGGATTGGTAAACGCTTTGTGCCCGATATGGCCACCCGCCACTTTCCCTCCTACGGGGTGGAAATTGTCGGTCAGCCCTACCATGGTCAACCCTTTGTCACCACCCTTTATAGCCATCGCTTTGACCGCTCCCTGCAGAGCTGGTGGTATAGCCGTAGCCCCCTGCAAGGGGGCGAAGGCGAGCCAGAACAGCCCCCCAGTCTTAACCTTGAGCGTTCAACCGTGTGCTAAGCGGGCTGACCAAGGCTACATAACCGATCCCTTCAATCCCCGCAGAGCAGCCCATCCAACTCAGCGTAGTCCGGTAGCGTGGGGTAAATGGCCTGGCCCTGGCGGACTAGGGTGCGATCGCCCTGGGGCCGCGATAGCAGCTCATTGAAGCTCCGGGCCTTAAACACCACCAGATTAGCCGGGCTCCCCGGGCCTAGCTGGGCTATTCTCCCCAGTCCCATCACCGTAGCTGGGGTCTGCCCCACCGCCCGGGGCCAATCCCCCAGGGGATGGTCGAGGTGGCCGATGCGCACCGCCTGGGTAAACACTTCTAGCATGTCGTGATCACCGTAGGCAAAGAAGGGGTCGCGGGTGTTGTCACTGCCCACCGCCACCGCCACCCCGGCCTGCTGGATTTCCCGCAGCAGGGTGATGCCCCGGTAACGGGGGGTGGCATGCGGTCGTCGGTCCTGCAAGTAGAGGTTACAGGAGGGCAGGCTGACCACCGCCACCTGGGCCCGGCGGACTAAATTCAGGGTGTCGGTGACCCGGTCGGGCTCCTGCAGGGCCAGGCTACAGCAATGGCCACAGGTGACCTGGCCGCTAAAGTCCAGCCGCAGTTTGGTGGCGGCCACCAGCCGCAGCCCCTCCGCCTGGGGGTCCAGGGTTTCGTCGCAGTGGAAGTCCAGGTCCAGACCCCGCTCCTGGGCCAGGTAAAAGGCCCGCTCCACCTGATCTGCCAACCCGGGGTGGGGGTAGATCACTCCCCCTAGAATGCCGCCGTAGTCTGCCACGGTGTCGGCGATGGTGACCGCCTGGGGCCCAGCAAAGCTCTCAATCGACACCAGGGACACCCCCTGCAGGGTGAGCCGGCCAGCCCACTCCTGCTGAAGTCGTTGCAATACCCTAAAACTAATCACCGCCTGCCCCTCCTCGCAGTCCAGGTGGGTGCGCAGGGCCTGGGTGCCGTGGGCATAGCTGCACCGCAGGGCAAAGTCCATGCGGAGGTAGAGATCCTCCGCCCGCCAATGGTGGCGGCGATCGGCCTGGGTGAGGTGGATCGCCGTTCCAAAGGTGCCATCGGGGCTAGGGCAACGGGGCCAGAGGTGGGCCTTATCCAGGTGGGTGTGGAGGTCGACAAAGGCCGGCCAGACCATGCCCTGGCGGAGATCCCAGACCGGTTGATCTTCCCTAATCCGCTGGCTAGCGGGCACTATCTCCCGAATCACACCGTCGCCGATCTGCAGATCGGCCTCCACCCAGGGTTCTGCCGTTATCAGGGACGTCCTCCCCAGCTCCACCGCCGGGTCAAGGCAGGCCAGGGGCAGGCGAGCTGACTGGAGCCAGTAGTTGGAGTTAGCCTCGGCAACAAAGGCGGGAACTTGCATAGGAGAAGCGGTCGGGGGTAATCACAATCTGATCATCATCATCCCCCAACAGGGTAGCGCTTGTCAGAGGTTGGGGACCCTGATTCTGCTTTGAGCGGCTGGGCCTTCCCTTGGGCTCCGAAATGGTGAAAAGTGCCTGTAAATGGCTGATTCAGCAGCGCTTCAAGGGTGTCGGTATGCGGTGTGGAGTAACGATAGCTTTAACCATCCTCTCTTACTCAGGTAGGCTTGGGTAAATGATCGCTCCCACAGCACCCGCGATCGCCCAAAGCTGCGCCTGCTGCTGCTTCACCAATAAGCTGGATTGTGCAATGCCTGTACACATGAACAGGGGCCAAGTATTACCTCTATTGGATCATCTGTAAGTGATTGCCCAAGCCATCCCTCGGGTTGTGAAAGCTTAAGTGGTGCTGCGACCACATCTTGCGAAAGCGGTTGGAACCCAACCTTGGAATAGAAAGCCTGGATCGCCATAGGTGATCACAAATTTGACGGCACTTTTCTTCATCTCCTGAAGACCATGAGTGATCAAACCCTGACCGATGCCCATGCCTTGATGATCACTGTGGACGGCAACCGGAGCCAAGAGAAATACGTCGATGGCCCTCTGCTCGAAGGTCAATCGACTAAAGAATATAGCCCCAACAATTTTTTCCCGATCGACAGCTACAAATCCAGATAAATCCTGACTATCGGTACTCGCGATCAAGTCCTTCGCCAGATTGCCGATCAAAACCCCTTCTTTTTCTCCTTCAGATCGGGTGAACACCGAAATAAAAAGATCTTCTATCGCTGATATATCACTTGGGTTATAAGGTCTGGATTCCATCATTAATCCTTCATGCAAAGACGCTCTCGCGGGGGTGGGCAGGATGAAGTTTTCTTTGGGTGATCTAAACCAAGTCCATGTTGAGAACCATAGTTTTGTGCTCACCGCCCTATCCGTACTGGGCCAGCAAAGCCGGTGCGAATGGCGAATGATTGAAGTTTAAGGACAGCGCAGTTTGATTTGGTAATTTGCCTGTCGATACATTGATGTTGATACATTTAAGGTAACGTCACGTCCTGGCCTAGGAGAGGTCCATCGCCGATGAGGCAAAGCCCATGACATCTCAAACCTTGGGGAATGCCCTGAGTGCCTATCGCCAGGCCTTAGCCTCGCTGAGCCAGGGCTCCGCTATGGATGAAGCCCAGGCCTTAGCGGTCTTGACGGCCCGTGATGTTTTGCAGAGTGCGCTACACCAGTCTCCCCAGCCTGGGCCGCATCGGTTAGCGGAGGTTCGTAGGCTAGATCAGCAATTGAAGGGGCAGGGGGCAGCCCTGGTGAAAGCCTTAGATTTTAGGGGCTACCGCCAGAGCTTCCCTCGCCCGGCGGAGTCCTGGTGGTGGTTTTTAGATGAGAGGTTACAGGTGGCTAAACCCCACCCTACGGATTGGCTGGTTAAGGGGGCGACCACCCTGGTCTGGGCGGTGAGCATTGGGTTGTTGGTCACCATCAGCGGTCGATTTCTGCTGGGCGGGGCGGGGGTGGCGGGGCTTTCGGCCATTGCCCTGTCTAACCTGCTGACCCTACTCAAGGCCCGCAGTGACCTGACCGAGGCTGGCAATGAGGGGGCCCAGTGGCTTTTTGATCGCTTTAGGCTGTCGCCCTCCTGGCGGTTGCGCACCCGGTTTGGCACGACGGTCTTGCTGGCGGGGGCGCTGTTTGCCTTTTGGTTGGCCCTGCCCAGTATTTCTAAACAGGCCAACCGCCGGGGGCAGGTGGCTCAGTTTGAGGGCAAGTTGGGGTCTGCAGAGCAGGCCTATAAGCTGGCGATTTCCCTGAACCCAGACAATGTGGAGGCCCACTATAACCTCGGTACCCTCTACGAAGACATTCAGGACCTGCCGCAGGCCAGAACTGAATACTTAATTGCCATCCGGGGTAATTTGCCGGAGGCCTACAGCACCCTGGCTCGGCTTTATCTAGATGCCCCTGAAAAGAATTTGAATAAAGCCATAGCGCTGCTCAATCAGGGGTTAAGGTTGTCGAATCAGCAGCAGAGTGCCCCAGAGGTTCGCTATAGTCTTTTTAAGAACCTGGGCTGGGCCCTGTTCCAGCAGGGTAATCATCAGCAAGCCCAGTCGGCCCTGGCAACGGCGATCGCCATCCGAGAGCAGCCTGATGTTAAGCCCCCTCATCCTGGGTCGGCCTATTGCCTGCTGGCCCAAACCCTAGAAGCCCAGGGGGAGGCAGCTACCTTGCCGGTTTGGCAGCGCTGTTGCCAATTGGGCGATACCGGCAGCCCTGAGGAAAATGCCTGGTTAATGCTGGCCCGAGACCGGTTGGATGCTGAAGGATTGGACTACAACCAAACATGCAAATCTACCGCTACCCCCCTGCCCTAATCGCCACTGCCCTGGCTGTTGGGGCTCTGGCGATCTTCCCTAGTTGGGCCCAGGCCCGCCCTTTCCATTACCTCAATCATCTCCGAGGAGAGGTTCGGGTAGGGCAATTTATGATCAACCCAGACCCGGCCTCGGAGGGGATGACGGTGGCCAGCAGCCATCGCCTTCGGCTAGGGGGCAATGGGCAGGTGACCCTGAACTGTAGCAATGGCACTCGCCACCCCCTTAATCGCCCGGGCACCTATGCGGTAAAAGATTACTGCCCTGGGGAGGGGGCTCTGGCTGCCGGCCCTACCAATCTACCCCGAGACCCCTTTAACCAGGGGCTTCCCTATTTGCTCAGCCCCCGCAATACAGCGCTGATGGCCCCGGAGAATTTGCTACTAACCTGGAACCCGGTGCCAGGGGCCACCTCCTATCGGGTGCAGCTTGAGGGGCGGGGGGTAAACTGGGCGGTTGAGGTGAGTGAGCCACAAGTCACCTTCCCAGATACGGCTTCTTTACAGCCCAACTACCGCTATGCCGTTGTCATCACCGCTGATAATCGGGTTTCCTCTGGCAATGGGTTTACGGTGTTGCCAGCGGCGGAGGTGGCCCGGGTGAAGGAGGCGGTGAAGCAAATTCAAGCCCAGGGGTTAGAGCCAGATATTCAGGCGATCGCCCTGGCGATGCTCTATCTAGACTATGGGCACAGTGATCCAGATTTCCGTAGTTATGCCCTCAATCACGCTGCCTTGCAGGTGTTGGCCACCAGAGTGCAGGCGGGGAGTCAGCATCCAACCCTTTACCTACTCCAGGCGGAGGCCTATTTAGCCAGTGGTTTACCGTTGTCGGCGCGAGCCAGTTATCAGCAGGCCTTGGCCCTGGGCCAGGGGCTACAGCAGCGGGAGATTCAGGCCAAGAGTCAGGTGGGGTTGGGGGAGATCGCCGCAGGTCAGACCGACTATCCAGGGGCGATCGCCCATTTGCAATTGGCCCAGACCCTGTATAAAGAGCTAGGCGATCTTGAACAGGTTGAGGCCCTGCAGACCCGCATTGCCACCCTAGAGAAGGAGCGACCCTGATGGCGAATCTAGAGGCGGATCGCCGTCAAAAACCCTGGCCCCGTGCCCTGGTGGTGGCGGGGCTGTGTACAGCCCTGCTGGGGGGGCCTAGCGGTGCCAGCCTTGCCCAACCCGCGATCATCGAGCAATCACCAAGCCGCACCCCTCAGACCATCACAGGAGAACTCACGCCC
>Ga0172373_10002337_pt1 | contig 29319 bp, 14 predicted proteins | sample Lak10m_2_FD_114546 | JGI IMG/M metagenome (GOLD analysis project Ga0172373, IMG submission 114546) | Freshwater microbial communities from Kabuno Bay, South-Kivu, Congo - kab_092012_10m | ecosystem: Environmental > Aquatic > Freshwater > Lake | place: Democratic Republic of the Congo...
AGGCGCGGCAGACATTGACACCAGCATTGCTCTTCTTGAAGCCGTTAACGCGACCAGTGGAAATATTTTCGTCCAGGAACTCAACGGGCTGATCATCAACGGAACCGGCGTCCGCACTCTTGCTGGTAACGGCAACATCGACATTCGCACAATCGCAGGCCCAATCACGGTCGCCGCGAACGTAATCGCCGATGGCAGCGGCGACGTAACATTGAACGCGGCGGGGCTGCTCACCGTGAACAATCAGGTTCAGTCCACCACCGGTGATCTGAATCTGACCGGCGGAACGGGTGTCAGTCATTCCGCAGCGGGAGACCTGCAAACTGGCGGAGGCGGTACGATTACCGTGACTGCGACAACCGGCGATGTCAGCATGTCTGACGGAGCTGAATACACTGCGGTCGATGGGGCAATCTCAGTCACTGCCGGGTCCAGCGTCCAGCTTGGCCAGATCACAACTGCTGTGACAATCAGCATCACAGCCAGCAACGGCAGCATCACTGATAATACAGTTGCGGAAACAGCAAACCTGACAGGCACATCCGCCAACCTTTCCGCCGTCAATGGCATCGGTGGTGCCGGTGTCGCCGACATTAATACCCAGCTGAGCCAGCTCGAGGCGACAAACACCGTCAGTGGGGTGATTGCAGTCACCGAGATCGGCAGCGGCACGCCTGATCTTGGGCTGCTGACCATTTCAAACGGCAATCGCGGAGTTATTCTCACGGCCGTTTCCGGGGCACTTATCGATGCCAACGGGGCCGCACTGAATATCACAGCCGGCGATCTGACACTGATCGCAGCTACGGGTATCGGCGGCGCCGATGCTCTCGAAACTCAGATCATAACGCTGACTGCTGACAACACAGCCACAGGAAATATCGAGATTAACGAAGTCGCCGGCAGCGATCTCACGCTGCTGCAAGTGCGGCAGACGAATGCTGCTGGCAGCGGCAATATCATCATCTCCACCACAAACGCTCTGCTGCGAGTCTCTGCGACGGGGTTTGGTGTGCATTCAGCGGGCACAGGCCACATTCAGCTGACAGCCGCTGGTGCCGTGTCCGATGCAGCCATCTTCAGCAATGTTTCCAGCAACAGTGGCAACATCAGTATAACGGCCGGACGCGACATTCTGCTGGGTGAAGGCAGCAGCCTTGCGGGTGGTTCGGGGACACGTGGCGTCGCCATCAGCACTGCTGGTCCCGCCGCTGTGCTCGCGGCCGGTGGTGCGGTCGCCGGCAACACTGTGCTCTCCGTTCGCAGTGCCGGAGGCTTTGTCGCAGGACAGGAAGTGCAGCTGGTGGATGGACTCGTGTCTGAGCGAGCTGTCGTGGCTTCGGTGGATCTCGCCACCCGCACAATTACGCTCACCAGTCCTCTGCTCGGGAGTTACTCATCCTCTGCTCAGGTGCTGACACGCCGCGCGGCCGCAACGCTCACCAGCGATGCTGTCGCCGCAACGACGACTCTGGCCGTCAGCGACACCGCTCTGTTCGCAGCGGGGACGCGAATTGACATCGAAGTCGGGGCCACGATCCAGACCGGTGTTGTGGCGACGGTTGACTCGGGTGCCGGAACAATCAGCCTGACTCAGCCACTCACCTTCGCCGCCACCAGCGGTGCTCGCATCTTCGCCGCCCGCGATCAAACGATTGCTCTGAGTGCCAACCGCAATCTGCTGGCCGCAGACGGCACTCTCCTGACCACCGATAATCTTCGCAGCGGCAGCTACAGCGACCTGCGTGGTGACAGGATCGCTGTTGTCGTCGATGCAGACAATAATGCTTCCCGCGAAGATCGCAACGGCGACACCAATCTGACCATTGCTGACTATATCGGTGTCGGTGGTATTCAGGACGGTGTGCTGCTTCTTGGAGCAGACTCGCGCCTGCGGACCGATGGCGGCGTGGCGTCCGGCTTCGCCAATCGACCTGTGATTTCCGATACTCTGGTCGCCACAAATACCGCCTTCTTCACCGACTTTGCTGATCCACGCATCGCCGCCATCGGGGCTGTGGGTCCGGGGCTGCAGTACGGCGTGAGCTTCAGCCTTGTACTTCCGTCACCCGGGGAAGAGAACGTACGTGTCGATATCGACTGGCGCGACCCCAACGTCGGCCCCAGCGGGCCACGCATTGATTCACAGTACCTGAATTTCAGCGACGGCGTTTCGTCTTCACTGGTAAGGCATGGATACCACCTGAATGACTTCGTGAATTTCTTCATCATTGAGAAGAATCCACTCTTCCTCGACTTCGCGGTTTCCCATCACGAAACAATCAGCCTGACGGCAGACGCCGGCGTGCAGGGCACCCGTTCTGCACTCCCCTGGGTATCAGGGAGTGGCCTGACTGAAGTCTCGCTGACTGGCAACCTGTCAACCACAGACAACCGCGGCACCACCGTGGCTGGGCCGTTCTCGATCGAGCCGGCCGGCGTTGATCGCACGCTCCCGTGGGTCGCCGACGATACCCTCTCACAAACCGACTACCTCTTCGAAGGTGGTATCATCCGCCTGAACCTGCCAGCCCCGCCGTTCATGCGTGAAGAAGAACCGTCACCCTTCGTCTCGGGAGAACTGGAACCGCTGCAGATGCGTGAAGTCTTCCTGCGGCAGCTCACACAACCGGAAAATCGTCTCGACGAAGAGACGCCCCTTGAACAGCCATCGTCGGTGTCGGAAGACATTTACCAACTGCGTAAGCGAGGTGACAGTGGTGAGTATCAGGTGGAGAAGGAGGACATCGAATCCGGTGAACGTCTGCTGCACCCGCAGCTGCTCAGGAAATGGGTGGCCGACGAGGACGTTTCCACTGGCACAGGCTATGAGCTCTGGCTGATCACCCGCAAAAAGACGGCCAGTGGCGGCGAGATCGTTGTCGAACGCCAGCTGCTGCAGTTCGACGTGCGGGATCAGCGTCCGTTCCCGTCAGCGGAGGACGCTGAATCGCTCGCACCCGCAGAACTGCGGCTGGAACCTGCAGAACCAGCGGCACAGCCCGGGGCCAATCCACCGGCCGCGAATGGTGCTGCTCTCGATCAGCCAGCGGCGGCCGGCGCTGTCGCAGAACCGCTCAACGCGGCAGTTGAAAGCAATTCGAGTGCAGACGAATCATCGGACGCTGAAGAACCACAGCAGCCCGCACCGTTGGTCACTTCCGCTATCGCAGGACTGGTCGTCAGTCAGGCACTGCGAAACCGAATTTCTCAGACAGCCAGCACTGCTGCACTGAAAGTCGCCCGCTCCCTGCGAAATCACCGCCGAGTCTGATCGAATTTGTACGAAGTTTCCCGGAAAATTACTTTCCCGAGGATTTTCTCTGGGCTGTTCCCCTGTTTTTTGTACAGTGAAGTTGGCAGAGGGCTCTTTTGATTTCACTCTCACTCTCAGTGGTGCGGTGTTATGAACGGAAACGACAAATCTGACAGCAGGGAACAGCCAGCCAGAAATCCGCATCAGCGGAAAGTCTTCGCCACCATGCGCCCGGATCCGTGGTCCGAGGCCGAATCCTTCGCGCCGATGACTCCGCCACCCGCAGCGCCCGCAACACCTTCTCACAATCCGCCCCGAAAACCTGCTGCAGCCAATTCCACGCTGCAGCCGCCGGGACTTGTTTCCCCAGCGGCCGCCCAGTTTCCCCTTCCGAACCAGAAGGCCGAAACCCCAAACTCCCCCCCTGGCCCCGCCGCAAAGAACCCCGCCAGTCCTCCCCTCCCTTCAGCCCGTGACACCGGCACGCCCAATTCCCCAAACCCACACTCCGACACGCTGCCCTACGCCGCCTCCATCTCTGCAGCCCCCGAGGACCGCGCCGAAAATCACACTGCCAGCTCCGAACGCCCCTCGTCAGCCGATTCCGGGAACACGGGGTCCAGACCACCAGGCCTCGATTCCAGCGCCCCCGTACACGCACGCTCCGCAATCTCTTCGTGGGTCGGCCAGGCCGGCAGTCTGCAAATCAGAAAATGCCTGGTCGGCGGAGAAATCTCCGGTGTTCAGCAGCGGGTTCTTACCGAACAGTCCCCCGACGCCCAGTCCGGCCACCGATCCGAATACGCCATCCAGAACCGGCTCGGCAAAGGCGGCATGGGCAACGTCTATCGGGCTCAACAGACATCACTCAACCGACCGCTGGCCGTCAAGGCTCTCCGCAGTGATCTTTCAAATCCGCAAACCGTTCAACGCATGTTTGTTGCGGAAGCACTGATCACCGCCGGACTCGTCCACCCCAACATCGTGCCTCTGCACGACCTGGCTATGGACGAACATGGTCGCCTGTTCTACTCCATGAAACTCGTCTCCGGCCCGAACTGGCAGAAGGTCATGCCGGAACGCACGCTGGAACAGAACCTCGATATCCTGCTCCGCGTTTGCGACGCGGTCGCCTACGCCCATTCGCGTGGCGTCATCAACCGCGATCTCAAGCCGGAAAATGTGGTCGTGGGTGAATACGGCGAAGTGATCGTGCTGGACTGGGGTATCGCTGTGAACAGACCACAGTTCGCAAACCCCGGCCAGGCACTCACTCTCCCCTCCGGTTTCACTGCCGTCGATCTCGGCCCCGCCGGAACTCCTGCCTATATGGCTCCGGAATTCACCCTGCGATCCACCGATCGCGTCTGTCCTCAATCCGACGTCTATCTGCTCGGAGCGATGCTCTTCGAACTCCTCGAAGGTCAGCCGCCCCACCTGCTTAAAGAACTCAGCCACATTACTGATCCGGAAACGCTCGGCTCTGCCGTCTTTGACGCTGCCTGCCGCAACCACATTGAAACCGACGTTCGCTACTCGGGGGAACTCATGCAAATCGCTCTCAAAGCCATGGAAACTCACCCCGAAGATCGCTATCGCACCGTCACCGACTTTCAGGATGCCATTCGTCAGTACCGCATCACCGGCCGCGCCGAAGAACTGCTCATGGAAGCCAAACTCAAACACCTCGATCGCTACGACGAATATCAGCAGTCCGTCGCTCTGTTCGCCAACGCCATCCAGAACTGGCCCGACAATCCCCGCGCTGCCGCCGGCGACGCCGAAGCTCGCGAAGCCTTCGCCAGCCTCGCCCTCAAACGCGGTGACTTCGATCTCGGTCTCGAAGTCGTCGCCAGCCGCCGCGAACCACAACTCGTCGCACTCCGCAAAAAACTCGGCCGCAATCTGCTCCAGCGGAAAATCATCCGCGGCACATGGCTGCTGTTTGGTGGACTGGCTGCGCTGTTCATTGCCGTTTCCATCATTTTTGGACTGGATGCGAGGACGCAGAAGCAAGCGGCAGAATACGCGGTAGAGCTGGCAACGGAATCGAAAAAGAAGGCTCAGGATTCAATTCAACTCGCCAGCGATTCTGAAAAGAAAGTGGCTGACCTGAACCGCAAAAGAGCAGAATTGGAGAAAAAAAGAGCAGAATTGGAGAAAGAAAACGGCGAAAAAGGAGCGTTGTTGACTTCTCTGGAGGCCAAAAAGAAACAACTGGAAGACGCCAACAAAGACCTCGATAAGGCCGCGAAGGACGCAGAAAAAGCTAAGATGGTGGCAGACGATGCCGCACAAAAGGCTCGCAACGAGGCCGGGATCGCCGACCAGGCCGCCAAAGAAGCCCTCAAAAAAGCCAACCAACAGGCAGTTGCCATCGGCAAACAAAAAATAGAGTCGCTCCAGGAACTCCGCGAGTGGCAAAGCATTGTTGATGTGGCCACCACAATCCTCGACGAACTCAGCAATAACCCCGAGTTCTCAGACGCTGAGCGAAAAACTATCCAGTCTCAACTGAATGAAGCCCGCCGCAGGGCCAGCCGACCAACCGGTAACCTGCGTCGCGAAATCCCCGCCGCCGCAGACAGCGTCACACTCGCTGCCATCAGCGATAATCAGCAAATTGTCGCATCCATCGTCACAGATGCTCGCAACGGTCGTCGCCTGAGACTTATTCATTCAGACTTCCTCACCGCAGAACAACCACAACAGCAGATCCAGTTCCTGAATCTGCCCGCACAGACCCAATCCGGCCAACTTGCCGTCTCTCCAACCGGCCGCTTTATCTGCCTGCTCACCGATAACGGAGCTCTGCTCTGGTCCCGCAGTAACTCCGGTGTCTACAGCGAAATCGGCCTGCCCGATCTGCAGCCCTCAGAGGCAAAGTTCAAACTCGGGTTCTGCTCGTTCAACGCCAACGAAAACTGCCTGTTCCTTGTTGGTGGAGATAAACGAAGCTCCATCAGAATACTCGATCTGCAGTCCTCCGAACCCAAATCTCTGCTCCAGCCATCACAGACACTCTTTCGCAGCCCCGAAGACAGCCACATCTGCACCGAATTTGTCGTCGCTCAGGACGGCAGCGGAATTCTGCACTTTTCCAAACACGAAAGCCGCAGTGACTCCAAATGTCGCTTCTTCCCCATCGAATGGAAAGAAGGTGTTCCCACACTGCCGGAAAACGCTGATTCCGTCCCCGCCTTCGAAGTTGCGAACCTCCCCGGCCTCCCACTTGCCAATTCCGATATCTCCCTCCTGCAGCTCACCCCGAAAGGCAATCTTCTGATCGGCCTCGAAAACAGAAATCGCGACCGAAATGTTCTGGGCATTCTCGCCACAGTCCCCCGAACCGCTCAGAGTGGCACCGGATTCCCATTTGCCGTGCTGGACGGCGACCCCGCCATTCGCTGGTTTCAATCCCGCGAGCCTCAGCTGCCCGCTATGATTCGTGTCTCGGAAGACGAACGCACCATCGTCGCTGCACACAATCGAAAACGCGATAACCTTGAAGTCTGGGATGCATCCGGAACCACCATCGTTCAGGCAGTTATCAAGGGCATCGAATCACAGGCGACAGGCACACCCACAGCCACAGCCACAGCCACAGCCACCAATAACGCGGGTTCCGTCGGTACCCTCCTCGCCGGTCAGTCCCTGCAAATTCGTGCCTTGGGAATTCCCGATGACGAATCCAGTAACTTCTTCACCCTCGACGATAAATCGCTCTGCCGCTGGAACCTGAACACCTGGCATGAACTCACCGATTCCGCATCCAAAGTTGTCAAGTCATTCCAGCAGAAAAAGCCGCCGGCCGCGCCTAATGCCGGCAGATTGCCCCCGGGCATCCGTCGCTCACCTCTCTCCGCAGCACTCCCCAACCACCGCATCAACTCGCTCGGCGACGCGATACTCACCAAATTCCCGCTTCAACCACAGGATGCCGCGGCCTCCAGTCAGCAGGAAATCTCCGCAAGGCCCGCCACGCGGTTGTATTCCGCCGAATTCAACGCCGATGGCTCAAGAGTTCTCGTAGGCACCGGGGAACTGGACGCCCGAGTGCTCGACGCCGCCACCCTCAAACCACTCGAAAACATCAGCAATCGCCCGGATCCGCTGGCAGGAGATGCTCAAACCGGTGGAGCCCGCAACGAATTTCAGGAAGGTCACAAATCAAACATCGTCTCCCTCAAATTCCTTCCTCCCAACGGTGATCTGCTTCTGACCTCCGAAAACCTCGGCGTCATCTCCGTCTGGGATACTCTCGCCGACGCCGATGGCATCGGTCGCGAAGAATCCCGACTCCTCACCAACCTCGGCACCGGTGCCTTCACAGTCTCCGCAGACGGCAGCCTCGTCCTCGCCGGCGGCGCAACGCTGGAACCCGTCGAAAACTCCGAGCCCCGCCTGCTTTACGAAGCACTGCTCTGGAATACCGCGGATCTTCGCACCTCCGTCGCCCCAACGCCCGCCAGACGACTGCAGGTCGATCAGCCCCAAATGATCGAACGCTTCCGAAAACTGGGCATCGAACCTGCCTTCCAGATCACTTCCACAGCCATCTCCCGAGATAACAAGTTCGGTGCTGCCGGCGGACGACGCGGTGAACTCGTGATCTGGTCGCTGGCAGACGGCAGCGTCCACGCTGTCGCCCGAGCACATAATGGCGACCAGGTAGCCGCTGCAGTTTTCCAGGCCGACGGACTCCTGATAACGGCCGGTTACGATGGTCGCGTCATTCGCTGGACAGTTGACGAAGCCACCGCGACTCTTAACGGGCAGACGCTCTACACGGGCCAGCAGATTCTTCAAATGGAAGCCTCCGCAGATTTGTCGCGACTCGCCATCGCAGACCTCAGTCCTCTCAGAGAAACTGTACCCGGCAAACAAGCGGGCCCGCGAGTCGGCCGCCCTTCAGTTCTCCAGATTCGCGTTCTCGACGCCGACGGCACTGTCCTCAAAACAATCCGTGAAACACGCGTGCTGCCAGGCACCTCCGATATCCGGATTCCCTTCGAAACCGGCCTCGCATGGTCCCCCGATGGGTCCCGACTGCTGCTTGTGCAGGAAGGAAAACTGTCAGTGGTTAATGCGGCAGACTGGTCGGCGGAACGCACGCTGGCCGTTACAGGCTCCGCAGCAGGTTCCGCCAGAAAACCGATTCGTGCCGCATTCAGTCCCGCCTCCGCCGATGGCAGCCTCGTCGCGACTCTCGGTGAACGTCAGGCCCACCTCTGGGATCTCGCAAAATCCACTCACCTCGCCCAATTCCGCACCCACCACAGCGCCAGACTCACAGCCTCATGGTCTTCTGACGGCAAACTGATGCTCACGGCAAGCGACGCTGTTCGCCTGTTTAATTCCGCTGACGATTCCCCCAATCGCGGAGTCACACTGCAGCGACTTGCCGCTGAAATTAATTCCACGCCGCTGGAAGTCGCCCGCTTCAGCCCCGCACCAGATGATCTGAGATACATCAGTATCAATCAGGCTGGTGAAGCCGAGATTCAGAGCTGCAGCGCCGCGGGCAACGTCTCCGGTGCAAGTGTTAAGTTCCCCGCACCCACGAAATCTGAACTGCCCGGATGGGCCAGCGACCTCAATCTGAATCGCTTCCCTTCCAGTGCCCGCTGGAGTCATGATGGACAACTTGTGGTCCTCATCAGAAATGGAATCCTCTCCTGCTGGAAGACTGCAGGTGATCAAACATCCGCTGCTCCTCTTGAACTCCCAACTGGCATCGATGGTCGATTCAATGACGCAGTCTTCTCACCCGATGCTCAAGTGCTTGCGGCCGCAGGCCTCGCTAATGTTGAGTCAGAAGGACAGGTGCGGCCGATCGTCAGCTTCTGGAAACGCACCGCTGACGGCGTCTTTAAGCCGGCCGCACTGCTCGTCGATGCCGATGGACGCCACAGTACCGGCAACGCAACCGGACTCCCAGGGGGCATCATTGCACTCGCCCTCGACCTGCCGGGAGATCGCATTCTCACTGGGGGCGCTGGCGGAGAAATTCATCAGTGGACAATCACCGTTCCCGATCCTCCGGCTGATCCACAGGCCGAACTGCCCCGAGCTGTCTGGGCCTTCGAAAAGAAGAAATCTGACGATAATTCACCCCACACCGCCCCCCTGATCACACTCCAGTTCGCCCCCGACGGTCGACTGCTCTCAGCAGACCGCGACGGCAACCTGTTCATCTGGCCCGCAGACTAACCACAGCCTGCCCGCCCCAGCCTCGCCAACCGCCGCAACTACTGGTCTCACGCAAATGAAGGACAGCTCGTTCAGATTTCCCGCATTTCATCTTTGCGAACCGGCGTTCAAAGCCCCAAACGTGCAAGGCTCAGCGATACATGCAAACCGGTACCAGTCACGGATCCCCGTCCCGCTGCTTCATCGGTCCCATACGTCCCGTACGTCCCATAACATCCCAACGGGCCCGAAGTTCGTGCCAGGTTCGTTACCGGCTGTTTGACAGCGGCCATATTCCGGGGCCGACGGACTGGAAGTCCGTCGTACCGCAGAGTCAGGCGAGCGAGCGTGGTGCATGGCACTCCAGCATCCTGTAATGTCCGGCCACTGGCCTTGATCGCCCACCGGCCAATTCTGCCGATTGTCTGCTCCACCTCACTGCCGTTAAAACTTCACTGACTGACACCTCCGCTACGCTGAGCACGGCTGTCACGATGCAATTCGGGATTTCTTCCTGCGATGACTCATCCTGGTGACGATCCTGCCGAATAAATCGAGCAGTGTTGAGGTTCCGTTTTTAAGGAGGATACCCAAATGACCAGGATGGTCGACTTTCGGAAAATGATGACAGCAGCGATGGCTGTGCTTGCCCTGCTGCTGGTCTCAGGCACTGCCAGTGTGCAGGCTCAGGACAAGGGAGCACCGCCGTGGGGCGAATTCCTGAGCCAGTTCAAGCGCGACAAGCTGCTGAAGAAACCCTACCACATGGAGCCTGCTGAAGGGGATCTTGCAGGTCCCAAGGGGCTGGCTTCAAAAATTCGCGCCCGGGAACTCGATGTCCCCAATCGAATTGCCGCTATTCGCTACCTCGCCAATCTCGACTGTGCCCAGTTCCCTGAAGCCAAAGCCATGCTTCTGGAAATGCTCAGCCCCGAAAAGGAACGCTGGGAAGAAGTCCGTTACGAAGCTGCACTCGGCCTGAAAAAGATGCTCTCCCGCAGCAACTGTTCCCGTGCGTCCGGAAATGGTCCCCGCAGCTCTGAAAAGAGCGACAGCATGTTCACAAAGCTCTCCGCGAAGAAGAAGGCCGAACAGGAAATGTGTCACTGCACGAACTGCTGTGACGCAGAAACCATGCAGACACTGGCAAAAACAGCCTACGAGATCAAGAGCAACGGATGCTGCTACGAGCCGTCTCTGCGAGTCCGCAAAATGGCCGTCGAAGCCATCTCAGTCTGCGGCATTCCATGTAACTTCGGCCCCTATCAGGCGGAAGAAGTTGCTCCCGCACCGGCTGGCGACGTGAAGCCAGTCCCCGAAGAAACGCCCCCGCCAGTCAAGGGGACCGAACAGGCTCCGGCACCCGCCGCCAAAGACGCCACACAGGCCGCTGCTGAACCAACTCCCATCTCCCGCCTTGAAAAGCTCTGCGTCGTCAATCTCGCTGCAGGTCGAGCTGTGCTCAGCAATCGCCAGATCAGCGCCGAGCATCAGGGAAGGCTGTACTTCTTCGCCTCCGAAGATGCCCGAAAGGCCTTCGTCGCCGCCCCGGAAAAATATGCCGTCGCCTTCGGTGGCTGTGATCCCGTGGAATGGGTGAAGTCAGGCCGCGCCGAAGTTGGCCGCTACCTTGTGCGCCACTCCGGTCGCAGCTTCATGTTCGCCAGCCGCGAAAACGTCGAAGCCTTCAAAGAGTCACCCGAACGCTTCATGCCCGCCACACCCGCCGCTCGGAATGTTGCGTCGGCACGCTGATCCGGAAGTTGTCACGCGATCCCAGTCCGTCCTCCCCGAACGACCGGCGTCAAAAAACGCCGGTCGTTTTGTTTTTGCCGCACATTCCCTGAATTCGGGCTGCAGACGCTCGAAAACAGCAAACTCTCCGACCGGGCGAGCCTTTTCTGTGAACAGCGGCAGAAACTGCCGAATCTCTCCCTGTCGGCTCGTATTTGCCCGGCGGCATCCTGCCAATGGGGTTTAAGAAATGGGATTTTGCGGAGTGCATGATATGAAGCGAATGACACTTGCCATGGTTGTGGCGCTGCTGGCCCCCTGCATGTTCCCCGAGACGATGGCGGGTGAAGGTTGTGGGAATACAACGAAGGCCTGCGGCGAATGTGGAAAAACGACAACTACGCCCTGTGCAGAAAAAGCCTGCTGCAACCCCTGCGAAAAGCCGGGCATCGTGGAGTGCTGGGACTGTACCTTCGAAGAAGGCACCGACGTTGATTCGCTGACACCTGCAGCCCAGTCAAAGGTACTCAGGGAAGCCTCCCAGGCACGCATCGTCTATGAAGGCCCGGATAACGTCGGAGTTTGGCTCAATGGTCAGCGGATGTCTGCACTCGGAAAGAAACGCTCTTACCTGATTCCTCTGCCCTCAGCCGATGCCTCATACACTTACGAAATCAAAGTTGATGCCGTGCTGAACAGCAAAAAATATTTCCGTCGCATCAAAATTGAATCTCTCAAAGCCGGGGCAATTCTCGTCTGTCGAGTCGAAGCAGCGGAAGGTGAAGAAGTCCGGCTTGACGCACAGATCGTGCCCACCATCCAGCCCTGATCCTCAACGAACAGTCGCCCGATCCAGGCCTCTGACCGCCAGCATTTCTGCTGGCGGTTTTATTTTTTTGACGCCCGTGGAGTTGTTGCGGCCGGGTCCGCCTGACTAAGCTACCGACAGTAGCGTTCCAGCAGGACATGCGACCACAAGGCAGACCCCATGAACAGCGCAGCCGGAGAACAACCTTCCGGATCGTCACAGCGATGGCTTCACGGTGGGGGACCGCGACAACACCCCGAACTCTCAGCCCTCCTCGCTCAAATCCTCGAATCCTCCCAGGAAACCACGCCGTCAGCAGCTGATCACCCCAGCCTGCCACTGCTGCAGCAGGTGGCCAACCGCTACCCGGACACCGAAATCTCGCTGCAGCCAATCACCACAGAACTCGTGCAGACAGTGGTCCCAGCCTTTCGTGGAATGCAGCCTGCCGATTACGCAACAATGATCCTGCAGGTCGCCCAGTCACTCTGGGATGATCCGGAAAGCCGTCGCAGACTCGGTGAATTCTGGGGCGGTCTGCAAAGGAGCATCCAGCGTGGGGGCTGATCCGCAAAAAACAGCGCAGTTAATCAACGGCTGCCAGGGACTCGTCAGAACAATCGCCTGGCGGATTCACCAGCGGTTGCCAAAAACAGTCGATCTCGACGACCTGATTGGCTACGGCCAGGTGGGCCTCGCAGAGGCTGCGCGCGACTTTGACGAACGCAAAGGACATCAGTTCGTCACGTACGCCTGGTACAGAGTCCGCGGTGCCATCCTCGACGGACTCTCACGAATGACATGGTTCAGCCCCGCAGATTATCACAGCGGACGCTATGAAGCCGCCGCCAACGCTGTCCTCACCAGCGAACTCAGCAATGCCGACGGGACACAGCAAGTCGACTGGTTCACTCGCACCTCCCGTTCGCTCGGAGCCGCGTTTGTGCTCACGGCCTTCTCCGGCACAATGGGGGAACCGGGGGAGCCCGCCGTCGAAGATCCCCGCTCACCTCTCGAATCCAACGAACTGCAGACCTCCGTTCGCAAGGCCATCGCCACCCTCCCGGACGCCGAACGAAGCATGATCGAAGGCGTGTATTTCGAAGGACTGACGATCACGCAGGCCGGGGAACGCCAGCACATCGATAAATCGTGGGCCAGTCGTCTGCACGGCAGGGCGCTCGAGCTCCTTGCCACAAAACTCAGCGATAACTCGCCAAATTTCCATTAATTCGCAGCGCCTTCATTGTCCAGGGTAGATTCCCTGGTTAACATCCGTGGACATCGTTTCGTCCGTCACCGGGGTGATCAGAAACCAGACTTCGTCCTTCGTAAGTACACTTCCTATGACGCTTGAACTGGATCTTGCCCAAATCCTTAGCCACACCCAGGATTCCTCCCCAGCCGGCACCGACCTCCGCAGCGACTCAAACCCCAACAACGCCTACCGCAAAATTCGTGATCTTCGCAACGCCGCCAGAGACCGTGAAAATCGCGATGATCGCGGTGACCCCCGCCGCAACGACGAACCCGCCGCCATCGAACTCTGGGATCAGGTCTGGGAACTCGGCACTGCATTTCTCGCCGACACCGCCAGAGACCTCGAAGTGGCCGCCTGCCTCATCGAAGCCTCGATCCGACTCGACGGCCCCGCCGGCTTCGCCCAAAGCCTCGATCTCACCACCGCCCTCATCCGTGACTTCTGGGGCAATCTGTTCCCCGCCCCCGACGAAGATGGCATCGAAACCACACTCCGTCCCATTGCCCGTCTCAACGGCGACCCCATCTACTACCCACTCCAGCGGATCCCCGTTACCGATCCCTCCTCAGCAACCCCCGTCGTCGTCTGGCAGGTCGAACAGGCCCAGCGTGTCGCCAAACTCCAGGCCGAAAAACCTGAAGAAGCCGAAAAACTCCTGGCGCGCGGTGCATTCTCCCTCGATGCCCTGCAACAAAGCATCAGAGAGTCCTCCGACGAATTCTACCAAACGCTCACCAGCGATCTGAAAACCGCCACTGAATCGCTCAAAAAACTCGAAGACACCCTCGAAAGTACCGTCGAAGACGAATCGGCACTCCCCAATCTCTCCCGCTTTCGCGATGGACTCAAAGAAGCCTACTCCGTCCTGCAGGGGCTCGTCGGCAACCGCCTTCAAGCCGCCGCCGCGGCCAGTGCCGCCGGATCTGCCCCCCAGAACCGCCCGTCCGCCGGTGCCACCAACAGCGCCAGCAGCTCCCAGGATCGCGGCCCCGCTGTCCCAGGTTCCATCTCTTCCCGCGACGATGCCCTTGCAGCCCTCGAACGCGTCGCCGAATGGTTCCAGCGAAATGAACCACAAAGTCTGATCCCCGCCGAAGTTCGCAAAGCCATCCGACGCGCTCGCATGACCCCGGAAGAACTCTACAAAGATCTCATCGAAGACGACACCGTTCTCAGAAGCCTGTTCCGCGACGTGGGCATCATCACCCGCGATCAGAACGACTAATACTCCCGCCGTTACTCTTTATCGCCTCCTGTCCCTTTAGAAAGGTGCTTAGCCATGGGAAAATCGTCGCTGCAGCACAAGCTTGACCGCGTTCGCAAGCCACGAGTGCACATCACGTACGACGTTGAAATCGGTGATGCCCGCGTTAAAAAAGAACTTCCCTTCGTCATGGGCGTCATGGGCGATTTCTCCGGAAATCCCACAAAAGCCCTCGATCCGCTCAGCAAACGCAAGTTCGTTAACATCGACCGTGATAACTTCAACGACGTCATGGCCAGCATCCGCCCCGAACTCAATCTCCGAGTCGCCAATACACTCCAGAACAACGGCACCGAACTCCCCGTCCAACTCAGCTTCCGCTCCATGGACGACTTCGACCCCGCCAACATCGTCAACCAGGTCCCCGCCCTCAGGGCACTCCTCGAATCCCGCAACAAAATCCGCGATCTGCTCACGACCATGGACCAGTCCGAAGGTCTCGAATCGCAGCTCGAACGCATCCTCAGTGACACCGACAAAATTCGTAGTCTCGCCGCCGACATGGGTACCGATGGCTCTGATCAGGGGGGTAAATAACTTATGAGCGCCGACAAACAAAGCCTCGCACAGGGGCAAACCACCGAACAATCCTTCAGTCTGCTCGACCAGATCACCTCCGCTATGCCCAAATCCGTTCAGCGGGATGAAAGCACCGGTATGATCAAAGCCCTCGTCGATGCCTGCATGCAGGGCACAGCCGTCTGGGATAAAAGCGCCACCAAAACGCTCCGAGCTGCCATCGCTACGCTCGACGCCCAGCTCTCCACTCAGCTGGCCGCCATCATGCACGACCCCCTGTTCCAGAAGCTCGAAGGCTCCTGGCGCGGTCTGCACCACCTCATCATGAACACAGAAACCAGCAAACAACTCAAACTTCGCGTCCTCAACATCTCCAAACGAGAACTCTTCAAAGACCTCGATAAAGCCGTCGAATTCGACCAAAGTCAGCTCTTCAAAAAGCTCTACGAAGACGAATTCGGAATGCCCGGTGGCGAACCCTTCGGTGCTCTCGTCGGTGACTACGAAATCACCTCCCACCCCGAAGATATCGACCTGCTCGAAAAAATCAGCGGCGTCTGCGCTGCCGCCCACTGCCCGTTCATCTCAGCCGCCTCACCCGAACTCTTCGGCCTCGAAGGCTGGAGCGACCTGTCACGCCCACGAGATCTCGAAAAGATCTTCATGAGCAAAAAATACACAAAGTGGAACTCCTTCCGCGATTCAGAAGATTCCCGCTACGTCTCCCTCGTCCTCCCTCGCGTGCTCGCTCGACTCCCCTACGGCGCCAACACCAAACCCGTTGAAGACTTCAGCTACGAAGAATTCAGCAGCTCAGGTGCTCAGTCCCACGACAGCTACTGCTGGATGAACGCCAGCTTCGTCATGGCGACCAATCTCACACGCGCCTTCGCTGAAACCAGCTGGTGCACCGCCATCCGCGGGATGGAAAACGGTGGTCGCGTCGAAGGACTCCCCGTTCACAACTTCATCAGCGACGACGGCGAAATCGACTCCAAATGCCCCACCGAAGTTGGCATCACCGACCGCCGCGAAGCCGAACTCAGCAAACAGGGCTTCCTCCCGCTCTGTCACTACAAAAATACCGATTACTCCGTCTTCTTCGGTGCCCAGACCTGCCAGCGACCAAAGGTCTACACCAACTCGGACGCAACGGCCAACGCCGCCATCTCCGCTCGCCTCCCCTACATCATGGCCGCCTCCCGCATCGCTCACTTCCTCAAATGCATTGCCCGCGACAAAATCGGGTCGTTCATGGAACGCAGTGATATGGAAGACTTCCTCAGAAAATGGATCTCCGAATACGTCCTGCTTGACCCCAAAGCCTCCGCCGAAATGAAGGCTCGCTACCCGCTCGCAGAGGCCGAAATCTCTGTCGAGGAAATCCCGGGGGCCCCAGGGTCCTACAACGCCGTCGCCATGCTGCGCCCCTGGCTCCAGATGGAAGAACTCACAACCTCGCTCCGCATGGTTGCCAAACTTCCAAAGAAAGCCTGATCTACGCCCCTGCCCGTTCCAACTCATCCACACCGGGGGCTCGCCCGCAGCCCCCGGTGTCTCCTTTTCTCTCCTCAAAGAGGATCCGGCCGTGCAGTCGGCTGCCAATCCAAATCCTGCCCCGGACTCCACCGGTGAAATCCTTCACGTCGGGGCCGTTCCCGCATCCACTCTCCTCGAACGCCTGCTCGATAACCCCATCGCCCACTCCTCCCAGCCATCAACTCAAGCCCCCCAATCCTCCGAACGCCCCACCCCCCTGCCCGCCCGACCCGCAGAACTGATCCTGCACCTGTTCCGGTCAACCCCCCGCACCACCTCCGAACTCCTCCTTGTCAAACAAAAACTCGCCGGCCTCATCGCCGAAATCGACCTGTCCCTCACCCGACAGGTGAACCAGATCCTCCACGAACCCCGCTTCCAGCAACTGGAAAGCTCCTGGCGCGGCCTGCACTACCTCTGGGACATCCGCCGCCAAATGCTCGGCGAAACCGGGGCGTCATCAGAAGCTCCAGGGATCCTGATCCGAGTACTCTCGGTGCGCAAATCCGAACTCCTTCGCGACTTCAACGGCGCTGCCGAATTCGATCAGTCACAGATCTTTCGGAAAGTCTACGAAGAGGAATTTGGAACGGCCGGCGGTCTCCCCTACGGACTGCTCATCTCTGATCTCGAATTCACCAACCATCCCGACGATCTGGATCTGCTCGCCGCACTTTCCGGAGTCGCCGCAGCGTCCTTCGCACCTCTGATTGCTTCCGCGTCACCCGCCCTCCTCGGCCTCGATGACTTTCGCTCGCTCGCTCAGCCAGTCAATCTCGCCCGCATCATCCGCTCCGACCGCTATATCCGCTGGCGCAGCCTCCGACAGGACCCCGACACCCGATTCGTCGGTCTGACACTCCCCCGAGTCCTCCTGCGAAAACCCTGGGAAGACGATGGCAGTTCCCGCTTCGGTTTCCGCTTCCGCGAATCGGTCGAAGGCCCCGACAGATCCAGCCTCCTCTGGGGCTCCGCTGCATGGGCATTCGCCGGCGTTGTCTGCCGCTCCTTCGCCATGTCCGGCTGGTTCGCCGATATCCGTGGCGTACAGCGCGGAGCCGACGATGGCGGACTTGTTACCGAACTCCCGGCCTGGTCCTTTGCCACCGACGTCGCCACCACAGCCGAACGCACACCGCTCGAAGTCCGCATTCCCGATGCCCAGGAATCCGAACTCTGTGAACTCGGCTTCATTCCCCTCAGCGCCTGCACCGGCACACCGTTCACAGCTTTCAACGCCAATGGTTCTCTCCACGAACCTGAACGCTTCGCCGGTGATGATCTTGCCACTGCAAACTCCCGCATCTCCGCGATGCTCCAGTACGTCCTCTGCTGCTCCCGTATCGCCCACTACCTCAAAGTCCGTGCCCGAGACAACCTCGGCGGACTCCGCTCCGCCTCCGAACTGGAAAACTCCCTGCAGAACTGGCTCCAGGATTACGTCACACCGGACGATCGCGCCGATGCCGCAACCAAAGCCCGCTTTCCTCTCCGAAACGCATCCGTCGAACTCGCTGAAGAACCCGGTCGCCCCGGCAGCTATCAGCTCAAACTGCTCCTCCAGCCCCACTACCAGCTTGACCAGCTCTCCAGCTCCATCTCCTTCGTCGCCACCCGCGTTAATCTCGGCTTCTGATCGCCCTTTTCTCCTCCCACTACCCAGCAGCAGGACCTCCCATGTCGGACCTTCATGAACTCATTCAACGCGGTGATCTGCAGGGCGCCGTCGCCGCCAGCCTCGAACGCGTCCGCAACCACCCCGCTGATATCCCGGCCCGCAGCCTGCTCGCCGAACTCCTGTGCTTCACCGGAGATCTCGAACGCGCCGACAAACAACTCGATGCTCTCCTCCGCACAGACCCCTCATCCCTGCATGGCGTCTCCCTCATGCGACACCTCATTCGCGCCGAAGTTTCCCGACGCGAAGTCTTCGAACAGGGACGCATCCCCGAGTTCTCCGGACCACCCTCCCCAGCCCTTGAACTGCGTCTCAGGGCACTCACCGAGTTCCGCAATGGCTGCCACAACGACGCAGCCGCTCTCATTCAGGAAGCCGGAGAACTCGAATCCGAACTCTCCGGCACTGTCGATGGTCGCCCCTTCACCGGCTTCTCCGACCTTGATGCAATCCTCGGCCCGGTACTCGAAGTCTTCACCGCCACCGGCGCCTGCTACTGGATCGACTGCGCCCAAATCCTCCGACTCGACTTCGAACCCGTCGCCCACCTCTCCGATACACTCTGGCGCGCAGCCTCAATCCAGACCGTCGACGGTATCGACGGACGCGTCCACATCCCGGCACTCTACTACGGTTCCGAAAAGTCCAGCGACCCCCGCGTCACCCTCGGACGTACCACCGAATGGATCACCTCGCCCGATGCTGATATCGTTCGCGGAGCCGGACAGCGCGAGTTCCTCACCGGTGATGACGTGTCTGCCATCCTCAGCATCCGCAGCCTGATATTCGCTCCGGAGACCGCATGAGCACCGGGCTGAACAAAAACGTCTCCGCACGCCCCTCCATCCTCGATCGACTCATCGATCGACAGCCGGATCAAACCACCGAACTGCCATGGTCCGACAGCCAGCGGCTCGAAGTCATTCGCGCCGGCATCCGCCGAGACGTTCAGGACCTGCTTAACTCACGCTTCCGCTGCGTCGCCTTTCCGCCGCAACTGGAAGAACTCCGCGACTCCCTTCTCAACTACGGACTGCCGGACTTCACCGCCGCCGGTCTCAACCTCGCCCGCGATCCGGATATCCTCATCGAATCCGTCCGCCGAGCACTCTCCATCTTCGAACCACGACTCACAGAAGTCCGCATCCGCCTGACCGGAGACAGCTTTCACGTCGATCGCACACTCCGCTTTCGCATCGATGCTGTCCTGCTCATCGAAAACCAGCGCATCCCCATGATGCTCGAATCCGCCGTCGAAGCCCGCACCGGACAGTTCAGAATGGAAGATTCCGGCCGATGAGAGATGCCCTCGACATCTGGTACGAACGCGAAATGGAATTCCTTCGCACCAGCTGCGCTGAATTCGCCGCGCGATTTCCCAAAATCGCCGGACGACTCATGATCGGCCCCGCCGGAGTTGCTGACCCCCACGTCGAACGACTCATCCAGGCCTTCGCATTCCTCAATGCCCGCACCCGACTCAAACTCGAAGACTCCTTCCCCGAAATCGTCGATGGCGTCATCAACGCCCTCTACCCCCACCTGCTCGCTCCCGTTCCCTCGATGACAATCCTCGGGTTTCACCTCGACCCCGCCCAGACGGAACTCGCCGGGGGACTTGCTGTTCCCAAAGGATCCATGTTCGACTCCGATCGCTCGGCAGGACCAGCCTGCCGCTTTCGCACCTCACAACCACTCAGACTCCTCCCCATCCAGCTGCAGTCCGCCGAACTCCTCCCCAGCCCCTTCCCAGGACCCGCCTCGCCGCGTCGCTCCATCGCCGCCGCAGCACTCCTCCTCCAGCTTCGCACCTTCGACAACGTCCTCCCCTGGCAGGCTCTCCAGACAGACTCACTCCGCTTCTACATTCATTTCCCCGAATTCTCCAAAGCCGCGAAACTCCTCGAAACCCTCTGCACACAAACACTCGAAATCGTCGTCTCCGATGGTCAGCCAGGTGGCCTCTCCACAGTCCTCCCCGCAACCGCCGTTCAGCCAGCCGGATTCACTCCCGACGACGACCTTCTGCCTCGCTCCCCGCACGCCTTCCCCGGCTACGGAATGCTCACCGAATACTTCGTCCTCCCCCGCAAATTCCTCTTCTTCGACCTCTCAGGACTCTCTCCACAACTCCGCGCTAAACTCGGCTCCACTCTCCACATCTCCTTCCTCCTTGCCGACCTCCCCGCGTCACTCACCAATGCCGTCTCCCGCGATAACCTCCGCCTCAATTGCTCACCCGCCATCAACCTCTTTCCCCGCACCGCCGACGCCATCCCACTCAATTATCGCACCGCTGAATATCGCGTCATCGCCGATGCCCGCGCCGAAGATTCCCTCGAAATTCACTCCATAAATTCCGTTCGCTTCGAAGATTATTCCGGACAGACCATCCCCGTTCGCCCCTTCTACAGCTCCGCCATCCCCAGCGAAGACGCCTGCTACTGGCACGCCGTGCGCCGCCCCGGACCCGTTGACGGGGACGTCGGAGTCATCAATCAGCCAGGCGAAGTCTACGTCAGCCTGCTCGATCCCCACTTCTCCGTCTGGAACCCCGGGCAGGGTCTCCTTTACGCGGAACTCACCTGCTTCAACCGCAGCCTCCCTGAAGCCATCGGTCGCGGTTCCCCCGGAGCCTCCTCGCTGCGATTCTCCCCCGCCGAAGCAGGCAGCCCCGTGCAAACCATCGAATGCCTCACACCACCCACGCCCGTCTGCCGCAGACATCTCGCACGCCCCTCGCTCTGGCCACTCATCTCACAACTCACCCTCAACCACCTCTCGCTGGGCTCAGGTCAACAGTCACTCCCTGCACTCCAGGAAATCCTTGCCCTGAACGACCCCTCCGAAACTTCCGAAACCCGCATCCTCATCAACGGACTCCGCGAACTGCGCTCCAGCCCCGGTGTCCGCCGACTCGGCAGCGGCTTTGTCCGCGGCGTCGAAAGCGAAATCATCCTCGATGACGAAAGTTACCGCGGCAACAATCCGTGGCTCTTCGCCTCCGTTCTCAACCACTTCCTCTCCATGTACATTTCCATCAACTCCTTCTCATCACTCACCGCAAACACATCCGAACGCAAAGCCCGAGCACTGGAACCCTGGTCATGGCCTCTCCAAATCGGCAATCGCCCCCCAGCCTGATCACAGATCTACTCGCCGCACCCGCCGCCTTTCGCTTCTTTCAGGCTGTCAGACTCCTCGAACTTGCCCGCCAGTCGGCGGACATCGGCTCCGCACGCACACCCGCAGGCGACCCCGTCCGACTGCTCGCTATGCCCGCCAGCACCCTCCCCAGCTCCGAAATCATCTCCCTCCAAAGCTCCTCAACCGAAACACTCGCCGAACCCGAACAACTCCCCGATCACCGCTTCAGCATGATCGTCTCCTTCATGGGACTCACCGGCCCCTCCGGTGTCCTCCCCGATCACTACACCGCGCTCGTCGTCGAACGCAGTCACCAGCAAAACAAAGACTTCGCACTCCGCGAATTCTTCGACCTGTTCAACCATCGTGCAATCACCCTCTTCTACCTCGCCTGGCGAAAACATCGCGTCCCCGACGAATTCGAACGATACCGGCAAAGTGGTCACGAAGGCTCCGATCGCTTCTCCTCAATGCTCTATGCCATCGCCGGCATCGGCTCCCCAACACTTCGCGGAAGACTCGCCTTCAGAGATCACCTCGCAGCCTTCTACGGAGGACTCTTCTCGCTCCGACCCCGTAACGCCGCCGGTCTTCGCGCAATGCTCCGACACTTCCTCCAGCTCCCCGTTCACATCCAGCAGTTCCACGAACGATGGCTCAATCTCCCGGAACACTCCCAGTCCTCGCTCAGCTCACCCCAGCGCCCCGCCGGACGTAACCTCAAACTTGGACTCGAAACCGTCGTCGGCACCCGCGCTCGAGACTCCCAGTCCTGCTTTCGCATCGTCCTCGGGCCTCTCACCAAAGCCCGCTTCGAAACACTCCTCCCCGGAAAGCTTCTCCCACAGCAAATTATTGACCTCGTCAGACTCTACGCCGGTCCCGAACTGGACTTCGAAGTCCAGCTCCTGCTCGTACGCTCCGATGTCCCATCCCTGAAGTTTTCCCCAGACACTGGTTCCAACCGACGACTTGGCTGGACGACGTGGCTGGGAACCGGCACACTCCCCTCTGCCGCCGATGATGTTGTCTTCCGCTTCTCAGGCCTGCCCACACCGGTCTGAAGCCTCCTCTCATCACTCATCACCTGTTCACTTCACCACTTCTTCATCCCCTTCACATCAGCTCTCGACAGACTCACTTCCACTGTTCTGCCGTCGCCCCTGTCCCGGAGACTTCTCACATGGCCGCCCTCAATCTCAAGTCACTTGTCAGCAAACTCAATACCACCACCACCCGAGCACTCGAAGCGGCCGCCGGTCTTTGCCTCTCTCGCTCCAACTACAACGTCGAAATTGAACACTGGCTCTCCAAAATCCTCGAAACAGCCCGCACCGACCTCCACAACGTCCTCCGCTTCGCCGGCATCGATCCCGCCAAACTCGCCGCCGACTGCACCCGCGCCATCGATCGACTCCGCACCGGAAACGCCAGCCAGCCACTCCTCTCCGCCAGCCTCGTCGATCTCGTCCGCGAAGCCTGGGTCCTCGCCTCAGTCGAATTTGGCTCCGGACAGGTCTCCTCCGCTCACCTCCTCCTCGCACTCCTCTCCGACCGCGCCCTCAGTCAGGCCGCCAATCAAATCTCATCCGAATTCCAACGCATTTCCTTCGACGCCGTCGCCAGACAACTCCCCCAGATCATCGCCGACAGCAACGAAGTCACCCTCGAAGCCTCCTCCTCCCGTACCCCCGCTGCCGCTCCCGGCCAGCCCGGCGCACCAGGCAAACCCCGCGGCGCTACTCCCAACCTCGACCAGTTCACCATCGACCTCACCGCCCGCGCCAAAGCCGGCAAAATTGATCCCGTTCTCGGACGAGATGCCGAAATTCGCCAGGTCGTCGATATCCTCACCCGCCGCCGACAAAACAACCCCATCCTCACCGGTGAAGCCGGCGTCGGCAAAACCGCCGTCGTCGAAGGCTTCGCACTCCGCATCGCTCAGGGTGACGTCCCGCCAGCCCTCCAGAACGTCGCCGTTCGCACCCTCGACCTCTCACTCCTCCAGGCCGGCGCCGGAGTCAAAGGCGAATTCGAAAATCGACTCAAAGGCGTCATCGAAGAAGTCAATCAGTCCGTGACTCCAATCATCCTCTTCATCGACGAAGCACACACACTCATCGGGGCCGGTGGACAGGCCGGTCAGGGTGACGCCGCCAATCTCCTCAAACCCGCCCTCGCTCGCGGTGAACTTCGCACCATCGCCGCCACCACCTGGGCCGAATACAAAAAATACTTCGAACGCGATGCCGCCCTCGCTCGACGCTTCCAGGTCGTCAAAGTCGAAGAACCCGACATCGCCAAAGCCATCGCCATGATGCGCGGACTCGTCGCCACTCTCGAAGCCCATCACGGCATCGAAATCCTCAACGAAGCCGTCGAAGACTCCGTCAAACTCTCCAGTCGCTACATCTCCGGCAGACAGCTTCCCGATAAATCCGTCAGCCTCCTCGACACCGCCTGCGCTCGTGTCGCCATCGGTCACTCCACCATCCCCGCACCCATCGAAGACTGCCAGCGCACCGTCGATCTCCTCCGCACCGCCATCGACGTCCTCGAACGCGAATCCGCCACCGGTACCGATCACTCCGAAGAAATTCAAAACCTCACCGAAAAACGCGCCGCTGCACTCGCCCGACACTCCGAACTCTCCGCACGCTGGGAACAGGAAAAACAACTCGTCTCCTCCATTCGCTCGCTCCGCAAACAACTCACCACACCCCCACAAACAAACCCCGCCACTCCCACACCCGCAGCCTCCTCCGCCGCTCCCCAGACACCCGCCGCCACGCCCCCTGCCGCCCTCTCCGACGCCGACCGACAAAAACTCATCCAGCAGCTCCGTGAAACCGAAACCCAGCTGCGCACCGTTCAGGGTGACTTTCCACTCATCCAGGCCTGCGTCGATTCTCAGGCCGTCGCCGAAATCGTCGCCTCGTGGACCGGCATCCCCGTCGGACGCATGGTCAGCGACGAAATCCAGACCATCCTCCGCCTCGACAAAGAACTCCAGCAACGCGTCGTCGGACAGGATCATGCGCTCCGCGAAATCGCCGAACGCATCCGCACCTCCCGAGCAAACCTGACCGATCCCGATCGACCCATCGGCGTCTTCTTCCTCGTCGGTCCCAGCGGCGTCGGCAAAACCGAAACCGCACTCACACTCGCCGAACTCCTCTACGGCGGCGAACAAAATATGACCACCATCAACATGAGCGAATTCAAGGAAGAACATAAAGTCTCCCTCCTCATGGGCTCGCCCCCGGGATACGTCGGCTACGGCGAAGGTGGCATCCTCACCGAAGCCGTTCGCCGAAAACCCTACAGCGTCGTACTCCTCGACGAAATGGAAAAAGCTCACCCCGGCGTCCAGGACGTCTTCTACCAGGTCTTCGACAAAGGCAATATGAAGGACGGCGAAGGTCGCGACATCGACTTCAAAAACACCGTCATCCTGATGACATCAAACGCCGCCACCAGCACCATCATGAGCCTCTGCTCGGATCCCGATACTATCCCCTCTCACACCGCTCTCGCCGAAGCCCTCCACCCCGAACTCCTCAAATCCTTCAAACCCGCCTTCCTCGGACGTGTCGTCGTTGTCCCCTACTTCCCGCTCCGCGATTCCATCATGCGGCAAATCGCTGAACTCAAACTCCGCAAAGTCAGCCGACGCGTCCGCGAACACTACAGCGCCGATTTCAACTGGACCGACGCCGTTCTTGACCACATCGTCGGACGCTGCACCGAAGTCGACAGCGGCGCCCGAAACGTCGATCGCATCCTCACCGGGTCCCTCCTCCCACAAATGTCCGCCGAATTCCTCGCCCGACTCGCCGAAGGTCTCGAAATCCGCTCCGCACAGGTCGATGTCACCGCTGACGGCGGATTCAAATTCAATATCACCTGATTCCTCCCGCTTCACCCGAAGAGACCTGCCATGTCCGCCTCGCGACAATCCTCCTGGCGACCTAAGCAGCAGTCCGCCAAAGTTCCCAAATCGCTGCTCATCGCTGCCGGCTGCATCCCCGTCATCGCTATCCTCGCGATCGCACTGCCCCTCCTGTTCACTCCCCCCGTTCCACCCATCCAACTGCTCATCCTCCCGCCACCACAGCCTCTGCTCGATTCACTCTTTCCTCTCCCCTCCACCTCTGCCGTCAGCGATTCCTCCGTCACCAGCCTCTTCCTGTCCACCACTCACCAGCAACCCAGTGCAGGGCAAATCAGTACCGCCCCCGTCACCTGCAACACCCCTCGACAGCTGCTCGATGGGATTCAGACATTCTCACAGTCCCCAAACCAGGCAAGCAGACTCGTCCTCTACGCCACGGTCAGACCCCGCACGCGCATCGACCAAAATACCGCCACGGTTCTCGACCTCCACTTCAGTGACTCCGCTGCAATCCCCGCTGCCGATCTCCTCGCAGAACTCGCCAAAGCCACCAGCACCCGCAAGGACCCAGCGGTCCTCCTCCTCGATCTCCTCGATACTCACGTCGGACTCGAAGGCGGACTCTCAACACGCGACTGCCTCCGACTCCTCGAACTGGCACTCGAACCCCACAAAGATCACATCTCCATCATCTGCTCCTGCAGCGCCGGACAACTCAGCTGGAAACTTCCCGCCACAGGATCCTCGCAGACAGCTTTCTGCAGCGCCGTCAGCGAAGTCCTTCTCAGCGGCAAAGCAGATACCGTTGCTCAATTCCACAGTGAACTCTCTCAAAAACTTCCGCTGACCGTCCGCACTGTCTGGGGGCAGTCCCAAACCCCGGCACCCATTCTCGGTCAACAGCAGGCTCTTCTGCTTGGACAACTCCGGCTCAAAGCACCAGCCGCAACTGCCCCCGCCAACCCCACCACCGGTAACGCCGCTGCACCCTCCGCAAACACCGCCCCTGAAACCACCGCCGCTGCCACCGCCGCTGCCGCTCCGCCAAAGATCACACCAGCCGCACAACTCGCCGAACTCTGGAGCCAGCTCGACCAGCTCGATATCGCCGCCTGCCGACTGTTTCCCGCAAAACTCCTCCAGCTTCGAGCCGACCTGCTGCGCCTCAATCAGTCGCTCACCGCCCCGATTCCCAGCGAATTCTCGGCCATCACCGCAACCCGCATCCAGGAACGCGTCGAACAACTCCGCAGGGACGCCGAAAAGTCGCGACAGCCCTCCGCAACCGCCGCCAGCGCCATCGCCTGGGCCAGCCCCGCACCCCCCGCACAACAGGAACTCGACGCCTGTCGCAATTTCATCACAGCTGTCACACAGACTGAACCAGCCACCGCTGTGCTTCCCCCGGCGCCCCCCCTCAACCACCTCGCCGTTGCACTCTGGGCTGATCTCGCCGCCCGGCTTGATGCTCCCGCAGACGAGTTCAGCAGCACCACCGAACGCATCCGCCGCTGCTTCATTCGGTTTCCACCCGCCAGCTGGCCAGTCGCCGACATCCCCTGGCAACTCACCCTTCTTCACAATGCCCTCGTCGCTTCAGAAACCGCCTCGGCCGATGTTCAACGCGATCTGCTCCGGTCAGCTGCAAAACTGCGGCAGCTGCGCGATTCCTCCCTGACGCTGCTCGCAGCAGTCCTGCCAGACACCGCGCCCGGAATCAGACTGCCAGATGACATCTACAGCGAACTCCTCGGCGACACCGAAAACGGGCTGCCCAATGTGCTCCGCCAACTCGATGCCGCCGAGTCGTGGCTGGCAGCTGGCCGTTTTTCGGCCGCCAAAGTTCGCAGTCAGCTGGATGCCGCTGCCGCTGCCCTCCAACGCACCACCAATTCCAGCCGCCAGAGACTCCAGTCCCGGCAACAGGTCTGGTTCCGCACCACCGCTCTGCCCGGCATGATCCAGGCCGCCGCACAACGCCTTGAACGCAGACCAGTCAACAGTGGTGATATTTCCCTGCTCGCGGACCTCGCTGCCAACCCCTCACGCCTCAACGCCGGTGACCCGCTCATCGATGCACTGCTGCTGCTCACCGCCCCCCCCTCAGTAACCACCGATGCTTCCGCTGCTCAGTCAGCCGCACTCAGCACTCTCACTGCATTTCTCCGCGGAGTCGGTACAACAGCCACTCCGCTGACGGCCATCGACTTTCAGGAACTGGAGGCCATTCCACCGTCTCCCGCCTTCCCGGCCGACAGTCGCCCACTCTGGTCCAAATCCCGCGATACAGTGCTCAGCGCAGGGGCCTCCGCAACCACACAACCTGCCGTGAATCCCTCTCAGCAGGCTGCCGCTACCAATACCGGACTCTGGATCGGACTCTTCTCAATCAGACTCCGCGAAACCGCCTCCCACCAGAACAGCCCGTCAGCCCAGGCCGCCTGGCAGACCCTCTGCAACGAACTCCGCAGTCGGCTCAGCGCCAGCACCACTGCCCCGGCAACCCCCGCCACAGTCACCGGAACATCAGCTGCTCCGGAAGCCCTTCGTGCAATCCTCTTCAACGCCCTCGCAAACGACTGGCAGCGACTTGCAGCCACAGACACCGATCCCGGAGCTGCTGCCTTTCCCACTGATGATCGACTCAAAAGAAATATTCAGGACACCCTCAGCGCTCGGTTTCCAGTCAGCCCGCTCTCCACGGCATGGGCCCGTGAAGTTCCACCGACATTCTGCGGCCCCGTGGCACTCGCAGCAACACCCGCGGCCTTCAGCGACGCCAGCCCCCGCCAGATCTTTCTCTCTCCCGAAAACACCGCCTCATTCAAAGTGCAGGTCGCAACCGGCCAGCCCGAGTCCCGTCAGTTGCTGATCAACGTCCCACAAGGCTGGCGACTCCTCTCACCCCAACCCGCCTCGATCGAGCCGGATGCGGACGGCTGGCTCCTCCTGCCCCCTGCTTCAACCCGGCCCGAAAACTCTGAACTCTCCGTACAGCTTCAGCCCTCACAACCACTCCCCACCAACTGGTCCTCCTCGCTCATTCTCCTTGCCGCCATCGACAACGGCCGAGTCGCTGATCTGCTGCCCGTCCAGCTGCTCCCCAGGCCCGATACGCAGTGGCGACTGGTGAGCGGCCCTGACCCGACCACGCTCGTACCGGAATCCTCCGCCAGCCCCTACGCTCCTGCATGGCGTCTTTATCTGCCTCCATCCACAGCTCCCGATAAACCGCAGACCCTGACGTTCAGCCTCCAGCAGTCAGCCGGTCCCGCGGTCCCCAGCGTCCGTGTGCAACTGCTGCAGCTCACAGCCGCCGCACTCCCCGGAACACCGCTCCCAGGCTGGGAACAACCGCTGCTCTTCAACCTCTCCCCCAATCAGCCGCTTAACCTCCCGCTGCAGCCCCCACAGGCCGCTCTTCCTCCCGCGGCACCCGCTGCGCCACCTGCCCCCGCGACTCCCGCCGCCCCCGCCGCCATCAGCTTCCCCTACGGATTCTGCGTTCGCGTTCAACCTGTGCTCCCCACAGCAGCAAATCCCGCTTCAGCCGCTCCCACCGCTGATCCCGCACTTGCTCCCGAATCCCTGCTTGTCGTCAAACTTCGCTTCTCCGACCTCCAGCAGTTTGTCGAGATCCCCGAACGCCCACAGTTTGACCCCGTGAGCGGTCGCCTGTCGCTCGGTCTGCGTCCCGCCAGCACTGCCGGAGCAGGCCCCATGCCCGCCGAACTGCACCTCTCACCCGAACTCAAATACGCCCTCGTCGAAAAACGGCTCCGAGACCAGAACATTCTTCCACCCGCATTTGGCTCCCCGGAAGCCGAACAGATTCGCCTTGCCCCGGCCGTCACGCCAATTCCCGATCTCGCTGCGGCCTCCGGTGGCTTCCAGTTCGATCTTCCCGTAGATCCGCCTCCCACCGGAATCTTCTCGCTTTCCGCAGCGGGCCTCCCCTTCGCCCGCGCCTGGAGGCTCACCGATGCCGGACTCGTCGAATCCCTCGATCAGCAGGAAGGCGACCCG
>Ga0172373_10002339_pt1 | contig 29299 bp, 16 predicted proteins | sample Lak10m_2_FD_114546 | JGI IMG/M metagenome (GOLD analysis project Ga0172373, IMG submission 114546) | Freshwater microbial communities from Kabuno Bay, South-Kivu, Congo - kab_092012_10m | ecosystem: Environmental > Aquatic > Freshwater > Lake | place: Democratic Republic of the Congo...
CGCCTCCTTCTCCTTGCGGTTCTTCAGCGTCACCTCGAACTGGCGCTCCACGCTGCGGCCGCTGCGCTGCTCGTCCAGCACTTTGCGCTCCGCCACCAGATCAAAAGCCTTGCCCGCGTCCAGCACCACCTTCTCATCCACGGGCGTGTGGCGGATGGCGTCCTCGCCCACCAACTGGCGACGGCCCCGGCTGTCCTTCTTGTAAAGGCGCACCGTGCCTTCAGGCAGGGCCAAGCCTGGACCCTTGTCCTTGCTGTTGGTGAACTCCAGCTCCACCGCCACTTCCGCGCCGCGGTTGCCATCGGAGATGTAGCGCTTGACCAGAGTGACGGGCCGGGACTCGAAAAGCGCCACCTGCTTGTCCTGACGATCCGCCACACTCACCGGACGCGGCAGGGTGTAGAGGTGGTATTCGAAGAAGCTCTCCTCCTGGAAGCCAGCCTCCATGGCGTCCGCCGCCATGGCCATGCGCGGTGCCTTGGCGCCGACCAGGATGTCCTGTTGGTACTGCACGCGGTTCACCTTGCCCGCCACCAACTGCAGACTTGCGTCCACCCACGAGAGGCCGGTCTGGTTGCTGAGGTTCACCCAGGAGGCCATTTCCATGCGGCTCTCGTCCTCCGCCAAAAGGCACACATACTCGGCCTTCCAGCCCAGCCCGCGGCTGAGATAGCTCACCTGCGCCAGGCGCTTGCCCTCCACGCGGGAATCCAGCTCCCAGCGCAGGGCGGGCTTCAGGCGCAGGCCATCGGGCAGGCTGGGATAGCGCACGGCCATCAGGGCCTCCGGGCGCAGGCTGACCACGCCCTGCCCCGTCTGCAGAATGAGGCCAAGGCCACCGCTGAGCAGGGTGCCGCGCACCCACTCGCCCTCTTCCAGCTGCACCTCCACCTCGTGGCCCAGATAGCGGGTGAGCAGGGCGCCCTCGTCCACCAGATCGTACTCGTAGTTCTGCTCGCGCAGGGAGACCCCTTCACAGGTGAAGAGCACGGAGGCGGGTTCGATGTGGCGGCTGACGCCATCGAAGAGCCATTCCTGCCGGCCCTTCTTCAACAGCAGCTCGCGCTCCTCGCTGATCAGGCCGAAACCGTCGCTGTAGATGGTGAGAGAGGAGGCTCCCGTGGCCAGGCGCGTGGCGGCCAGCACCGTGAGGACGCCCAACAGGATGCGTTGCATGATTGCTCCTTGCCGGCAATGCCGGCGGTGGGGTTTACTTGGCCTGGAAATCCAGCGAGGCGGAGTTGACGCAGTAGCGCTGTCCCGTGGGCTGGGGGCCGTCGTCGAACACATGGCCAAGGTGCGCGCCACAACCAGCGCAAATGATCTCCACCCGTTCCATGCCGTGGCTATGGTCCGGACGGGTGGCCACCTTTCCATTCTCCGCGTTGAAGAAACTGGGCCAACCGCAGCCGCTGTCGAACTTGGTGTCGGAGGTGAAGAGCACGGCGTTGCACACGATGCAGGTGTAGCGGCCGTCCTCGTGGTGGTTCCAGTATTTGCCCGTGTAGGGCGCCTCCGTTCCACGCTCCTGGGTGACGCGGAACTGCTCGGAGCTGAGGCGGGCCTTCAGCTCCGCCGGATCAGGTGATATGGGCTGCATGGCGGGCGCGAGACTCCTTTCAGCCGTGTTCAGGTGGCGACCCTCGGTGTGGCAGGCCTGCAAGGCAAGCACGAGCGGCGGCAGCAGCAGCAGCCGATGGCACAGCGTGGGGCGTGACATGGGACCTCCAGAAAAGCCGGGCCGGGACCTTGGCCGGGCTCGGGGGCTCAAGGTAGGAAACGAGCTCTGGGGGTTGGCGCGTCCATCCACCGTTTTGCGGGCAGGGCCCTGGCGTGAGGCCCCGGCAGGCAAAGGACCGGGGCCGCATTCCCGCAGATTCCGACCGAGTTGTGGCGAAGGGCTTTCGGCGAAGCGGGACGGCGACAGTTCAGGGCCGACGCCGTTCCGGACTGTGGTAGTAGTTGTAACGCCACAGGGCCTCGTCGCCGTGGCAAGTGGAGCACAGGGTTTCGCTGCTCTCGGCGGTTAGGAACTGCACGCGGGCGTCGCCGCTCTCCTGGCGCCAGGGCTTGTGGGGATTGTGGCAGCTGCGACAGTCGATGTGCAGCTGACGGTGCTTTTCCGCCACCATCTCCGGCAGGGGCCCCGTTTCCCACGAAGGATGCACCCAGGCTTCCGGCACGCGCTGGCCCTGGTCGCTGTCGTGGTGGCAGGCGAGGCAGCCGATGGCCCCGGCGCTCCAGTTGGCGAAAGTATGCTCGCGGCTCTCCTGGGGCCAGTCCGCCTCGGGCAGCAGCTGTTGCAAATCCGGCCCGGCCACCTTGGTGCTGAGCAGGGCTTCCGTGGCGGCCTGGTGCGGACTGTGGCAGGAGGCGCAGGCGTTGGTCGAGGCGCCGGGCTGTGCGCGGCGGTCGTGCACGCTCCCGAGCACGCTGCTCTGATCCTCGTGGCAGTCCATGCACAAGCCCCCGGCGCGGTTGTCGGCGCGCAGGAAGCTGCTGCCTTCGTCGCCATCCTTCCCCAGCGCCCAGGCGTCACCGGCGGGACTCCACTGGTGGGGATCGTGGCAGCTCTCGCAGCCCACCACCTCACCGGCCCGGCGCGGCAGCCAGGAGGGCCGCAGGGCGCCGTAACCCTTGCCCACGGGATGGCTGAAGTGGCCCACCGAGGCAACTTCGCCCTGTACGCCCTCGCCATGGCAGGTCAGGCACAAGCGCGTGGCGGGAGTCAGCGCTTCTCCTCCCGCCGCCACAGGCTGCAGAAGATCCGCGCCGTGGGCGTTGTGGCAATTGCTGCAGCGCCACACATCCGCTCTGGACATGGAGGCGAAGTGGGTGGATGCCCCGTGACTGGATTGCAGGATGGCCGATTGGCGGGGATGGCAGCTCTGGCAAAGGCCGCCGTCCTGTTGATCCGCCCGGCGCAGGAAACTGCTGGCGGGCGTGGCAACCTGGCCCTCGTCCGCTTCACCCAGGGGCGACCAGCGATGGGGGTCGTGGCAACTGGCGCAGGCCACTTCACCCTGGCGCAGGGGCAGGCCGCCGCTGCTTTCCGGAGAGACGCCCAAAGGATGCGCCCAGCCTGATTCGCCATGACCCGGAGCCTGGGCGTGGCAGCGCAGGCAGGCCTCGTCACCGCGCACCTGGGGCAGCTTGGCGCTGGCGTGGGTGCTGTGGCAACCGGCGCAGGTGCCCTTGGGGTTGTTTTGCGTCAGGCGGCCGTGGCGCGTGTCCGTCACCACGGTCTGGTTTTCGTGGCAGGCGGAACACAGGGGCGTCTGGTTCTTGTCGGTGGTCAACCGCGTGCTGTGGCTCTTGTGCATGTCATGGCAGCTCAGGCACTCCACGCGGTCCCGGGGGGCGAAACTGGACGCCAACTGGGCACCGCGCCCCTTGCCCAGGGCTTTGTGGAGGGGATGGTTGGCCGCACCGCCCGTGTGGTCCTCGTGGCAGTTCAGGCACAGTTCACTGCCCAGGTATTCGCCGCGCAGGAAGGGGGACATCTCGAACTTGCGCCCCATGGTGTGGCTGTGGGGCGTGTGGCAGGTGCCACAGTACACCTTGCCGTCCAGATCCAGCGGCAACTTGCCCGCCTTGGCTCCCACCGGGTGCCTGGTCAAGTGCGGATCCATCGCCATGAAACTGTCGCGGTCATCGCACACATAGGCGTCGTGACAGCTCCAGCACATCTCCTCGCTGCTGTTGCGCGCGGGCTGGCCGTCGATCATCACGCGATGGCTGGGCGGCGGCAGCATGGGGGCCAGCTTGTCGTAGTCGTCGCCCCACTCGATGTGGCACATGACGCAGTCGCGGGAGTGTTCCGCCCGCGTCACCACGGCGTCAGCGCGCTGCCACATGACGAGTGTGCCCAACAACACAAGGATGGGCAGTCCAATGACAAGGGCTTGGGCAGCGCGGCGAACGAGCGTCATGAAGGCCTCCGGGTCCGGCGCCGGGTCCTCCGGCGCTCGCGGGGTGTCAATGTATCAACAAATTGAACTATCATGGCGCCGCATTTGCCTGAACATGAAGAAGATCGCCGGACAGGAGCCCCCGTCGCCCGTCTGGCTGAATGGGGAGGAGCCGTGCGCACCTGGCTTCTGCTGTTCCTGCACCTTTTGTTGACCGTGGCACCCGGCTGGGCTCGCAGCGTCGCGCCCAAGGGGGCTTGTCTGGTTTGCCACAAGCTCCGCACGCCGGAGCTCTACCAAGACTGGCTGTCATCGGCGCACGCCCGCAACAATGTCACCTGCCTGGATTGCCACGAGGCAGCTCCCGGCGAAGCCGACGCTTTCGCCCACGGCGGCTCCACTGTTTCCTTGTTGGTGACGCCCAAGGACTGCGCCGGCTGCCATGCGGTGGAGAGCGGCCAATTCACTGCCAGCGTGCACGCCACCGCCGCTGTGGATCCCGCGCAAGCGGGCGGGTGGGGCGATCCCGCATCGTGCATGAAATGCCACGGCGCCACTGGCGTGACGGACGCCACCACACGCAACCGCCTGAGGGCGGGAGCTTGGCCGGATCGCGGCACCGGGCGCGTGAATCCCGACGGCAGCAAGGGCGCCTGCAGTTCCTGCCACGCGGACCACGGTTTCAACATCAAGCTGGCGGCACAGGACAGGACCTGCACGGCCTGTCACACCAAGGGCCACGCCACCCACCACGGAGCCTTGAGCGGCCCGGGTGGCCCGGCTCTGGACACCAAGGCGGGACTCCGTTGCATCTCCTGCCACGAGAAGAACGGCCACGGTGCCAGCCCCCGCGCTGCGGGTCGCTGAGGAAATCCGCATCCACGAAACAGGAATCGCCACATGGGCTTGAAACAGATCTGGACGGCCTTCCTGCGCGGATTGGCCATCAACCGCATCTCGCGCACCGGCGTGGTGCTCACCACTTCAGCGGTCGTCACCTTCATCCTCTTCGAATTGGCCAACATGGCCGGCATGGTGCAGAACGCCTACCTGGGCATGCTCACCTACCTGGGCCTGCCCGGACTCTTCGTGGGCGGCTTGATGCTCATGCCCTTCAGCTGGTGGTGGGAATCCCGCCGCACTGGCAAGAGCATCCGCGTGCTTTTGACGGAGAATTTTGACGAGAGCCTGACCGAACGGCGTGCGCTGGGCGCCCTGGCCGTGCGCACCATGGTGCTGCTCACCGTGGGCAATGTGGTCTTCATCAGCCTGGTTGGCGTGCGCGCCATGCACTACATGGACCAGTCCGCCTTCTGCGGCACCGCCTGCCACAGCGTGATGGGCCCGGAGTGGGCGGTCTATCAAGGATCGCCCCACGCCCGTGTGCTGTGCGTGCACTGCCACATCGGCGAGGGCCTGGGCGCCCTGGTGGATGCCAAGATCAACGGCGCCTGGCAGCTCATCAGCGTGGCCCTCAACCTCTACGAGCGCCCCATTCCCACTCCCGTGCACAACCTGCGCCCGGCGCGCTTCACCTGCGAGAAGTGCCACTGGCCCGCGCTCTTCCACGGCGATCGCATCAACGATATCATCCGCTATCAGGAGGACGAGGCCTCCACGCCACGCTACACCACGCTGATGATGAAGATTGGCTCCGGCCAGGCGGGGCGCGCCCAGGGCAGCCACTGGCATGTGTCACGCAGCAACGAGGTGCGCTACGCCAGCGTGAAGGGAGAAGGCGAGGTGATGGAGTGGGTGGACATGAAGCAGCCCGACGGCAGCTTCCGCCGCTACCGCAACCGCGCGCTTGAGGGCAAGGGCGAAGCTCACGGGGAGGCGAACGAGGACCACACCCGCACCATGGACTGTGTGGACTGCCACAACCGCGCCACCCATGTCTTCGAAGAACCCGCCAAGGCGGTGGATCTGCGCATGCAACAGGGGCTCATCAACCGCGAACTGCCCTATGTGAAGCGCCAGGCCCTGGCCGGCCTGACGGGCAAATACGCCGACCAGGACGCTGCCATGTTGGGCATCCAGGCGGCGCTGCAGGGCTTCTACCAAAAAGATTTCCCGCAGGTGGCCCAGGCCAAGGCCGAGCTGGTGAGCCAGGCGGTGGAAGCCGTGCAGGCCATCTACAAGCGCAACATCCACCACAACATGAATGTCACCTGGGGCAGCTATCCCAACCACCTGGGCCACGACAGGAAGACGGGCGGCTGCTTCCGTTGCCACAACCGCGACATGGTGGACGACAAGGGCGTGTCCATTCCCGACGACTGCACCCTGTGTCACAGCATTTTGGCCAACGACGAGGCCGAGCCCTACCTGTACCTCTTCCGCCCGGACGAGTACGCCCCGCGGCAGACGCGTGAGATGCAGCGCTACCTGCGCAGCGAGTTCTGGGACTACACGCGGGATCCCCAGCGCGGCGACAGCACGGGCGGCATGCCCGGCGAGTGGCAGGGCGCAGATGCCGGTGAGGGCGAAGAATAAGGCAGCGCGCACAACAGAATGAGCAAAGGGGGCGGATCACCGCCCCCTTTTGTTGGCATCATCATCATTTCACATGATTCGGTCCACTAACCAAGCTCGGACAAATTGTGACGCAGCTTCTCCAAATCCTGGCGGAAGCCTTCCTGGCGCGCGCGCTCCTTTTCCACCACTTCCGCCGGAGCGCGGGCAATGAACTCGGCATTGCCCAGCTTTCCTTCCATGCCCTTCAGCAAACCTTCCAGCTTCAGGATCTCCTTCTGCAAGCGGGCGCGTTCCACATCCAGGTCGATGAGGCCAACCAGGGGCACCCACACATCGATGCCCTCCACCACATTGGCGGCAACCGGGCTGGGGCGTGGGCCGTTCAGCCCAATCTCCTCGCACAGCGTGAGTTCGCGGATGTAGGGTAGCACCGCTTCGAGCGTAGCCAGGCGCGCAGCGTCGCCGTGCAGCACGGCGGAGATGGCCTGGCGCGGTTTCACGCCCTGCTCGGCGCGGATGTTGCGCAACGCGGTGACAAGGCCCTGCACCAGCGCGAATTCTTCTTCCACCGCCTCCAGCACCAGGGTGGCGTCACTGCCCGGAAGTGTGTGACACATGAGATGCTCGCCGAAGGGATCCGCCAGCCCGCGCGACATCAGTTCTTCCCGCACCACGCGCCACACCTCTTCCGTGATGAAGGGCATGAAGGGCGAGAGCAGCTGCATGGCGCGCAGGAAAATGTGCAGACCGTGCTCCAGCGCCGCCTTCCGGGAGGCCCGATCCGACTCGTTGTAGAGTCGTGGTTTGGCCAGCTCCACATACCAGTCGCAGAACTCGCCCCACACAAATTCGTAGAGCGCGGCCTGGGCCTCGTTGGGCCGGTAACGGGCGAAGCCTTCCTCCACGCGGGCGATGGTGCTGTGCAGGCGGCTGAGAATCCACTCGTCCGCCAGATCGCTGGGCCGGGGTCGGGACAGGTCCGTGGTGGCGTCCAGCAGGTCCCAGTCCTGCATGTGGAGGAAGCGGAAAGCCTGCCAGATCTTGTTGGCGAAATTCCGCCCCATCTCAAACTTCTGCTCCGAGAGCTTGATGTCCTGGCCCTCGGTGTTCAAGGCCACCATGCAGTAGCGCACGGCGTCGGCGCCATACTTCCGCACCATCTCCAGGGGATCGATGCCGTTGCCCAGGCTCTTGCTCATCTTGCGGCCCTGGGCGTCCTTCACGATGCCGGTGAAGTAGACATCGCGGAAGGGCGGCTTGCCCGTGAACTCCAGGCCCGCCATGATCATGCGGCTCACCCAGAAGAAGATGATGTCGTAGCCCGTCACCATCAGGTCCGTGGGGTAATAGGCCCTGAAGCGCGGATCCTGCTCATTGGGCCAGCCCAGCGTGGTGAAGGGCCACAGCCAGCTGCTGAACCAGGTGTCCAGCACATCCTCGTCCTGCAACAGACGCTTGCCGCCACAGGCTGTGCAGGCCGTGGGATCCTCGCGGGTAACCATCACCTGGCCGCAATCCTGGCAGGTGAAAACGGGAATGCGGTGCCCCCACCACAGCTGCCGACTGATGCACCAGTCGCGGATGCCTTCCAGCCAGTGGAAGAAGACATTCTCCCAACGCTTGGGGTGGAAGGTGATCTCGCCCCGGCGCACGCTGGCCATGGCGGCCTCGGCCAGGGGCTGCATGCGCACGAACCACTGGCGCGAGAGGTAGGGTTCCACCACCGTGCTGCAGCGCTGGCACTGGCCCACGGCATTGGCGTGGTCCTCCGTGCGCAGCAGGAGGCCCAGGGCTTCCAGATCCTCCAGCACGCGGGTGCGCGCCTCGTAGCGGTCCAGCCCTTCATACGAGCCGCCGTTGGCGTTGATGCGGCCATTGATGTCCAACACCGTCACCGGTGTCAAGTGGTGGCGGCGTCCCATGTCGAAGTCGTTGGGATCGTGGGCGGGCGTCACTTTCACGCAGCCCGTGCCGAAGGCCGGATCCACGAAATCATCTGCGATGACCACAAGCTCGCGACCCACCAGAGGCAGGCGGAGTTTGCGGCCCACCAGATGGCGGTAACGCTCGTCCTCCGGGTGCACGGCCACGGCCACATCACCCAGCATGGTTTCCGGTCGGGTGGTGGCCACCACCACGCGCTCGCCGGTTTCGGCGCCCGCCGCGTCGATGACGGGATAGGCCATGTGCCACAGGTGGCTGGCCTTCTCCTCGTGATCCACCTCCTCATCGCTGATGGCCGTGTGGCAGCGCGGGCACCAGTTGACGATGTAATCGCCCTGGTACACGAGACCTTTCTCGAAGAGGCGCACAAAGACTTCCCGCACCGCCTGGCTGGGCCCGGGATCCATGGTGAAGACCTCGTGGCGCCAATCGGCGCTATCGCCCAGCTTGCGCTTCTGCTCGGTGATGATGTCGCCGTACTTGTGCCGCCACTCCCAGGCGCGCTCCAGGAAAGCCTCCCGCCCAAGGGTGTGACGATCCGAGCCCTGACTGGCCAGCAGCTTCTCCACCACATTCTGCGTGGCGATGCCCGCGTGGTCCTTGCCCGGCTGCCACAAGGCGTCAAAACCCTTCATGCGCTTGTAGCGGATGAAGGCGTCCTGAACGGCGTCCTGCAGGCCATGGCCCATGTGCAGCTGCCCCGTCACATTGGGGGGCGGCATGTTGATGACGAAGGACGCTTTGCCCGACGCGGGATCGGTATGGAAACAGCCGCTTTCCTCCCAGCGGCGGTAGATGGCCGCCTCCAGCTCCTGCGGCTCCCAGGTGCGGGTCAATTCCTCTCGGGACATGCGACCTCCAGCTTGCGACCAAGGAGGCCGCGCTCTTGTGCTTGATGGGCAAGAAAATAGGGCCTCCCAAGCGGCGGGCCAAGGCCCATTGGGAATGGCTTGATGTGGATTCTCCCGGGTTGCCGCCGCCCTTTCCCTCCATTCGCCCGGTGCAAATGCTCCATTGTGGCACACTTGCCGCTTGGGGATTTGGCCAACTTTTTTCGCCTCTCCACCCCGCAAAGGGTCTCCCGCCATCTCAACCCGCTCACCAGAGGGGGAAATTATTGATTGACAACAGGATCGCATCCTGTCGAAAAATGGTCACCCGGTGAATCTGTTTGGCACAGTGCTTGCCTTGTCCCTTTCGTCTGGATGAGGGCCCAGGGCCACATTGTTCCAGATGAATTGGAAATGACGGAACGCACGGACTGAAAGGAGATCACCGTGAGAAACATGAAAGCCATGTTCCTGTTGGGCGCGATGGGTGGATTTGTGGCGCCCCTCTGGGCAGCGGGGACACTTTCTTCCACCGACAATGGCGCTTTGCAAGAGCTCTACCAGTCCTTCAAGGTGACTGGCACGGAAGCGCCCGACTGGCTGGTGGCCGAGCTCTTCCCGGGAAGCGGCGACGGGGGCGTGGCGCCCCTGTTCAGCGATGACGACGACACGGAGGACGGGCACAACCCCGCCAACGCCAAGATCATCGACTCCCTGCCCTATTCGGACCACGAGCGCACCACCTCCAGCAGCGGTGCCAGCAACGCGGTGCCAGCCTCGGCCTACGCCAATCCCAGTCTTTGCGCCCAGGTTGGGGATTTCTACACCGGCAGTGCGCGGGATCGCAGCTATCGCATCAGTCTGGACGCCCCCACCAGCCTGGACATTGACCTGTGCAATGCCGGCTTTGATTGCGTGCTGGGCGTCTTTGCGGCCAACGGCAGCAGCCTGGGAGCCTGCGTGGCGAGGGACGACGATGGCTGCGGTGCCAATCGCCACTCCAGGATCCTCTCCTGCACCCTGCCCACCGGCACCTACTTCATCGTGGTGGACGGATCGGGATCCCAAACCGGCGTGTACACGCTGGATGTGGATGTGGCCGAGTGCTCGGACCCCGGCTACCCCGACGGCTACGATGTGGCGCTGGAGGACGAGGGCAACGGCATGGACACCAATGGCGGTTGCAACGACAACCATGGCGACGATGACGATGACGACGACGATGATGAGGACGCCAACCTGGAAGTGGTGGCGGATGGGAGCATGCTGGGTGGCAGCACCTGGGCGGACGACGGCGATCGCGACGAGGACTGGTACGAGTTGGTCCTGAATGAGAGCGGCACCATTCACGCCGCCGTGGCCACAGGCTGCGTGCCCATGGAAGTGCGCGTGCTGGATGCCGGCTGCCTGGATGGCACGGAGTACGCATCGGCCCAGGTTGCGGCGGGTGCCAGCGCCAGCGCCGCCACCGCCTGTGTGCCGTCCGGTGTCTACCGCGTTCTGGTGCGGCCCCAGGGCACCAGTGGCTATCCCGATTCCGGCTTCCATCACTATGGGCTGGGCATTACGGTTGAGAATTGCGTGCTGCCCTGTGAAGGCCCACTTGAACTGGTGTGCGGGGATGTGGTGAACGCCGCCGCGCCCACGGCCAACAGTTTCACCGCCGGGGAAGAGTCCTGCACCGGCGGCAGCCACAACGGCTTTGACCACGAGTACGCGCTGAGCATTGCCCAGGAGTGCGATGCGGTGATCACCATGGACAACCACGGCTCCATGGACGCCGTCCTGCTCCTTCGCACCGACTGCGCCGATGCCGCCAGCTGCATCGCCGGTGCCGACGCCACCTCTGACGGCGCGCCGGAGCAGCTGACCGTGCGCCTGCAACCCGGCACCTACACGGTCATCGCGGACTTCCACAACCAGGGTGGCGAAGCCTACACCCTAACAGTGGACTGCACGGCGGTGGAGCAGGTGGCCATTGACGGAGAGCCCACCGGATTCACGCTGCAGCAGGCGGTGCCCAATCCCTTCAACCCAGCCACCACCCTGGCCTACCACCTGAACGAGACTGGTCCCGTGCAGCTGAAGGTCTACGACCTGCTGGGCCACGAAGTGGCGACGCTGGTGGACGGCATGGGCGAGGCGGGCAGTCACAGCGTGGTCTTCGACGGCAATTGCCTGGCCAGCGGCGTGTACATCTACACCCTGCAGGCAAGCGGCCAAGTGGAGAGCCGCAAGATGATCCTGGCCAAGTAAGCGGTCAGCAAAGCAACCTTGCCGATCAGGGCCCCGTTCACCCAGGTGGACGGGGCCTTTTGCCAGTGACAGGGAAGCTCGTGCGCTCCGTCCTGCTTTTGCTCTGCCGCGCCACCTGGAATTCGTCTGTGCAATTTATTCAGAATAAAATAAGAAGTTAGCGAGGTAACAATCTCGGTCGTGTGGAAGGTGTTGATGAACTTGCTTGTTCATGAACAAGTATTGCCTTGGCCTCCGCAGCGAAAGGTCGTGCACAGGGCTTGATTTTTTTCCACTTCGGGTCTTGCATCTTAGCTTTGATTAGCTTAGGTTTCCCCACGAATTGGTCGAATGAATCCTCATCCAGCCACGCATGTTTCCGATTCGTGTACGGCTTTGTCGTGCGCGGTGGAATGGGCAGGGACGCTTGCTTTGTGTGGTTGGTTGTGGAAGGTGTCGGGTTTCGTTCCTGAGTCGGACATCCGACTCGCCCGAAGGGCGCGAGGCACAACCTGCGTCCCTCGGGGGTCCAGCCTCCTCCCCCCCAAGGAGTTCGCACTCCTGCCCGGCCTCCGGCAACGGACGTCGGGCATTTTTATGGGATCCGGTGCCAGACACGACACCGGCACCACACCGGCACCACACCGGCACCACACCGGCACCACACCGGCACCACAACGGCACCGCACCGGTATGTCGACGCGCCTCACCTAGGGTGGCGGGTCTTGCTCCAGTCCCGGAAAGCCAGCCCACCCGTCACTTCGCCTTCCGGCAGTTTGCCCTGGCTCCACAGAATGCGATCCCGCGCCACGGCGAAGAGGCGCAGCAGATCCTCGCGCAGATCCTGACCCTCCAGCACGCCCATGGCCCGGGCGATGGCCTCAAGGGTGCTGAGCTTCTCTGGGTGGGGCGAGTGGCGCAGGCGGTATTGCGAGGCTTCCTCCAGCGGCAGGCTGACCCGGGGCATGGATCGCAGCTCCGGATGGCGCAGGGGAATTTTGCGCGCCGTATTCCAGGTGCCATCTGGGACGAAGAGCGTCACCGGGCGGGGATCCCGCGCGGCGTAGGCGGCGTCCAGCGGCTCCGCCTCCGGGCCCGGAAAGAGCAGCAGCGCCCGGCGTCCGGGCTCCAGCAGATCGTCCACCACCAATGGACGATCCCGCCCACCGCGCAAACGGATGCTCATGTGGTCCAGGGCGCTCAAGGCCAAACGGCCCGTGTTGCTCTGACGCAAGGCCTCCACATGGTGCATCACCAGCACCAGGCGCGTGGCGGTGTGGCGGCGCGGCACCACGCCGCACACGCACAAGTCCCACAGCATGCGGCAGTGACGGCAGCAGAGGCCGGTGTTGAGGGCGGGTGGCCGGCGCGAGGCCAGCGGCGCGGACTCACTGCTTGGCGTAACTGGCCACCTCGTCGTAGAGCACGCTTAGTTCCACTCCTGCCGCCTGGAACATCTCCCGCGTGTCCTGGGCGGCGTGGTAGCGGCGCTCCGCCACCACGCGCCGGATGCCCGTGCTGATGATGAGCATGGCACAGGTGCGGCAAGGTTCCATGGTGCAGTAGAGCGTTGCGCCGTCCAGGGCGGTGCCGTGGCGCGCGGCCTGACAGATGGCGTTCTGCTCGGCGTGGATGGTGCGCACGCAGTGCTGGCTCTCCGCGCCGGCGTCGTCCATGACGCGCTTCATCAAGTGGCCGGCCTCATCGCAGTGGGGCATGCCGGCGGGTGATCCTACATAGCCTGTGCAGATGATGCGTTTGTCGCGCACAATGAGGCAGCCGCTCTTGCCGCGGTCGCATGTGGCGCGCTTGGCCACTTCGCGCACCAGACCGATGAAGTACTCGTCCCAGCTGGGGCGGCTCATGTCAGGCGTCCGCCAGGCTGCGGGAGATGATCTCGCCGGCATTGGCACTGAGGCCCGCGCCGGCCAGGTTCTGCAAGTGGCCCTTGAGACGCCCGGCGCGCTCTTCCTCGTGGCGGCGCCAGCTCATGAGGGGACGCACCATGGCGCTTCCCATGTGGGCGTTCATGGCGTCCACCTGACGCAGCAGACGGGTGTAGAAGTCATAGGCTTGACCGCTGCGCTCGTGGAAGCCGCCAGGGTTTCCCACGGCGAAACTGAGCAGCAGGCTGCGCACTTTGTTGGGGTTGCGCAGATCGAAGGACGAGTGCTCCAGCAGCGCTTCCACGCGTTGCAGCGTGTCCTGGCGGCGGGAGACGGCCTGGATGGAGAACCACGCGTTCATCACCACGGGATCCTGGCCCCAGCGGGCGGCAAAGTCGTCCAGAGCCTCCTGGCGCTCTGGTGCCATGCTGTGGGTAAGGGCCGCCAGGGCACCCATGGTCTCCGTCATGCAGGTGGCCTCGCGGTACTGGCGCAGCGCCAGCGCGGCGAAGTCGGCACCGCCGGCCTCCACCAGCAGCGCGAGACACATGTTCTTGAGGGCGCGCTGGCCCGTGCTGCGGGACTCGCGGTCGTAGGGACGAGCCTGCAACTCCAGGCGGTAGCGCTCGTAGAGTTCCACCAGCGCCGCCTTGTGGGTGGTGGCCAAGGCCATTCGATGGGCATCGCCCGCCGCCAGGATGGCCTCCACCGGCACCTGTTCCAGTTCCTGCTCCACCACGGCGTAGCCCGGCAAGCTGAGCGCGAAGGCGATGGACGCGGGATCCGTGTCCGCGTCGGCAAGGGTCGCGCCCCAGGCCTCCAGCACCACCGGGGAAACCTGGGCGGGGCGTCCGGCGCGAAGGTCCTCCACAGCCGCCAGAATGCTGCGCAGGTAGAGCTGCTGACCAGCCTCCCAGCGGGCGAAAGGATCCCGGTCGTGGGCCAGCAGGAAAGCCAGCTCCTCCAGGCTCTGCACGCGCTCCACTTTCACCGGGGCACTGAAATTGCGCAGGAAGCTCAGGCGGGGACGGGAATCAAGGTCGGCAAAAGTGAAGCGCTGGGCCTTTTCCACCAGCTCCAGCACGCGGGTGCCCGCCGCCGGAGTGCCGGATTCGCTGAGCAGGCGCGCGGGCACTTCACGCCCAGCGTCATCCAGCAGGCCGATGGCCAGAGGAATGTGCAGGGGGCCGGGCGTGGCGCCCTCGGCCCAGCCGGGCACTTGCTGGCTTACATCCACATGAAAGAGCCCGTTGTCCCCATCCCAGCTCTCGCGCACGCTCAGGCGCGGCGTGCCGTGCTGGCGGTACCAGCGGCGGAATTGCCCCAGATCGCGGCCGCTTCCGTCCTCCAGCGCCTTCACGAAGTCCTCCGTGGTCACGGCCTGGCCGTCGTGGCGCTCGAAGTACAGGTCCATGCCCTTGCGCCAATTGCGCTGGCCCAAGAGGGTGTGCATCATGCGGATGACTTCGGAACCCTTCTCATACACCGTGGCGGTGTAGAAGTTGTCGATCTTCTGGTAGGCCACCGGCTGGATGGGATGCGCCATGGGGCTGGCGTCCTCCGGGAATTGCCGGCCGCGCAGTTGGGCCACATCGCCAATGCGTGCCACCGCGCGGCTGCCCATGTCCGCGCTGAACTCCTGGTCGCGGAACACCGTCAGTCCTTCCTTCAAGGTGATCTGGAACCAGTCCCGGCAGGTGATGCGGTTGCCCGTCCAGTTGTGGAAATACTCGTGGGCCACCACGCCCTCGATGGCGCTGAAGCTGTCGTCGGTGGTGGCTTCGGGCAGGGCCAGCACCAGGCTGCTGTTGAAGATGTTGAGGCCTTTGTTCTCCATGGCGCCCATGTTGAAGGCGTCCACGGCCACGATCATGAAGATGTCCAGATCGTACTCGCGGCCGTAGGCTTCCTCGTCCCACTCCATGGCGCGCTTGAGGGATTCCATGGCGAAGCCGCACTTGTGCACATTGTGCGCTTCGGTGTAGATGCGCAGGGTCACCTTGCGGCCGCTGGCGGTGGTGAAATGGTCCTGAATGTGCTCCAGTCGGCCCGCCACCATGGCGAAGAGGTAACAGGGCTTGGGGAAGGGATCCACCCAGCGCGCCCAGTGGCGGCCGTCCTCCACTTCGCCCTGATCCACCAGGTTGCCGTTGGCCAGCAAAACGGGACAGCGTTCCTTGTCCGCCTGGATGGTGGTGGTGAACAGGGCCATCACATCCGGACGGTCCAGGTACCAGGTGATGCGGCGGAAGCCCTCGGCCTCGCACTGAGTGCAGTAGATGCCGTCGCTGAGGTAAAGGCCGCTCAATTCCGTGTTGGCGGCGGGGTCCATGCGCGAAATGGTTTCCACTTGATGGCGCGTACCCTTCAGACCCGTGATGACCAGCTCGCCGTGCTCGACCCTCCAGCGCCCGGATTCCAGCACCGCGCCGTCCACGGACACGGACTGCAGCACAAGGTCCTCACCCACCAGCCGCAACTCGCCCGCCTGGTAGCCACCGCGGGGACTGATGTCCAGCGTGGCACGCACCAGGGCGTGATCTGCTTGCAGGTCAATCACAAGATCAACCGTATGGATGTGCCAATCGGCGGGGCGATAGTCCTTCAGATGCACGGTGGTGGCAGTTCCTGACATGGGAAACCTCGGGCTTGATTAGGTTCAAAGGATTGAAAGTCAAGGCATTCAACCGTTAGCGGGCAAAATAGAGGAGAGGGCCTGATTTTGAAAGGAAGGCCTGCGCATTGGTGAAAAAGAAAGCCCGGAGATGTCTCCGGGCTGTTCCGTGTGAGCTCGGCTGCCTACCGACTCCACCGTTCTGTTCGCTTCCCAGGGCGAACGCACCGCCAGCCAAGCTGGCGGTGAATGCCAATTCGGCTCGTTTTGAGCATAAAGCGTGCCAGTGTGAAGTCGTTAACCATCATGAGTGCCGATTCGAGTATCCCCAGCTTCAAGTGTTCTCCATGTGCAAGATCCGGCAGCCTTGTTCGGTTATCGCAGCTTTACACCATGTGATCTTGGTCATAAGTGAACACCCTCCTTCTTCGCGGAGCATGCGGGAGGCTCCACCGTGAGTGGTACCTTCAGTACCGAAGCGACACGACGAGGAGGACGGCCATGCTGACCTGGATCTGGCTCACCCTGGTGGTGCTGAGTGTGGTGGTGGGGGCTTTCACTGGCCGCCTGGACGAGGTCACCAAGGCGGCCTTCGACATGGCCGGCACCGCCGTCACCATTGCCCTTTCCCTGGTGGGCGTGATGAGCCTGTGGCTGGGCCTGATGCGCGTGGCGGAGAAGGCGGGCATCATCCAGTTGCTGGCCAAGGTGATCCAGCCGGTCTTCCGGCGCCTCTTCCCCGAGATTCCCGACGGACACCCCGCCCTGGGCAGCATGCTGCTCAACATTGCGGCCAGCTGGCTTGGGCTGGGCAATGCCGCCACGCCCCTGGGTCTGAAGGCCATGGAGCAGTTGCAGGAGCTGAACCCCCATAAGGAGACGGCCAGCAACAGCCAGGTGACTTTTCTGGCCATCAACACCGCCAGCATCACCTTGATTCCCACCACGATCATCGCCGTGCGTGCCGCCAACGGCAGCGCCAATCCGGCGGAGATCGTGGGAACCACCCTGGTGGCCTCGGGCGCCGCCACCGTGGTGGCCATCGTGGCCAGCCGCGTTTTGCAGCGCTTCTTCCCGGTACGGCCCACGCCGCCCACCACAGAAGCCACGGAGGAGGTGCGCCATGACGGTTGAGTGGCTGCGCCCCGCCATTGACACCTTCAGCTACAGCATGGTGCCCTTCCTCTTCGTGGCCATTCCTCTCTTCGCCGTGGCGCGCAAAGTGAAACTCTACGAGGAGTTCATCGAAGGCGCCAAGGGCGGTTTCGATGTGGCCCTGCGCATCATTCCTTATCTGGTGGCGATCCTCGTGGCGGTGGGCATGTTCCGCGCCAGCGGCGCGCTGGATTTGCTGGCAGGCCTGCTGCGACCGCTCACCGAGGCCGTGGGCATGCCGCCGGAAGTGCTGCCCGCCGCGCTCATGCGGCCCTTGAGCGGATCCGGCAGCCTGGGCATCGTGACGGAGCTCATCAAAGTGCACGGCCCGGACAGTTTCATCGGGCGCCTTGCCAGCACCATGTATGGCGCCACCGAAACCACATTCTATGTCTTGGCTGTGTACTTCGGCGCCGTGGGCATTCGCCGCACGCGTCACGCGGTGCTGGCCGGGCTCCTGGCGGACACCGCCGGCCTCTTGACAGCGGTGTGGATCTGCCGGGTCATGTTCGGCTGATAACCGTAGCCACGGACAATCCCTCGTACTCGCCCTCGTACTCGCGCAAAGATGCACACGCCTTTGGTGGAGCTTCATCCAGCCTTGTGGGAGTACGCCCTTTGCGTTCCCGGTTGAAGGCAATCGTGCGCTCGTCGTCAGTCCCGGCTCCCGCCAGGACCACCGTCTCGCCTGCGCCGGGGTTCGCGCCATAAGGAAGAAGCGCGCGTGCAGAGGTGTTCGGGGAAAGGTCAGGGCCGATCCCAAGGAAAAGGCCCCCATCCGCTTGCGCGAATGGGGGCCTTCTTATTCGGCCTTGAGCGAAGGCTTACTTGGTGAAGCGCACCCGCTCACCTTCCGTGACCGGACGGGCCACAGGATTGGTGTGGGAGGACGCCGTGGCGGCATCGCTGCGGGACACCACATGGTACACCTTCGTGCCAGTGACCGTGGTCACCGTGTGGGAGGTGCTCGTGGTGTTGGCCAGCAGGGTGTAGGTGCCGTTCATGGCGCCAGCTTCGTAGATGTCATAGCTGGTGGCGAAGGGAACCGCCGCCCAGGACAGCTGGGCCTGACCCGCACCCGTGTAGGTGATGTCGAGGACCACAGGATCCGGGTTGGAGGCCATCACGCCCGTCAGGCAGATGTCGTCCACATACCAGTACCAGTCATAGAGATCATCGAAGCGGAACATGAGCTTCACATTGCTCTGGCCCGCGGCCCAGCCGCTGATGTCATAGCTGAAGGGACCTTCAACCGTGAACTCAACGCCGCCGCCATCCGTGGAGTGCCACTCGGCAATGGTCTGGGACCAGGTGGCGCCACCGTCCGTGGAACCATAGACATAAGCATCCGACCAGTAGCCGGAGTAACCCATGCGCAGGTACTGCCAGAAGTCCAGCTGCACGCTGATCTGGGCGCTGCAATCGAAAGTGGGGCTCAGCAGACCGGCGTGGTCTTCGTTGGTGGAGGAACTGTACTGCACATAGGCCGTGAAGTTCTGCACCGCATCGTAGGTGTTGACGGTCCAGTCGTTGCCCGTGCCAAAGTTCACCGGCGTCCAGTCCGCCAGCCCGCCCGTCTCGAAGTCCTGGCAATAGGCCAGAGCCGCCGGGTTCAGGATGGTGAAGCTGTAGGTCGGGGTGGCCGTGAAGTTGTGGGCCGGGCTGCCGTCCGTGCCGGTGATGAAGTAGCTGATCACCGCGCCGATGGGCTGGCCAGGAATGTTGGCCGTGAAGGCCGGGCCGCCCGTCATGGGCACATTGACCAGGGCGCCGCCATTCACACTGTAGCTCAGCACCGCCGTCACCGTGGTATTGTCGGTGATGGTGGCGTTCACCACATGCGGGCCGGCCACATTGGCGTTGTCCGTCAGGGCGACATGGTCGATCACCGGCGCGCTGTTGTCCACCACGCTGAAGGTGAAAGTGGCCGTGCTGCCCATGTTGTGGTTGGCACTGTTGTCCACAGCCGAGATGTAGTACTCAACGGCGGTGACGAAGGGCTGGCCGGGGATGTTGGCCGTGTACACCGGGCCGCCGCTCATGGCGGTGTTGGTGTAGGGTCCACCATTCAGGCTGTAGCTCAGCGTCGCGGACTGGATGCCGCTCAGGTCGGTGATGTTGGCGCTGACCGCATAAGGACCAACGGTGTTCTCGGTGTCGGTCAGGCTGGTGTGGGTGATGGTGGGCGCGCCGTTGTCAACGCCGGACACGATCATCGTCACCGGAATGGTCACGGAGGGCGTGTCGGGGTCGTTGCAAACGAAGTTCACCTGGCCCGTGAAAGTGCCGAAGGCGTAGGACTCGGCGTTGTAGTTCACATTGAAGGTGCCACTGCCGCCGGCGGCCACGGTGCCGCTGGTGGGGGACACGGTCAGCCAGGGGGTCAGCGGGGGAACCGACGCGTAGCGGATGGCCAGGTTGTTGGTCAGGTAGGCCGTGTTGAAGGCCGTCTGCAGACCGTCCGTACCCGTGTGGTTCTCAATACCCACCGAACAATTGGTGGCGTTCACCACCGTCTGATACTGGTAGACAATGCTGCCGTCGGCATTGATGATCACCTGGAAGGTCTGGAAGTCGCTGGTGCCGTACACGGGAACGCCCGTCCACTGCACGATGAAGCGGCTGCTGCCGTCCACATAATACTTCAGGCTGCCGGCGGAACCCGGGTTCAGGTCACGCATCATCACGGCCAGCAAGGCGTTGGGATCGGCCGTGTTGGGAATGCCCTGGGGCGACAGCGTGTTGCTGGTGCTGGTGAAGCTCAACCAGCCATTGGTGCACACGCGGACATTGGTGTAATCCACACCGTAGTAGTTGAAGGTGAAGCCCAGGTTGAAGGGACCGTAGTTGGTGTCGTCGCTGGCGCCAACCACCGTGCCAATGCCGGAAATGTCGAACCAGTTGTAGGCCGGTCCACCGGGCTCATTGCTGTCGGCCCAGGAATAGCCATAGGCGTCAGGGCCGCCGGCCATGCGGTCGACCACGCCCGGACGGGGATCCACCTGGCCCTTGGCCAGCTCCATGGTGGGAACCGTGGTGGCCGCCGTGAAGGTGGTCACGCTGGCGCTCCAGTTCAGGCCGCCGTCACCGGTGTTGCTCACCGTGATGACATCCGTGGCCGTGCCACCGGGGGAAACGGTCTCGTCAGCGCTGGTGGGAGCCACCGCCACATTGGGATAGGACACGGGGCCGAAGCCGTTGGCGTTCGTGCTCACCAGCAGGGCGATGGGGCCCGTGAAGGGGGAGGCATTCACGTCGTAGCTGTTGTCGACCACATAAGCGATGCCCGTGGTGGCCGCCGGGTCGTCAATACCCGTGCTGTGGCTCTGACGGTCGCCGCCGCCGTAGTTGATGATCCACTGGGCGTCACCCGTGGCGCTGGGATAGACCGCGGGATCCAGCAGGATGATCTGGAACCACACGGGGCCGGCGCCGCCGCTGCAACAGTACTGGGTGTGATCCCATTCGATGACGAAACGGCCCTGGGCGGCCTGGTACTCGTAATACACGGCGTTGGGCGCGGTGCCGTAGAGGTCGTCCCACTGGCCATAGATAGCGCCGGGGATGATGGCATCGGGAATGGCGCCGTTGTAATAGGCGTTGGCCGTGGTGGCACCGGGGCTGACCCAGCCGTTGGTGCACACGCTCAGCTGATTGTAGGCCGTGCCGTAGAAATTGAAGGTGAAGGGCACGGTGAGGGTGGTGGTGGCGTCGTCGCCGGAGGTGGCCAGGGTGCCCACGATGTCCAGCGTGGCATCGTAAGCCACACCACCGTTGTCATTGCTGTCGAAAATGCGGTAGCCGTAGGCGTCGGGGCCGCTGGGCAGGAACTGCGGATTGATGGGCAGATTGAAATTCAGGGTCTGGGACGCGTTGAAGGTGACACTCTGGCTCTGGCTGCCCACGCCGGCGGCCGTGGCCGTCAGGTTGTAGGTGAAGCCGGTGGGAATGGTCACCGAATAGGCACCGCCGGCGCCGGTGGTCACATCGGCGATGGGGGCGTTGGTGAAGTCGATGACGGCACCAACCACGGGGTTGCTGTCCGGACCGTAGACCACACCACTCAGCACGGCGCTGGGAGCGGCGCTCAGGGCCACATTGCGCGTGGTGGTGGCGTCGGCCGTGATGGTGACATTGAGCGTCTGGGCCGTGTAGCCAAACATGGAATAGCTCATGGCATAGTTGCCCGGGGCCAGCATCATGGTGTAACCACCCGAGGCGTTGGTGTTCATCTGCTGGGGGCCCGTGGTGTTGTCCACAAGGACTCCGCTGATGGGCAGACCCGAGGTGGCGTCCGTCACGGTACCGGTCAGGGTGCCGAAACCGCTCATGACGGCCTGCACGGCGGCAAAGGCGTTGATGAGGCCATGACCGTAGTCATTGTCCTCGCCCGCGGTGCCGTAGTCCGTCGCCGTGTCCATGAGCACCTGCTTGATGGTGTTCACATCCACATTGGGGTTGGCCGCGCGCATGAGGGCCACCACACCAGCCACATGCGGGCCGGCCATGCTGGTGCCGCTCATGGTGGTGTAGCCACCGCCCGGATAAGAGCTGTAGGTGTTCACACCCGGAGCGCTCACTTCCGGCTTCATGGGATTGGGGGCCGGGGAGCAGGTGGAGGGACCGCGGCTGGAGAAGCTGGCGATGAGGTTGCCACCGTCGCTGTCCACTGCGCCCACGGAGAAGCAGCTGTAGGGGGTGACGCAACGGTCGCCCGGGCTGCGCAGGGTGCCCGCACCGGGGCCTTCGTTGCCGGCGCTGAAGGTCACGCACACGCCAGCGGCTTCGGCATTGTCAATGGCGGCCCACCAGCGGGTGTCGCAATCGAAGTAACCACTGAAGCCTTCGTTCACGCCCCAGCTGTTCTGCACCACATCGGGCACATCGTCCAGGGTGGCGGGGTTGCCGTCAGGATCGGCCATGAACTGGAAGCTGGCGATGACACCGTTGTCGAAGGTGGAGCCGGTTCCGCTGTTGATGATGTTGGAAGCGATCCACCACGCACCCGGGGCCACGCCAATGTCATTGGTGCCAACCATGGTGCCCGTGGTGTGGGTGCCGTGGCCGTGACTGTCGGTGGGGGTGGTGTGGCCCAGGCCGGCGGCGTCCAGCCAGCACTCGCTGACGGGCTCGCCGTGGTTGCCGCGCCAGTTGGCGCTCAGGGCCGGGTGCGTGCCGTCCACACCCGTGTCGATGCTGCCCACCAGGGCGCCTGTGCCGTTGATGCCCAGAAGGCTCCACACATCGTCGGCGTTGATGGCGGCGATGCCGCTGGTGACGACGCGGTTGGGATTCTCGGGATCAATGACGAGGCCCTTGGGGGGGATGGTCGGGGTGATGGCGTCCACCACCAAATCCACTTCCGCCACTTCCACATCCTGGCGGGCGGCCAGTTGGCGCAGCACGCTGATGGGGGCATTCACCACCACGGCGTTGCTGATCCAGTAGGGCGTGTAGCCATTGACCTTCCCCGCGGCCTTCAGCCTGGAGAGTTCGGCCAACAGATCTGTTTGCGTGCGCGTGGCGGTGTTCATCAGCTCAGTGATGACCACTTCGTGCCGCTCGGCCAGCGTAGCCTTGCGTGCGGACAGCTGGGCATCCAGCGCCGCCACATCTGCCTGCTGGGCCATGGACAACAGGACTGTGATCGATTGGTTGGCAGGCTTGCCCGCCACGAATCGATCCAGCCCGTTCGAGAAGCTGCCGGCCATGGCGGATCCAGCGAGGACCGCACTGACCAGGAACCCGGTCAAGGCTCTTCTCATCCCGGCTCTCCTTTGGTTGTCGGCTCCTGACATTGTCCAATTTTCGGCGGCCTGGACACTTCTATGCATGCAAGGCCGCCCCAATTGAGTTCAGTTTTGGAGCAGAAGTTGAAAAACGTGTGTTGTGTCTAAAGTTCTGTTGTGCGAATCGTTTCGGCTGCGTTGCCAGTGCAATAATCGAGCAAAGGTCATGCCGAAGCTGAGGGCCTCCACTCAGCTTTCAAAAGGTGCAATGCTGAAACACTGCCACTTTGGCTTGACGAAGTTCTAACAAGTGCGAGCGGAATGTTGCCGGCTCCCGCCGTGCGGGAAGCGGCACCTTGCTCAGTTGCATCCAAAATCCCCAGGATTCGTCGCTTTTCGAAGAAAGCAGGCCTGCTCCATGTTGCCATGAAACAGGCCTGCAAAGTGAGTTGAGATGAAAAGTAGGTCACCTTCAGGCGTTTGCCGCAAGCCACTCAATGGCAGCTGCTGCGGAGGTGGCCTCGAGCAAATGAATCCCGAAGGGGCCGATCTTGGTGGCGTAACTCTTGATGGACATGTTGGTGATGGCGCTCTGCGAGTTGATGGTGATGAAGTGCTTCACCCCGTTAAAGGCAAATGCAGGGAAAATTTCAGCGCCAATGCAGTCCTGGATTTCGGGAGAGAAGGCCCCCTTGGCCTGACTGCTGTCCACAATCCAGGCCTTTCCGCCACTGCGCGTAAAGTGGCTGAGCCCCTTTTCCAGCACGGCTGTCTTGAACTCATCGACACTGACGGCGTAGGTTGTCCAGGTGTCGATGATGGCACCTACCGTGTCTTCGTAATGAACGGACAGCTTGCCGGGAATCTCATACACGAATTGTGACATCCAACCCTCCGCATGTTTAACCAGGTGGTGCAATCTTCTGGTCCAGATGGTTCATCATCGGGAACTGTGTGCGTTGTGGGCCCTGAAAACGGATATCGGCAAAACTGAACCCGATTTTACTTTCGGCGTCTGTTTGGAGAAAAAGCTCCTGTTCCCAACAGGAAGGCATTGCCACACAGGAGCGGGCCAAGTCCTTGAGTGCTAAACTTCGCCCATGCAGAGGCCCTTTGCTCCACCCGAGCTGCTGCGCGCGGCCACGGACATCCTTCAACGCCTGCATCTGGCGGGCCACGAGGCCTATGTGGCGGGCGGTGCCGTGCGCGATTACCTCATGGGCCGTCCCCAAAGCGACCTGGACATCGCCACCAGCGCCACCCCCGATGAAGTGCGGAGACTTTTCCCCAAGACATTTGCCGTGGGCGAGAGCTTCGGTGTGATTTTGGTGCGCCATCGCGGACTCAACTTCGAAGTGGCCACCTTTCGCGAAGAATCGGACTATGCCGATGGCCGTCATCCGGGATCCGTGCGCTTTGCCAATGCACAGGCGGATGTGGCACGGCGGGATTTCACCATCAATGGCATGCTCTACGATGTGGCACGCGACAAAGTGCTGGATTGGGTGGGAGGCCAGGCGGATGTGAAGTCCCGCATCCTTCGCACCATTGGAGACCCGAACCTGCGCTTCGCCGAGGATAAATTGCGCATGCTGCGGGCGCTGCGCTTTGCCGCCCAGTTGGATTTTCAGGTTGAGGACCAAACACTTCGTGCCATCAGACAGCATGCGCCAGAGCTGAAGCTCGTCAGTTTGGAACGGGTGCGCCAGGAGTTGGACAAGCTGTTGGCCGCCCCTGCTGCATGGCGAGCTTTGTCACTTCTGGAAAACAGCGGCCTGTGGAAAGTGATGCAGGCGTGGCTGCGCGAAGAGTCTAAAACCTTTGCCACAAAATCACTTCTGCCTTGGGGCGAAGCACAGGGCATGCCGTGGTTGATGGCCTGGCGTCAGGTCCGCAACGAGCCCAGGACCGGGAATCTGCCAGCCATGTGCGCCCTCTGTGCCGTGCTGTTGGATGTCGGCGCTTTCGCATCCCCTGATTTTCAACCCCAGCACCTGCGCCAACTGGCCCATGCCTTGTCCTCGCTGGTGCGCGCCCTGCGCGGAAGCCGCCCTGAGATGGCTCAGGCGGAGGCGGCGGCCACGATTCTGTGCCACATGCGCGGCATGGAGGAACTGCGCCTAGCGGATCAGCTGCGCCTGTTGCGCATGCCCGAATTCCCCTGGGTGAAGGCCTTGGCCACCGCCCATCCGGCCTTTGCCTTGACTCCCTTTGCCCTGCTGGATGAGACCGTGGCACGGTACAAGGCCCTGTGGCATCCTGTGCCCTTCCTTAGTGGAAACGATATGATGTCCTTGGGTATCCAGCCCGGACCAGCCCTGGGAGAGCTCATGCGGGCCCAGGAGACCGGCCAGCTTGAGGGCACGCTGAACACAGTTGATGATGCCCGCGCCCTGGTCGTGGCCCACCTGCGTGCCACGGTGGGAGACAAGCCATGAAAGCTCTCGGGTGGCACGCGGTGCTTTGGGCCTTCGCTCTTACGGCAATCTCATGGGCGGGCGATTTGCCCAGCGCCGCAACCTGGGGTGCTTTCGCTTCCGGTGCGCGTTTCCAGGGTCGCCAAAGGGGAATTCTGACGGAGATGCGTCACAGCCGGGCGGACAGCAGCCACAGCTACGATGCCCTAAGTTATGTGGTGGATGCGCAACTGGAGTTTGGCCCGCCCGCCATGTGGCATGCCACCGTGACCATGGACTTCCGCTGCGTGGAGGATCTGGGGTACCTGAGCTTTCACTTGCGCGGGTACCAGATCAACTTTTTGCAAATCAACGGTTTTCCATGTCAATACACGCGCACGGATGATGTGGTGCAGGCGGATCTGGGAACACACCCCCTGCAGGCGGGAGACAGCGCACGCCTGTCGGTCTCCTACAGTGGCACGCCCGTGTGGGAAAACGGCCTGGGTTTGAGCGTTGGGGGGCAGATTGCCTACACCCTGTCAGACCCCTGGGGCACGCGCAATTGGCTGGCGTGCTTTGACGAACCCTTCGACAAAGCACGCTGGGCAGTGAATCTTCGTTGCGACAGCACCTTCGCTGTGCTGGCTAATGGCGATCTGACGGGGGTGACCCCGCACGAAGATGGAACGGCCACCTGGAGCCACCGCCACGATGTGCCCATGAGCAGCTACCTGGTGAGCGTGGTGTGCGGTCGTTTGCGTTTGCTGGAAGACAGTTGGCAGGGTCTTCCCATGCGCTGGTTTGTCTATCCGCAGCATGTGGCACAGGCGTGGCAGGCTGTGTCACGCAAGGACGCCATGTTCGACTGCTTTTCCGGCCTGTGGGGTTCATATCCCTTCGCCAGCTATGCCATGGGCGAAGCCCCCATTTACGGAGGCATGGGTGGCATGGAGCATCAGACCTGCACCACCATTGGCAGTGGCATCCTGGCAGGGGGCTTGGCCTATGAGAGCATCATCGCCCACGAGCTTAGTCACATGTGGTGGGGCGACAGCGTTACGCCGGTGGACTTCCAGCATGTGTGGCTGAACGAGGGCTGGGCCACCTACGCGGAAGCCTATTTCTACCAACATCTTGCCGATGGAAATGACGAGGCTTTCACGGACTATCTGGGCCAGTTGCAACAGACCTATCTTAGCTGGGACAGCCAGTTCGAAGCCATTTTTGATCCGCCCGATGACAACCTTTTCACGGTCAACCAATATGAAAAGGCCGCCTGCGTCCTGCACATGCTGCGGAAGATCATGGGCGATGAGGCCTTTCATGAGGCGCAGCGCCAGTGGCAGGCGGATCACCGCTTCGGCACGGTGAACACGGCGGAGTATCAGGCCGCCATGGAGTCCGCCAGCGGGCAGGACTTGGCCTGGTTTTTCCAGCAATGGATCTACACGGGTGGCTATCCCACTTATCGCACGGTAACGGAATCCCGCAACGAAGGGGATTCCTGCCGCGTGCATCTGACTGTCAACCAATCCCATCCCAGGCTTGACTCTTTCCGGGCACCAGTGCCGCTGCGCCTTGTAAGCAGCAGCACCACACTGGACACCCTGATCTGGGTTGAGGCAGCCTCCTCGCAGTTCAGCTGGCGCCTGCCCGGCCTCTTCGACACGCTAATCTTCAACTATCAGCACCCTGTGCTGTGCCGTCACGAGACGGTTCCTGCCACCGGTGGCACGCCTTTGTGGAGAGTGATTGAAGTGCAGCTGGATGACAGCGTGGGTGGCAATGGTGACGGCGATCTGGCCGCCGGCGAATGGGCGTGGCTGGGTTTGACCCTTGAGAATGTAGGTGGATGGGACTCCCAGGTGGACTTCTCCTTTGCCAGCGAGGACTTGAACTCTGTGGGACAGTGGCCGCGCGTGGAGGAGGTGGGCGGTGGCACGCTATTGCAGCTTCCACTTGGCCGCGTGGCATTGTCGGGCGTGCAGGGCGCTCATCCCGCCTGGGCCCAGGGGCGCTTGCTGAGTTCAAGTGCCCATTATCCTGCTCAGTCCTTGCCTTTTTCCGTGCCTGTTGGGGATCCGTGGCTGGCACTTGTCCTTCCTGCCGGGCAGGAGGATGTGGCGCCCTGGGTGCAGCGGGAACTGGATTCCCTGGCTTGTTTCACGGATGGAGAAGTGATTGTCGAACAGGCAATTCCACAGGATCTCCTGCCCAATCACCGGGCGCTGTTGTGGCTAAGTGGCGATGCAGGCAACTACTTGATGGACAATCAATTCGCCTGGATTGAAAACCAGTTGGCGCTGGACCCCTGCACGGTCATGCTCAGCGGGCAGGATGTGGTGGACAGCCTTTCACACCCCTGGACCCTGGCTGGCCTGGAGGTGCTGCACGCCGATGTCGCTGACCGACTTGTGGATGGCGCGGTAGGATCCCCGCTTGAAGGGCGAAGTGCTTTGCTTTTGGGTGCCGGTGGGGCGGGATATCAAGTGGACCCCAGTTCACTCATGTGGCAGGATGGTGCCACCGATGTGCAAACAGTGGCGCGCTACCGCGGCAGTCAGGAGCCCGCCATGGTGCTCATCGGCTTTCCGAACGGTTCCCGCTTGCTGGTGGCGGGCTTCGGGCTGGAGGCCATCAGTGGCATGGCCGGAACAAACAGCCGTCGTCAGTGGCTTGAAGCCCTTGTTCCACTTTTGGATTTGTCGTCTCCGGTTCCCATTTCGCCGGCACCGGCTGCCACTTCCGGGCAGGAGCCATCACAATTTCACCTTGGCCAGATCTTTCCCAACCCGGCAAATGGTCAGGTGAGCGTGGACTTCGTCCTGAGGCGGCCGAGTCGGGTTCAATTGGAGATTTTTGATGTGGCAGGGCAGTTGCGTGCCACCCTTCTTCAGGGTCAGTACCCTGTGGGGGAACACCAGGCAACACTGGACCTTCACGCGTTGCCCAGCGGCCAGTACTTCATACGGATGACGAACGGCACAGGTCAGCAGGCGCGGAAACTGCTGTTGGTGAAGTGAGGTGGGCCAGAGAATGCAACGCCGGGCACCTTGCGAAGCCCGGCGTTTGGGAGGTGTGAAACGGGTCGTGCACAGGGGCGGGAAGAATCCGCCAGGATCCCGCCATGTGCGAGGGAGAACATGATTTATTGAAAAGTGGTTGTCAATAGCTACGGGATAAAAACTTAGATTGCTTTACCATGGCGCGGCCCATGCTCAAGCGCCCAGGCGTTGGAGGAGATGACAACCATGCAGCGTGACACCCGCCAGCGCCGCGCCTTGCGCGAAATCATTCTCACCGAGGCTCGTCCCCTTAGCCCCGGCGAGTTGCTGGAACTGACGCAGCGCATCGTGCCCCAAATGGGCCTGGCCACCGTGTACCGCAACATTCGCATGCTGCTGGACGAGGGTTTTCTGCGCGAAGTGCACATTGCCGGCGACGCACCGCGTTACGAGCAGGCGGGTACGGGCCATCACCACCATTTCTATTGTTTTCGCTGTGGCAAAGTTTATGAGATCAGCGGCTGCCGCAGTGAGGTGAACACCCTGGTGCCGGAAGGTTTTCTGCAGGACTTTCACGAGCTCACCTTTTATGGTTCCTGCGGAAGCTGCAACGCCACCAACAACTCCCCTCGCTGATTTACCACGCGGTCCCTTCCCCGCCGGGCGTGGGCTTTCTTGTTAGGTTCGCCAAACTTAGCTTGCCAAAAAGGAGAGCACCATGCTGAAATCTCTGCGGCGCGCATGGCGCCACAGCTCCGCACTTGCCTTGCTGCTGGTGTCGGCGTGTGGCCTGAACAACCGCAGTTATGTGGATCAAAGCCCCGGCAAGGATCAAAACATGCCCCTCAACCATGTCCTTAGGCGCATTGACGGCAGCCCCGACAGTTTGGCAGCCTACCGTGGCAAGGTGCTGTTGCTGGTGAACACGGCATCCAAGTGCGGATTCACCAAGCAATACGCCGGGCTGGAGGAGCTGCAACGCCGTTACCGCGACCGGGGCCTGGTGGTGATGGGCTTTCCCTGCAATGACTTCATGGGACAGGAGCCGGGTTCCAACCAGGAGATTGCCGAGTTCTGCCAGGCCTCCTTCGGTGTGGACTTCCCCCTCTTTGA
>Ga0172373_10002340_pt1 | contig 29297 bp, 28 predicted proteins | sample Lak10m_2_FD_114546 | JGI IMG/M metagenome (GOLD analysis project Ga0172373, IMG submission 114546) | Freshwater microbial communities from Kabuno Bay, South-Kivu, Congo - kab_092012_10m | ecosystem: Environmental > Aquatic > Freshwater > Lake | place: Democratic Republic of the Congo...
CAGGAAGGCGAGCGCGCGCGCCACGACCGGATGGTCGCCGCGGCCCGCCCCCACCAGGCTCAGCACCACGAAGCTCGAGAGCGGCGTCGCCTCGAGGAAGCCGCCCGACGCGGGCTGGATGCGCGCCAGGGTCGCGAGCGTGGAGGCGCGCGCGCGGTCGCGCACGAAGGCGAGCAGCGGATTGCGGCTGCGCGCGCGGGCGTGCTCGACCTGCCCGATCGCGATCAGGGCCGGCAGCGCGTAGCTCACCATCGGCAGCCCGAGGAAGCGGAACAGGCCGTGCGGCAGGGTGGCGAGCTCGAAGGGGATCGCCGGCAGGCGCCGCAGCGCCGAATCGAGTGGCCCGAGCCGGCCGGCCAGCGCGCAGGCCACCAGGATCGGCACCGAGAAGGTGCGGTCCTTGCCGTAGGCGCCGAGCAGAGCCTCGGTGAGCGCCGCGGGCTCGAGGCTGCCCGTGAAGGCGAGGAGCCGCGCCTCGAGGCGCCGCCAGGGCTCGCCCGCGCGCAGCGTCTCGTCCAGCCCGAGCGCGGCCCAGGCGAGCGCCGTCGTGGCCAGGTTCGAGGGCGAGTCGGTCGTGTCGCCGTAGCCGCCGTCGGCGTCCGGGTGCGCGCCGAGCCAGGCGCGCGCGCGACCGGCGAGGGCACGCTCGCGCGCGCCCGCGTGGCCCGCGCGCGCGGCGAGCTCGAGCGCCAGGGCGGCCGTCGCGGCGGCCAGGGCCGAGGAGGAAAGCTCGCCGCGCCAGTGTCCGCCGGCGACACGCTCGGAGAGGAGCCGCTCACGCGCCCGCTCGGCGGTGCGCTCGAGCGCGGCGAGGTCGAGCGCGGCGCTCACGTCGCGAGGTGCCCCAGCGCGAGCAGCGCGTAGAAGACGTACTCGCTGTCGCACTCCTCGTCGTCCCAGGTGCCGACGAAGGCGCGTCCGGTCCAGAGCGTGTCGACGAAGTCGAGGCAACGCTCGCGCAGGGGATCGAGCGGCTCCCCGAGCAACGCCAGCGCGTGCAGCGCGGTCGCGGTCGAGAGCAGGTCGGGGATCGGCGCGTCGGGCGTGGCCAGGAAGCCGCCGCTCGGATGCAGGCGCGCGAGGAGCCAGGCGGCGACGCCGTCCGGCACGCGCTGCCCGAGCTCGCCGAGCACGCTCGCCGCGGCCGCGGTCGAGGGCGTCGTGCCGAGCGGCAGATCGAGCGCGTTGGCGTAGCCGCCGTCCGCCGTGCGCAGGCGCGCGATGCTCGCCGCGAGGCGCTCGGGCGCGGGGATCGGCCGCCCGAGGTCGCCGAGCAGTCCGAGCGCCAGGAAGGCGCCATACAGCGAGCCGTCGGCCTGGCCCGGCTCGAGCCCGTAGCCGCCGTCGGCGCTGCGCACGGCCTCCATCGCCGCGGCGCGCTGCGCGACGAACGCGGTGCTCGGAAAGCCAGCGCCCAGCGCGGCCCAGCAGCGCACGAGGCAGGCCTGGTGCACGAGGTCGAGCCCGTCGCCGTCGCCGAAGCCCGCGAGGTAGCGCTCGACCGCCGCGCGCGGCGGCTCGCTCCGCAGGGCGCACAGCCCGTCGAGCGCGAAAGCCGTGTAGTAGAGGTCCGTGCGCCCGCCCCGGTTGCGCGCGCCGCCCTCCGAGCCGAGCTCGCGCGTCAGGAACTCGACCAGGCGCGGTGCGGCCTCAGCCAGAGGTCGCGACGCCAGGCGCGCGACCTGCAGCATGGCGAGCCTCGAACTCACTGCAGTAGCCCTCGATCAGGTGCTCGTTGCCGAAGATCTTGCCGATCACGCGCCGGAGCAAGCCTTTCAGCGTGGGATTGGTGAGTGCGCGCAGGCTGTTGACGGCCTCCTGCTCGTAGGCCGCGCGCAGCTCGCGCGCCTTCTGCAGGACGCCGTGACGCTCGAGCTGCGCGAGCAGCTCGGCGCGACTCGTGCCCGTGCCCGCCTCGCGCCGCCAGGCGGCCTCGACGCGCGCGCGCTCGGCGCCCTCGGCCGCGCGCTTGTGGGCCAGGGCGAGGATCAGGGACGGGCGCGCGGCCGCGAGGTCGTCGTCCGCGCCCGAGGCGAAGTCCTCGAGGTCGTCCTTGATCTGGTAGGCGATGCCGAGCGCCTCGCTGTAGCGCGCGAGCACGCCGTGGACCTCGTCGCTCGCGCCCGCGAGGTAGGCCCCGAGGCGCAGCGCGACCTCGAAGGCCGGCGCGGTCTTCTCGCGGAAGATCGCCAGCACCTCCATCGAGGTCAGCGGACGCGGCGCGCGCGCCCATTCGAGCTCGGCCCCCTGCCCGCGCGCGAGCGTCAGGTGCCCGCGCGCCGCCTCGCGCAGCAGGGCGGCCACGCGCGCCGGCTCGGCCGCGAGGTCGCCGATCAGCCGGTAGCCCTCGCCCAGCAGGAGGTCACCCAGGTTGAGCGCGATCGGCACGCCGAGCTCGGTGTGCAGCGTCGGTTCGTCGTAGCGGCGCTCGTCGCCGTCCTCGATGTCGTCGTGCACGAGCGAGGCCTTGTGGAAGCACTCTACCGCGAGGGCGAGGCGCGCGAGCTCGTCCGTGAGCGGCGGATCGGCCTCCTCCGAGCCGTCGTGCGTCAGCGCCATGTGCACGCAGGCCGTGAGGTACGGACGCCAGCGCTTGCCGTCTTTCGCCAGCCAGGCGCGCGCGCGCGCGTCGGTCGGACTCGCGGGCGGGCCCATGAGCTCGTCGAGCCGCGCCGGCTCGAACCAGCGCTCGACCTTCTGCTTGAGTCCGTCCAGATCGAGCCGGTACGTCCGGTCGGCGGCCGAGAGGTGGATCAGGTCCCACACCTGGTCGAGGTCGACGTTCGTGTTCTTGCAGTCGTCCTGCAGGAGCGGGATCGACATGCCCGGGATCGCGGCCGCCTCCATGTGCGGGAAGCACTTCTCGAGCACGTTGAGGCAGCTCACGCCGACGATCGCCTGGATCTTGCCGGTCTCGATCATGCTGCGCACGAGGGCCGAGCCCTCGGCCACGAGCACGGCGTAGCCGAGGCGATGGCCCTCGCTCGTCAGGTCCTGCACCGAGCACAGGCCGCAGTCCTTGCACAGGAGGCCGAACTGGTCGAAGGGCGCCGGGCACTGCTCCTCGAGGCGCAGGCACTTCGGCAGGAGGAGCAGGCGCCGCTCGTAGGGCACCTGCGCCAGCGCGTCGCGCCAGGTCTCGTTGCTGAGGATCACGGCCGCGTAGTCGCGGTAGACCGGCTCGAGACCGGCCGAGGCGACCAGGCGCACGGCGAGCTCGCGCAGCTCGGGCAGGGTCACGGGCGGCACGATGCGCTCACGCTCGACGAGCTCGGCCGCCAGACGCTTGATGAGGTCGCGCTGGCCGCGCTCGGGCGGGATGTTCGATTGCGCCGGACGCCATTGCTGGAGCGGCAGACGACGCGGCAAGGCCACGCGCGCCTCCGGCTGGAGCGAAACCTGGGGTAGTTCTTCGCGGATCAAGGGAAGCTCACGTGTAGGCGCCGAAGCCGAAGAACCAGTGCTTCTTGGCAAAACGATAGACCCAGTGCTTCTCGGGCACCTCGTGCCCGGGATCGGACTGGCTCGGGAGCGGACGCATGGCCTCGAGCTCGCTCATGGCGCTCTTGCGCGCGGTCGTGTCGCGCGCGCCGTTGCGCGTGACGACGTCCTTCAGGAGGTCGGGGCGCTCGAGCACGATGCAGCCGCGCGTGGCGCCGGCGGCGGTCTTCCGGAAGTCGGCGAGCAGGCGCGACTCGGTCAGCGTCTTGAAGAGGTCGCCGCCGTGGTCGGTGATCTTCTCGTTCGCGAACTGCACGATCGGGCAGGGCTCGACGTCGCCCCAGGGCGAGACGTGGTGGCTGATGCCGGTCGCGGCCGGGCACAGCGCGCGGCCCTCGTCGTCCCAGTAGGCGTCGACGAAGGCGATCGGCTTCGTGTTGCGCGTCTCGACCACGAAGCGGCGCACCGTGCGCAGCTCCTCGCGCGTGAGCGCCAGCTCGGGCGCCGAGTCCGGCCCCACCGCGCGGTAGGTGTGGAACCAGGCGTAGTGCACGCCCCAGCGGATGAGCTGGTCGACCCACGCGTCGGTCACGACGTGCGGGAAGTTCGTGCGGCACACGCTGGTCGCGACGCCGGTGATCAGCTTGTGCCGCCGGCAGGCCTCGAGGCCGGCCAGGGTCTTCGCGTAGACGTCCGAGCGCTTGCGGCGCACGTCGCTCTCCTCGGCGTTGCCCTCCAGGCTGATCAGCGGCGTGGCGTTGCCCACGCGGCGCAGCTCGGCCGCCATCTTGTCGTCGATGAAGTGGCCGTTCGTGAAGATCTGGAAGTAGCAGTCGGGATGCGCGTCGAGCAGCCGGATCAGGTCCGGATGCAGGAAGGGCTCGCCGCCCAGGATCCCGAAGAACGCGTTGCCGTGGCGCTTGGCGTTCTTGACCAGCGTGTCGAGCTCCTCGAAGGAGAGCTTCGCGCGCGGCGCGGCCACGTCGACCCAGCAACCCGTGCAGCGCAGGTTGCAGCTGTTGATGATCGAGAGGTACAGGAAGGGCGGGAAGACCTGGCCCTGTTCCAGGCGCTTCTTGAAGCGCTGCACCGAGCGCATGCCCTTGAAGCCGAAGTTGTAGCCGAACTTCCACAGGAGGCGCGGGTCGGTCGTGCGCACCATGCGCGTGGCGAGGGCGAGCGACATCTAGTGTCCTGTCCCGGAGGTCCGTGTCTCGTGTCGAGCCCCGCAGCCGCGCCAGCCAGGCGCGACGACGACCGCGTATCCAAGGTGATACGCCGAGGAGGAGCAACGACGCTGGCGCGAGCGAGGGGCCGACACGTGGCACGGACTTCCGGGACAGGACACTAAAGCCCCCACTCTTCCTCGGTGACCACGCGCGGCGGCTGCTGGCGGTCCTTCTCGGTCTGCGAGCGCGCCATGCGCGCCTCGTGCTTCTCCTTCGCGCGCCGTGCGCGATCCTCGATCTCGCCGGCCGAGGGCAGGCTCATCAGCACCTCGTCGGGGATGTCGAGCGCGCTGCCGAGCTCCTTCAGGCAGCGCTTGCGCTCGAGCAGGGCCTTCGACTCGTCGCGCTCGGTCGAGAAGCGCTTCTTCGCGCCGTCGAAGCGCGAGCGCAGGCTGGCGTAGATGTCGCCGCCGAGCAGGGCCGAGATGTCGACCTTGACGTTGTCCTTCTGCACGTCCTCCTCGCGCACGACGTCGCCGTTGATCGGGCCCTTCTTGTACTTCGGGAAGAGGATCGCGACCTCCGGGCACACGCGCGAGCAGGCCGGACAGTTCGTCTTGCACTTCTCCTCGTTGCGCACCTCGATCTTGCCGGCCGCGTCGACGCCGTACACGTCGAACAGGCAGAACGAGAGGCACTGCATGCAGTTCGTGCAGCGCTGGTAGTCGATCACCGGGAACCACGGCAGCCAGTCGCGCGCGGGCGCGGGCGCGAGCTCGGCACGCGCCGCCACGAGGCGCGCGAGCACGGCCTCGTCGCCCTCCTCCAGCGAAAGCGCGCGCGCCGGCGCGCTCGTCCCGGTGAGCTCGGGCGGCGTGTCGAAGTCGCCCAGCACGAAGAGCGGGGCGCCGTCGTCGGCCGCGGTCGTGCCGGCACCCGTGCGCGTGACCGCGAAACCGTGGTCGAGCAGCGCGCGCAGCAGCGCGCCACGCCGCCCGGGCGCGAGCGGACGTGCCCCCGCGCCCTCGTAGAGCAGGACGCGCGGCTCGCGCGCGCTCGCCGCCGGTCGCACGGTGCCGTTCACGGCGAGACCTCCCCGGAAGGCTCGACCAGGCCGGCCAGGACCTCCGCCGCGCTCGCCTCGCGCATGTTGAGCACGCGCGCCTCCTCGGAGAGCGGCGCGCCGCCCGCGTGGAACAGCCAGCGCACGGCGCGCGGGTAGCAGGCCGCGAGCACGAGCCCGGGGCTCGCCGCGAGCCGCTTCAGGCTGGCGTCCTTGGCGGCCGAGAGCGCGCACAGGTCGGGCACCGCCTCGAAGGCCGCGCCGGAGGCATCGAGGCCGACGAGCACCTCGTCCTTGACCGCCTCGGGCACGACCTTGGCGTAAGCGCAGCGGCAGTAGACGCGCGTCGTCACGCGCGCACCTCCGCCGCGGTGACGCGGTCGCGGTGCACGGGCACGGGCGGCGCGGGTCGGAAGCACTCGAGGTTCTCGAGACGGTGGTGCGGTGCGCCGGGCCGCGCGAGGACCGCGCGCAGCGCGTGCACGAGGGCAGCCTCGAGCGCCTCGGGCGCGGCCTCGGCGCGCAGGTTGACGACCAGGCTGCCGCGGTCGACGCGATCGAGCAGCGTCTCGCGCTCGTCGACCGGTCCGTCGCTCGCGACCAGGCTCAGGGCCGCGAGCGGACCGCCCGTCAGCCCCGGATCGAGCGTGAACTTGAGGTGCGCGATCTCGGCCGGCGCGAGGTGCGCGCGCAGGGCCTCGCCCAGCGCCCGCAGGAGCTCGTTCGCGTCGAAGGGCTCGCGCCCCTCGAGCGCCAGCGTGGCGTTGAGCCAGCCGAGCAGCGCCTCGCCCTCGGCGTACAGGCGGTAATCGACCTCCATCGTCGCGCGCGCGCGGCTCTCCTCGGACAGCACGGCCTCGAACCAGGGCTCGAGCCCCGTCCCCGCGCGCGCGGACACGGCCAGCACGCGCGCCGCGGGAAAGCGCTCGGTCAGCGCGGCGACGAGGCGCGCGCGGCGCGGCGCGTCGAGGAGATCGACCTTGTTGACGACCACGAGGTCGGCCTCCTCGAGCTGCTTCTCGTAGACGTACTGCACCTTGGGCGAGAAGGCGCGCCCGGTCTCGAGCCCGAGCACGCGCTCGGCCCGCAGCGGATCGACCAGCACCGAGAGCGGCGCGATCGTGTAGCGCTCGCCGTACAGACGCCGCAGCGGATAGCTGACGGTCGCGGCGAGGTCGGTGCAGCTTCCGACCGGCTCGGCCACGAAGACCTCGGGCGTGCGCGCAGCGTCGAGCTCGGCCACGGCCTCGCTCAGGCTGTTGAAGCGGCAGCAGAAGCAGCCGCCGCCGATCTCGGCCACCGCATGCCCCTGGCTGCGCAGCAGCGCCGTATCGACCAGGCCGTGGCTCTGGTCGTTCGTGATCAGGCCCACGCGCAGGCCGCGCGCGACGAGGTGGCGCGCCAGGGCCGAGAGAGCGGTCGTCTTGCCGGCCCCGAGGAAGCCGCCGACCATCACGTAGCGGGCCTTGGTCGTCACGCGCTCGACCCCGTCATGCGCTCGATCGTCGCGTCAAGGTGCGCGCTGTAGCCTTCGGCGTCGAGCAGCTCGGGCGCGGGCGCGGCGCGCAGCGCGAACAGCCAGCCGCGGCCGTAGCGGTCGCTGACGAGCAGGTCGAGGTCCTGCTCGAGCTCGGGATTCGTGCCGGCGAACTCGCCCGCCAGCGGGGCGTAGACGTCGCTGACGGCTTTGAAGCCCTCGATCCAGCCGAGCACGTCGCCGGGCGCGACCGGCGCACCGGGCCGGGCCTCGAACTCGAACTCGACCGGGTCACCGAGCATGCGCAGCGCGAACTTGGTGAAGCCCACGCACCACAGGCCCGGCTCCTTCTCCCACAGCCACTGGTGGGCCGAGGTGTAGCGACGCTCGGTGTGCAGGCGCGTCGAGAAGCGCGAACGCTTGTAGCGCAGGTAGGGTGCGGACTCGTCCATCGGGGGGAGCGGGCGGCCACAAGGTAGTGGCCCGTGGCGCGGGTGGGAAGCTCACGCGAGGCGGTGACACGACCTTGACGGGAGAACCGGACCCGCGCATGCGGATTGCGACCTGCCGGTCTGCGCCCCGCTCCGGCCCGGCTACAGTGCCGCGATGCGCCGCGCCGACCGCCTGTTCCAGCTCGTCCAGCTCCTGCGTGCCCGTCCGGTCACGACGGCCGAACGCCTGGCGACCGAGCTCGAGGTCTCGCCGCGCACGGTCTATCGCGATGTCGCCGACCTGATCGCCTCGGGCGTTCCGATCGAGGGCGAGGCGGGCGTCGGCTACGCGCTGCCGCGCGGCTTCGACCTGCCGCCGATGATGTTCGATGCCGAGGAGATCGGGGCCCTCGTGCTCGGCGCGCGCATGGTGCAGGCCTTCGGCGACGAGGGCCTGGCGCGGCGCGCGAAGAGCGCGCTCGCGAAGCTCGAGGCCGTCGCCCCCGAGCGCCTGCGAAAGAACTTCGCGAAGCCCGAGTGGCACGTCTGGCGCGGGCTCTCGAAGGGCGTGCGCGACAGCCTCGAGCGCTGGCGGCGCGGGATCGACGAGAAGCGCAAGCTGCGCCTCGCCTACACCGACCAGGCGGGCGGGAAGAGCGAGCGCCTCGTGCGCCCGCTGTGCCTCGCCTTCTGGGGCCCGGTGTGGACCGCCGGAGCGTGGTGCGAGCTGCGCAAGGACTTCCGCAACTTCCGCGCGGACCGCATGCACGCGGTCGAGCTCACCGACGAACGCTTCCAGGACGAGCCCGAGAAGGACCTCGCGGCCTTCCTGCGGGCCCTGCAGGACGAGGAAGACCGCGCGCGGCGCGTCCGGTGACGAAAGCGTAGCCCGGGCTCGAACTCGGCACCCGCGCCGGTCGATGAAGGCGCCTCGAAGCCCGTGGAGCGCCCCGAACTCGAGGAACAACCGCTCACGAAGAGCGCCGCGACCCTGCCGGAGCTCTTCGCACCGGAGGCCGCGCCCGTGGCCGCGCCCACGCCGGCCCCCGCCGCGCCGGCGCCGGTCTACACGCGCGGCGCGGCGCTCGAGGAGGAGAGCGAGCACGCGGGCTACCTCGCCTGCCGCCACTTCGGCTCGCTCGACGGCCTGCGCGCGCTCGGCATGCTGGCCGTCGTCTGGCACCACACCGTCGGCGGGCCGGGCGGCTTCGGCGCGAACCTGTTCTTCCTCCTGAGCGGCTTCCTGGTGACGACGCTGCTGCTACGCGAGCAGCGCAGGAGCGGCAGCGTGGCCGTGGCCCGCTTCCGCGCGCGCCGCGCGCAGCGCCTCTACCCGCTCTACTTCACGGTGCTGCTCGCCTACGTGGGCCTCGTGCTCGTGGTCGAGCGCGACGGCCCGGCGCGCGACGAGTTCCTGCGCAACGTGCCGCACTTCGCGACCTTCACCTCGAACCTCTTCGTCGGCCTCGAGGGCGAGCGCACGATCTTCTACTTCGCCTGGTCGCTGGCCGCGCAGGAGCAGTTCTATCTGGTCTGGCCGCTGGTGCTGAAGCACGTGCGGCGCGTCGGAGCGGCGCTCGTCGCCGCGGGTCTGGTGGCCGTCTCGGTGCTGACGCGCACGGGCGCGCTCGACGCCTTCCTGCCCGAGGAGAGCCTCGCGCGCGCGCTCGCCCTGAGCCTGATGCCGCCGCTCGCGCTCGGCGCGCTGGTGGCGCTCGCGCTCGACACGCGCCCGGGCTACGCGCTCGTGCGACGGCTCGTCGGCGCGCCGTTCGCCGCGGTCGCCCTGCTCGCCGGCGCGCTCGTCCTGTGGCGCACCGCGGGCCTCGGCCCCTGGCCGATGTATGCCGCGCTGACGCTGCTCACCGCGGCCTGCGTGGTGCGCGAGGACCACCGCCTCGCGCGCGTGCTTTCCCACCCCGGGCTCGTGCACGTCGGCCTGGTGAGCTTCGGCGTGTACCTCACGCACATGCTCTGCCACAACGTGGTCGAGCGCGTCCTCGCGCGCCTCGGACTGCACGCGGCACCGCTCGATTTCGCGCTGACCACCGCGCTCGCGCTGGCCGTGGCGACCCTCTCCTACCGCTGGTACGAGCCGCGCTTCTGGCCGGCCGACAAGAAGAAGTAGCCGTCAGGCCCGCGCCAGCAGGTAGGCGCGCACGCTGGGCCAGTCGGGGAAGCGCTCGGTCCCGAAGTGGACGTGCTCGCCGCGGAAGCGCTCGACGCCGTTCTTCAGGCGATCGTCCACGAGGAAGTCCCCCAGCACGAGGTCCTTGTGGTGCGAGAGGATCAGGCGCTTGTGCGCGCTCCGCCCGAGGTGGCGGCGGATCCACAGGAGCTTGTCGCTCCAGGCCGACGGGTTCTCCCAGGGCGCGGTCGAGAGCACGTAGGTGTCGAAGTGGCGCGCAAGCTCCTCGTAGCTCTCCAGCGCGCCGGCGAGCGGCGGCATGCGCGCGAAGATGCCGGGCACCTCGTCGAGCCGGCCCTCGTAGGCCTGGCGCAGCGCGGGGTCGAGCGAGGCGATGCCGGCCGGGAAGTCGACCAGCACGTTGTCCATGTCGACCAGGAGACGCTTCACCCGCGCGGCTCCAGGAGCGCGCGGCGGCGCTCGCGGTCGAGCTCGGCGCGCCCCTCGTCGCCCGCGGCCGCGTAGGCCTCGGCGCGCAGGCGCAGGGTCGTCTCGAGCAGCTCCGCACGCCGGCCGCCCCAGGCCGCGAGCGCCTCCTCGTCAGCCGCGTCGAGCACGAGCAGCGCTGCGCTGAGGTCGTCGACCGCCGCCGCCGGGCGGCCGCGCTCGAGCCACAGCTCGGCCCGCCACTGCAGGGCCTTGACGTGGCGCGGGTCGAGCTCGAGCGCGCGCGTGAAGCAGGCCAGGGCCGATTCGTCCTCCCCCAGGGCCCGCCAGGCCGTGCCGCAGGCGTAGAAGGTCCAGGGATCGTCGGGTTCCTCGTCGAGCGCTTGACTCAGCTCGCTCAGCGCCCCGTCGGGGTCGCCCTCGCGCACGAAGGCGTGCCCGATCCAGCGGTGCGCCTCGGCCCGCAGGCTGGCGGCCTCGGCCGGGGCGAGCTCCAGCGCGCGCCGCAGCGAGAGCACGCCGAGGTCGGTGCGTCCGGCCTGCACCTCGCGGATGCCGCGCGCCAGGGCCTGCTCGGCCACGCCGGGCGGCGTGGGCCCGTCGGGGATGCCGCCCGGGGCCCCGCAGGAGGCGCACAGGAGGACGGCGACGATCAGGCGCGCGAGCATCGCCCTCCATCATGGCCGAGGGCGCGCCGGAGGGGAATCCACCCGTCCTGGGAAGGCCCGAGAAGCGCCGAATCGAGCGGCCGCCCGGGCTTCCCCCGCTCGACGCGTGCCTGCGGGAGGGGCGCGCCCTATCCTCTCCCGCTTGCCACCCGCGGACCTTCCGTCCGCGCTCCACCCATGACGCAGATCCCGCGCGACCTCCTGTGCATCAACACGCTCCGCACCCTCTCGATCGACGCCGTCGAGAAGGCGAACTCGGGGCACCCCGGCCTGCCGCTCGGCGCGGCGCCGATGGCCTACACGCTGTGGCAGGGGCACCTGAAGTTCGACGCGCGCGATCCGAAGTGGCACGACCGTGACCGCTTCGTGCTCTCGGCCGGGCACGGCAGCATGCTGCTGTACGCGCTGCTCAACGTGTACGGCTTCGAGCTCCCGATGGGCGAGCTCGAGAACTTCCGCCAGTGGGGCTCGCGCACGCCCGGCCACCCCGAGTTCGGCATGACGCCGGGCGTCGAGGCCACCACCGGGCCGCTCGGCCAGGGCACGGCCAACGCGGTCGGCATGGCGATGGCCGAGCGCTTCCTCGCCGCGCGCTACAACCGCCCGGGCTTCACGCTCGTCGACCACTTCACCTACTGCCTGGTGGGCGATGGCGATCTGATGGAAGGCCTCTCGCACGAGGCGGCCTCGCTGGCCGGGCACCTGAAGCTCGGCAAGCTGATCTACCTGTACGACTCGAACGACGTCTCGCTCGATGGCCCCTGCTCGCTCGCCTTCACCGAGGACGTGGCCAAGCGCTACGAGTCCTACGGCTGGCAGGTCCTGTACGTGCGCGACGGCAACACCGACGTGGTCGAGATCGACCGCGCGCTGCGCGCGGCCAAGGCCGACACGACGCGGCCCACGATGATCCTCGTCAAGACCACGATCGGCTACGGCTCGCCGAAGAAGGCGGGCAGCGAGGCCGCGCACGGCTCGCCGCTCGGCAAGGACGAGCTCGCCGCCACGAAGCAGGCGCTCGGCTGGGATGTGGCGCCGTTCCAGGTGCCGGTCGAGGCGAAGGCGCACTTCGCGACCGCCACCACGCGCGGGGCCGAGACGCGCGCGAAGTGGAACGAGCTCTTCGCGGCCTACAAGGCGGCCCACCCCGAGCTCGCGGCCGAGTACGAGCGTGCCCAGGCGGGCCAGCTTCCGGCCGGCTGGGAGGCCGCGGCGCCGCGCTTCGACCCGACCACGAAGGTCGCCACGCGCTCGGCCGGCGGCAAGGTGCTGAACGCCTTCGCGCGCGTGATCCCTAACCTGTTCGGAGGCGACGCCGACCTCGGCGGCTCGACCAAGACCGTGCTCGACAAGGAGGGCGCGTTCGAGGGCCAGGGCGGCACCGGCCGCAACGTGCACTTCGGCGTGCGCGAGCACGCCATGGGTGCGATCGCGAACGGCATCGCCTACCACGGCGGCGCGCGCACCTTCACGGCGACCTTCTTCTGCTTCGCCGACTACATGCGCCCGGCCGTGCGCCTGGCGGCCATGAACCACCTGCCGGTCGCCTTCGTGTTCACGCACGACTCGATCGGTCTCGGCGAGGACGGCCCCACGCACCAGCCGGTCGAGCACCTCGCCAGCCTGCGTGCGATGCCGAACCTGTTCGTGTTCCGCCCGGCGGACGCGACCGAGACGGCCGAGTGCTGGAAGCTCGCGCTGGGCGCGAAGACGCGCCCCTCCGCGCTCGTGCTGTCGCGCCAGGACCTGCCGGTCTTCGACCGCACGAAGCTCGGCGCGGCCGAGCTCGTCAAGAAGGGCGCCTACGTGCTCAGCGACGCGCCCGCGGGCCTCGCGCTGAAGGCGATCCTGATCGCGACCGGCTCCGAGGTTTCGCTCGCGCTCCAGGCCCAGAAGGAGCTCGCCACGGCCAAGATCGGCGCGCGCGTCGTGTCGATGCCGAGCTGGGAGCTCTTCGAGGAGCAGGAGGCGTCCTACCGCGCCCAGGTCCTGCCGCCCGAGGTCACCGCGCGCGTCTCGATCGAGGCCGGCGCCACCTTCGGCTGGACACGCTGGGTCGGCGAGCGCGGCGTCGCGATCGGCCTCGACCGCTACGGCGCTTCCGCCCCGGCCGCGACGCTGTACGAGAAGCTCGGTTTCTCGCTCGAGCGCATCGTGCGCACGGTGAAGAGCCTGGTGAACGACACGGTGCTCGCGGGACGCTGAGCGTCCCGCCCACCGCGTCCAGAACGGCCATGCGCGAGCGCTGGAAACCGCTCACGTTCGCGCTGCTCGTCCTGGTCGGCGTCGCGTTGCTCGTCCTCGTGCTGCGCCCGCTGTGGCCGCGCCTGGGCGAGCACATCGAGGCCGCGCGCGCCCTCGACCCGGCCTGGGTCTTCGTCGTGGCGCTGCTCTACCTGCCCTTCTGCGCGCTGCTCCTGCCGGGCTCGTGGATCACGCTCTTCTGCTGCCTCGTGTGGGGTTTCTGGCCGACCTTCCCGGCCATCGTGCTGGCCTCGAACCTCGGCGCGGCCCTCGCCTTCGTGCTCGGGCGCACGCTGCTCGGCGCGCGCGTCGCGGCCTGGTGCGCCTCGCGCCCGCGGCTCGCGGCCGTGCGCACGGCGATCGGGCCAGAGAGCCTGCACCTCGTGGCGCTCCTGCGCCTGACGCCGCTCGTGCCCTTCAACGCGCTGAACTACGTGCTCGGCGTGACGCCCGTGCGCGCCTCGACCTACGCCCTCGGCACGTTCCTCGGCATGCTGCCCGGCACGGCCCTGAACTGCGCCATGTTCGCCAGCGTCAGCGACTTCGCCGCGATCCTGGCCGGCGAGAAGCCCCCCGACCCGCTCGGCCTCGCAGGCCTCGTCCTGCGCGTGCTCGCGACCGTGCTCGCCACCGTGCTGATCACCCGCCGCGCGCGCGCCGCGCTGGCGGGCAAGCTCGCCTGAAGCACGCGCTCACTCGCGCCGCGTGCGCTCGCGCAGCGCGTCCTCGAGGGCGGTGCGGGCGTCGGTCTTCGCGTCGCGGTACTTCACGATCAGTGCGCAGGCGAGGGCGAGGCCGTGCTCGCGTGCGAAGGGGCTCGTGAGGGCGCGCGTGCCGGGCACGACGACGGCGTCGGGCGGGATCTCGAGCGGTTTCTCGGCCGTGCCGACGAGCTCGCGGCCGTGGACGAGGTCGAAGACGCGCGTCGAAGCGGTCAGCACGACGCCCGCGCCGAGCACGGCGCGTCGGCGCACGAGCACGCCCTCGTAGACGCCGCACTGGCCGCCGATCAGGGCCTCGTCCTCGACGATCACGGGGCGCGCGCCGGCGGGCTCGAGCACGCCGCCGAGCTGGGCCGCGGCCGAGACGTGCACGCGCGCGCCGACCTGCGCGCAGGAGCCGACCAGCGCGTGGCTGTCGATCAGGGTGCCCTCGCCGATGAACGCGCCGACGTTCACATAGCAGGGCGGCATCAAGACGACCCCGCGCGCGAGGAACGCGCCGCGGCGCACGGACGAGCCGCCCGGGACGAAGCGCACGCCGGCGGACGCGTCGAAGCTCTGCACGCCGAACTTGTCGACGAAGGGCCACAGCTCGCGCTCGCGCCCGAGCTCGACCGCGGGGGTGGCCCGGAAGTGGGCCAGGATGGCCTCCTTGACCCACGGATTCACGCTCCAGGAGCCGTCCGGGCGGGGCTCGGCGGCGCGCACCTCGCCGCGCTCGAGGGCGGTGAACAGGGCCTCGCCCTGGAGCTCCTGGATTCGCGTCATGGGATCGCTACTGTACCGCCCATGCCCCCTGCCACGACCCGGAGTCTTCCGGAGGTAGTCCTCCAGCTCGGTGACCCGCGCCTGCGCTGGCCGAGCAAGGACGTCGAGGATGCGCGCTCGGCCGACGTGCGCGCGCTGAGCGCACACCTGTTCGAGAGCCTGGCCAGCCTGCGCGCCGCGCACGGCTTCGGCCGCGCCCTCGCCGCGCCCCAGGTCGGACGCCGCCTGCGCGTCATCGCCTACGACCTCGGCGAAGGGCCGCGGGTGATGCTCAATCCGAAGATCACGGCGCGGAGCGAGGAGACGTTCACGCTGTGGGACGACTGCTTCTCGTTCCCCGACTTGCTCGTGCGCGTGCGCCGCGCGCGCTCGATCACGCTCGACTTCCTCGACGCGAGCGGGCGTCCGCAGACCTGGCGCGACCTCGGTCCGGCCGAGTCGGAGCTGTTCCAGCACGAGCTCGACCACCTCGACGGCGTGCTCGCCATCGACCGCCTGGTCGATGCGGACTCGGTCGTGACGCGCGAGGAGTTCGCGCGCGCACGCGAGCGCTACCTGGCGCTCGTCGACCACCGCTCGCCGACGCTCTGAAGCGCCGCCGCGCGTTCAGCGCGGCACGGCCGCGAACATCGCGAAGTCGTCGCCCAGCACGCCCGCCTTCAGGAGGCGGTCTTCCTCGCGGAAGAGCTGCACGAGGCACAGGTTGTGGTCCCAGTTGCCGGGCTCGAAGGTCTGCACCTGGTGCATCAGCACCGGTTGCAGGAGCGAGCAGCCGGCACCCGCGTAGCCGACGACCTCGAAGCCGCCCGCGCGCAGGGTCGAGAGGATCTCGCTCGAGCGCACGGCCTCGGACGGATCGCAGGCGAGCAGCGTGGCGAGATCGACCGGGCGCACGACCTCGTGGTGCACCTTGTGCGCGGCCGGCACGAGCTCGCGCAGGACGCGCGTGCCCTCGCGCTGCTGGGCCTCGTTCCACTGCATGCGGTCCGGGCCGATGAACTCCTGCGCCAGCAGGACTCCGCCCGGACGCAGCGCGCGCCGCAGGCATTCCCAGAAGGACTCGAGCGCCTCGACGTGGTGGATCGAACCGAGGCCCACGACGGCGTCGAAGGAGCGCGGCTCGAGCGCGAGGCGATTGAAGTCGCCCTCGAAGAAGGAGAGGTTCCGGAGGCCGCGCCGCGCGGCCTCCTCGCGCGCGAGCTCGAGGATCCCGGGCGTGATGTCCATGGCCACGAACTCGCGGTCGGGCAGCATCGCCGCGAGATGGAGCTCCTTGTCGGCGCGCCCGCAGCCCGGCGAGAAGATGCGCGCGCCGGGGCGCGTGCGGTCGCGCAGCTGGAACACGAGCGCGTCCATCTGGCTGATCAGGCTGCCGAGCGAGCGCAGGCAGATGTAGCCCTGCACGAGCGGGTGGACGAGGAAGTTGTCGTGCGTGCCGAGGTCGTCCTTCTCGTGCTGGCGCGTCCAGAACTCGACCACGCGCTCGCTGGCGCCCGGGCTCTCGGGGGTGCTCACGGGCCAAGTCTACCGCCCCGGATGGGCCCTGGAGGCCCTGCGGGGCCCCTGCCTGGAGGGTTCGCAGGCCCTCGCGTAGACTCGGAAGGGCACGCGACGATGGCCTCCTTCGGTCCCCTTCCCCTCGGCCGCAGACGCATCCAGGCCCGGGTCCTGGTGCTCTACCGCCTGCGCCCCGAGCGCCTCGCGGCGCTCCTGCCCGCGGGCCTCGCCCCGCGCCTCCTGCACGGCCATGCGGTCGCGGCCGCCTGCTACACACGCCTCGAGCCGGTCCTGCCGGGCACGCGCGCCCAGGGCTCCGAGCACCTCGCCTACCGCTTCGCCGCGGCGCGCTCCGACGGCACGCCCACCGGCTTCGTGGCGCGCCGCGCGACCTCGTCCTGGCTCGAGGCGCGCTGCTCGCGCCTCCTGCGCGGGCCCCAGGGGCGGGCGCGCTTCGCCTGCAGCGCCGACCCCTTCGCGCTCGAGCTCGCCGTGCAAGGCGACGAGGGCGAGGAGTTCTACCTGCGCGGCGAGGCCGCGCCCGCGCCGCGCGCGGCGCTCTTCGCGCACCCGCACGAGCTCTCCGAGTTCCTCGCCGCCGAGGAAGAGGTGCAGCCGCACGACGTGTTCGCGCCCGAGGCCGACCAGCTCGAGCTGGCCGAGGGCTTCGCGCCCGAGCCCCTGTGCGCCTTCGAGGTGCGCTCGCGCTTCCTCTCGTCCGCGCCCTTCGCGCAGGACGAGATCGAGCTCGACAGCGCCTGGCGCCTCGTCACGCGCCGCCAGGTGCGCTCGCCCGCGCGGCGCGCGAGCTTCCGCATGCTGCCGGAGCGGCCCGGGACGGCGCCGCTCTTCCCGACGTCTTGAAACGGCGCTCCTGCGCCCCCGTCAGGGCAGGCGCGGGATCGCGACGCGCGTGGTCTCGCCCGTCAGGCCTTCCTCCATGAAGGTGACGAGGTCCTGCTTGTCCTGCTCGGTGAGGTCGAGCTTGAAGATCTTCTCGGACAGCCAGGGGTTCGGCGTGCCGCCCTTGGCGTAGTGCTCGACCACCTCGCGCAGCGTCTTCAGGCTGCCGTCGTGCATGTAGGGCGCGGTCAGCGCGATGTTGCGCACGCTCGGCGTGCGGAAGGCGCCCTTGTCCTGCTCGAGCTGCGTCACGACGAAGCGGCCGAGGTCCGGCTCCTTCGCCTCCATGCCGATGCCGAGGTTGTGGAACGACTCGTCGGTGAGGTCCTGGCCGACGTGGCAGGCGCTGCACTGGGCCTTGCCGAAGAAGAGGTCGCGCCCGCGGATCGCCGCCTCGCTCAGGCGGTGCGCTTCCTCGTCGGCCAGGATGCGCTGCATCTTCTGCAGGAACTCGGGCTCGTCGCCGTCCTCGGGCTCGTAGTCGAAGTAGGGCAAGGCCTGCTCGTAGTAGTCCCACTTCGAGTTGCCGGAGACGATCGTGCGCTCGAAGCTCGCGAGCGCCTTGGCGGTACGCTCGGCCGTGGCGGGTCCGCCGAACACGGCCTGGAACTGCACGGCGTAGCCCTCGATCGAGTTCAGCAGCGCGACGGTCTCCTCGACCGTGAAGCCCATCTCGATCGGGTTCGCGATCGGACCGAGGGCCTGCTCCTCGAGCGAGGCCGCGCGCCCGTCCCAGAACTGCGTCGGGCCGAGCAGGCGGTTGACGACCGTCGGCGCGCTGCGCCCGCCCTTCTGGCCCCGGATGCCGGTCGAGACCGGCGCCGCGTCGGCCCAGCCGAGGTCGGGGTGGTGGCAGGTCGCGCAGGCCACCGTGCCGTCCTTCGAGAGGCGCGGGTCGAAGTAGAGCTGGCGCCCGAGCTCGACCTTGGCGCGCGTGAGCGGGTTGTCGGCCGGAATGAACTCGGCCAGCGACGGCGCGAGCCCGAGCGGACTCGGCGGCACGAAGGCCGTGTGCAGCGCGGGCTCCTGGACCATGGCCTGGATCTCGGCCAGCGGGAACGTGCCGGGCTTCCCGACGGGCGGACCGTCCTTGGCGAGCGCGGTCGAGCCTCCGCAGGAGGCGAACAGGAACGGGAGCAGGAGGGCGGGGCTTTTCATGGCGGTGTCCGAGCGTAGCCGACGGAAGCGTGCGACTACAGCACCGCCGAGGTGCGCAGGAGGCCGGGGGCGGAGTACCGTCCCGCCATGCGACTACCGCTGTATCAAGTGGACGCCTTCACCGCGCGCCCGTTCGCAGGCAATCCGGCCGCGGTCGTGCCGCTCGAGCACTGGCTGCCGGAGGCGCTGCTGCTGGCCATCGCGGCCGAGAACAACCTGTCCGAGACGGCCTTCACCGTGCCGCGCGGCGACGACTTCGAGCTGCGCTGGTTCACGCCCACGCTCGAGATCGACCTGTGCGGACATGCCACGCTGGCCGCGGCCGCGGTCCTGTTCGAGCGCCTGCAGCCGGGCCGCGCGAGCGTGCGTTACCACACGCGCAAGGCCGGCGAGCTCGGCGTGCGCGCCGAGGGCGGCTGGCTCGAGCTCGACTTCCCCGCGCGCCCGCCGCGCGTGGCCGAGGCCCCACCGGGCCTGCTCGCCGCCCTCGGCGGCGCGCCCGTCGCCGTACTCGCCAGCACGCGCGACTGGCTCGTGCGCTACGCCATCGAGCGCGAGGTCGCCGCGCTCGCCCCGCGCATGGAGGTGCTGCGCGCGCTCGGCCCGGTGGGCGTGATCGCCACCGCGCCGGGCGACACCTGCGACTTCGTCTCGCGCTTCTTCGCGCCCGGCGCGGGCGTCGACGAGGATCCGGTGACCGGCTCCGCGCACTGCGTCCTGACCCCCTACTGGGCCGCAGAGCTCGGGCGCTCCGTGCTCGACGCGCGCCAGATCTCGCGCCGCCTCGGAATCCTGCGCTGCAGCGCGCGCGGCGCGCGCGTCGGTATCGCCGGCCAGGTGGCCTTCTACCTCGAGGGCACGCTCGAGGTGTGACTGCGCGTCCTACTCGAAGAGCTGCAGGAAGCGCGGTTCGTCGTGGGGCGAGATCTCGGTCAGGGCGAGATCGCCGACACTCCAGGTGAAGACGTTGAGGCCCGAGCTCTCGGCGAGGCGCAGGCGCACGCAGCAGTCGAGCGTCGCGTCGCGCTCGGCCACGAGCACGGTCGTCAGGTCCTCGCTCGAACCGGTCAGGATCGTGGCGGTCGGCCACTCGGCCGAGGCGAAGGGTCCGTGCAGGAGGCCCGAGGCGCCGGCGGCGAGCGAGACCTCGGGGCCGTAGCTCGCGCGCAGGCGCGCCACGAGCTCGTCGTTCTCCTCGCAGGCGACGGCTTCGGTCGAGCGCTGGCAGGCGTCCATCGTGCGGTAGAGCGCCAGGAGATCGGGAGCCTGCGGGCGGGCGGGGTCGAGCTCGCGCGCTTCCTCGAGCGGTCCGACCGACGGGCACTGGAAGGGCTCGATGCGCGCCAGACGTTCGGGCGAGAAGCGCTCGATGCGCACGGGCGCGGGGTCCTCGCGCCGCAGCACGAAGAAGAGCACCAGCGCGGCGGCGCAGGCCACGAGCAGGAAGCGCGGCCAGAGGCGGCGCGGGGCGGGCGCGAGGCGCGTGGCAAGCGTGTCGAGGCTCGCGGGCGGCTCGAAGCGGCGGCGGAGGGCGGCGTCGATGCGGTGGTCGAGCGCGTCGGTCTCGGCGGGGTCCTTCATCGCACGGATTCCTGGAGGTGCGCGCGCAGGGCGGCGCGCGCGCGGTGGACGTGGCTCATCGCGGTGCCCTCCGGCAGGTCGAGCAGCGCGGCGATCTCGGCGTAGCTCTGCTCGCGCAGGACGCGCAGGAGGAGACACGCGCGCGGGACCTCGCCCAGCGCGCGCAGGCCGGCCAGCAGGCGCTCGTCGAAGTCCTCGGGGTCGAACAGGCGCTCGGGGACGTGCGCGGGCGCCTCGCGCCGCTCGTCGAGCACGAAGGGATCGTCCGGCTCCGTGCGCCGCCGCGCGCGCTTCCGGCGCTCGTTGGCGACCACGTTGCGCACGAAGCGCCCCATCCAGGCCTGGAAGTTCGTCGCGGGGTCGAACTGGGAGCGCTTTTCATGGGCCGCCAGGAAGGCCTCCTGGCACACGTCTTCGGCCTCGCTCGGGTCCCCGAGCAGGCCCGCGGCCAGGGTCCAGAGAACGCGCGCCGCCGCCTGGAAGCGCGCGCTGAACTCCTGGGCCGTGAGCCCGGCTCCGGGTGTTTGCCCTGACTGGGCCATCAGCGGTTCACCCTCGCCATGTCGCCGCCGTCCACCGGGCTTGCAGGGAGCCGCCCAGAAACCCTCAGCGGGCAAAAAGTCTGCCCGGGTCGGCGAAGGCCTTGAACTCGAGGCAGTTGCCCGAGGGATCGCGCAGGAAGAAGGTGGCCTGCTCACCGACCTCGCCCCGGAAGCGCACCTTGGGGGCGATCAGGAAGCGCACCTGCGCCGTTTCGAGTCGGGCGACGAGGGCGTGCCAGCGCTCCATCGTGAGCACGCAGCCGAAATGCCGCACCGGGACGTCGTCGCCGTCGACCGCATTCGTGGCCAGCACGTCCTCGCCGGCCACGTGGGCCGAGAGCTGGTGCCCGAAGAGGTCGAAGTCGATCCAGAGCTCGGCCTCGCGCCCCACCGGGCAGCCGAGCAGACCGTGGTAGAAGGCGCGTGTCGACTCGACGTCGCGCACGGGGAAGGCGAGGTGGAAGGGCGGGGCGGCCACGCCCACGAGAGTAACGGCGGCCGCGGGCCCTGTCACAGCTCGCCGCGGATGCGCTGCACGACCGTGAGCAGCGCGGCGCGGTTCTCCAGGTTCCCGGTGCCGTCGGCGTAGAGCCGCGCCACCAGGTCCTCGAAGTCGTCGCCGCCGGTCTGGTAGCGCGCGTGGCGCAGGAAGAGCGGGTCGCCCGTCAGCTGGTAGCCGTAGCCCAGCGAGCTCCAGTCCTGGTAGGTCTCGCGGTCCCCCACCGTCCAGCCGTCCAGCGGCAGCTCGGCGCGCGAGCAGAAGCTCGGCAGCGCCGTATCGAGCGGGGCCACGGCCGTGAAGCGCCAGGGGCCGGACTCGCCCGGGAACCAGGAGAGCTCGCCCACGAAGGCGTACAGCGAGCGCTCGATCACCGCCCGCAGGCGCGCGGCCTCGCGCGGGTGGGCGCCGCGGAAGACCGTCTCGTGCAGCCCGACCAGGGCGTGCTCGCTGATCGACTGCTCGATCGCCTGGCGCGCCTGGTAGCGGCCCTCGAGCGCCTTCTGGCTGACGAAGGCCTGGATGAAGCCGTTGCAGGAGTCCTGGCCGCCCGCGACCAGGGCCGCGATCGCGCGCAGCCACGGCAGCTTGCGCGCGCGCCACTCGGGCTCGGCCAGCGCGTAGGCGGCCACCGCGCAATCGAGTCCCCAGGCCTCGCCACGGCCGAAGGGCAAGCCGCGTCCGGGACGAGCCGCGACGAGCTCCTGCTGCGCGCGCAGGGTCGAGCCCATCACGCTGCCGGGGAAGCCCGCGTAGAGCTCGTGGTAGGAGAGGTGGAAGTTCTCGGCCTGCTGCAGGAGGTCGTCCTTCGCGAGGCTGTCGTTCGCCAGCCAGGCGAGCACCTTGGCCGCGCGCGTGTAGCGCACGAAGTGCTGGTAGTCGTAGGGCTCGTAGGCGAAGTGCGCGCCCTCGTAGTCCGGGGCGAGACCGTGCGCGCGCACGAAGTCGACCTGGAAGCGCGGCGCGGAGCGCACACCGAACGGATCGGGGTGGCTGCCGAAGAGCTGCGGCACGACGTACAGGCGGAAGGGCAGGTAGTCGGCCTCACCGTTCTCGACGCGCCAGCGCTCGAGCGAGGCCGGCTCGCCGTCCCGCGACCACAGGGCGTTCGGCATGCGCTCGGTCTGCATGCGGTGCAGCAGCATGAAGGCCCGCAGCCCCGAGCGCGAGGCCAGCACCGCGCTCGCGATCCCGTCGTACAGGAAGATCTCGTGCCCGCCGGTCATGCCGCCGTAGGACACGCCGTAGGGATGGCCCCAGCCGAGCACCGCCGAATCGACCGGATAGTCGCCGGTCGAGGTGCCCTGCTCGAGGTGCTCGCTCAGGAAGCCGAGGTCGGTGACGAGCGCGTCCAGGGCCGAGGGCGCGTCGACGTGATCGAGGCGCGGAAGCTGCAGGCGTTGCGGGAAATAGGCCGCCGTGGCGGCGTTCCACCAGCTCCACAGCTCGCGCCCATCGTGCGGATCGAAAGCGCGCACGGCGAAGGCCTGACCGACGCGCTCGAGGTAGGAGCGCGCCTCGACCAGCCCCTCGACGCCCTCGGGCGCGAGCGCGAGCCGCCGGTGGAACTGGCCCAGCCAGCGGATCACGTGCATGCGCCCGTCGGGAAGTGGCGTCACGAGCGGAAGCACGCAGCGACCGCCCTCGAGGCGCTCGGCACCGAGGAACGGATCGGACACGTCCGCGTGGACGCGCCAGCCGGCGGGCACGGCGAGCTCGAGGTCGCGGAAGTAGAGCGTGTCGAGCGGATCGTCGCTCGGATCGAGGGGCTCGTGACCGTCGTGGCCGTTGTGGAAGCGCAGGTCGAGGCCGACCAGCTCGGTGCCGCGGAAGAACGACAGGTACACGTGCACGCCGAGGGCGTGCGGCAGCGTGCCTGCGTTGCCGGACACGGGTGCTTCCGGGACCAGCACGCGGTGCAGGCGCACCTCGGCGTGGACCGGTCCGTGCCGCAGGACGCGCACCTCGCTCGAGGCGTCGAGCGGACGCGCCACGTAGCGGTGCCCGAAGACGTCGTGCAGCGTGAGCTGGAGCGCATCCGGATCGGCCAGCAGCTCGCGCACGCGCGTGGGCACGGCCTCGAGCGCATCCGCGGGCGGCCGGTGCGGACGCTCGACCACGGCATAGTTCACCGTCGTGCCGGGCGCGACCTCGGGCCGCGGAGCGCGCGCGATGAGCTCGACCACGCTGGCTCCGTCGGCCGGATCGGGATGGCGGGCCACGAGCTCGACCTGGGTGAGCAGGCTCTTGCCCGTCGGATCGAGCAGCACGAACGGCACGAGCCCGTCCGCGCGCGGGTAGGTGCCCGGCGGAACGGGCACGGTGGCGCGCAGGAGGAACTCTTCACCGCCGCGCGCACGCGTGGTCAGAAGAGCGACGACCCGGTCCGAAGCGAGCGGGACCTGGGCCGAAGAGCGGAACGGGAACGCAGAGAGAGCGAGCGCCAGGAAGGCGGCCCGCGTGGCAAGAACGCACATGGCCAAACCGGACTCGGGGACACGACGGACCGTGGGAAGCGGATCCGCCGGGGGGGGGAACTCGGGCCGCACGCCGGTCGCGCGACCTCGGGGGGGGTGTGCGCACGCTAGCGGACGAGACTCGTCCGGTCTCACCTCACGCCGCAGAAACCGACGCAGCCAGGAAAAAAAAGAAAAACGGCCGCGCGAGGGAGTCGAGCTCCCTACCGCGCGGCCGTTCAAGCCTGACGCCGAGGCGTCGGTCGCTTCAGTTCTTCGCGCCGGCGACGGCGGACTTGATCTCCGCCACCACCATGTCGCCGACCTCGTTGCACTTGTGGAGGCCGCTCGAGACGCCCTTGATGCGCCCGGAGCGCAGCAGTCCGACCACCGCGCCCTCGACCGCCTGCGCGGCCTCCTTCAGGCCCAGGTAATCGAGCAGCATCGAGCCGGCCATGATCGCCGCGACCGGCGAGGCCGTGTTCATGCCGGCGTACTTCGGAGCCGAGCCGTGGATCGGCTCGAAGAGCGCCTTCTTGCCCGGGTGGATGTTGGCGCTGGCCGCGATCCCGAGGCCGCCCTGCAGCACCGCGCCGAGGTCGGTCAGGATGTCGCCGAACATGTTGGTCGTCACGGCGACGTCGAACCACTCGGGGTTCTTGATCATCCACATGCAGGCCGCATCCACGTAGGCGTGGTCGGTCGTGATGTCGGGGTACTCGCGCGCGACGTCGGCGAAGGTGCGCGTCCAGAGGTCGTGGGAGCGCATGGCGTTGGCCTTGTCGACCAGCGTGACCTTCTTCTGCTTGTTGCGCGTGCGCGCCAGCTCGAAGGAATAACGGATCACGCGCTCGACGCCGGCGCGCGTGTAGACGAGCACCTGCGTCGCGACCTCGTTGGGCTGGCCCTTGTGCGTGAAGCCGTGCGCGCCGACGTAGGCGCCCTCGGTGTTCTCGCGGATGAAGATCATGTCGATGTCCTCCGCCTTCTTGCCCTTGAGCGGGCACAGGCGCTCGTCGAACACCTTGATCGGGCGCAGGTTGACGTAGAGATCGAGCTCGAAGCGCATCTTGGCGATGATGCCGTACTCGATCAGGCCGACCGGCGCGCGCGGGTCGCCGATCGCGCCGAGCAGCACGGCGTCCTGGCCCTTGAGCTCCTCGAAGGCCTTGTCGGGGAAGATCTCGCCGGTCTTGAAGTAGTGCTCGCTGCCGAACGGGTACTGGTGGTAGTTCAGCTTGAACCCGTACACGTCCGCGGCCGCGTCGAGGACCTTGAGCTCCTCGGCCGTCACTTCGGGGCCGATGCCGTCGCCGGCGATGACTGCGATGTCGAAGGGTTTCATGATGGGATCCTCGGGGGGGGGCTAGCGGGCCTTGGCCGGGGCGCGGAACATCCCGGGCCGGTAGGAGACGATCTTCCCTTCGATCGCGCTGGCGGCGACGGTCAAGGGGGAAGCGAGAAAGAGCTTCCCGGGGCCGCTGCGGCCCTGGAAGTTCCGGTTGATGGCACTGACGGTGACCTGCTCGGCGCGCTCGGAAACGCCCGGGCCGCAGCCGATGCAGGCCCCGCAGCCGGGCTGGATGACCTCGACGCCCGCGCGCTGGAAGAGTTCGAGGTAGCCCTTCGCCGCGGCGTAATCGCGCACGGCCTCCGAGCCGAACTGGATGTACATGCGCACGCCGTCCTTCACGCGACGGCCGGAGTCGAGCGCGTCGCCGATCACGCGCGCGTAGAAGTCGAGGTCGCGCTCCTTGCCGGCCGTGCACGAGCCGGCGTAGGCGATGTCGATCTTCACCTCGCCCAGCGTGGCCACGTCGGCGCCGTAGGTCGGATCGCCAGGCTTCGCCACCATCGGGCGCAGCGCGGCGAGGTCGATCGTGTGCACGCCGCCGTGGTAGTGCGCACCCTCGTCGGGCGCCACGAAGCGCGCCCGCACCGCGGCGGGATCCGTGCCGCGCCGCTCGGCGATCCAGCGCGCGGCAACCTCGTCGCCCTCGCAGATGCCGGTCTTGGCCGAGCACTCGGTGGCCATGTTCGTGAGCGTCGCGCGCTCGTCCATGTCCATCTTCAGGAGCCCCGGACCGCCGAACTCCATCACGCGGTCGAGCGTGTCTTCCTTGACGGCGTAGGTGGCCAGGATGTGCAGGATCACGTCCTTGGCGGTGACGCCGGGGGCGAGCTCGTTCACGAGCTCGAAGCGGATCGACTCGGGCACGTTGACGAGCGTGAAGCCCGCGTGCACGAGGCCGGCGTACTCGGTCGCGCCGACGCCCCAGGCGAGCGCGTTGTTGCCGCCGCCCATGCAGGTGTGGCTGTCGGTCGCCTGCACGAAGTCGCCCGGATCGAGGAACTCTTCGCGCGCGACCTGGTGGCAGATGCCGGGCGAGATGCCGTCCTTGGCCGAGTAGTCACGCACACCGGTGTGGCGCTGGAACTCGCGCTGCAGGCGGCGCAGGGTCTCGATCTGCGGCGCGAAGGGCGCCATCTTGGCGACCCCGTCGGCGTACAGCAGGTGGTCCTCGAAGACCGCGAACTTCGCGGGGTTCTGGACCTTGTAGTCGGCCCCGTACTCGAGGCCGAGGAAGTGGTGCACCTGCGCGGTCGTGAACTCGTGGCTGTAACCCGCGTCGACCTTGACCAGCACGCTGTCGCCCGGCTGCACGCACTCGCCCCCCCTCGCCCCCACGAGGTGCGAGGCGAGGATCTTCTCGGCCATCGTCATCGGGCGCTGCGCCGTGGCGGGCAGCGGGATCCGGATCTCGCCCGAGCGCACCTTGGCGGAGAACGGGAACAGGCCGCCCGCCTCGAGGATCGCGCGCGTGACCGGGTCGTACTTCGACGTGAACTCGGAGAGCGGGATCTCCTCGCCGCGCTGCAGGCGCACGAGCACGTCGTAGCCCCCCATCAGCTGGCCGAGGTTCAGGTTGTTGCGCTCGTGGATCGGCGCGAAGCTGGCCGCGATCACGAGCTCGATGCCGCTCCACTTCTCGCACTGCGGCGCGGTCTCGCGCGAGGAGCCCGTGCCCTTGCGCTGACCGGAGACGATCACCTGGAACTCGCCGTCCAGGAGCGCGCGCGTGCCGAAGACACGCTTCACCTTGTCGTCGAGCAGGCCCGCGTAGGCGTCGAGCGCGATGTCCTCGGGCTTGTGCCGGAAGCACACCCAGGCCGGCGTCATCGTGTCGGTGTTGATGTCGTCCAGGAGCTCCGCCGGCGCGACCTCCTCCATCCTGAGATCCAGCTCGCCGTTGAGCTGCTTCTTGATCGCGACGAGGTCCTTCGTGAGGAACAGCACGCGCTTCTTCGGGTCCAGGCGGACCACGCGCGTGCCGTCGGGGCGGGTGTGGACGAGGGAGTTCATCGGGGTCTCAGGCGCGCGGGTTCTCGAGCAGGATCGCGATGCCTTGTCCCCCGCCGATGCAGGCCGAGGCCAGGCCGAAGCGCTTCGAGCTGCGGCGCAGCTCGAGCATGAGGGTCAGGATCAGGCGCGCGCCGGTGGCGCCCAGCGGATGCCCGAGCGAGATCGCGCCGCCGTTGACATTGACGCGCGCACGGTCGAGGCCGAGCTCCTTCTCGCAGCCGAGGTACTGGGCCGAGAAGGCCTCGTTGATCTCGATGCGCTCGACGTCGGCCAGCTTCACCTTGGCGCGCTCGAGGCACTTCCGGATGGCCGGCACCGGACCGATGCCCATCTCGGACGGGTCGACCCCGACCGAGGCCCAGGCGCGCACCAGCGCGAGGACATCGAGCTTGTCGGCCTTCGCGCGCTCGGCGCTCGTCAGCACCAGCGCCGCGGCGCCGTCGACGATGCCGCTCGCGTTGCCGGCCGTGACCGTGCCGTCCTTGCCGAAGGCCGCGTTCAGCTTCGCCAGCCCCTCGAGCGTCGTGTCGGGCTTGATGTGGTCGTCCCTGTCGATGACCACGTCGCCCTTCTTGGTCTGGATCACGTAGGGCGCGATCTCCTCGGCGAAACGCCCCTCCTTCACGGCCGCGGCACCGAGCTGGTGGCTGCGCAGCGCGTACTCGTCCTGGGCCTGACGCGAGATCGCGAGGCGCTTCGCTACTTTCTCGGCCGTCTGCGCCATGAAGAGCCCGCACAGGGGGTCGCGCAGGGAAGCGAAGAGCGAGTCCTCGAGCACGGGCTGCGTGCCGAAGCGGAAGCCCTCGCGCCCGCCGCGCAGGACGTGCGGAGCCTGGCTCATGTTCTCCATGCCGCCCGCGACGACGCTCCGCGCCTCACCGAGCAGGAGCAGATGCGCCGCCTGCACCGCGGCCTCGATGCCCGAACCGCACAGGCGATTGACGGTCAGGGCCGGCACACCCTGCGCGAGCCCGGCCTTGAGCGCCACGTGGCGCGCGCCGTAGATCGCATCGGGCGAGGTCTGCATCGCGTTGCCGATGACGACGTGCTCGACCGACTCGGGGTCGAGCTTCGCGCGCGCCAGGGCCGCCTTCGTGGCGTGCGCCGCGAGGTCGATGGCCGAGACGTCCTTGAACTTGCCGAACCCGGGCGTGCCCGAGTACTCGCACATCGCCGTGCGGGCTCCGCCTACGATCGCGATCTCCGTGCTCATGCTGGGTCTCCGTCCGGGTCCGTGGGTGCGGGCGAATGGGGCTGACTACTTGCCGTGGAAGGTCGGCTTGCGCTTCTCGAGGAAGGCGCCCATGCCCTCCTTCATGTCCTCGGTCGAGGCCGCCAGTCCGAACAGGTCGCACTCGAGCTTCTCGCCCTCGCGCTGGTGCATGTTCGTGCCGCGATGGATCGCCTCCATGGCGAAGCGCACCGCGACCGGCCCACGCGAGAGGATCGTCTCGACCAGCTTCATGGTTCCCGCGCGCAGCTCGGCCGCGGGGAAGACCCGGTTCACGACACCGACGCGCCAGGCCTCTTCGGCCGAAAACGGCTCACCGGTCAAGATCCATTCGCGCGCGACACCCGGCCCGGCCACGCGGCTCAGGCGCTGGGTGCCGCCGTAGCCCGGGATGATGCCGAGCGAGACCTCGGGCAGGCCCACGCGGGCCGTGTTCGCGGCCGTGCGCAGGGTGCAGGCCAGAGCCAGCTCGAGCCCGCCCCCGAGCGCAAAACCATTGATCATCGCGATCGACGGCTTCCCGAGGTCCTCGAGGCGCGCCAGGATGCGCTGACCGCGGTAGGCCAGGTCCTTGGCGGTCAGCGGGGTCATCGTCGAGAGCTCCTTGATGTCCGCGCCGGCCACGAAGGCTTTCTCACCCGAGCCCGTCAACACGAGCGCGCGCACCTCGGCCGAGGTGCGGCAGTGCTCGAAAACCTGCTCCATCTCGGCCAGCGTGGCCGAGTTGAGCGCGTTCAGCTTGTCGGGCCGGTTGACGGTCAGGGTGGCGACGCCGCCCGCGACCTCGAGGAGGATGTTCTGGTAGCTCATGGGCTGCGGCTCCTTCACTTCGCCGCGGGACGGACGATGGTGACCTTCTTCAGCTTGACCGGCTCGAGCGGCTTCGAGCGCTCGCCACCGGCGCTCACTGCCACGGGCGCACCGGCGATCTTCTCGAGCGTGTCGTCGCCCTCGACGAGCTTCCCGAAGGCCGTGTACTGGCGATCGAGGAAGGCCGCGTCGCCGTGGCACACGAAGAACTGGCTGCCGGCCGAGTTCGGATCGCGCGCACGCGCCATCGAGAGGATGCCGCGCACGTGCTTCGTGTCGTTGAACTCGGCCTGGATCTGGTAGCCCGGTCCGCCGGTGCCGTCACCGCGGGGGCAGCCGCCCTGGATCATGAAGCCCTTGATCACGCGGTGGAACGCGGTCCCGTCGTAGAAGCCCTTCTCGGCCAGCTTCACGAAGTTCTCGACGTGGCCCGGAGCCTTGTCCGTGAAGAACTCGAAGGTCATCGAGCCCGCGCTGGTCTCGACCGTGGCGCGCACGCCAGAAAGATCACTCTTCTTGTCGGTGCTCATTTTGTCGGTGCTCATCACTGTTCCTCCCGCCAACCGGTGGCGTCCGCCGGAGCCTTGACCACGGTGGCCTTCAGGATCACCTGCGGCTCCTTCGGCCGGTCGGCCTGGCCGCGCGGCGTGTTGACGATCTTGTCGACCGCGGCCAGGCCGGCCACGACCTTGCCGAAG
>Ga0172373_10002342_pt1 | contig 29258 bp, 21 predicted proteins | sample Lak10m_2_FD_114546 | JGI IMG/M metagenome (GOLD analysis project Ga0172373, IMG submission 114546) | Freshwater microbial communities from Kabuno Bay, South-Kivu, Congo - kab_092012_10m | ecosystem: Environmental > Aquatic > Freshwater > Lake | place: Democratic Republic of the Congo...
AAAAAATCTTTATCCTGTTTTCCTTCACAATTTCCTGTTTTCAAGAAATCCTTTACCAATCGGTCTTCTAATGAATGGTAACTGATAACAACAAGTCTTGCTTTATCATCTAACACTTGAAGGCTTTGTTTTAAAAATTCCTGCAACACTTCCATTTCTTTATTCACTTCAATTCGCAATGCCTGAAAGACACGTGCTAAATACTTGTGTTCGGCGTGTTTTGGCGCAATGCTTGAAATAATTTCTTTTAACTGTAATGTTGTCTCAATTGATTGAGCACTTCTTGCATTTACAATTAAATCAGAAAGTTTTCTGAAGTTTTCAATTTCTCCATACAACCTGAAAATTCTTGAAAGGTCTTTTCCTTCGTAGTTATTAATTACAAATGATGCTGTTAAAGATGCTTTTGTATTCATACGCATATCCAACGGACCATCATAACGAATTGAAAAACCTCTTTCTCCGGTATCAAACTGATGAGATGAAACACCTAAATCTGCTAAAATTCCATCTACTTTTTTTATCCCATGTAAGCGCAATGAATTTTGCAGATACATGAAATTTTGGTTGATGAAAATAATTCGTGAATCATTCGGTACATTTTTAATTGCCGTAGCATCTTGGTCAAAAGCAACTAATTTTCCTTTGCTACTTAATGCTTCCAAAATTTTTTTTGAATGTCCGCCACCACCAAATGTTACATCTACATACGTTCCATCAGGATTAATTTTCAAGCCTTCAATACACTCTTTTAAAAGAACGGGGTTGTGATAACTCATTCGGCATCATCATTAAAATCAAGCCCACCTAAAACATCCTGAGCTAATTTTTCTATATCTACATCTTGTTCCAAGAAATCTTCATATAATTTCTTATCCCAAATCTCTATTACATTATTACTGCCTAACACTTTAATGTCTGTTTTAATATCCGCATATTCATTTAATGCTTTAGGCAACAAAATCCTTCCTGCGCTATCTGCTTCACAACCGGTTGCGCCTCCGGTAAATTTTCTAACAAACACATCATTTGCTTTTATCAAACGATTAAGCTTGCTCAATTTTTTGTTCAATTTTTCCCACTCTGCAATCGGATAAAGAACGAGGCACTTCTGGTGAAGGTTTCTATTAATGACAAATCCTTTTTCAAAGGCAGCATCTAATTGCTTTCTTAAATTGACAGGAAACATAAATCTTCCCTTTACGTCAACCTTACATTCAAATTCACCTATTAGACCAGTCATTTTATTTATCCTTCGAAGACATGTCAAAATTAGTTAAATTTTACCACTTTCTACCACTTTCACCCATTTTTTCCCACTTTGTTGAAAACTTGGAAAATGAACAATTTTTTGTTTATTTTATTGGAAAACAACATTTGACTTGAAATGCTTATTATTGCTAAATAATTTTGAAGTTTTGAGTAAAAAGTTATTGCTTTGGGTCTGAGGATACTAACATCTTTTTAACATGCTTTTTTAAAGAATGATGAGTCTAAATAATAAATTTATAGATGTAGAAAAGGTTATTGGCGAGAAAAATCCTGCTTTATTGAAGTTTTTGCCTCGATTTATTATCAATTACATAAAAAAAAAGTTACACGAAGATTTTATTAATAAGGGAATTGATATTTACCAAGAAGTTTTTGAACATGAATTTAATGAGGCGGCATTAAATTATATGGGAGCTAAGGTAACTTATAGTGGTTTAGAAAATTTACCAAAACAAGGCGGAGTTATAATTGTAGCCAATCATCCTTTAGGAGGACTAGATGGATTAGCGCTAATTAAAGCAGTAAGTAATGTACGTTTAGATACTAGATTTTTAGTAAACGATATATTATTAAAGTTGACCAACTTTAAGCGCTTATTTGTTGGGGTAAATAAAGTAGGTAAAACAGCTTCTGAATCACTTAAGATTATCGATTCAACTTATGCATCTGATCAAGCAGTTCTTGTTTTTCCGGCAGGTTTAGTTTCAAGAAAACAAAATGGAATAATAAAGGATTTGGAGTGGAAAAAAAGTTTTGTTTCTCAAGCAATAAAACACAAAAGGATAGTTGTGCCAGTTTTTATTGACGGAAAAAATTCAAAATTCTTCTACAATTTTGCTTTATGGAGAAAGCGCCTTGGAATAAAGGCAAATGTCGAAATGTTTTTTTTAGCTGATGAAATGGTAAAGCAAAAAAGCAAAACTATTGATGTAAAATTTGGAAAAGCATTTACTTATGAGGTTTTTGATAAACAATTTTCTCATACTGAATGGGCGCAGTTGGTAAAAGAATATGTGTACAGTTTAAAAGAAGACAACAGTAGTGAATTCTCAGAGTTTGTAACTGGAAAAATTGGTCAAAAATAAAGCCCTCCATTTATTGAAGGGCACAATAAAACATTATAAATTGATAAAAGCTAAGTGTACTACTTAAACTGATTTTTTTGCAATGTGTTTAGAAGCAGGTGCTTTTGCATAAGCCGGACAACTTTTCGAACTTACACAAGATGTAAAAACAAATGCAGAAACTAAAATTGCAACTAGTATAAAAGAAATTTTACGCATATTTTTAAACTTTGAAACAAAAGTAAAATTTTAAATCATTAACACAAATTTATTTTAGCATAATAATTAATATTTTTTAAAAAAGTTTTTACACGAACAGATGTTACACAACTTAATAAACGAAAATTGGTTTATTTTTTTAGAGAAAGAGTTTTCTCAGAATTATTTTATTCGGTTGTTAAACTTTTATCAAAAAGAGAAAGAGTCTTTTAAAATATTTCCTCCGGAACATAAAATTTTTGCTGCATTAAATTTAACTTCAATTGAAGATCTAAAAGTGGTAATCATTGGCCAAGATCCTTATCATGGCTCTGGACAGGCAAATGGCCTTTGTTTCTCGGTTTCAGACGGAATAAAAAAACCACCTTCTTTATCAAATATTTTCAAAGAATTGCAATCTGATTTGGGATTTCCCATGCCCGAAACAGGAAATCTTGAACCATGGGCAAAACAAGGTGTTTTATTATTAAATACAAGTTTATCAGTAAGAGAAGGTGAACCTGGATCACACGCTAAAAAAGGATGGGAAATATTTACCGATAACATCATTTCTATTATCTCTAAACAAAAAGAAGGAGTTATTTTTTTATTGTGGGGAAATCATGCTCAGGAAAAGGAAAAATTAATTGATACCACAAAACATCTTGTTTTAAAAGCTGCTCATCCATCGCCACTTGCAAGAGGAGCATTTTTTGGTTCCAAACATTTTTCAAAAACAAATTCTCATCTTATTCAATTAGGCAAAGAGCCAATCAATTGGCAAATAAAAGACAAAACACTTTTTGATTAACGACAAACTGACACAAAATTCTGCCACAATTTGAATTATAGTCAGTTTTTTAATGAGCATTGCATTTACAATCCTATTGGCACAATATATGACTTTGTGCCGTCGTAAATTTTAACAACTAAATCAATTATATTATGTCAAAAACAAAAGTAAACATCAAACCTCTTGCCGACAGAGTGTTGGTAGAAGCAGCAGCTGCTGAAACAAAAACAGCAGGTGGAATCATTATTCCTGATTCAGCAAAAGAAAAACCACAAAAAGGTACTGTAGTAGCAGTTGGAAATGGTAAAAAAGACGAGCCATTAACTGTTAAAGTTGGAGATACTGTTCTTTATGGAAAATATGCCGGAACAGAACTTCAAGTTGATGGAAAAGAATTTTTAATCATGAAAGAGAGCGACATTTACGCTATCGTTTAATCCAAATTTTTGTTTCAGGGGTTTTACGTTTGGTGTTACTCTGAGGCAATTTAAACTAAACAACATCAGGCAAAAAAATTAAATAATAAATAAAATGGCAAAAGATATCACATTTAACGTAGAAGCACGTGACGCTTTAAAAAGAGGTGTTGATGCATTAGCAAACGCTGTAAAAGTAACTTTAGGACCAAAAGGTCGTAATGTAATCATTGATAAAAAATTTGGTGCACCTGCAATCACTAAAGATGGTGTAACCGTTGCAAAAGAAATCGAACTTTCTCATGCAATTGAAAATATGGGCGCTCAAATGTTGAAAGAAGTTGCTTCTAAAACTGCTGATGTAGCTGGTGATGGAACAACTACAGCAACTGTATTAGCTCAGGCAATTGTAACATCTGGTTTAAAAAATGTTGCTGCAGGCGCAAACCCAATGGATTTAAAACGTGGTATTGATAAGGCAGTTTCTGCTGTTATCGAAAACTTACGTAAGCAATCAAGTACAATTGGTAACGAAAACAAAAAAATTGAACAAGTTGCTACCATCTCTGCAAATAACGATAACGCAATCGGTAAATTAATTGCAGAAGCAATGCACAAAGTAAAAAAAGAAGGTGTTATCACAGTTGAAGAAGCAAAAGGAACTGAAACTACTGTTGAAGTCGTTGAAGGTATGCAATTCGACAGAGGTTACATTTCTCCATACTTCGTAACTGATGCAGAAAAAATGCAAACAGTTTTAGAAAATCCGTTAATCCTTATCTACGATAAAAAAATCTCTAACATGAAAGAATTGCTTCCGGTATTAGAGAAAGCAGTTCAAACAGGTAAACCGGTTTTATTAATTGCAGAAGATGTTGATGGTGAAGCATTGGCTACTTTAGTGGTAAATAAAATCCGTGGTTCTTTGAAAATTGCTGCAGTTAAAGCTCCGGGCTTTGGCGATAGAAGAAAAGCAATGTTAGAAGATATCGCAATTTTAACAGGTGGAACATTAATCAGCGAAGAAAGCGGATTCAAATTAGAAAACGCTGACTTATCTTTCTTAGGAAAAGCTGAAAAAGTGACTATTGATAAAGATAACACAACAATCGTAAACGGTGCGGGTAAAAAAGCTGATATCACTGCGCGTGTTAATCAAATCAAAGTTCAAATCGAAAACACAACTTCTGATTACGATAAAGAAAAGTTACAAGAGCGTTTAGCTAAATTAGCTGGTGGGGTTGCAGTTCTTTATGTAGGTGCTGCTACCGAAGTTGAAATGAAAGAGAAAAAAGACCGTGTTGATGATGCTTTAGCTGCAACTCGTGCTGCTGTTGAAGAAGGAATTGTTCCTGGCGGTGGTGTAGCTTACATTCGTGCAGTTTCTTCTTTAGAAAAATTAAAAGGAGAAAACGACGATGAAAATACAGGTATTGCAATCGTTAAACGTGCAATTGAAGAGCCATTACGTCAAATCTGTGCTAACAGTGGAATTGAAGGTTCTATTGTTGTTCAAAAAGTAAAAGAAGGAAAAGATGATTTCGGTTTCAATGCTCGTACTGAAAAGTTTGAGAACTTGTTGAAAGCAGGTGTTATCGATCCAACTAAAGTTAGCCGTGTAGCATTAGAAAATGCAGCTTCAATAGCAGGTATGTTATTAACTACTGAATGTGTTTTAGCTGATAAGAAAGAAGATAAAGCAGCTACGGCAATGCCAGGCGGTATGCCGGGTGGTATGGATGGAATGATGTAATTTCATTGAATCAATTTGTAAAAAAAGGCTATCTCAATTTGAGATGGCCTTTTTTTTTAAGCATCTTTAATATTTTGGAAATCTGATTTAGGATTTTTTAGATGTCATGCTGACGAAGGAAGCATCTATTTTTTTAAGTTCTTAAAATCGTCGGAATGACAAAAAAATCTACCATCTAAAATCAGAAATCAATTTTTTTTTGAAACAAGAAACAGGACGGCAGGAAACAAGACAAAGAAAATGCTGGCTCTTGTAACCTGATTTCTTGAATCCAAAAATTTTAAATTATCAAATTGTAAATATATTTTTTAGTTTCCTCCTATCGTCGGAATGACAAAAAAATCTACCATCTAAAATCAGAAATCTAAAAATAAAAAAACTACTTATCCAGCAAAGGATTATACATCATGATGGAATTATTCTCACACACCAATTCTTCATCAACATTATTGTTTTTGGTATTGGTAATTTGTTTCCAAATTTGATTATGCCTGGTGTAAGCTCCCCACCACTGCTGTTTAATTGCGTGTTCTTTTTCAATAACAGTATATTGTAAATGGGGTTGATGGTTGCAAGTAATTTTTCCATTTAGGTATTCTTCATCCAACCATAAATAAATCTGAAATATTTTATCGGTTTCGTTTTTTAATTGCAAATCAATGTAGTTATAAGATAATGTTGCTCCACAACCAAAAGGGATGTTTCTGTTTATATCCGGAAAAACATCAAAGCCATGACGCCAACGTTCCTTAATGGTAAGTGGTGTATGAAGGGCCATCCAGAATAGTAAGTTTCCTAACTGGCATAATCCGCCTCCTATAGCTTTGTTTATTTTACCATTGCTCAATACTAAACCCTCCAAATAACCTTTTGATTTTGTAGTTCGGCCAACTAATTTCCAAACCGAAAAAACCTCACCGGGTTTAATAACTACATGATTTATTTTTTGAATAGCCAATTGCAGATTCTTCACTTTATTGTGTTGCAAATACATGTCAACATCTTTTAGCGGGCGAAGTAAAAATGATTTATGCTGAATTAATAAATTGCTGAATTGAATGTTGCCATCAACAACGGCATACTTTTCTTTATCAAAAATCCATTTGAATTTTCGTTTAAGGATAAAGTATTCCTTACCAAAAAATTTCCTGAACCGATTCCTTAATATTGGTTTCTTTATGGAATGTTGTTTTAGCAAAGAACAAACAATTCAAATTACATTAATTCTTTAATGATTTGCTCCACACTTACTGCTTCGGCTTCGGCTTTGTAATTACGAACAATACGGTGACGTAAAATTGGGTCTGCAACTGCTTTTACATCTTCAATATCAGGTGAATATTTTCCGTTAATTGCTGCGTGGCATTTTGCACCAATTACTAAATATTGTGATGCACGAGGACCTGCTCCCCAAGCCAAATATTTTTTGGTAACCTCTGGTGTATGGGGTGAGTTCAATCGTGTTTTAACCGCTAATTTCACTGCATATTCCAACACATTATCAGCAACGGGTAATTTACGAATAAGGTTTTGAAAGAAAATAATTTCTTCTGCCGTGATGATTTTTTTTAATTCTGTTTTAGCATCACTTGTTGTTCGTTTTACCACATTCAATTCTTCTTCAAAGCTTGGATAATCCAACCACACATTAAACATAAAACGATCGAGTTGTGCCTCTGGCAAAGGATAGGTTCCCTCCTGCTCTATTGGATTTTGTGTTGCCAACACAAAAAAAGGATTGCCCAATTCATATTTTTTTCCGGCAGCTGTAACATGCCTTTCTTGCATGGCTTCCAGCAAAGCTGATTGTGTTTTGGGTGGTGTACGATTAATCTCATCTGCCAATACAATATTTGCAAAAAGTGGGCCTTTTAAAAATTTAAAGTTTCTGTTTTCATCTAAAATTTCAGAACCAACAATATCACTTGGCATTAAATCAGGTGTAAATTGGATACGGTTAAAACTTAAACCCAAAACATCTGCAATCGTATTTACCAATAAAGTTTTAGCAAGGCCTGGCACACCAACCAACAAACAATGCCCACGACTAAAAATAGAAATTAGTACGTTTTTAATTGTTTCTTCCTGACCTACAATTACCTTACCTATTTCCTGATTTAATTCTTTGTATTTTACAACGAATTGATCAATGGCTTCAACATCTGATTTAAACTGCATAATTAATTATTTTGAAGGTTCCATCTGAATTCAAATTTTGACTGTTGAAATTCAGGATCTATTTTAATAAATATATTTTTTGATTTTTTATTAATCCAATCGGAAATTAATTTTTTTTGTTTTGATGCAATAGTCATGTTTTGCAAACGAGGATAATCATCTTTCAAATTTGCGTAATGTGGGCTAGTTCTGTTTTTTAAATAGATAATCCGGTATGCTTGTTTGGAATCGCTGCTCATGTAAATCATTGGTTTTGTTATGTCGCCCACATTCATTTTATCTAAAAGAAAAACCAGGTTTTGCTCTATTTGCGCCAATTCTTCCATTTCAAATCGGATGGTTCCGGTTGCAGGATTTACTATTGTACCGCAATTATTTTTACTGTCTTTATCATCACTATATTTTGCTGCAGCTTCGCAAAATGAAATTTCTTTTTTACTGATTTTATCATGAATGCTATCCAAGACCAATTTTGCATTTAAAATATCAGCATTATCTGTTTTTGGTGAAATTAAAATATGCTGAACATCCATTAAATCACCTCTTCTGGCTAATAATTTCAGAAAGTGATAACCGTATTGTGTTTCAAAAATTTCCGATACTTCATCACCAGGTTTCATTTTAAAAGCAACTGCATCAAACTCAGGAACAAACTGACCGCGCATAATATCTTTATAAACTCCGCCTGTTTTTGCAGAGCCTGGATCATCTGTGTAAATGGTGCAAATGGTTGTCATGCTGCTTTCACCCGAAACAACTCGTTTGCGCAATCCTTGTATTTTCTCGAGTGCTGCTTTTTTTGCTGTGGGCGAAACCTGTGGTTTTTTGATTAGTTGCCCCAATTCAATTTCAGAATTAATTAAAGGTATGCTATCTGCCGGCATGGAAGCAAAAAAGTTTCTAACCTCAGCAGGTGTAACTTTTATTTCGCCAACAATTTTACCTTGCATGGTTTGAGCAGTTAATTGATCTTTAATGTCATCACGCAATTCTTCTTTGAATGCAGCACTTGACTTGCCATAAAAACTATAAAAATTTTCTTCGGAACCAAACTTGGCAAGGTAGTAAGCCATTCTTCTTTCCAACTCAGCATCAACCTGCTCATCTTTTGTAATCACACTGTCTTTATCAGCTTGTGCCAACAATAATTTTTGAAACAACAATTCTTCAAACACTTTGCTTTTTAACGAATCAGCATTGAGCCCCGTATTTTTAGAGTATTCCTGAAGTGCATTTTGAAAGTCGGAATACAAAATGATATTCTTACTTACCACTGCAATTACTTTATCTACAACCTGCGCCTGACCATAAAAAAACAGTGATAAAAATTGAAGAATAAGTATTAAAAAAGTTTTTTTCATTTCACAAAAATTTCGAAGTCCTTATTATCTAATGCTTTATTATAAACTTCCCGTTTCATTTCGTCTATTAATTGTAGTTTACGTTTATTGATGATGATGTTTTTAATATTATCTTTTTCAAAACTTAAAGGTGAAACGCTGTTTTTAATTTTATAACCTTTTATGCGAAGGAAATATACAAATGAACTATCTGCCAACTCTATGTTGGTATTGTTTTTAAGCAAAAGTTCGGTATTGTAATTTTCAATGGGAACTTCTTTTAGAATATCATCAAACAACAACCAGGTATTATCATCTAAAAAATAATTTTCGGCAAACTGAATACAAAAACTTCTGAGGTTGTCAATATCTTTTGGGTTATTGGAAACATACCATTTTTTTACCTTTTCTATACCTGGAGTTTTTTTATTTAATTTAATGTAATATACATGAGCGATATTATCTTTTAACACAAAATTAGAAGAATACGTGTTGTAGTATTTTTCTATTTCAGCAGCTTGCACCACAGTATCTAATTTTTGACTAATCAACTCTTTTTGATAATTGTAAATGATTAAATTTTTTCGATATTCTTCTACTTCTTTTTCAATATTTAGCTGCTCATCGGTTAAATTGCTTTTAGCATATTGAAGCACTAATTCATCTTGTACCCACTGTTGAATAAATTTTTTAATAAGCTCAATGCTATCTTTTCCTTTTATGCCATAAGGAACTACATTTTCCAGATTGCTGGGATATAGCTCTGAATCAAATACTCGAGCAACAGCCTTTTCTTTTGTTTCTTCTTTTGAGGAACAAGCAACCAATAAAAATATGGAAACAAAAGAAAAGAGGAAAATATATAATTTAAAAATCACTTGTTCAATCTATTTTCCTCTAATTTAAGAATTTACTTTACTGAATTTAAAACTTCATCATTTACTTTTATGTCGTGCCCTTTACGGATTGATGATAGCCATTCCTTTTCTAAATAATTTTGAAAATCTGCTGTTACCATTCCTTTGCATTCAGCAAGTAATTTTGGTGTTTTAGATAATAATTTGTTTACCGATAAAATGATTACTTTATTATCTTTTTTGATATCAGCACTTAAACCTTCTTTCCAATTATCATCAATCAATTTATTTTCACCTTTCAAGTACATCACTGTTTCAGTTGCTAGATTAAGTTGTGATTTTTTATTGATTTCCTCTAAAATTTGTTTTTCAGTTTTTTTCTTACTCAACATTTTACGTACATCTTTTGCAATTTTTTCATCTGCGCAAGAATAGGTAGTTACATCAGCTCGTTCATCCCACAAGTAATTGTTTTTGTTCTTTTCATAATATTCTTTTAAACCTGAGGTATCTTTAACTGCTTTACTCCAAACTTTTCTATCTGTTAACTCAAACAATAGAATTCCGTCTCTGTACTCCTGAATCAATGCTTTAAAATCCTGATATTTTGATTCTAACTTAGTTTCCTCAAGAGCTATTACAGATTCATCTACAAAATTTTTGTACTGTTGCTCTACCGTAAAATGTTTATCTGCTACAGATCTTCTTGTTTGACGAGTTTCAAGATATTTTGTAAAATCTTCTTGTGTATATTTTTTATTACCTAAAGTGAATAGTTCTTTTGTCAAACCATTTGCTTTTTCAGCTTTCCATTTACCTTGAAAATAAGTTGAATCAATTTTTGTTTCTACTTCATCTAAAGCAGGAAATGTTACTTTTTTTGCTGCAACAACTTTATTCTCTTTAAAATTATTTTCTTTTTTCACCTGAGCGATAAGAGAAGATTTTCCTGCTTGAGAACGACTATCTTTATTTACACGTTGTTTTAGTTCAGATTTCATGGATTCAAAAGATGCAGGAATAGCTTTTTTATCGATTAGCTTAACAATGTGCCAACCAAATTTTGTCATAAACGGTTCGGATAAATCACCTTTGTTTTTTAAAGCAAAAGATATTGCTTCAAATTCAGGCACGGGCATTTTTCCGGTACTGAACCAGCTTAGTTCACCACCTTTTTCAGCAGATTGTTTATCCTCTGAAAATTGTTTTGCTACTTCCTCAAATTTTTCACCTGATTTTAATTTAGCATTGATTTCATTTATTTTTTTCTTAGCATTTGCGGAGTCAGATGCACTCATTTCTTTCTTCAAACGAACCATGATATGTGAAACCAATACTTCACCCTGATTTTGGCGTTTGTCAACTACTTTCAAAATATGGTAACCAAAACGGGTACGAACGATGTTACTGATTTCGCCCACTTTTGTTTGGTATGCTGCATTCTCAAATGGATAAACCATTTGTAGAGAAGTAAAATAACCTAAATCACCTTTATTCTCAGTTGCAGAAGGGTCGCCATCTTTTGCACTTTCACTAGCAAGCTTTGAAAAATCTTCTCCTTTAATCGCGCGTTTTCTGTACTCATTTATTTTATTAAATGCGATGATGGTATCTTTTGGCAGAGCATCTTCTGCGCATTTAACCAAAATATGACTTGCTCTGATTTCTGTTTTTAATCGATCATATGCTTCGTTAATTAAATTTTCGTTAACATTTTTATCTGTTAGATAAGGTGCTGCTAATTGTTTTCTATAACCTGCTAATTCTTGCTTAAATGCTAAAGAGGTATCTAAACCAAGTGCCTCTGCTTCTTTTACTTTTAATTTAAAATTGATAAAAAGTTCCATGTAATCATTAATGGATTTTTTATCAGTGTTCACTTCTTTGCCATTGTTTTTTTTGTAAACACTTTCAAACTCTGATTTATTAATGGATTTACCATCAATACTTAGAATAGCCGGATCATTTTGAGCATTTAAACTGCTTATTAAAGTTGTTGCTAATACAATGGAAACGATACTTCTAATTATCATAATTTTAAATTTTTGGAAAGCAAATGTAAAAAAAAAACAATTCCATGCTTATTTTACTAATAGCTTTAAAAATCTGATAATTAATTATTTAGTTTTAAAAACGAATTTTATTAATTATTAACTTTTTAATCTATGACTTCTAATGAACATTTAATTTTAATATTTACTCTCAAATTGAAAATAAAGCAATTAAAAAGTTAGCATGATATTTATTTTTGAATCTGTTTTAGATTAAAAATCAAATAATAACTGGTTTTCAATAACTTAAATCAGAAGACAAAGTATTGTAATTTGATAAAAAAGTTCTATCTTCGTAGCCCAAATTTTTAAAAGAGAAAACATGCCAAAAATGAAAACAAATTCCAGTGCAAAAAAACGTTTTGCATTAACTGGAACCGGTAAGATCAAAAGAAAGCATGCTTTTAAGAATCACATTTTAACCAAAAAGAAAAAAGATCGTAAACGTGGCCTTGAAAAAACAGGATACGTTCACGATAGAGACATGGGAAATGTGAAATTCTTATTAGCACTTGGTAAGTAATTTGACTCAAAACCTGGAAAGAAAAAACAAAATGTTCAACCTTGAGAAATCAGTTTAAGAACTCCATAAAGAGTCACTGATGATCAGAAAAAAAACAAAAAATGCCTAGATCAGTAAATCATGTGGCCAGCAGAGCCCGCAGAAAAAAAATCCTCAAACATACCAAAGGGTATTGGGGTGCACGTAAAAACGTTTGGACCATAGCTAAAAACGTTTGGGAAAAAGGTTTAACTTACGCTTATCGCGACAGAAAAGCTAAAAAACGTAATTACCGTGCTTTATGGATTCAACGTATTAACGCAGGTGTTCGCGAACACGGTTTAAGTTATTCAGAATTCATTGGAAAATTAAATTCAAAAAACATTGATTTAAATCGTAAAGTACTTGCGGATTTAGCAATGAATCACCCACAAGCTTTTAAAGCTGTAGTGGATGCAGTAAAATAAAATTTGTGAATTGGTTTCAAAAAAGCTGCTTTGAGTAAAAGCAGCTTTTTTTTTAATTAAAATTGTAAATTGTTTAGCACTATTATTGCTTATAAATTTTCATGAATATTTTTTTACATAAAATTATATTGATTTGCTTTTTAACATTAGCATTTCCAACGAAGCAGGAAATGAACGAGCAAATTAATAAAAGTATAGACGCCGGAAATGCTAAAGAACTCTCCGCTCATTTCCATGAAAAAATTGAGTTAAAAGTTATTGATAAAGAAAATTTATACTCTAAGCAGCAAGCAGAAAAAATTATTGAGGAATTTTTTCGTCAATTCCCAGCATCTCATTTTAATGAAATTAAAAATAATACAGCAAAAGATACCAAGCAATTTGTTTCAGGAAGATATTTATCTGGTAAAACTAAATTCAGGATTTCATATTTATTAAAAAAATTTAATGAGCAATTTTACATCACACAATTTAGAATTGAAAAGCCACATGAAGAACAATTTCATTAATAAACATAAAACCATTTTCAATATCTCCGATTTCATTAAACATGCATTAAACGAAGACATTGGCAATGGTGATCACACCACCTTGGCAACTATTCCTGAATCGGCAAAAGGTAAAATGTGTTTGTATGTAAAAGATAACGGTGTAATTGCAGGCATTGATGCTGCAAAAGAAATTTACAAAACATATCCTGCAAATTTTAAATTTAAACCACTTTTAAAAGATGGTGATATAGTTAAAAAAGGGCAAATCGCTTTTGAAGTTGAAGGTAAATCAAGAGATCTACTGTCTACGGAACGACTTGTTTTAAATATCATGCAACGTATGAGTGGTATTGCAACGCACACAGATGAATTAATGCAGTATTGTAAAGGAACAAAAGCAAAAGTTATTGACACAAGAAAAACCACACCCGGCTTTCGGTTTTTTGAAAAATGGGCTGTTGTAATTGGAGGTGGCTCTAATCACCGATATGGTTTATTTGATATGATTTTAATTAAGGACAACCATGTTGACTTTGCCGGAGGAATTGATAATGTATTAGATGCAGTTCATCAATATCAACAAAATAAAAAAACGAAACTAAGAGTAGAACTTGAGGTTAGAAATTTAAATGACATTAAAATAGCTCTATCGAACGGAAAATTAGACCGAATTTTATTGGATAATTTTTCAGTTACTGACACTAAAAAAGCTGTTAAGCTAATTAATGGGAAATTTGAAGTAGAATCGTCTGGAGGAATAACAAAAAAAACAATTTCAAATTACGCTAAAGCAGGTGTTGATTACATTTCTGTTGGTGCATTAACTCATCATGTAAAAAGTTTAGATTTAAGTTTAAAAGCAAAATAAAAAAGCCCTTTTAAAAAAGGGCTTTTTAGGGGTAAGTAATCGGGCTCGAACCGACGACCCTCAGAACCACAATCTGATGCTCTAACCAACTGAGCTATACCTACCGTTTAGGATTGCAAAATTAATGTTTTATTTTAAAAAAATTAATTTAAGGTTAAATTATTGAACTTTATTTTTAAAAAAATTTATTTTCTCTTCTAAATTCGATATTGCCTCCAAAATTAATTTTTTCTCATTTTCATTATCAGGCATTTGTTGACTGATATAACACACAAACTTCCAAACTTCTTTAATTTCATCAGCAGATAAACTATAGTCCTGAAATTCCTGGTTTAACGAGTGAAACACGATGCTTTTGTCTTGTTTTAAATTATTATTTAAAATTTTAAAAACAATTCCATCTTCTAAAGTTAAAACGACGTATGCCTCGCCATCTTTTATATCATTCCAGTTTTGCAAAAACTCACCAACCACATACGATTTATCTTTTATGGGTAACATAGAGTCACCATCAATTTGAAATGTTCTATATTTTTTATTTTGAGATAAAAAGGGCAATTGAAATGTCGGTAGTTGAGCTAAAAATTCAGGGTCATTATAACCTGATTTATAACCGGCTTTTGCTTTTATGGGAATCAATTCAATGTTCTCGTTGTTTTCCTGATTAACAGTTGTGGCTAATACGCGTAATGAACTTCCACTAATGAATGTGTCATTTCCACTTTGCAATTCAGTAATCTGAAATTCTGAAAGTTGACTAAAATCTGATTTTAAAAGTGTATCAATATTAACTTTATAAAACTGAGATAATGACATTAAGCCGTCAATTGTTGGTTCAGAATGTGCATTTTCATAGGCATTTAATTTAGTTCTCGAAATACCAATTGCCTCAGCAGCTTCATCTTGCGTTAATCTGGTTTTTTTTCTAAGTATTTTTAAATTTGTTGATAGATGCATATTTCAATTTATTTAAAAATCAAGTTTTAATTGTTCTTCTCGTTTTTTTATTGGAAAATAAATAATGAGCTCTCTTTTACTTTTAAATTCTTCGATTTGTGGTCGTTGATCATCCAATAAATATTTATTTTTTAATTCAATAAAAACTTGTTGTAAACTTTCAAGTTTTTGTTCCCAATTTATCAATGATGTTTTAATATAATTTCCGCCTGGAACTAAAAAACTATCAAAACCATATTTCAAAGGGTTATCTTTTTTTTGTTGTTCAATACAAATGGAGTAGTTCAATGGCTCTTTGTCGAAATAAAGCATGCCAAATAATTTTCTATTTGAAGAATCTTCCATTTTGTTAGACACACTAGAATAAGTCGTTTGAAATTCTTCCGGAAAACGATTAACCTTTAAAGACATAACTCGAAAAGGTTTAAATTGGTAGGGAGTAAAAATCATAACTAATTTTTTACAAAAATAGTTATGATTTTTTAATAATCAAAATTTTGATTAAAAATTAATTATCTAATTAAAGTAACGTGACCAGATTTTGAGAATTTATCTCCTTTAGTGCTTTGGCAACTAATTTTATAAACGTAAACATCTTGCTGTACTATGTTACTTCCACCGGTTTTAATTCCATTCCAATGTTTAGTTAAATCTGTTGTAGCAAAAATTAATTCACCCCATCTGTCATAAATTTCAAATGAGAATTTTAAATCAGAAATACCGGTTCCTTGAGGATAAAATTCTTCATTAACACCATCCCCATTTGGAGAGAAAGAATTAGGAATATATACATTAAAATCTTCAAAAACTTCAATAGATCTTTTCACAGTATCTACACATCCGTTAACCGTTTGAACAGCTAATTGCACTTGGTATACACCTGCAGCACTGTATGTATGATCTACAGTTTGACCTTGTAGACCAACATTTTGTTGATCGCTAAATGACCATGAATAAGTTATTATACTATCTCCTAGAGATTGACTAACAAAAGTTACATTAGGATTTAATAAAGTTATATTCGTTGGTTGATAATCAAATAGGGCTGTTGGATTTTCATATACTATAGCCCAATTAGGGAATATTAAATTATTTGAGCAATTATTATTGTCTGTAATTCTAATTGAAATTGAATATGCACCTGGAATTTCGTAACAATGATTTACGGTATCATTTAAACTTAACAATGTGCCATCTCCAAAATTCCATTGCACATCACTTATTGTACTGGATGATACAAAAGATATATCAGAACATAACGGAGCGCATTGTGGTTGAAGAAAAGATAATATAGCGGTAGGTAAAGAATTTATAGTAACTACCAATGGAGCCCTTGGGCTTTCACAACCTAAAACAGTTTGGGAAACATAATATGTATATGTTCCAATAACATTTGTTGAAGGAGTAGGTGCATTTATTGTTGGATTACCTCCTATTTGATTAGTACCATACCAATTTAAAGTCCCGCCAAAATTAGGCACAGCTGTAAGAGGCAATGCAGTTTCATCTTCACAATAAATCTCATTTGTAGTTAATGGAAGTGATGGTATAGGGTTTACTACTACATTAATTACGTTTGCATTTGTGCAATTATTAAAATTGGTTACTGTAACAGTGTAATTACCAGCCATATTCAATGTAGAATTACTGATTAATGGATTTTGATTGCTTGAAGAAAAACTATTTGGAGCGGGACCAGACCATGAATAAGTCTGTGCACCTACTGCATCTGCTGATAAATTAATAGTTTGTCCTTCGCATATTGGTGAGTTACTAGAAATATTTACAACTGGAAGTGGATTTACAACAACAGAGAGTGTAGATGTTGATTGACAAACTAAATTTGTTCCACCAACAACTCCAACTGAAATTGAATATGTGCCATTCATAGCTAAGCTGACATTAGTTATTGATGGATTTTGGTTTGAACTTGTGAAATTATTTGGACCAAGCCATGAATAGATCGTTCCACCACTTGAATTTAAATTTATTACCCCATTAACACAAACTGGGCTATTACTTGACACAGTTACTGTAGGTGTTGGAACTACAGTAATGCTAAACGTTGCAGGTTGACTATTACAAACAGCTGAAGATGCATTTACAGTAATTACAGAAACTATATTTGCTGAGGTGGTATTTGTTGCAGTAAAACCATTAATTAAGCCTGTTGTGCCATTTTGTGAAACACCTGTTCCAGTATTATCATTATTCCACTGAATAGTAGCCCCAGGTGGCGTTGTAATTAAATTAATAGCGGGCTGACTTGTACCTTCACAAACTGTAAAACTTGATGGAACAGTTACAGTTGGAGTGGCTATTACTGTAAAGGTTGATGTTGCTGTACAACTATTTATATCTTGGTATGTTATAGTTGTTGTTCCTGAGCTTACAGCGCTTACAACTCCTGCATTTACAGTTGCTACAGAAGTATTACTAGATAACCAAGGGTTAAAATTAGATGCAGTACCACTTCCTGATAATGTTGATGTACCTCCCGAACAAACAGATGGGGTACCAATAATTGTAGGTTGTGGATTTACTACAACAGAATATGTTACAGGTTGACCTGTACATGAGCCGGCGGCTGGAGTAATATTATAAACAACTGTTCCACTTGATGTTCCATTATTTGTAATTGTTTGATTAATATTACCATTTCCGGTTGTTGTAAAGCCAGTTAGAGCAGCACCTATATTTACTGCAGTCCAAGTGTAAGTTGTTCCAATTACATTTGAAGTTAAATTTAAAAGAGCATTTGCAGTTCTACAACCATTTGTAGTAATAATGGTGTTAGTAATTTGAGGTACCGGATTAATAAGCACAGGATAATTAACAGATGAGCCTACACAAGTTCCAACACTTGGTATTATTGTGTAAACTACAATTCCGGTACTTGAACTAGAATTATTTAGCGTTTCGTTTATACTGCCTGAACCATTTATTGGTGTATAACCAGTAACTAAACCTCCATAATTTATAGCACTCCAGCTAAAAGTTGCACCAGATACGTTTGCCACTGGATTTAGTAAAGCATTAACTGTTCCACAACCTCTAGTAGTGTCAATTGAATTGATAATCGTTGGAACTGGATTTACTGTAACGGAATAGTTTACTGAATTACCTGGGCAATTATTAGCAGTTGGAACTATAGAATATATAACTGTTCCTGGAGCACTACCATTATTTACAATACTTTGATTAATTACTCCAGTACCTGGAGTAGTAAATCCAGTTAATGTTCCACCTGTATTTACAGCAGTCCAATTAAAAGTAGAACCAGAAACATTAGCAACCGGATTATATAATGCATTCACCGAGCCACATCCTGTTGATGCATTTGGTGAATTTGTTATTGAAGGAATTGGATTAACATTAACCGTATAATTTACAGGATTTCCAACACACCCATTGAATGAGGGTGTTATAGAATAAATCAGAGTACCTAATGAAGTTCCAGTATTTGTTACAGTTTCATTAATTGAACTTGTACCAGAAGTGGAATATCCAGATAATGAAGCTCCGCTGTTTTGTGCTGTCCAACTAAATGAAGTTCCAGCCACTGAAGATGTTGGATTTAGTTGAGCATTAGCAGTTCCACATGCGGTAGTCGTTGTAATATTATTTGTAACAGTAGGTTTAGGATTTACAACAACTGAATAGTTTGAAGGAGTACCTGTACATCCACTAGCCGAGGGGGTAATTACATAAACAACTGTACCTTGACTGTTACTGTTATTTGTTAAAACTTCATTTATATTTCCTGTTCCGGAAGCAGTAAATCCGGTGATTGTTCCTCCTGTATTACTTGCTGTCCAAGCAAATGTTGCGTTTGGCTGATTAGCAGTTGGATTTAAACTTGCAATTGCCGTTTCACAACCTGTTGTTGTTGTAATTGAATTGGTTAGTTGAACTGTTAAATTAGTATTAGCAACAACAACTTGAGATGTAAAAGTACAGTTATTAGCATCTTTAACAACAATCGTGTAAGTGTTAGCTGCTAAATTTGAAAAGACATTTGTTGTACTAAAAGCACCATTATTGATATTAAATGTATATGGCGATGTACCACCGGTTACAGTCCCTAATGTAATTGATCCATTACTTTGATTACATACAGAATTTTGAATAGTAGATGCAACTGCTGTTGGTGCAGGGCTGTTGGTTACTACAACTTGATTGGTAAAAGTACAGGTATTGGCATCTTTTACAATTATAGTATAGGTACCTGCTTGTAAATTTGTGAATGAAGCATTTGTTCCAAATGCAGAACCGTTAGAACTGTAGGTATAAGCTGAAGTTCCTCCATTAACATTATTCACTGTTATTACACCATTTGAATTTGTACATGTTTCATTTGTTACTAAAGTTGTAAAACCTGATGGCCCAACAAGTGATTGTATGGTAACAGAAGTAGCATAGGTACATCCCGCATTATCTGTAACTACTATTGAGTGAGGCCCAGCTGTTAAATTCGAATAAATGGATGTAGAGGATATTGCTGAATTATCAACACTAAATTGATAACCAGGAGTACCACCAGTTACGGTGTTAATTGTAATTGTACCAGTATTTCTACCACAACTGTCTTTAACTAAAGTTGTTGCTACTGCAGAAGGACCTGTTGCAGTAACAATGTTTGCAAAAGTTGAAAAAGTACAATTGTTTTGGTCTTTTACAATTAACGAATAAGAACCTGCTGCTAAACCTGTGTAACTTGTAGTAGAATTAAATCCAGTATTATTAAAATTATATTGATATGCAGGCGAGCCACCTGTTGTACTATTAATAGTTACAGATCCAGTAGGCGAATTACAAGCTGATGGTGTAACTGAGAAATTTATTGCCGTGGGATTAGCATTTACGGTTAGAGTAAATGTATTGGAGCCCACACAATTATTATTATCTGTTCCATTTATAGTATAAATAGTTGTTATTGTTGGAGAAGCAGTTACACTATTTCCTGTTGATGAACTTAAATTTGCGGATGGTGTCCATGAATAGGTACTTGCACCAGAAGCTGTCAATATTGAGTTTCCTCCGGAGCAATATGATGCATTTCCTGAAATACTTATTGTAGGATTTTTATAAATAGTAACTGAATAGTTTACAGATGTACCAGAGCAACCAGCTGATGAAGCAGTAATTGCATAAACAACAACTCCTGTTGATGTTCCTGTATTGGTTAATGTTTGATTAATTGTACCTGTACCATTTGCAAATCCAGTAATCGTTCCGGAAGTATTAGTTGCTGTCCAACTAAAAGTAGCACCAGCTACATTAGATGTAGGACTTAATGATGCCAAAGCTGTCTGACAACCTGTAGTATTTGTTATCGAGTTAGTAACCTGAGGTAAAGGATTTATTACAACTGAATAAGTAACTGCAGCTCCTGAACAGTTATTTGCACTTGGAACTATGGAGTAAACAACTGTTCCTGATGTGTTTCCTGTATTTGTAATTACTTCATTAATTGAGCCGGTTCCGGAAGCAGTGTTTCCTGATAAAGTACCACCTGAGGATGTTGAAGTCCATGCAAATGTTGCACCTGCTACATTTGAAGTCGGAACCAAAGATGCAGTAGCTGTACCACAACCTGTAGTTGTTGTTATTACATTTGTTACTGTTGGTCCAGGATTAATTACAACTGAATAATTTACTGGAGTACCTGAACATCCATTCGCTACGGGAGTTATGATATAAGTTACGGTTCCTGATGTTGTTCCTGAATTTGAAATTGTTTCATTAATAGTGCCTGTACCACTAGCACTAAATCCTGTTAATGTTCCTCCTGAACTGGTTGTTGTCCAATTAAAAGTTGTACCTGCAACACTCGAAGTAGGGGTTAAACTAGCTGTTGCTGTTCCACAAGCTGTTGTAGTAACAATAGAATTTGTAACAGCAGGTGTTGGATTAACAGTAAAAGTAGCAGTAGAAGTACATCCATTATTAGTTGTAAATGTTATGGTTGAATTTCCTGAAGATATAGCTGTTACTAATCCTGCTGAAGTTATTGTTGCAACTGAAACATTTGATGATATCCAAGGATTAGTTGTAGCGGGTGTGCCAGTTGCATTTAAAGCGCTGGTCACTCCAACGCACGCAGATAATGTACCTGATATAACTGGCAAAGCATTTACTGTAAACGTAGCGGTTGCTTGACATCCACTGCTATTAGTATAAGTTATAGTTGAATTACCTGAAGCTACAGCTGTTACTAAACCTGTTGAAGAAACTGTAGCTACTGCAGTTGAAGCAGAGCTCCATGGATTTGTAGTTGCTGCTGTTCCACTACCGGTTAATTGAGAAGTTGCACCTACACATGCCGATAGAGTTCCTGAAATTGTTGGGCTAGGTAATACATTAAATGTAACAGTCTGAAAACATCCATTGTCATCTGTATATTTAATAGTTGTACTTCCTACAGAAACAGATGTAACTAACCCGGTTGCGCTTACAGTAGCAACTGCAGTATTAGTAGAAATCCAAGGACTTGTTGGAGCAGGTGTTCCAAAACCGGTTAATTGACTAGTAGAACCTAAACAAGCAGAAGGTGTTCCTGTTAATGATGGATTTACAGAAACAGTTATTGTTACTGTTTGTGGAGTTCCTGAACAAGAATTATTTGTAGGTGTTACCGTGTAAATTACATCTTGATCAACAGTAGATGTATTAGTCAAAACATCATTTATAGATGCTCCACTTTGAGCAGTAGTTGATTCACCGGTAACATTTGTATTACTTGTTGCTACCCAGGAAAATGTTGAGCCGGTAATTGAAGACGTTAAAGCAAAATTAGCATTCGATCCTGAACAAGTTACTCCTGTATTTGGGCTTGTCATAACCGGGCCAGGAGTAATGGTAATTGTTCCTGTTGCTGTATTGGTACAAGTTGTTACTGTATTTGTACCTGTTACAGTATAAGTTGTTGTTGTAGTTGCAGGATTAATTGTTAATGTTGCTGTTGTTGCTCCTGTATTCCAAGAATATGTGTTTGCTCCGCTTGCAGAAATAGATGCCGACTGTCCACTACAAGCTGTTGTTGAAGTTGCAACTACATTGGGTTGTGAATTTACGGTTATTGAAAATGTAACAGGTGTCATTGTGCAAGTACCAACAGTTGCACTTGCAGATACAGTTGCAACACCGGGTGTTGTTGGGGTAAATGAACCAATATTACCTGTACCTGAAGCAACTAAACCACCAATTGCTGAATTATTATTGGTCCAATTGACTGTAGTTCCTGTTGGCAATACTGTAAAATTTGGTACTGATACCGGAGTATTAATACATGCTGTAGTAATATTACTCATAGCAGAAATTGAAGGTCTAGGGTTAACTGTTACTGTTACAATTTGAACCGGACCAGGACAGGAATTTGCAGTAGATGTGGGGGTGACAGAATAAGTTACTGTTTCAACAGCATTACTAGTTACAGTAAGTGTATTATTTATCGTTGAACCGGTAACTGCTACAGTACTTTCACCGGTAACATTTGCATTATTTGCCGCTACCCAAGAATAGGTTGATGTTAAATTACTAGTTAAACTTAAATTTACAGCATCACCGCTGCATATTGTTACAGCATTAGCACTAGTCATAGTAGGAGATGGGAGCACGTTAACTGTAATTGTTCGTGTTGCACTACAGCCAGATCCGTCAGTACCTGTAATTGTATAAGTTGTTGTAGCAGTTGGGTTAGCAGTTACAACAGAACCGGTTGTTGCAGATAAACCGGTTGCCGGTGCCCATGAGTAATTTAACGTATTATTAAAAGTTATACTCCAATCCAATAAGGTACCTGTATCTCCACCAGCATCATCAGCAACTAATAATGTCCAAGTTCCATTCATTGAGCAACCACTTAAGCCGGAAAAAGCTTGTTCGGGCAGAAAACTACCAGTAAAGGGCGCTGCACCAGCTGTAATATTTGTTGTGGCTGTAGGCGTAAATACAGTATTTACATAGTTGTTGCTTGCTCCACCATTATCAGATGACAAAACTATTATTGTTCCATTTGGGCATCTTAATGAAATATCTAAATCACCATCATAGGTATGGTTAATATTTAACGTTACGTTTATCAAATCAGCCCCAACATTTCCAGATAATCCTGAAACATTAATATTCGAAGAAATTCCGGTTGCATTATTATCAGGCACATTAAAATCTGTTGTATTCGAAAATGTTAATGTTGTTTGTGAATTTGTAGCTGTTAATGTTGTGGTAGAACCCGAACAAACGGCTGTTGGAGTAGCTGCAACAGAGAAACTCGGCGTAATAACGGTTATTGTTTTTGTAAAAACATAGCTTGGACAAGTCCCTGGTGGATCAAAGGTATATGTAATGGTATGTGTACCCGGCCCGGCAATAGAAGGATTAAATGTAGCATAACCATAATCTGTAGAGGTAACACATGAGCCACAAGAAGAAGTAAAGGTTGAAGTACCAGTAATAGCGCCAGCAGGTATTGCTATAGTTTGACAATTACCATCATCAACCCAAGTTCCGGAAGTAATTAAATTTCCGGAAGCTAAATCCTCAACCGTATAAGTCATGTTTGGTTGCGTTGTATTTGTTTCACATAATGAAAATGAGTTAACTGCTGAAGGTGAAGCAAAATAAAATTGCAAATCATATGTGGTATTGGTGTTTATAGGAGAACAAGGAGCCGAAGGTCCAAAACATGCTACATTTGTTCCGTTTTCGTACCATGTAACACTGTTATTTGCATTACCATTATTTAAAAAAGAGATCATTACTCCTGGTGTTATAGGAGATCCAAATGCTGAACTATTTGATGCTTTGATTGTAAACGGTGCTGCTCCACAAGAAACTGTTGCCAGTAATGGATTTTCACCCGGCAATACAATTCCATCTCCCGAAAGAATGTTGGGACAAGTAATTGAGCAATCTGATGCTGGTCCACTAGTTTGTGTAAATGTTATATTTCCTGATAAACCAGAATAATTAGTTATCATTATTAAATAGTAATTTCCAGCACCAGGAGATACAATTGTCATAGTTTCAGTTGCAGCGGTTGAAAAACTACAATCTTCAATATTGCCTGAACAATTATGTGATCCTGCGCAAGAACCTGTTAAATTACTACACATAGTGTAAAAGTTTGTAAAAGGACCCCATGCTATAAAATCAACATCTATAGGAGTTTGGGCAGCATTATTTCTAACTTGACTTATGTTATAAACCATAGTACCTGCCGCGGTAGTTTTTATAAAAAAATATGTGGGGTTAGGTGTTCCAATCAAACATCCGTATGCAGGTCCTGAAGGAGCACTTGTATTAGTAGAATTTGGATAAGTAACACCTGCTCCACCCGGAGCATCACAAAATGGTGTTGCCTGAGCACAAGAATTGCCTTGTGAAAATGCATTAAAGCTTGTAAGGATAATAATTACAAATAATGTAAAGTATTTTTTCATGCTTGCTCGAATATTAATTTCCTAATAATTTTTTTCTAACTAATTCAGTTACTATTGTCGGATGAGTTCTATAATAATTGTCCATCTGCTCGTTATACCATTTAATACCTTTTCCCTTTTGATATTTTGGAAAATCAACTGGTATTTCTTTAACGGTTAAATTATTTAATATTTCTTTCTGTCTTCCTTGGTAAATATCTTCCTCATTAATATAGTGAACAGGTGCTAGTTTTTGTGATTCTTTTGATTGAGTTACTACTGATTTGTTACCAAAATCATAGTGTTGTTGAGTGTTTTGATAATTAGAATTTTCTTGTTCTTTAGTTTTTATTTCCTTATTGTTTTGACTAAATGAATGAGTACTAAAAAAGATTAATACCATAACAATTACTTGTTTTAAATAAAGATTTTTTTTCATCATAAAATTCTATTTTACCAAATTTATAAAATAATTAACTAAAAATTAAACCAATAACTCATTTTTTACAAACAACATAAGTAAATTACCTCACTAAATTAATATGCCCTAATAATACTCGTTTAATTTTACGTATATCTGTTGCTTCAATTCTGTATATATACACTCCAACCTCAGCTTTTTTTCCACTTGCCAATACACCATCCCAACCTTCTTTAATGTTGTCAGTAACTTTTATAACCTCACCCCAACGATTATAAACACTCATTTTAAAAACATCAATACCAACTCCATAAGCTGTAAAAAAATCATTTTTACCATCGTCATCCGGAGTAAAAGAATTTGGTATATATATGGAAATATTTTCTTCAATTAAAACCTGTTGAATTGTGGTATCGATACAACCTTTATTTGTTACAACAGTCAAAGTAACATTATATATGCCGGGGTAAGAATAAGTGTGAGTAGGTCGTGGTAAAATTGATGTGGTATAAATAGAATCTCCAAACTCCCAAGTTTGAGAAACAATATTAGCATCTGTTAGATTATAAAAAGTTAATTCGGGTTCCAAAATATTTGCAGGTTGAGGATAGGCATTAAATAAGGCTACAGGTAAAGGGTGAACTGTTATGCTTTTGAAAACCGTATTTGAACATCCATTTGCATCATTTACAGTGTAAGAAACTTGATAAACTCCATCGTTAACAAAAGTTTTAGGTACATTACCGCAAACACTTGATGTTGTGTTATCTCCAAAAGTCCACAAGCAAGAGATTGGTGAATTACTACTCGAACCAGCTAGTGTTAGCGAAAGAGGTTCACATCCTGATAATTTAGAAGGCGTAATACTTAAAACAGGTTTTGGAAATACTGTTAAAACAAAATTAGTTTGTGCTGTAGGTGTTCCACAATTATCACTAACTATAACAGTATAACTTGTTGTTGTAGTAGGATTTAAATCAACATTTGAGGAATTTGAATTTAGTGGTGTTACATGAGCAGCTGGAGACCATGAATACGAATAATTTCCATTACCTCCTGTACTTAATACACTAACATTTTTTTTATCGCCCTCGCAAATCGAATTTGCTACAATTGTATTTATTTGCAAAGGAGGATTTACATTTACTATTTTTACAGGAGGGTTTTGATAGACACAGTTGTTTGCATCAACAACACTTAATGAATAAGATGTTGTAGAAATTGGATTAACTGTTATATTATTTCCATTTAAAATAGTTGTGCCATTATTCCAATTTATTTGATAGGGAGGTGTGCCTCCTGAAATAATTGCATCTAAACTACTTACCTGACCAATACAAATTGTTGTATCTCTTATACTATCAATAAATAAGGCTGAAGGCTGATTTATAACTACATTAATTGTGTCATCGCATCCACTTTGGTCGGTTGCAATAACAGTATAAGTACCTGCAATTAATGAATTATTTGATGAGCCAACTGCACCTAAAGGCAGCCAAGAATATGAATAGCCAGGATTACCTCCACTAGCAGATACAGAAGCTGATCCGTTACTTCCTCCATTACAAAGCACAGGAGTATTAGTAGTTTCAGTTAAAATAACTTCCGTTGGTGAATTTACAGTAACCGAAATCGTTTGAGCGCAGCCCGCATTATTTGTAATATTTAAGGTATATGTTCCGGAACATAAATTACTTAAATTGGGTGTGGTTAAACCATTATTCCAACTATAAGTATAGCTGGCAAAAGGACCGCTATTAGGGTTAACGGAAGTACCAATTGCACCATTGCAATCTCCAAAACAAAATACCTGCACAGGATTAGTTGTTACTGTATAATTTGGAACAACAATTACTGTAATCTGATCTGTTGCAGAACAACCTGCTGAGGTACCAGTTACAGTATAAGTTGTTGTAACCAATGGGGATGCAATAGGATTAGCAATTGTTAACGAACTTAACGTTGCATCATTATTCCAATCAAAAGCCGCTGCTCCAGTTGCATTTAAAATTGATGTTTGTCCAACACACAACGTATCATCAGGACCTGCATTTACTTGAGGTATTGGGTTTATAGTTACTGTTGTTGTGGATGTACATGAATCAATTTGTCCGGATGGTGATGTAAGTATAGCTGTTAAAGAGTATGTTCCACTCATAGTTGGAGTAGTATTATTAATAGTAACATTTTGACCATTTGCTAAATATCCACCAGGACCTCTCCAAATATAATTTGCATTATTAACTGCTGAAGCCGATAGGTTAATAGCTTGTCCTGCGCAAACAGGACCATTATTTGAAGCTGTTATTGTACAAGAATTACATGGTGTAGGTGATGCAACGGTAACTGTTCGTGTACATGTTGCATCTGCACTGTAAACTGCTGTTAATGTACAATTTCCGGTAACAGCAGGAATACCTGTAAATGTATAACTTAAACTTGTTGAAAATGGTGGGTTAAATACTAATGGTGTACCTCCACAACTTGAAGAAATAGTTAAAGTACCAGCAGCAGGTGGAGATGTTGTAGATAATGTTCCTGTTACGTTGAAGGTATTTGTTGCACTTTGACAAGGACCTGGTGTTCCAGTAAAACCATTTATATTACAAAGTATATCACAGTTTGCAGATCCCGTTCCTCCGGATTGATTGAAATTAATGGTTTGTGCAACACCGGAATAATTTGTAATCATGATAATGTAATATTCTCCTGAAATTGCATTAGGAATAGAAGGTGTTTCTGTTGCAGAACCAGAGAAACTGCAATCAACTGTATTTGCTGCTGTGAGCCCTGCCAAACAAGCTCCTGTGGGAGTTGTAAATGGACCCCAAATAATAAAATCGATATCCGAGCCTGCAGTTAAACTAAATTCAATTGGGCCTGAATTTGCAACTTGCATATTAAACCATGCTGGATTTGGTTGTGAAAATAAACACCCATAATCTGGGCCGGTAGGTGCCTGAACAGCTCCACCTGTACCAGCAGGGTAACTAATCGGTTGACTGCAAAATGGATTTGGATTGGTGCAATTTTCACCTTGACCAGGTGGTGGTGGTGGTGGAGGTGGAGTACCAGCCTGCACGCATAAGCTAAATGTTCCTGTACCATCACTGTAATCCCAAAAACGGATATAAATCGTAGCGCCTGCTGTTAAACCAGTTAAATTTAAATATGGCATAAGACCATTTGCGCTTCCATCATCATTACAATTGATCAAACTTAAATTATTACAATTTGATCCAGAATAAGCTGACATTCCACCATCAGTTATAGAACCGGTATTGGAGTCGATAATTAAAATTCCGGAACTTGGTACAACAACACTAAACCAGCCATCAGGACTAGGCCCAAAACTTGCACAACCCGGTGCCGGTGGACCAGATGTAGGAGTTAATCCGGCCAATGAATAATTTGAAAAAGTACACGTAGAATTTGGTGTAATGGATGTTGCATTACATGGATCATCTCCTTGCGAAAAAGAAACCACTGAGTTTAAAAAAAACAAAAATAGAATAGTTATTTTTTTCATTATTGCAACTCTAAATTGTATTCTTTAATTTCACTAAAACCACGGTATAAATTTAAGTCAACTAACAAATACTTAATATACTCTTGAATACTTCCGTTATTTTTAACCAATGCTACTTTGTTTGTAATAAACAAAACTTTTAGCTCATTATCAGATTGTAATACTTTGGCTTCTGAAAAATTTTTTAATAAACTTAACTGTATTGTTCTAAGCTGTTCTTTAGTGTAACAAACATTTAATTTACATTCCAAAACCCTGTAATACTTTTCAATAGATGGATTGAATGTAACTATTTGATTAAAAAATTGATGTTGATTTTTTTTGACTATAATTTTTTCTTGTTGTGAAAACATGTGATTCACAAGGGTAATTAAGACTGCGAACCAAAAAAATTTTGTTTTCATTTTCTATTCTTTGTCAAAAAAATTAAATTTTACAAGGCATAAAAATAGAAAATAAAACAAAAAAAACAAATTGTTTGATAAAAAAGTAGGAAATGTTTGAAAACTAAAAGATAATATCTTTAATAATTAACTGAATAGTAGATCTATTATTAAAATTATTTTCCTGAATTTGATAGCAAACAGAGAATGGCTTGCCACTTAATATTTCATCTAAACAATTTCCTTTATCAAAAGCGATAGCCTGAATTTTAAAATCCGGATTATTTTTTTGAAAT
>Ga0172373_10002343_pt1 | contig 29252 bp, 38 predicted proteins | sample Lak10m_2_FD_114546 | JGI IMG/M metagenome (GOLD analysis project Ga0172373, IMG submission 114546) | Freshwater microbial communities from Kabuno Bay, South-Kivu, Congo - kab_092012_10m | ecosystem: Environmental > Aquatic > Freshwater > Lake | place: Democratic Republic of the Congo...
ATCAAGCCCAACAAGTCGGTCAAAGGGACGCGCCGCCCGGTGGCGGTTTTGAAGTTCAGTTTTTAATCAAGGTTTGGGGTTTCGCTCAAGTCCTGTAGGCGGCGCGCCTCTTACCGTAGCGTTAGGCATCATCAATATGCGCCCATGATCGTTTAGCTTTTATGGAGCTAACCATGCTTTGAGATATGCCAAAATATTCTGCTATTAAGCGCTGAGAGCGATTATCGGATCTAATAAGTCTTATTTTATCGGCGTCTAATTTTTTTCCGATTTGCTCTCCCTTTTCATGATCTCCGTAATTAAAAATTGGAGACTCTTCCATATTTTTTGATTGCTCAAGTAATAAGTCGCTTCTTCTCTTTTTCAAGCACTTTCTTGAGCAGGTACAAATTCGTTTTGCTTGAGTTAGAGTCACGTCGAACTCAGTTCCACAAACAATACAGGATTTTTTAATCTTAAATTCTTTTGCCGCTGACGCACATGCCCTAGAGCAATAATGATTATTTGTGCGCTTTGCCCAACAGGCATACGTTTCGTATGAAATTCCACATAGATCGCAATTTAGCGTTATGTCGCCATGGATTCGGCTAATTTTTGTTGGACATGACATTTCTTTGGTTTTTACCCCATTAACCGGCGTTGTGTCTCTATACGATCTTTCAAATGCCTTATGATTGCTCATTATCAATACCTATTAATGCCTAACCCTGCGCTCAACAGGAGCGCGGGGATAGTGCGGTAGTGTTGCTCAGCTTTCAGGGCCGCGCCCTGTTAGCTCAGGCGTTAGAGCGCTTGCGAATGGATGCCGCCGTTTCCCGACGCAAAGTGTCGTACAAGCTCCCTGACACCCACTTGCGATCGTCGCTGTTGTCGGCGAATCCCTCTGCTGCTTTGGCGCACTCCTCGCGCTCTTCAGCTCTAACCATTTCTGCAATCATATTTACAAAAATCAACATGCTGGTTGTGGTTACATACGTTTTGTCGTGGTTAGGCCACTCAAAAAACGCATTCGCCTCTTCATTAATTCGCTTTTTATTAATCATTTAGTATCCTGTTAATCGCGTTCTAACCCGTCGCTTAACCAGACCCGCCGACCGTCGGCGGATTTATTGCTTGGCCTTACGTCGGCGGGCTGGTTAGCTCTGCGTTAGGCGGAAATTCCTTCTCCCCAACCTCTACGACAAGCTTTACCACGCATCTTGTCAGTAAAAACGTCGCTTAATTTTTCATCTCTGCGAAGCCTACGTTTCTCGGCCGCCTTTCTTTTGCCTTTTGTTTTCATTATGTTTATCCATCCTAATAAGGTAATTTTTTCGTTTTCCGCTACTGCTGTCGGCTATCTAGGCGTTAGGCATCATTCCACCACTGGTGCATTATTTTAAGTCCAATGTTATTTTTTGCATCCTGAAACGCTTGGATGTCTGCAGCATCACTTTCAGCTATAAAATTCCGCTGCTCTTCTGGTTGTTCGCCCGCATAATACGCAGGGTCGTTCTCCAATTCTCTGGTTATAAATTCGTCATCAAATAGAGGGTATTTTTTTCTAATCCTGGAAATCATTTTGTTTACTCTAACTTTTGCCCTAGCTTCTTTTTTCCATCTCTTTGGCGGCGCATTTAGGCACGTCCAATGCAATGCATATCCCGTTGGTGGGCGTTTTTCACGGATAAGGCGCTCAATATTTTCCATTTTTACGGCGCCTTGCTTTGCTGGTGTTTCGATAACTTCTTGTGCAAGTAATTTCGGTAGTCCGTTTGGTGGTTCATTCTGGTATCCCCACCTAATTTGCTTTATCTGGATTTTAGTTTTCATTGATCCGGCCTAACAGTTAGTTGCAAGCGACCCGCCGACCGTAGCGCGATTATCACTTGTGTTGTTTAAAATTCGCCGTGCTTTCATAGTCCAGCGTCCGGCGGTCGCCTGAACTATGCGTTCGGCGTCACTAGTCGTCTCGCGTGCAGAAGCATTGCCCAGGCCCACCGCGTCCGCATGCCATGCAATAACCGTCCATCGCATCGTCAACGAATGCCTGCCTGAAATCCGCGCCGCTTCCGAAATCGCCTTTGCTAGCGAAAAGCAGCTTCACTGCCGCAAGCAATTCCGCTTCCTCATCGGTTAGAGGTATCTCATTGTCAAACCTGTCTTTCACTGTTGCTCTCCTTCCTCAGTTACCATGACGCCGAACCCAACAGTCGAGCTGACCTGCGCGAAAAGCCGCGCAGTCAGCTCACTTTCGCGTTATGCGCACTCATGGCTGCGAGCGCTTTATCGGCAACTGATTTTGCGTTTTCTGGTAGCAAATCTACCGTGCTTAACCCCGCCCATTTAAGCGTTAGGTTGATAAACGCGCTCATATTTACGCGCCATATCCCAATCCGACACATCGACAAAACCCTGATCGTCCGACCCGTCCAGGCCCTTATATTTGTCGCATTGGCAGCGCGAGATTTTGCCGTGGCGAGCAACAAAAGTAAAAATCGGTGCATTTTTGTCGCCCTTGCGCCGCACCAGTTGGCCGGGCTTTAACTTACTTGGTGTTGTCATGCTACTCTCCTAAATTTAAGCCTAATGGGGCGCTCAACCGGAGCGCGGTTATAATGTGGTTTCATTACTCAGCTTTCCGGGCCGCGCCCGGTTAGCTCGGTGTTATGTTTCCTCTGGATAAATAACGCATCTATTGCCATTTAATTTTCGTCCACCGTCAATCCAGCTTTGGTACATCCCCCAAAATGGGCTTCTTCCCGGGAATACTCCGTCATTTTTTGGGTCGCCATTTTCATCTACTTGCATCGGGCCAAGGTATCTGTGCATTTCAAAAAATAGGCACCATCTACCACGACTGATGCGGTAAATTGGGCCTGATTTAGCCAAATGAATCATTTTCATAAGTGTCTACAACGTAAAAACATAACCAACGCTCCAGGCGACTCCGCTAACGCTACGCGCCTGAGCTAAGCGTTATGCCTCTTCATCACCCGCCCGGCGGCTTGAGCTTGTGCCGCCGGCAGAGTGCATCCTCGATCAGTTGCGCCGCCGGCTCGTCCTGGCCGCGCAACCACTCGACCAGCCAGCGGGGCAGCTTGTACCCCACCGGCACCTTGACCATGCGCGGGTCGATCGGGGGCCTTCCGGCCCCTTCGCGCTTGCCTCCGGCGGTCATTCCGCGCTCTTGAGGTGATTGGCAATTGCCACCACCACGTCGCTGTCTGCATGGTCCTCGTGGACGTCGTCCGCCTCCACCAAGCCGACCACCATGCAGGCGTCGATAATCTCGCTGCTCTGCCCGAGAGTCCGCGCACCGTCGCCGATGCTCCATCCGGTCTCCGTGCTGTACTCCAACATCACGCCAGTCGTGGATTCGGTGTCCATCGCTACCGGGTCGCCGTCGTCGTCAGTCTCGCCGCCGTCGAACATCGCCACGTCCGCGCACTGGCGCATGCAGTCAAAGGCATCGCACAAGCCAGAGATATAACCGGCCGTGCTGCACCCGTTGTCAAACCAGCGGTGCGCCCAGACTAGGTTGTCTTCGCCGTCGAAAATCTCAACCGCCGTCATGCCTGCAGACTGTTCGCCAATCAATAGTGCTTTCATTTTTCATCCTCTGTAAGCGGCTCGGGCTTATCCCTCACCATGATTACAGTATAGCCGTCAATCTAATTACAGTCAAGCCTTTTTTCAAAATATTTTCAACCGCCATCAACCGCCAGAGGCATAACACGCCTAGGTGAGCGCGGTTTGTCGCTTGTGTTGTTTAAAATTCGCCGTGCTTTCATAGTCCGGTGTCTGGCGGTCACCTTAACTAGGCGTTAGGCTTTATAGTTGCAGGCTGGCCGCTACTCCAGCTAGATGGACTGTTTAAATCACAGCTTCCCGTCCTGTCACGGATAGGTCAGACACTCTACATGCCCCATCCAGGCCACTTATGCACCGTTCCGCATAAGCTCTGTTTCCAGTTGGGCTTTAACCCCGTTCCCGTGCGTTTCTGCTTTCAACGCCGCTGCAATTATCAAGCCTAACAGGGCGCTAAACCGGAGCGCAGTTACAATCTTCGTTCATATTTCAACCTTACGGGCCGCGCCCTGTTAGCTCTGCGTTAAGCACACGCATCAATCCCTTTTTTGGTCGCGCGCAATTGAATAAAGCCACGCACGGCATTGTTTAGTGGTTTTTCGTCAACTAATATGACATATTCATTAGATAGCAATGCGTTAGTCAACCCAGATTTGGAGATTGTAACGCCTCTCTCGTTTTTGTTATGGTTATCTATGATTGACTGCAATTGTTCACAATATCAAATTTATTTTGCTTAAATTTGCGTGTTAATCCGGACCTGCCGGATCGTGATTCTTATTATTTATCAAGTTTTTCTCCCGGCAGGGCTGCGTCATTTTTGATAACGTTTTTTCAATTTCGGCTCCGATTCCTCTGTGCTCTTTCTCCAGATGCTCCTGTTGAGATTTTTTGTCACGGCCGAAATCTTTTAAGCAAATAGGACATTTCCAGCCCATAAACACCTCTTATTTGTTATGTCATCCCATCATTCCAGAGGGCATTTGAGCGGTTAAAGTTACGTGTGAGGCGGCTTCCCGCTTAACACGGCGTTAGCGATTGCATCAATGCTCATCCGAGTTGCCCGCGGGAGCAACTTCATGCAATTTCCTGTCGTAAACGGCAACCATTTGCGGGCTTTTATGGCCGCTGGCTTTCTGTTTGTCGCCTTCGGTGTCGGATACGCCTTTGGCTTTCAGGTCATGGAAGGTGAATCGCTCGATGCCGGATGCTACTGCCTTGGCCATTAGCCGCTGCCATAAGGTCTCAAAGCCGCTTTCAGTTAGTCGGTCGCCTTTTTGTCCTCGTACCAAATAAAAATCTCCGGTTTTAATCGCCGGCGTGGGCAGGGTGGCGGTACGGATAATTACGGCTCTCAATCGCGGCGTCCAGGTGGTAATGTTGTCTCGGCTGCCTTTGCGCCGGCGGATTATCAGGCCGGTGTCGGTGATGTGCGATTGCCTCAAGTCCAGTACCTCGCACAATCGCATCCGGCACAGATAAGCAAATTCCATTGCGCATTGGACGTGCATCCAGCCGTCGGCCAAGTGGTAGACGGCGGCGTATTCGTTATCGGTGACGTAGCGCGTTCTGGCCTTTTCGCTGTTGCGGCGCACGTCCTTGCAGGGGTTGGTTTTTAGCAGGTCGCGTTCGACCGCCCAAGAGAAGCACACCGACAGGAAGGCGATTTCGCGGTTAGCGGCGACAGTTTTGTCGCCTCGGGCGTCGATGTATTTGCGGACAACGCCGGGGGTGATGCGTTCGGCGTCGAGCTGGCCGAATAGCGTGCCGCTTTTGGTGGCGGTTTTGCTGAGCCGGGCGGCGTTTTTTTCGTATTCCTTGCGGGTTTTGACGGCTTTTTGCGCATGTTGCGCGGATGCCAAATACTCGCCGAATAGCCAGTCTAGGGTTTTGCGCGGTGCGCTGGCGCAGGTGAGCGATTCGTAGCGTTTCCAGACTTCGGATAGCTGGGCGGTTTCCGGGCAGAGTTTAACGTCCTTGCCGAGTTTGCCTTGGCCTAGATGGGGCCGGTAAATATACCAGCCCCGGCGGATGTAGACGTATTTCGGCAGGGCGTGGTGTTGTGATGAGGTGCGTTTTCTGGCCATCAGAATTCTATGTCGTCGTTATTGGCAACAGTTTGGATAGTGAGCAATGGCAGGTTGACGGCATCCGAGGTGACGCAAACGCGGCCCTTGTTACCCAGGATGTAGGGGATGCCGTGATGGCGCAGCCAGTTGACCAAGGCGTCGCGGTGCTTGTAGCCGCTCCATTCCATCAGTTCAGTTTCTTGGATCAGTTGCATCATTAATGCTTACATCCCATTATGCACCCAATGGCAACGCCGGATCTGAACAAGAGCTGATGCTTTTCTTTTATCGCGCAAATTTCGATGTCGGCTTCGTTGGCGATAAGGGATAAATAATTTGCGCTCAATCTTAGTCCGTCAATTATTATTGTTTCATCTGGTGGGTACATAGTCCCTAGTCCGCGACAGATATAGCAATCGTCGTTACCGCCAGGTGTTTTTAGCTCGCCTTCTTCGTCGCAGGTTTTGCAGGGGACATAATAATTATTGTAACCATTTTCCGCGTATGCCTCGCCTGATCCGGCGCATTCCGGGCATTCTTTTACGGTTAATTTTTTTTCACCTGAGCAAATTAGGCACTGAATGCGTTCAGGCCATTGCAATTTAGGAAAATTTATAAAAGATAAATCAGGGTCTTCGAATTTACCCAAAATCGCTTTTATTCCACTAATTATCGATGTCATATCTTGAGATAATTCCGGGTAGGTGTTGTCGCGCGGTATGCACAGTAGGATATGTCCATTGCAGGCGATAGTTTTGTCGTCTAGGCAAAAAGGGTTTCTGAGATATTTTCGGATACTGGTTGGGTCGATGAAGTCTTTTAGGTTCATTTTTTTCTCCAGCTAAAGAGTGATTTTTTCCTAACCGATGCGGCATGAAATAGGCTGTATTTTTTGGGGATTTTTATCTGCATGGTTGCTTTACTCAATGTCTTTAAGCTGGAAGTGCATGCCGTCGGGTTTGCTCCAAGTGCCGCCCCAATCGAAACCGTTGTCGGTGAAGCATTTAACGAACTTTGGGGACAGGTTGGGTACACAGCCAAACTGGTTCCATGAGGCATTGACATCGATGGCTAAGCCCCAGCTGTGCAGGCTGGCTGTCTGACCGCCCTTTTTTTTGCGGATGTTGAAGCAACCATCCCAGGTTTTCAGCTCTTTAATGCTGCCGGTTTTGATTAGGGCGGCGAAGGCGTTGGTTAGCGGCTGGATTAGGCGTTTGTTGCAGTAGATGCGCTTGGGGATTACGCCGATTTCCAGCACGACCGGTACATCCCATAGCACCATGTCTTTTTCTATGATGGGGTTACCGAGTATTTTTTGGCATTTTGCGGCGATTAGCATGATAGTCTCCGGTTATTTGTAGCGTACAAATATATCAAACAGTAAAAATAAAGTAAATATCAACTGATATATTTATTAGACACAAAGTTTCTGGTAGCGATTTTTTAGCGTGGCAATAAAAAACCCGCCGTAGCGGGTTTTTATCTTAAATCGAATTATATAATGTTAATCGTAATGAATAATCGACAGCGGCTTTTCCGTCTGCGTTGAAGACGTTCCAGGCTGCGCCGTTAATGATGTTGAGTTTGTTGGCGGCAACTTCCACATCGCTCCTGTTGCCGGATCGATAATCAACATGCCAATCAATCCACCTAAAAGAATATTGCCGAAATACCAGCCATTAATGCCCGCATTTAGCGGCGTTGTAGCGGCTTGGTATCCCGGTTTTTTGTAGTCGATATTATATCGCCCCGGTTTGAAGTAGCCACCTCCGGTATCCAACGTGACCGTCTGAGGCGTAACACCGCTGTGGATTGACTTACCGGCGTTGTCGATAATGACAAAATCCGCTTTATCCGGCGTACTGGTGATGACTACCGGCGAGCTTGATTCGCTGATGATGCTGGCGCAGCCGCTCAGCATGACAATCGATGCTAAAACTAATAATTTATCCTTCCATTTACCCTTTTTTCTAAAGTTTAGGATGTAGGTACTCGTTATAAATAATTTCATTAATATCCGTTAGTTTGAATAGATATTGACATTTCTTTGTTGACTTTGGCTCTGGATGGCATTTTGAAGGCGGGTTTTGCCAATGTCCATGTCGTGTGACTTGTCCGCATGATGGACAGGTGGCTTGCCACCCGCCAGTGATTTTGGTGATTTGGTAACGGCTTAAGGCGATTAGGTTGTTTACCAATACGGTTTGTTTGTCTAAATCATAAGCATCCCACGGTTCGCTTATTATTTGGCTGCTATTTTTATCAATAAGCCGATATGTGCGTACCAATCTTCTCTCTTTTGTCCATCTGTCTATCGATATTGTCGAGAAATATTCAAAACAATAGGTGTTGTCTGGCGAATCAATAATGATTTTTAGTTTTTTGTTATCAAGCAAATCGCGAACAGTGGCGGTATCCATAACGTTCATAAATTTTCGGTTAAATTGTAATGAAATTTAAGAACGTTTCTTCGGTTATGATTTGTATCGCTATGCCATTTTCCCGGTAGTGGTAAGCCTTCTCTATTTTGGTACCGTAGTTTTGGGTGATCCAATCCCGGCTTGCCCCGGAGCCGATGACTAAATAATCGGTTTTTTTGGTGACATTTTTAGTCGCTATGCCGCCAAATTTTTTGATGGCTTGTTCGCAGGATTTTCGGGTTCCGGCAAAAAATTCGCCGGTTAGACAAAATGTTGAGTTGCTAATAACGACATGGTTCGGATTATCGGCCATAAACTTAAAAGTCCCACCGCTGGCTGATCCGGTTTGATGATAGTCGTTACCGGTTATATCCAGCAGCGTTTGATGCAAGTGGGCACGCTCATCTTCAGTAATGATGCCATCGGCTAAAATACTGTCCACGCGATTTTTAATGACGTTTAAAGGGAATGTGTTGGTATGTGCTTCGTTGTCCAGCAACCAGAGATTAAGGAAATGGATTTCTTCGTCACTGACATAGTTGTCTGCGGTTATTCCCAGTAAAATACCCATTAAGGTATTGGCGGCTTTAATTTTGTTGTTGGCCCAATGGATGCCGGGTTCAGGTTGGTTATTGTTGTCGAATTGCGTCACGCGTTACCTCATCAATTTTTGTCACCTATCGTAGCCCCGACCACCAAAACACCCGGCCGAGCACCCGTAGTTCTTGTTCCGATACCGGATATTCATCCGGGTATTCGTCGCTGTTGAAGCTGCGCAGGCGGTAGCCGCCGCCGGGCAGCCGATACATCATTTTAATCCTCAGCTCACCGTGGTGGTCGATGGCGTACCAGTCACCGTTGACCACGTCTTTTTTTCCGGTGTCGATGCCGACGGTGCAGCCGTCTGGCAATACCGGTTCCATGCTGTTACCCTTCACCGTCACGCAATAGGCGCGCTCGGTTTGCACGCCTTGGCGCTTCAATGTGGAGCGGGCAAAGCGCAGTTTGCAACCGTGGTTTTCTTGGACTTCGGATGACCCAATGCCTGCTGATAGCTTGACCTCTCGTAAAAACGGCAGCGCGACTTCGTCATAATCCAATGGTGTGTGTTCGTCCCATAGGTCTAATCCACCCAGCCATTCGGCGTTGCTGGCGGGTTTTTGCGCTTCGCTTCTATCCACATCAAGCCAGCCATGAGGTTTTCTCAAGGAGGCTTCTATTTTTCTGGCGACTTTCTCTCCAATGTTCCTGTGTCCTACTAGCAAATGATTGATGTAGCCAGGTGTGTAATCCAGGTCGTCAGCCAGTTCTTTTTGACTTTCGTATGTGTTTGCAATTGCTTTTAAATTTTCAATTCTTATGGTTTGCATAGATTTCATTTGGCGACTTTAGCAAATGATAAACAAAAGACAATAATCAAATGCTATTGACTTGAGATATAGCTGTTGATATATTTTAGGCATGATTAAAAACGTCAAAAACAAAGAGCTGGCTACTTTCCTTGGTGTAACGCCAGGTTTTGCGTCGCATATCAGAAACGGCGTTAGAAAGCTGCCGCCTAAAGATTGCGTAAAAGTATCCAAAAAATTTGATATTCCTCTGGATGTGTTGAGGCCTGATATTTTTGGTACAGAGCAGCCAGAAAGTAACTGCACCGAGTAACGCCGCACCGATGCGGCTGCCGAGGCCGGCGGTTCCGGCCACTAATTTTTGAACACAGCCTACCTCCTGTGTGACTTCAGCGCCCGCTACGGCGGGCTTTTTTTAATTGTAGGCTGATTTTTTGAGCCGTGGTATCGGCCAGACGAGGTAGCCGGTTAGGGGGATTGATGAGCATTGGGGTGGAGTTGGTCAGGCGGGACGATTTAACGCCGCGCGAGGGAGCGGCGTTTGTGTTGCTGTGTAAGGGTTATTGCAACAAGGCGATTGCCGCTGAGCTGGCGATTAGCGTGGAGACGGTACGGGATCATCTGGACCGGATTTATCTTAAATTGGACGTGCGCGAGGCTCGGCTTAACGCGCGGTGCGCGGCTATCAGCAAGGCAGTTGCGCGCGGCATGGTGCGGTTGTCGATGACGGTGTTGTGCGCGGTGCTGGTGGTGCAGGTGGTGTCGATAGATAGCGTTAAGGCCATGCGTCCGGCAGCGGCTAAGGTGAGGTTGCGCCGTGACTATTAAGCGGGGCATCGCACTGGCATGGGTGTTGCTGGCGGCGGCATGGTTGACCGTGTTAGTCGGATGGCTGCACTATGGGTTGGTGTTGTTCGTGGATGCGGTATTGGCGGGGATTGAGGATGATGTTTTATGACGGTTGGAGTATCGGTGTGAGTACAAAGACGGCGGTCGCGCGCAGCCTGGACCGGATTGGGGATGGCGCATGACGGCGCTGGTGCCTCCGCATTCACTGGCCGCCGAGCAGTCGGTATTGGGCGGCGTGCTGTTGGATAATTCGGCGTGGCCGGCGGTGCAGGCGGTGTTGCGTTTTTCTGACTTTTACACCAAGCCGCATCAGGTGTTGTTCCGGGCGCTGGCGGCGATGCTGGCCGATGGTCAGGCGGTGGATGTGCTGACGGTGCATGAGTTTTTGATCAGCAAGGGCCATGCCGAGACGGTGGGCGGCTTGGCGTATATCGGACAGCTGGCGAGGGATACACCCAGCGTGGCGAATATCGGCAGTTACGCGGCAATTGTTAAGGATAAGTCGATTGCCCGGCAGGTGTTGGTGCAGGGCCGGGCGTTGATGGATCAGGCTTTGGCCGGGGCGTTGTCGGCGCGGGAGCTGGTGGCGTTGGTGGAGCAGTCGGCGGTGGATTTGGGTCGGCAGTTGAGCCGGGGCGAGCGGGGGTTGGTCAGTTGCCGGGAGGTGATGGGCGAGGTGTTGGAGCGCATGGAGGCCGCGTTTGATCGCGATGGGCAGTTGGCGGGGGCGGCATGCGGTTTTAAGGACCTCGATCAGTTGACGTCGGGGTTTGGCGGAGGGGATTTGGTGGTGATTGCGGCGCGGCCGTCGATGGGTAAAACGGCGTTTGTGTTGAATATTGCCGAGCACTTGGCGAAATCAGGCCAGGTGGTGGCGTTTTTTTCGATGGAGATGCAGGCGTGGCAAATCGGGCAGCGCTTGTTGTCGTCGGTTTCGCATGTCAGCCTTAAGCGGGTGCGTGAAAGTTGGCGCTTGGGCGATGATGAGTGGGCTAGGATTACTGCTGGCTGTCAGAGGGTGATGGATGATCCCTTGTATGTGGACGATACGCCGGGGTTGACGGTGTCGGCTGTGCGTTCACGCTGTGTGCAGTTGATGGCGGAGTTGCGCGAGTCGCATCCGGCTGGCCTTGGGGCGATTTGTATCGATTATTTGCAGTTGATGGGTTCTGACCGGGATCGGGGAGCGAACCGTAATGCGGAGATTGAGGATATTACTCGGTCTTTGAAGCGGTTTGCTAAGGAGCTGAATATTCCGATTTTGTTGCTTAGTCAGCTAAATAGGGAGTTGGAGCGTAGGCCGAATAAGCGGCCGGTATCGGCGGATTTACGCGACTCGGGCAGTATTGAGCAGGATGCGGATGTGGTGCTGATGTTGTATCGAGATGAGGTGTACAACGAGGATACGCCGGATAAGGATATTGCCGAGGTGATTGTGTGCAAGCAGCGTAACGGGCCGCTGGGGACGATTAGGTTAGCGTTCGATGGTGAGCATACGCGGTTCCGTGATTTGGCGGGAGACTATTGATGTTGGTGGTGTTGCCTGATGAGTTGGCGGTATTGCGGGATATGCAGCCTTTGGATCGGGAGGTGTTTTATTATTTGGCCGAGCGGATGGATATTGATTCGGGGGTGATTGGGAGTAGCGTAAAGGTGTCTTACGGCGGCATGGCGCTGGATTTGTCTGAGCGTAATGGCGAGCGACGGCGCAAGGAAACGTTGCGGGTGGTGACGATGTGCGGGGCGCGTGAGTCGGTTAGGCGGTTGGTTGCTGCTGGCTTGTTGCAGGCGGCGAAAACGAATGAGCAGGATAAGCAGTTGGTGGTGCGCCGCGTTTTTTGGGCGGCGTTTTTGGGTTTGGGTTATTGCGACCAAAAAACAGACCCCAGTAAGACCCCAGAGCAGTTATCCGTTTATAAATGCGTTTTCGATAGAATTTTCAACAACTTGTATGTTAAAAATAAAAGCAGTCCTCAGTTAAATTCGGAGCCAGTCCCCAGAACATTAAATAATAATATTAATAATAATACGCCTGCGCTAATAGACGAATTTTCGATGTTTGTCAACTGGGAACCGTGCGATACCTTGGCTGCGTTGTTGGGGCGGTGCGGTGTGCGGATGGATCAGCTTGATCCGTCGTGGCTTGGGTTGTTTGTGAGTTACTGGCTGTCGGTGCCTGAGCGTCGGTATTCGCAAGCGGGCTGGACGCAAAAGCTGGTGGCGTATCTGGTGGGTAATATCCGCCAAGGCGTGGCGGGCAAGCCGTCCAGTGAAAGGCCGGTGAAGGCGAAGAATTACGAGCATGTGCCAGAGCGGTTTCGGGTGCCTAGGGACGATGTGGAGCTGGTGGCGTGGTCTAGGAAATGGGGCTATGGTGATGCGCGGGTCGGAGAGGATTATCGGGCCTTGCGCAATCGGTTACGGTCAGTATGTCAGGTGCAGTATGACGATTGGAAACGGGGGTTGTCGTGAGTAGTTCGAGCGGTGTTGTTGAGATTTCTCGGCGGGGTAGCCGGTATATCCAGCGGGATGTGTTGTTGGCTGGATGGGTGGGTCATGCCGGTTTCACGGCGAAAGAGGTGGCGGTCGAGGTGCTGCGCTGGGAGGGCGAGAAGTACGCTAACGCGCAAAAGCGGGCGAACGATTTGGTCAAACTGGGGTATGTGTTGGCGTTGCCTGATCGTGTGTGCCGGGTGACGGGCCGGGATGCGCTGTGCTACAGGCCGACGGAGTCAGGGCTTGCCTATTTGCAGAAAAAGGGGATTCGGCCGGTTTTGCCTGCGGCCCAGGATAAGCCTGTGCCGGCGGTGGCTGGCCGCGCGGAGTTGTCGAAGTTGCGCGGATTATTAGGGGGGGTGTGATGGCGAATATTGAGGTATTGGCGTTGTTGTGCGCGGGGTCTACCCGATACCATGCTGTCGGCGGACGGTCGTCTAGCGGCGATCGGTTGGCGGGTGTTGAGGTGGCTGGCTTGTTGGCAGGTCTTGATAATCAGACCATGAATTTTGCTCTCGCGAAGTATTTAGGCGATGAGCAGGCGGAACGGATGTTATTGGCTCAAGTTAGGGTGTGGGCGGTTGGTGTGGCTGTCAACGAGGGTTGGAGGATTGTTAGGGGGCGGCCATGCGTGTTGAATATGGCGGCTATTGCGGTATTTGAGGCGGTCAGGCCTAATCAGTGCCGGCGCTGTCATGGCAATAAGTTTGTGGGCGGTAAGGTCTGTGGATGCTGTCATGGGTCGGGAATTGGTAAGCTGTCGACGGCCTCAATTGCTGAGGCGATTGGCGTCGATAAGAGCAATTACGTCAGGGTTTGGCGCGGGCGTTATCAGCAATGTTACGATTATGTGCAAGAACTTGATTATAAAGTATTATCGTCTCTTAATAAAAATTACAGAGAAAAACCTATTGCAACCGCAACGATTTGATGGTGTAATTTCCCACAATACAGAGTAACCCTATCAATCATTGGTTGATAGGGTTTTTTTACGCCTGAAGGAAATACTATGCCGGTAAACGATGTCGCTGTAACTAATGCCAGCGAGTGGGCTCAATTTGGATTAGGTGGATTGGTTATCGCAGCGTTGTTTGCGTTTATTGTGTATGTAGTTAGGGAGCATCGATCCGAGCGAGAGTTATTGATCGCTCAAATAAACGGACAAAGCAGGGAGTGGAAGGATTTTTATTCGCACAGCGTGCAAGTGATGGACGATAGGCAGCAAGAGACAAACGCAGTCATCCGGGAATTGACTAAGGTTGTGTCTGAGTTCAAAGGGTCTCGGTAATGCCTGTAAGGGCTAAGACGGCGTGCCGTCATTCGGGTTGTCGAATATTGCTAAGTTCGCCGGGTTTTTGCGATCAGCATCGGCGGGAATCATTTAGGGCGCAAAAGGCAGTTGTCGACGTCGATTACAAAGAGCGCAATCGGTTTTATCAGCGATCGGCCTGGAAGTCGGTCAGGTCGCAACGGCTAAAGATAGAGCCGTTGTGTAGGCAGTGCAGGTTGGCTGGGAGGTTTGTCGAGGCTGCGGTCGTCGATCATATTATCCCGATTGAGCATGGTGGATCGGCGCTTGATTTGGACAACACGCAATCGCTGTGCTCAAGCTGCCATAGCGCTAAAACCAGGCGCGACGAATTAGCGATTAGGACCGGGTGCGGGTGAAATGTCTACACCTTTTAACCTCCTTTGCGTTGCCCCCACTTTGTTTTTGCGTTTTTGAAATTAAATAGAAAAAGCCCATTGGTTGATTATTATGGCACAAGGTAGAAAGCCACAATTGGTTACTGCTGACGGAAAATTTGCGGCTTTGCCGCTACACGCTGAGCCGCAATCGGTGCATTTCGCGCGGGCAAATGAATTGCGTCCAGTGGATGATTTGAGTGAATCAGAGTTGCGCATCTGGGATCGTATAGCTCCTTATCTCGTAATGTTGGGCAGGCTTAAACCGCATTTTGTCGACGCTATGTGCGAGTATTGCCGAGTAGTCCGCCGTTTAGCTGATGCTCGTAAACAGCTAGATGAAAATGATTGGGTATACATAACGACTGGTCGCAATGGCCAGCAATATAAAAGCCGCCCTGAAGTCGCCCAACTTAACGACGACTGGCGAAAATGGCGATCATTGGTTGGCGAGTTTGGCTTGGCGCCGGCCGCTGAACGCGGTATGCAATCCGGGCAGAATGATTTATTTGACGATTTCGATAATTTTTAAATATGCAAAAAAAAATAATCACAGTAAAAGTTGATTGGTTAATACCCAATCCTCACAACAGCAGGACGCACTCAGATAAGCAAATAGCCAAAATAGCAGCCAGCATAACCGAATTTGGCTGGACTAATCCCATACTCATCGACAGCGATATGGTAATCGTGGCTGGTCATGGTCGGACAATGGCAGCTAAAAAATTAGGTATTGACTCAATACCAGCGATAGACGTATCGCATTTATCAAATGAGCAGAAACGCGCTCTGGTCATCGCGGATAATCAAATAGCGTTAGAGTCAGGTTGGGACGAAGACATCCTAAAATCAGAGCTTGATTTTTTAAATAATTTTGAATTTAACATGGAAGTTATTGGATTTAGCGAAAAAAAATTGAACGATTTGCTTATTTATAATGATGATTTAGGCATGGACGAAATTAAGTTAAAACAAGATCAAGATCAAAAAGAATTAAACCTATGTCCAAAATGCGGTACAAAGTTTAAATGATCCGCGTTGCTTTCCTGGTCTATTACCCAAAAAATCAACGGCGTGAAGATAACTCATTCGACGGTAACGATAATATCGGCGCAAAGGTCATTGCTGATACCTTACAAAGGGCCGGAATCCCAATAGGCTATGTAACACCTGAGTCTGCGCATATTGATGCAGATATAGTGCTTATATCATTAACTAGCACCCACGATATTTTTGCGCTTCTATCGGCAGTCTCATTATTGCCAACCTGGCAGCCTGGTAATCGTAAATTCCAAGTGCTCGCGGGTGGATTTGGCATGCAGAATCCAACAGCAATCCGTCGCTATGTAGACTACTGCGCATTTGGTCGTGCCCACGAATGGGTAGTCGATATTATCAATGCAATGAGCAATGGTAATCGTCCCCAGCATGACAGTTTGCTAGATATAGCACAATTTAATCCGGTCACAATTTACCAGGGGACCATGTACCCACATACTGTTGATGGATTCATGGAGGAATTTACCGGCTGCCCGCTCAAGTGCAAATTTTGTCACTATACTTATGCGCGAAAACATCAAGGCAGTGATGCTTCTTATGCCAAAGGCGCTTATGTGCAGAACAGTTTAACCGGTGGCGGTACGCCCGAGGTCACCTGGGACCAGTTATTAACGTGGGGAAAAAAAGCCGGTCGTGTGCGCGTCGCTATCGACGGATTCTCTGAGCGCATCCGCTATTTGTACGGAAAACGGATCAGCAATGACGACATTGTCGCCGGAATAGAAAATATGGGATCGTTTTCTGAGGAGAAGGCAACAACTTTGATGGTTTATAACATCGTCAATTTCCCCGGTGAGACCGATCAAGATTATCAAGAATTTGTTGATACCGTACAACGCGCAAATCCAAAAGGACGAGTGATATTTGTTGTGCAATCGACACCATTTAGACCATCAATCGCAACACCGATGCAGTGGGAGCCTGTAACGCTGTATCCAGATTGGTCAAAACGGCGTACCGAAGTGGTAATAGAGCGCCCTAATCTGAGGGTTGTGCATAGTTTTACGTTGGAGACACCGTGGACTCATTTGCAGTCGGTTATTGCAGAGAGGGCTACACTAGATGATGACGATGCCATTAAAGCAATCATCCACTCGCCAAAATTAAAAAAGCTGAATGCTGAAGGCGCATTAAAACTATTCAGTCGTAATTTTGATATTAACAAATATGTCAAAGAGCTAGATATAGAAGAACAACATCCAGCCCATTTTGTTAATGGGTACCTAAGACAAGCCCAAATTAAAAAAATAGCCCATAAAATGCGGAGACAGCGTAATGCCTGGTCCGACAAAAGAACAGCAATCGCGTGAATTGTGTATATCGGCAAAAAAACATCTCAATGCGATTAAGGCCATATCAGTTAATCCTAAAGGGTCTCAACATTATAAGCCGCCCTTACAAGAAATTGAGCGACTAAAAATAAAAATACAAAAACTCGAATCGTTATGGTCTGATGGCAGCGCTAAATCAAATTGATTATGTCATGTTCATCGATGATGTCATGGCTAGACTAATTATCGCTTGGATGCGTATGGATACGACTGAAAGTGACCCTATATTAGATGGTGCTACATGTCGCTGGTCTCCTAGGAAAATAACTCAAGTAATGGGATTATCAAGAGGCCAGGTATCAGAATTAATAGAAAAATCCTTGTATCTTGGGATCATTAATAAGGACGGATCGGTATCTGATAGTGCACAAACAGTCGTACAAGCAATGATTAATAGTAAAATTAAAGAGATACGTGGGGACTGATCCACTAGAAAAAGCCGCTCAATATGGGCGCGACGTGCTAAACGGCAAAATAATCACCGGAAACCTGGTTAAACTAGCCATCCAGCGCCACGAAACCGATCTCAAACAAGCCCACCATCGTGGGCTTGTTTTTTGCGAGGAATCGGCCTATCGGGTGCTGAAAACGTTCGATTATCTCAAGCACTCTAAAGGCGATCTGGCCGGACAGGTCATCGAACTGGAACCCTGGCAATGCTGGATCATTGCTTGCGTGTTCGGGTGGAAATACCAAGACAGCGAGCGCCGCCGATACCGCACCGTATACGAGGAAATAGCGCGCAAGAACGCCAAGACAACCAAATTAGCTGGCATTGGCTTATACGGATTAACTAAGGACAACGAAGGTGGGCCGGAAATCTACGCCGCCGCGACCAAGGCAGAGCAGGCGCGTATTTTATTCGACTCTGCTGGCGCAATGGTTAAGCAATCGGGGGCATTAAGAAATCGTCTTGACGACCAAAAGCATCGGATCATCAATGCAAAAAACTTCGGAAAATTCGTCCCGCTAAGCGCCGACGGCCAAACAATGGACGGACTTAACCCGCACTTCGCTTTAGTCGACGAGCTGCACGCGCATAAAACCAGCGAAGTCTGGGATGTACTGCGATCAGCCCTTGGTGCGCGTTCGCAACCTCTTATATGGGCGATCACGACGGCAGGATTCAACAAAAACGGCATCTGTTATGAAATACGAGACTACGCAATCAAGGTGTTGCAAGGCATTATCGACGACGACAGCTTTTTCGGAATCATCTACACCCTGGATGACGAAGACCTGAAAAACGAGGGCTGGAAAAACGAGGAAAACTGGATAAAAGCCAATCCAAATCTAGGCATATCGGTCGACATCGACTATCTGCGAGACCAGTCCAAGCAGGCCGCCGTCATGCCGACCGCATTGACAAATTTCCTAACCAAACATCTCAACGTCTGGACAACCGGCGCTAACCTCTGGTGCAACGTCGAGATGTGGAAACAATGCAGCACATTTATCCTGGACAAAAACAAAGACCATGATTTCACATGCTGGTTAGCCGATGCCGTAGAGATTTACCTCGGGATTGACTTATCTACCGTATCAGACATCGCCAGCGTCGGCGGTATCGCCGTCATGGCCGACGGCAATTGGCGAGTCTTCGGAAAGCACTACCTGCCCGAGGAAAACGTCCATCGCAACATCCGAAAAACCATTGTCCCGTTTACGAGATGGGCAGCCGACGGCTGGCTGACGCTCACACCCGGTAACATCATTGATTACGAATGGATCAAGGCCGACATCGTATCCCTGAAAAACAAATTCGGCGAAAAAATAAAAGAAGTGGCTTTCGACCGCTGGAACAGCTCCCAACTGGTCAACGATTTAACCGATCTTGGCTTAATCATGGTCGGATTCGGGCAGGGCTATGTCAGCATGAACGCCCCCATGAAAGAGCTTGAGCGGCGGTATTTATCCGGACAAATACAGCACCAAAACGATCCGGTGCTGAACTGGACAATGTCAAACGTCGTCGCCGAGCAAGACCCGGCCGGCAACGTCAAGCCATCAAAGGCCAAATCCAGCGAAAAAATAGACCCCGCTGTCGCCGTCATCATGGCGATAGGTCGTGCCATGATGACAGAAATAACCGAACAACAAGACCCTGGCTGCGAGTTCTGGTAATGGGATTATTCAAGCATTTTAGAAAACGGCATGAACAAAAAAGCGCCGTGATCACCATAGACGAGACGTGGCAATACATACTCGGTCAGGCAAAATCGAAAGCCGGACTCACAGTCAACACCAAAACCTTATTGCAACTGTCCGCCGCGCAAGCCTGTGCGCGGGTAATTACCGAAGATTTGGCGCAAATACCCGTCAAGCTCTACAAGCGCGAAAAAGACGGCACGAAGAGCGAGGCGGCCGATCATCCGCTATCCGACCTCATCAAAACCAAGCCCAACGACTGGCAAACCAGCTTCGAATTCCGCGAGCAAATAGGCCTACACCTGGTACTGACCAACAATGCCTACATCTGGATCAACCGCGTGCGCGGCCAGATTGCCGAATTGTTGCCACTAGAACCGCATCTTGTCACGCCAAAACGGCGAGGATTTGAAACCGATTATCTGGTAACGCTCCAAGACGGCAGCCAAAAAAACCTCGGCAACGGCGACATCTGGCACATCCGAGGCCCATCCTGGAACGGCTGGCATGGACTCGACGGCATCCGGCTCATGCGCGAATCCGTCGGCCTTGCCTTGGCGCTCGAAGAGCATGGCTCTCGTATGTTCAGCAACGGCTCGACCGTGGGCGGCCTATTATCCACAGATCAAAACCTAACGTCAGACCAGCGCAAAGAACTTAAGACCAGTTGGGACGCCCGGCAATCAGGATTAGATAACGCCTACAAAACCGCCGTGCTATGGGGTGGCATGAAATGGACGCCGATGGCGCAACAAAACGATCAGGCGCAATTTTTGGAGACACGCCGATTCCAGGTAGAAGAGGTTTGCCGGGCATTCAAGGTGATGCCGATCATGGTCGGACATAGCGACAAAACCACCACGTACGCCAGCGCCGAGCAAATGTTTATAGCCCATCGAGTGCAGACAATGGGGCCGTGGTTCGAGCGCATAGAGCAATCGGCGGACTGCAACCTATTAACCGATGACGAACGCCGCCAAGGTTATTACGTCCGCTTCAATCGCAACGCCTATATGGTGATGACGAGCGAAAGCCGGGCTAATTTCTATACCAAAATGTACGGAATAGGCGCGATCAACCCCAATGAAATACGCGACCTGGAAGATATGAACCCCTACGACGGCGGCGAACAGTACCGTGTCCCGCTCAATATGGCGGACCCCAACGCAATACCCACAGAGAGTGTCAGCAATGCGCCCAAAGCACCTGCAAATTAAGCTAAAAGAACTCAAACTCGCGCCGTCTAGTGATACTGGCGTCATGGAATTTACCGGCTACGGTGCGGTATTCGACAACGTCGATGCTTACGGCGATGTGATACAAAAAAGCGCCTTCACGGCCTATGTCAACGCCGTCAAATCAGGTGTCCAGCAATGGCCGGTCATGCTGCTACAACACGGCGGCTGGGGAGTCGGCAACAACGACATGACGCCGGTCGGTATCTGGACGGATATGGCCGAAGATGACATTGGCCTAAAGCTCACCGGCCGCTTTGCTGATACCCAAAACGGCATTGAATGCTACCAGCTCGTCAAAATGGAGCCAAGGCCCGCCATTACCGGCCTATCTATAGGCTATTACGCATTAGACGTAGCCTACGGAGGCAAGAACGATAATTTTGACCGCCTGATAAAACAAATTGAGCTGCTCGAAATTAGCCTGGTCACGTTCCCGGCCAACGACAAAGCCCGTGTCACCGGCGTTAAATCCGCCGCCGAATACACCGAAAGAGACTTTGAACGACTCATGCAAGACGCTGGGTTTACGAGAAAAGAAGCCAGAATTATCCTAAATGACGGCTTTAAAAGCTTAATTGCCAAGCAAGACGCTGGCGATCAAGCGCTAAAACAACTGTTAGCCTCCATCGAGTGCAACACCAAAATTTTAAATAACTAAAGAGGGCGATCATGCAATTAACACATCGCGATAAAACCGTATTGCTGACAATAGCAATCCTGGTTATCGGGTCGGCGCTGCTATATGCGTTCGAATATATCCAACATCAGGATTTGGCCTATGGCGGTTTGATGGCCGCTGGCATCGGGGATGTCGAATTCAAGCAAATCCAGGAGCTACTGCAAAAGCAAGGTGAAGCGTTCGAGGCGTTCAAAAAAACCAACGACGAACGCCTGGAAGCCGTGGAAAAAAAGGGCTACGCACCGGCTGATACCGTCGAAAAAGTCGATAAAATCAACGAGGATTTAACCAAGCTCGGAAAAGAAATTACCGACCTGATGAAAAAATCCAACCGTCCAAATATCGGCGGCGACGGCAACGAACTATCACCGGAAAAACAAGAACACAAAACCGCATTCCGCGAATTCCTGCGCAAAGGCGGCGCGGCCAACCTGCAAGAGTTGGAGAAAAAAGCCTTCCAACGCGGCAGTGACGTCGACGGCGGTTATTTGATCGACGACGAAATGGACACCATGATCGACCGCGTGGCGTCAAAAATGTCCATCGTCAGAAGCCTTGCCGATGTCCGCACCATCGGCAAAGAATCGTTAAAATTCCGTGTCAAAACAAGTGGCACGGCAGCCCGTTGGGTCGGCGAGGGCGAGGCCGGCGGCGAAACTGCCAACGCCAAGTACGCGCAAATCGAAATCGCCGCCGAAGAAATGGAGATTGAGCCTTGGGTTTACAACTCAGCGATGGACGATGCCGATTTCGACGTCTACACCGACCTGGTTACCGATGCCGGTATCGGTTTCGGCGAGGGCGAGGGCGCGGCATTCGTTACTGGCGACGGCGTTAAAAAGCCGCGCGGATTTTTAAGTTATACCAACGTCGCCAACGCCAGTTATGCCTGGGGAAAAATCGGCTATATCCCATCCGGCGCGGCAGGAGATTTCTCGGACGGCGACAAAATCATCAACCTGCTGCACAGCCTGCGCCAAACCTACCGCAACGGCGCGGTGCTGCTGATGAACGATGGCACGTTAGGCAGAATCCGGCAAATGAAGGATGGTACAGGCAATTACTACCTGTTCAATCCAGACGCTACCGGAGCATTCCGAGGCTATGTGCTGGGCGTGCCGGTTGAAATCGACGACAACATGCCCGACATCGCCGCCAACAGCTATTCCATAGCCTACGCCAATTTCCAGCGCGCTTACCGTATTGTTGACCGTACCGGCATTACCTTAATCCGCGATAACATTACCGAAAAAGGCACCACAAAGTTCAATTTCCGCAAGCGCGTCGGCGGCGGCATCAAGCATTTTGAAGCGATTAAGTTAATGAAATTCGCCGCCAGCTAACCGGTAAATTTTATCCTTTAGGCGAAAGCCCGAAAGCCCGTATCAACGGGCTTTTTTATACCCTAAATTAAGGCAAAAACAATGGCAATCGAAGATTTACACAATAACATCAATATCAAGCGTGTGATTTCACCGGTGTCCGTGGCCGACAACACGGCTCAGGTTGGCCAAATTATCGACATCCAGGGCTATGAGTCGCTCGAATACATCATAGCCACCGGCTCGCTGGCCGACGCCGACGCCACCTTTACCGCGTTGCTGGAAGAAGGCGACGCCGCCAACCTATCCGATGCCGCCGCCGTCGCCGACGCGCAATTGTTAGGCACCGAGGCGCTGGCGAGTTTCACCTATGCCGATGACGACAAGGTGTTAAAACTCGGTTACAAAGGCTTTAAACGTTACACCCGCCTCACCATCACCCCGGCCGCCAATGCCAGCGCCGCATTAATCAGCGCGGTGGCTATCTTAGGGCGTCCTTGCATTGCCCCCACCGCCAATCCACCGGTGTAATAAGCGTTAATGAAAAATATTGTCATTGCGCCGCCCGCGGTCGAGCCGGTCAGCCTCGATAAAATGCGCCTGCATCTCGGTATTATCCAAGCCACCGATACGACCCGCAATGCCGTCATCACGGGCCGTATTATAGCCGCTCGGCAATGGGTAGAACAGCAAAACGGACTGGCATTAATCACACAAACGATCCAGGCGACCGATACGCGGTTCCCGGCGTGTTTAATACCGCTAAAAATACCGCTGCAAAGCGTCACCAGCGTGACCTATATCGATACCGACGGGCAACCGCAAACACTCAACCCGGATCAATACCAAGTGGATACGCCGACCGGCTATCTGATGCCGGCGTATCAGATGACCTGGCCTGGCGTGCGCGAGTCATTCGGTGCTGTCAAAATTGAATATGTCGCCGGATTCGGTGACGCCGACGATGCCGTACCACAGGCAATAAAAGAGGCCATCATGTTTATTGTCGGCCAGTGGGAGGTATTCCAGTCCAGCATCGAGGGCGTGATACGCCCGTTCACGATCCCCAACGCCGCCAAAGAGCTGATTAGCGGCTATATCGACATGCGGGAGTGTTTCTGATGCACAAACGCCGGACTATCATCAATGCGATAAAAGCCCAACTGCAAACGCTAAATGTCGGCGGCGTGTGGAACCAACGCACGCCGCCCACGCGCAACGTATGGCCTGCCGTCACGCTCTACGCCGAAGAAGAAACCATCGACATCGCGCCCGGTCACGAATACCCAATCCAGCCGCGCTCGCAAACCCGGCATTTAACCTTGGCGGTCAACGTCTGGTTAAGATGCGATCAAGACGCGGAAAAAATCGAAGACGACATGGACGAGTGGGCTGTCAACATCGAACAAACGCTGAGCAACGACGGCACCATTGGCATCGCCGACTTAATCCTGATCAATAGCGAATTTAGCGTCGCCGAAGATGACCCGAAAATCAACGTCATGACCTTGACCTATTACGTCATGTATTACACAGAGGAGCAAAATCCGGAATGAACCCAATAAAAATAATCGTAGAAAACTTACGCTATCGAGGCGAACTCATAGCGATAGGCACCCTACTGCAAGTTAGTGATAACACAGCAAACTGGTTAATAAAATTTGGTAAAGGGCAAAACCAACCGGATTTTGTACCCGAATCCAACGACCAACCCAACCCTGAAACCACCACCCATAACGAGTAACCACTATGTCAAATGCATTAACATTCAGAGGCAAAATCTATACCGGATCCGTCCAACCTTACACAGACGACCAAATCGACAGCGGCGACAGCAATATCGCTAACCCAATGTCCTGGCTAGGCGTCGTCAGCAAATTTATTTTTACTCCGGCCGTTGAACGTACCAAGCTGCCGGAATACCATACCGGCAACGACACCACATTTGATAGCTGGTCGCGCGTGACCGGCGGCACCATAGAAATGACCTGCGACGAATCTAAGCCGGAAAATTTGGCGCTAAACCTAATGGGCGTCTCCACCGTCATCGGCCCTGAAAGCGTCGCGGAAGCCTATTTGGGCAACAAAAACACCACTACCAAAAAATGGTCAACATTAGAAAGCACAGTCGCGTTAGAAGCTGGCATAAGATATAAATTTGTCCGCGAAATATCTGATGACGGCTATGTCATGGTGCCATATGAACTAATTGACAGCACCTCATTTGAATTAACCGACAGTTCAACAACGCCAAAAACATTAACTGCAGGCACGGATTACATTTTATACCCATTGATAGGCGCGATTAAACTAACGAATACCGCCAGTCACGGCGTTAACTTACCGGGTATCACCTACCCCTTAGTCGCGTCATTTGATGTCGGCGCATTCATCGATAGCTTGCCCAATCCATTAAAAAACAACGCAGAGTATGCGCTATCGCATGTCAACATCAGCGACTATAGCGTTAAAGACTCCTCAGCGACGCCGAAAGTCATCAGCGATGACTATTACAGTATCGATACCAAAGCCGGATTAATAAAAATCACTGATTTAACCGCGATTAAAGCAGTATCCGGCATTACCTTCCCGCTGCAAGTCTACGCAACGCGCGGCAATACCAAAACCGTCGGCATCTTAGCCAGCAACCAAATCGAAAAACAAATACGCGTCGTTGGTCAAAACGTGCGCAGCGGTCAAGCCGTGATCATAACACTATATCGGGTATCGTTCGATGCCAGTGCGGTCGATTTTTTTGACAAAGATTGGGTGAAAACGCCGTTAAAAGCGGAATTGCTGTCCGACCCGACACGACCTAGTGACGACGTGATGGGTCAATACGGAAAGATCGAGTACATCTAAAGAGCGATGAACACCGCAAAACCAAACCCGCTACGGCGGGTTTTTTTGTGTCATTTAACTAGTCATTAATTAATAACGATATGAAGGAATTAGCAGAAATCATCGCGCAACCGGATACCGTCACTATCGGCGGGAAGCCCGTGACGATCAAAAAACTCACTATCGGACAATTGCCGACTGCGCGCGAACTCGCGTTAACGCTGTTTACCGGATCGGCTATCCAATGGGGTAGCGAAGACTATGCGATTGATTTGGAGGGTGAGCACATCGCAATAATGAAACAACTCATTGCCCTGATGACGGATTTAAGCCTACCCGACATAGAACTGCCGCTAACCGAATTTTTCCAGTTATTTTTTGCGGTCATCCAATTTAACGGCGATTTTTTTTTGCAGATCATCCGCAAAACGAAGATACAACCGATTGGCCCGACATCTTCCTTAAACTACGCCGATCCGGTCTAGTGCCAGAGCTACTCAACATCAGCCAATGCCGGCGTTATCTGGATGCCATCCACAACGGGCAACAAATGCAACTCAAAAACGACGCCTACAGCACGCGTATCGGCATGTGGGCCGATAAAGACAGTTTCATGGAGTATATCAACGATGACTGAGCAAGCCATATCCCTACACGGCCTGACCGATACCCAAAAGCGCTTGCGCGAACTCGATCAAAAAATGGCCGATAAAGCCGTCATTCGAGGACTGCGCGCCGGTGCGCGGTACATGCTCAAACAAGTTAGAGAAGCAGCGCCGAAAAAAACCGGACGGTTAAGAAAATCGATCACGGTTAGGTTGTCTAAAAAAAATCGCAAACGAGTTAACGGCAAACTCGGTCTATATATATCAATCAAAAAAGGCAAAAAAAGCGACGACCCAAAAGGCGCGTATTACGGCGTTTTTCAAGATCAAGGCTGGCGGCAAAACCCGCAGCGCGGCAATAAGCAAATCGCAGGCAAGCACTTCATCAGCCGCACCTTTGAGGCCAACCAAGATGCCGCCTTATCGGTCACGTTAGATGCAATTAAAGCGGAAAGCCAACAATTAATCAATGAGTTTAATGCCTCATGAGTAGCATCACTATCGACTTTGTCGCCAACGTCGCAAGGTTTACCACCGCGGTGCAAGGCATGCAAGGCCAGCTGGACCGGTTCCAGCAGCACACGAGCAAAATATCCGGCTTTGTCAACCAAGCATTGGGTGCCATCGGCGCGGGCGCATCAGTCGCAGGCATCGCCAGCTACATTAAATCCGGGATCGATGCCGCCGATGCGCTCAACGATATGTCAGACCGTACTGGCGTAGCGATTGAAACGCTGGCGGGATTGAAATACGGATTAAAGTTGGCCGATACCGATTTAGACTATTTCTCAGGATCAGTTAACAAACTCAGCATCAACATCGCCAACAACCGGGACGAATTTGCCAAACTTGGCATTACCGCAGATGACCCGATTGAGGCGTTTTATCAATTGGCCGACGTATTTTCAAAAACTGAAAACGCCCAAGATCGCGCCGCGCTAGGCGCTAAAGCCTTGGGTAAGAACTATGCCGAAATGGCGCCGTTTTTACTGCAAGGCGGTGCCGCCATTCGGCAACAAATCGAAGACGGAAAAAAACTAACGGGAGTTACTGAAGAGAGCGCCAAGCAAGCTGGGGAGTTTAACGATCAACTCGACACGCTATCAGTACGCTTAGATGGCCTAAAAGTGCGTATAGGGATTGATGCCGTGACCGGAATTAACGCCTTGGCGCAAAGTCTTGAGGACGCCGCTAAAGCGGGCGATGATCTCAACAAAATATTGCTTGCGCTAAATTACGTTAAAACTGGATTGCCATCTGACGAATTGGCACGGTTGAAAACCGAACTTGCCGTCATCGACGCAAAAATTGCGCAAAGCGAGAAAGCCAATAAACTGCGGGCACTGTTGGGCTACATGCCGCAATCGGCCCAGGACAGGCTAGTCGATCTTGGCACCCTGCGCGAAAATACAGTACAACAAATCAACACTTTAGAAACCAAAAACCAACAACAAACAGCCGCAACCGAACAAAAAAAACTCATCGAGCAAACCTTCACTAAATCCGAACAGCAATACCGCCTGGAAGAAAACCTGCTCAAGGCCATCGCCGGCGTCGAGACCGGCGGCAGCTACAAAACCGACTTAGTGTCACCGGTCGGCGCTGTGGGCTTAATGCAGTTTATGCCGGATACCGCCAGGCGCTACGGCGTCACCGATCGCGCCAACCCCGTGCAAAGCATCGAGGGCGCAGGAAAAATGATGCGCGAACTGTTGGACAAATACGATGGCAACCTCAACCTGGCGCTGGCCGCCTACAACGCCGGCGAAGGCCGCGTGTCCGGCGGCTACACCACCAAAAAAGGCGAGTACATCCCGCCGCACGAACCGCGCATACCCAACATTGCCGAAACCCAGCAATACGTCGTCAAAGTCCTAACCGAACTGGACAAGCTGCAAAAAAACGCCGCCGATAACGGCCTGGTCGCCGGTTACAAACAATACGAGCAACTGGCCGCCAGTAAACTTGAAGCGGTCACCATCCGCACCGCCAGCGCCATCGATACGCGCCTTAAAACCACGCAAAACGAAGCCAATGCACGGATTGAAGAACTCAAGCAATTAAAAGAGCAAAGCAAAATCGGCTTAAAGGACTACTACACCGAACTTAGTATTGAGCAAACCAAACTGGCGCAAGCCAACATCACGGCGGTTAAAGAAAAAATTACCGAACTCGACAGGCAACAGCAAGAAGCCGTTGCCGCCGCTAAGCAGGAACAACTACCGCGCCTCGCCGCTGATTTTGAGGCTAAAAAAACCGCGTTGCAAACCGACTTGGATGAATACCAAAACCAATTAGGCCGAATTGAACCAAGTAATCTTATCGATTACGAAAAGGAACAAAGCGAACTCGATCAACTGGTTGCTCAGATCAAGCTCAAAATCGCCGAACTCAATGGCGAAACTGAAAAAGACCCGCTTAAAATCAAAGCCAAAATAGAAATAGAAAACGCCGATGCAATCGACAAACTGCGCAAAGGTGGTCAAGGTGAGCTGGCCGATCAATACATCAGCCGCCTGACCGCCGGCGAGCAAGTGAATATCATCGACAACAATATTGCCAATGTGCGCAGCCGAACATCCGCCAGGGAAACGCAGATCAATATCCTGCACCAATCCGGCAGCATCGGCCAACTGCAAGCCCAGCAAGAACTCAACGATCTGTACCAACAATCGGCGGACGAACTGGACAAAATGGCCGAAAAACTTCAGGTGCTGGGCGATAGCAACGGCTTGGACGAACTGAAGATCAAAGCCTTAGAAACCAAAAACGCCGCTGGCCAATTAAGGCTCACACTGCCTAGTCTGAGTCAAAAATTTATCAATGCCGGACAAACCGCTTTTGTCGACTCGATGGCAGATAGCTTAATCAAAATGGCAAGTGGTGCCGAGACTGCCGGACAAGCCTTTGCCAATATGGGCTTAGCAGTTGTGCAGGCGATGCAGCAAATTGCTGCGCAAGAACTCGCGAAGCAATTATTAGGCGGCGTGTTTAAATTAGCCGGCGCTGCGCTGGGTTCTGTTGGCGATGTGGGCAGCAGTACGGTTGACGGCATCAATACGTCTAACACCAGTATAGGCAGTGCATTAGACGGGTTTATACTGGCCCGTAAAGACGGCGGCATCATCCCGGCCTTCGCTGCCGGAGGCCTTATCCACGGCCCAGGCACCGGCACCTCCGACAGCATATTGGCGTATCTGGCAACAGGCGGATTCGTGCTGAAAGCGGCGGCGGTCGAACAAATCGGCCGCCCTGTGCTGGATACCTTAATCGGCGGCCCTGGCGACAATACCCGGCCGGTCCGGGTCTCCAATGGCGAATACTACGTGCCGCCCGAGTTAGTCCAACAGCACGGCCGCATATTTTACGAAAAGCTCAATCGTGGTGACGGCGCGCCGTCGTCGCTGCCGCAAGTATCGCGCAAAATAAGCGGATTTTTCAGGTCGGCGACCAACAGCCAAAACGTCACCGACCAAACCGTCGAGCAAACCCGGCAAGCCGTTGAGTTTATCCAGCGTTACATCGAGCGGACAACGACCGACCGCGCCGCATCAGACCGGCAGACCGTGACCGACCAAACCGTCGAGCAA
>Ga0172373_10002345_pt1 | contig 29221 bp, 29 predicted proteins | sample Lak10m_2_FD_114546 | JGI IMG/M metagenome (GOLD analysis project Ga0172373, IMG submission 114546) | Freshwater microbial communities from Kabuno Bay, South-Kivu, Congo - kab_092012_10m | ecosystem: Environmental > Aquatic > Freshwater > Lake | place: Democratic Republic of the Congo...
CGCAGATGGTACTTGGTCTAAAGCCTGGGAGAGTATGTCGATGCCAATTTTCAAAAACCCTTTACTACATTAGTAAGGGGTTTTTGCTTTTATATAATCCCCGTCTATATCTTCCCAAAAAAACAAATCCTTAACTAATTTAAAAACACAATCAAAAATAGTATGGGCTTTGACCGCAAACAAACTATACTAAAAGGCCGTATACAATACATACGACATCATTAACGCAGTTATTAAAAAATACTTAACTAATTTTAAACTAACAAAAAATTAGGGATACATCTCATTTTTAAAGAGATTAAAGCGATTTATAATATTTGTCATTACATTTATTAAATCACAAAACATAAACTTGTACAAGTTTACTTTTAAATCAATTAAATAAAATAAAAAACGATTATTTATTTGTTTGACGATATTTTTTATAAATAAATACACCTCCCATTAGGAATATTGCAAATAAAAATAATCCAAGTAATCCTGAAATCAAGCCACTTGTAGAGCGAACTATAATTAAAAAAACAATAGCGACTAAATAGATTGTAGCTAACTCATTAAATAATCTTAGCTTAAAAGACGATAATTTAAATATTTTAGATTTTTGTTGTTTATGGTAGATGTGACATTGTAAATGATATAGGCCCAGTAAGCCTACAAAAATTAATTTTAACCACATCCAATTAAAAGATAGAATAGCTGGATTTTGATACAACATCCATCCTCCAAAAATAAAAGTTCCTACACAAGCCGGCCATGTAATAATATTCCATAATTTATTTTGCATCAATAATAATTGTTCGGTTAATATTGTGCGAGCTGGTTCTTCTCTTTCGTTAGCTTCTTTTGTGTAAATGAAAAGCCTTACCATATAAAATAGTCCGGCAAACCAACATACTACAAAAATGACATGAAGTGCTTTAATATATAAATAGTTCATATTATTTTATTTAATGTAAAGGTAGTATTTTTATGCCCAATTGTATAAATACAAATATTCATGAAAGGAAAAACTGCTAAAGAATCGCTTACAATCAATACAGAAGTTGTAATGCCAAATGACACAAATCATATAGGGAATTTATTTGGGGGAAAATTATTACAATGGATGGATATTACATCTGCAATTGCAGCGGGTAGGCATTCTAATAGGGTAGTAGTCACAGCTTCAATTAACCATGTTTCTTTTGATAATCCTATCAAACAGAATTCAGTGGTTACGTTAGAAGCGAAGGTTTCTAGAGCTTTTACAAGTAGTATGGAGGTCCATATAGATGTATATGTAGAGCACCGCATAACAGGAGAAAAAACAAAATGTAATGAAGCAATTTTTACTTTTGTAGCAATTGATCAAAATGGAGCACCTTTGCCGGTTCCGCCTTTAATTCCTGAAACAGAGGAAGAAATAAAAAGATATGAAGGTGCCTTACGCCGAAGACAGTTATCATTGATTTTAGCAGGAAGAATGAAACCGCAGGAAGCCTCTGAATTAAAAGCCTTGTTTGTGGAAGATTAAAATTGTATATGATTTAAATTTATGTCATTCATACATTTGAAATGACCTTTCGGGCATTTTTTGTATCCTAACTTAGAACATGGTCTACAAGATAAATTTTTCACTTCTAGTATTTGAGAATCTTTTCCCGGAAGATATGGAGTCATGCCGAATTCTTGAATTGTATTTCCCCATAAGGAAATAATATCTTTTTTAAAAGCCGCCCCAATATGCATTAATCCTGTATCTGATGTAATTACTTTAACTGACTGTTTGATAACAGAAGCAGACTGGTTTAAATTTAGTTCCCCGCATAAATCAATTGTTTTATTCGGAAACACACTATTTAGTTCTTTCGCAATGACTTTGTCTTCTTTGCCACCAAGTAATGTTAAAGGTAATGAACTCATCGAACAAATTTCTTTTAATTTGTTGAAAGGAATTTGTTTTGTAAAGTATGATCCTCCCACAACCAAAGCATAATAACCACTTTGAAAGTTTAGAGGTAGATACGATGAAACAGGAATTTCATCTTTTTGCGGAATAAAATAGTCTAATCCTTTGCCGTCATTTATCACTCCCAGTGGTGCAATTGATTCAAAAAAACGATCGATAATGTGTTTGTTAGGCAGATTATTGATTTTAAGATTAACTAATAAAAATTTTTCCCAGTTTAATTTATTAAATGAAAAGCTTTTTTTCGAAAGAACTGTTTTCAATCTAAGTGTTCTGATGTTATTGTGAAGATCAATGACGTAATCATAATTTTCATTTTTTAATAAAAGGATGGTTTCATTAATTGAACGTTTGATTGTGAAAAATTTGTCGACATAGGGGTTATTTTCTATAACTCCTAAAAAATTTTGTTTAGTGAGAAAGTGAAGTTCTGTATTTGGGATCTGCTGTTTGATAGATCGTAAAATGGGAGTCGTTAAAACAATATCTCCTATAGAACTAAAACGAACAACTAAAATTTTCATGAAAATATGTTTACCTAATTATAATCTGTTTTTATTGGTCAAACTCGCTTTAACCGTGCGTTAGAGTGCTTAATTCGGCTTAATTGCTCACCTCAAATTAATGGGTAAAGATTATTATCTTTGTTTGTAAAATTAACTAAAATAGTCGAATGTTTATTGATACCCATACGCATCTGTACTCAGAAGAATTTAATGAGGATAGATTTACTTGTATTAAACAAGCAATTAGTAATGGTGTGAGCAGATTTTATATGCCTAATGTAGATAGTGAAAGTATTGATGGTATGTTGGCCTTAGAAGCTCAATTTCCGGAACATTGTTTTCCGATGATGGGATTGCATCCTTGTTCAGTTAACGGAAATTATGAAAAAGAATTGGAAATTATAAAAACATGGCTTGATAAACGCAGATTTAAGGCAATTGGTGAAATAGGTATCGATTTGTATTGGGATAAAACATTTATTAAAGAACAAGAATTAGCTTTTAAACAACAAATTGATTGGGCTTTAGAGTTTAATTATCCAATAGTTATTCATTGTAGGAATGCTTTTGATGAAATATATGCTATTTTATCGATGTATTCTAGTTTACCCAAGGGTATTTTTCATTGTTTTAGTGGGAATTTAGATCAAGCCAAACAAATTTTGTCTTTAGGAAATTTTAAATTAGGTATTGGAGGCGTTGTGACATTTAAAAATTCGGGATTAGATAAAATAGTAGAACAATTGGATATCAATGATTTGGTTCTTGAAACTGATGCTCCTTATCTTGCACCTGTACCATACAGAGGTAAAAGAAATGAAAGTAATTATTTACCCCTAATTGCTCAAAAAATTGCTTCGCTAAAAAACATAACCGTAGAAGAAATAGCACAAATAACTTCCAATAACGCATTAAAATTATTTGAAAACTGATTTTTTAATATCATCACCTATCTTCAAAACACTAGTTTATGCTAATGTTTATATTTCGTTTTGTGCATTTGCTCAGGTTATTTTAACCTACTATATATTTCATATTCCTTTTAGCTACGAAAATAATTCTTATTTAATTTTTATATTTCTTTCAACGTTTTTGCAATACAACGTTCAGCGTGGGTATATTTTAAATAATCAAGAAAATCAAACAGATCGATCTAAATGGCTTTTAAAGCACAAAAAAACAATGATTTATGCTATTGTATTATCGCTTGTAGCTGTTTTGTTTTTATGCAATAGTTTAAGTTGGACCTCCATCATTATTATGATTAGTGCGGAAGTTGTATCTAATTTATACTATTTACCTCCTGTTAATTTGAGACAACACGGTTATATAAAAGCTTTTTTGGTATCAGCTATTTGGATTATCAGTTGCACATTAGTTCCATTAATTGAAAATAATTTATTAACTCTTCAGAGTAGTTGGTATTTAGTTTCTCAGTTTTTATTTATTTCTGTATTATGTTTATTGTTTGATGTCAAAGACATCAGAAAAGATTATATGATAGGTATTAATACCTATGCCAATAAATTTGGAGTGAATTTTACAAAATACCTTTGTATAGTGTTGCAAACAGTTGCCTTGGTTGGTTATTATTTTTTTTACCATCAAGGCATAGCTATAATTGGTTATTTACTCTTTACCTTTTTAGTATTGGCATTTATTATGCAAACCACTGAAAAAAAGCATGCCTTTTATTATTATGTATGGATTGACGGGCTTTTGATTGCTCAGTCAATTGTATTTTTCTTTTTTTATAAATAATTTTTTCCTATCAGATAGTTAGTTACATAATCATTTACGCCATCTTCTAAGGTAGTAAATGGGTTATTGTAACCTTCTTGTATCAATTTTTCCATATTGGCTTCCGTGAAATATTGATATTTATCTCGGATGTCAATTGGAGTATCAATAAATTCAATAAGAGGTTCTTTGTTAAGAGCCTTAAAGGTTGCTTTTGCTAAATCTAAAAAAGTGCGGGCCTTACCACTTCCTAAATTGTAAATACCACTTTTAAGTGGTTTTAAATATGCAAAATACAACACATCTACTAAATCTTTCACATACACAAAATCTCTTAATTGTCCACCATCGGTGTAATTTGGGTTGTGAGAACGGAATAATTTAACTTGTCCTTTTTCATTAATTTGATGAAAGGAATGAAAAATAACAGAGGCCATACGTCCTTTGTGGTATTCATTAGGACCGTATACATTAAAAAATTTAAAACCTACCCATTGAGGAGGTGTATTAGTTTGTGTAATAGCCCATTTATCAAAATCATTTTTACTATCCCCATAAGGATTTAAAGGTTTTAGGAGGTTGATTTTTGTTTCATCATCATCATACCCAAACTCACCTAATCCGTAGGTAGCAGCTGATGACGCATATATCATAGCAATATTATATTTAGAACAAGTAGTCCATATAGATTTTGTATAATTTAAATTTAATTCGTTAAATAATTCAATATTAAATTCAGTGGTATCTGTTCTGGCACCAATATGAAAAATACAAGTTATTTCTTGAGCATGTTGTTCTAACCAAATTAAAAAATCAGAACGCTCAATTTTAGAAATAAATTTTTTAGTAATATAATTTTCCTGTTTGTGTAATTGCGAAAAATCATCTACTAATATTAAGTTTTCATGACCTTCTGTATTTAATTTAGCAATTAAACAACTTCCAATAAAGCCTGCGGCGCCTGTTACAACAATCATCGTTTAAAATTATAATTTGTTTATATATTTTGTAAAATTATTCTTTTTAATTCAATTTTAAGGCTTTTTATGTTCGATTAAGGTTTTTGAAAATAACGATCACTCATCTAATCTCTTGAAATATTGATTAAATTTCGGTTTTCAATACTCAATATATGAAATAGCCATGTTGCGACCAGCACAATTGCGAAGCACTTAACTAAACCATAAAAATCAATAAACAAAAATGGGTGAAACACGGATGACCAGACGAGGTTGCACTATGTAACAACTAAAAAACAATTTTTTAAACGAATGAAAACAATATTTTACGTCTTTGCATTATGTCTTTTTTTTGCTGCTTGTGGATTAAAAGATGATATAACAAAAAAAGATACTCCCACCTCCGGTAAAGTTAATTTGTTTTTTGATGAAGGATTGACTTTACATATCAATAATCAAATTTTTACATTTAAAAGTTTTTATAAAAATGCAAATATTACTTTAAAACCATCTAATGAAAGACAGTGTATAGAGGCACTTTATAATGATAGCAGCAAAGTTATTGCTATTTCTCGCATGTTAAGTGAGAAAGAATTGCAACAATTCAAAGCAAAAAATATTATTCCTCAAATATCAATCGTGGCGGGAGATGCCATTGCGTTAATTGTAAATAAAAGTTTTCCTGATTCGGTGATTTCTATTGCAGAACTAGCAGAGCTTTTGAAAGGAAACGATAGTTCTTATATCAAAAACCAACATATTGATATTGTATTTGATAATGCTAATTCAGGATGTACACGTCAATTAAAAGATTCGCTGGTTCCATTTCAAAATTTTGGCAAAAATTGTAAAGGACTTCAAACAACTCCGGATTTAATTAAAGCGATTGCCCAAAGCTCAGTGGCTATAGGTATATGTGATTATGCTTGGTTGAGTGATAAGGATGATAATACAACTAAAGAGTTTTTAAAATCAGTAAAAATTTTGGCAGTTTCAAAAAATAAAAATGAAACGGCCTATATGCCCGATCAATCAAATATTGCAACAAGAGATTATCCATTGTGTAGGTCTATTTGTATCATTCGCCGTTCGGCTGAGTTTAGTTTAGGAAAAGGTATTGAAACATTTATTGCAGGCCCCAAAGGACAGTTGATGTTTTTAAAACAGGGTCTCCCACCCAATAGGCAAGAGGAAAGAGTGATAGAAGTAGATATGACTCCGCTTCGATAGTCATCACACTTGTTGATTAATCATTATATAAACATTAAAATAATGTTAATTTTAACCTCTATTTTTCTTGAATAAAAACCTTGGCAGATAAATTGATTTTAAATAAAGTACTTTTAGCATTTTAATATAAAATATACTAACCATTTAATGATATATGAACACTAAATTAGTTTTATTAAGTACAACGGTGATTGTTTCATCTGGTTTGATTGGTCAAACATTGCAAGAAGCAATTAAAAAAAGTGAAAATGAACGTTATCAGGCAGCAGCAGCTGATTTTAGAACGTTAATTACTAAAGAACCGAATAAAGGAGAAAATTATTTTTATTACGGAGAAAATTTTTTCAAAAAAGGAGATTTAGACTCAGCTAATATTTATTATCAAAAAGGGGCTGACGTAAATGCTACTTATCCGCTTAATTATGTCGGTTTAGGAAAAGTATTGTTGTCAAAAGGTAATTCAACGGATGCTAAGTCACAGTTTTTTAAAGCCGCTACATTAGGAGCTAATAAAAACACTGAGGTAATGCGTAAAACAGCTGAAGCATATATTAACGCCGATAATAAAAATTTAGATGAAGCAATGGTTTTACTGAATGCTGCAGTTAAACTTGAACCCAAAAATGCTGAAACATACCTATTTCTAGGGGATGCTATTTTAGAAAAAAATCAAGCCGATGGCTCAGCAGCTATCAAAGAATATAACAAAGCCACAGAATTAAATCCCAACTCAGCGAAGGGAATTTTAAGAAAAGGGAAATTATATCAACGCAGTCGTAATTATCAATTGGCTCTCGATTTATACAAAGAAGCTGAAAAAATTGATCAAACTTTTGCGCCTGCCTATCGCGAAAAAGCTGAATTATACCATTTAGCAGGACAAAAGGCTAATGCTGTTGAAAGCTATAAAAGGTATTTGGAGTTAAATAATTCAGACGAAGCACGTGAACGTTATGCTGCATTTGTTTTTAATAATAAACAGTATGCTGATGCAATTAATGAAATTGAAAATCTACAAAAAAATGGCAACTCAAGTTTATACTTAGATCGTTATTTGGCCTATTCTTACGCTGAATTACCGGGTAAACAAGATACATCAGCATACAGAAAAGGGTTTAACGCTATGTCAAAGTTTTTTGAAAAATCATCCAAAGTGCCTAATTTTAAATATGTAGGTACAGATTATAAGTACAAAGGTATTTTATTATCTAAGTTAGGAAAAGATAGTTTGGGTATTATTGAAATGGAAAAAGCAACGCAAATTGATTCTAAATTAGTTGCGGATATTACAAACGAAATTGCTAAAGCATATATGAAATCTAAAAAATATGCGAAAGCAATTGAAACTTATGAAAAGAAAATGGCAGGAGATCCTAAAAATTTATCAGGCCAAGATTATTTTGAGATGGGTCGTGCCTACTTTTTTGGTCCTAAAGATTTTATAAAATCAGATACTTGTTTTGCTAAAGTAACACAATCTATTCCAACTTTTGCAACAGCTTATTTTTGGAGAGGAAAAGCAAATGTTCAGCAAGATCCAAAAAACGAAAAATGGTTAGCAAAGCCACATTATGAAAAAGCAATTGAACTGGTAAAACCTGAGGAAAGAGCTGGTTCAAAAGCAAATGTCATTGAAGCTTGTGAATATTTAGGGTATTATTATTTAACTGTAAAGGATAATGCAAAGGCAAAAGAATACTTTACCATTATTAGAGATTTAGATCCCAATAATAAAAAACAAATTGAGTTTTTCAAAAGTCCGGCCGGTAAATAATTTATAAAGTCTTAATAACACAAAAGACTCAGCCGAAGCTGAGTCTTTTGTGTTTAATGTAGATTCCTTTTTAGCTAATAATTTAAACTATACTGTCAGTTTTTTGATGGTTGCAACCCAATCATCGCCGCTATTTAAACTTTCTACCAATTGGACTTTTTCTCCACCATGTTCATGAAAAATTTCTTGATATTCTGTTCCTATTTCATAAATCGTTTCTAGGCAATCAGCTGTAAAGGCCGGAGAAAATACTAAAATGTTTTTGGCACCTTGTTTAGCTAAATCTTCTACCACCTTGTCACTAAAAGGAGTCAGCCATTTATTATCGAGGCGGCTTTGAAAACTTACTGTGTATTTATTTTCCGGAATATGAAGTTTTTCAACCAATGCTTTGGTCGTTTGGTAACAACCTGCCTTATAACAATAATAATTTGTCTCAGTTAAATCAGTTTCGCAGTGATGGTCTTTGCACAAATAACCATCTTCGTACACTTTGTCAACTTGTCGTTCAGGCAGCCCATGATAACTAAAAATAATATGGTCATATTTACTTATATCGTGTTGTTTGGCTCTGTTTACAATACAATTAATATAATCTTCATCATCAAAATATTGGCTAATGATTTTTAATTCAGGAATAACCCACCATTTGCTCACAATTTCCATAAAATGTTGCAAGGCACTTCCTGTGCTGCTAGAGGCATATTGCGGAAATAATGGAAATACAATTATTTTGTGATAACCTTCTTTTTTCATACGATTTAAAACGCTTTCCATACTAGGATTTTGGTAGCGCATGGCCATCTCCACTTTAATATCTTCGCCAACTGCCAATTGTAATTTTTGTTGAAGATCAAGCGTGTGTTTTAGCAAAGGAGAACCTGTTTTTTCATCCCAAATCGCTTTGTATAGTTTGGAGGAATTACCCGAACGAAAAGGTACAATGATGCCATTTACTAAAATGGTTCTCGCTAACCATGGAATATCGATAACACGAGGGTCATTTAAAAATTGAGTTAAATATCTTCTGACATCCGATTTTTTTGGACTATCAGGCGTTCCTAAATTAAGTAATAAGATAGCGGTTTTTTGTTTCATGGGTTGTTTGTTTACATCAAAGAGACACGAAGATAAATAGTCCGATGAGATTATAAATTTTTAAAACAGATTTTTTCACGAATAGTTTATGATTTATGAAGGAAAAATTGAGAAGTGAAGGCTTAAAAGGATTGAAAAATTAAGATTTGAGAACTTTACACCTAAATTATTTATTTCCGAAATACTGAAATTTTCGCCATTTTTGCCGACTATAATGAATAAAACCCACCCCAATCATACCAATCCTAAACGTATTGCCATTATGGGTAGTACCGGTAGCATAGGTACACAAGCACTAGACGTTATTCGCGATAATCCTACTTATTTTCAAGCAGAAGTTTTAGTAGCCAACTCCAATGCCGATTTGTTAATAAAACAAGCCATAGAGTTTAATCCCAACGCCGTTGTTATTGGTGATGAAAGCAAATACACATCGGTAAAAGAGGCATTATTTCCGTATGGCATTAAAGTGTTTGCGGGTGCTAAGTCCATGGAGCAGATTGTGGAAATGGAAACCATTGATATTGTACTAGCAGCTATAGTTGGTTATGCCGGACTAGCCTCCACTATTAATGCAATTAAACATAAAAAAATTATTGCTCTGGCAAACAAGGAAACATTAGTAGTGGCAGGTGATATTGTGACAAAGTTGGCATATAACAATGCTGTTAATTTATATCCGGTTGATTCTGAACATTCAGCTATTTTTCAATGTTTAGCAGGTGAGTTTGATAACAAAATAGAAAAAATATATTTAACAGCTTCCGGTGGGCCATTCAGAGGTAAAGACAGAGAATTTTTAGCTAACGTAACCAAAGTACAAGCTTTAAAACACCCAAATTGGGTAATGGGAGCTAAAATTACCATTGATTCAGCCAGTTTGATGAACAAAGGCTTAGAGGTTATTGAAGCTAAATGGCTTTTTAATTTAACTTCTAACCAAATAGATGTGATAGTTCATCCTCAAAGTATTATTCACAGCATCGTTCAGTTTACAGATGGTAGTATGAAAGCACAGATGGGATTACCTGATATGAAACTACCAATTCAGTATGCGTTTACATATCCTGAACGAATTTTATCTAAATTTCCACGTTTTGATTTTTTTAACTATCCTCAACTCACTTTTGAGAAACCGGATACAAAAACCTTTACTAATTTGGCTCTTGCATTTAAAGCTATGGAAAAAGGTGGGAATATGCCATGTGTGTTAAATGCAGCCAACGAAATAGTGGTACAGGCTTTTTTAGAAGATAAAATTGGTTTTTTACAAATGAGCGATGTGATAGCTGAGGCCTTGGATAGAATGCCGATGATTCAGAAACCCTCATTAGAGGATTACATTCAATGTGACAAAGAAACACGATTACTAACAACCGAATTAATTAAAAAATAGATTATGGGTACTTTTATTAATATAGCACAATTTATTACGAGCCTTGGCTTACTTATTTTGTTGCATGAGTTTGGACATTTTATAACAGCCCGAATGTTTAAGATACGTGTAGATAAATTCTATATGTTTTTTGATTTTTTATTTCCGTTACCAGGGGTTTTAAATTTCTCTTTGTTCAAAAAGAAAGTAGGTGATACCGAATACGGTATTGGTTGGTTTCCGATGGGGGGTTATGTACAAATTGCAGGTATGATTGACGAAAGTTTGGATACAGAGCAAATGAATAAACCGGCCGAGCCTTGGGAGTTTAGAGCGCATCCGGCATGGCAGCGTTTAATTGTGATGTTGGGCGGTATTATCGTCAATGTATTATTAGCATTTTTGATATATGCCATGATATTATTTACCTGGGGCGAGAAGAAAATTCCGATGACACAATTAAAAGATGGGATTTCTTGTATGGATTCTTTAGGTTCAGCTGTTGGGTTTAAAACAGGCGATAAAATTCTTTCAGTTGATGGGAAGCCAATTGTTTATTTTGATGATTTAAGAATTGAGATTTTATTAGGTCATACAGTTCAACTTGACAGAAAAGGTGAGATAATTGAATTATCACTTCCAAAAGATTTTGTAGATCAAATTGCTAAAACAGAAAATTTCAGTTTTATTTCAAGTAGAGTGCCTGCTTATTTTGTGGGCGTACCTGATTCATCGCTCAATAAAGGAGTTGGTTTAATAGCAGGCGATCAGGTAGTTGGCATTAACGACACTATTCATATACGTTACCATGATGAATTACTTCAGGAAATTAAATTACATAAAAATGAAACAGTTACATTAAACATATTAAGAAAAAATGACAAAATAAGTTTACCGGTTAAAATATCGGATAAGGGAAAAATGGAATTGTTTTTTGCGAATAAATATGATGACATTGAAGCGTTTGGAGGCTTTACCTACGAACGTAAAAAGTATGGTTTCTTCGAATCTTTTCCGGCAGGCGTAGCCATGACGTTCGATAAATTGAATTTTTATGTGCGTCAATTTAAAATGATTTTTACGCCAAGTACTGGTGGTTACAAACACATAGGAGGGTTTAAATCTATGGCTAAAATGTTTGGCGATGAGTGGGTGTGGGAAGATTTTTGGACGCGTACCGCTTTCTTATCGGTTGTGTTAGCCTTTATGAATTTACTTCCTATACCGGCTTTAGATGGTGGGCATGTTGTTTTTACGCTTTATGAAATGATAACCAGAAGAGCACCAAGCGTAAAGGTTTTAACGTATGCGCAGTATGTAGGCATGGGGCTATTGTTGTTTTTAATGCTCTATGCTAATTTGAATGATTTTTTACATTTTTTTAAATAAATTTTTTAACTCACGGTTTTATAAGATTAATGATGAATATTTGGTCAGGGCATAAAACAACACTAATCTTATTTTTAACGTTTTATATCTTTTGTCTTAAACTAAAAGCTCAAGATAAAACCATAGGCGGGAGTAATAAGATTAATACCCGAGAGGTATTTGCCAAACATAAAATTATGATCATTCCTTTTGAAAATAGAATGTATTTAAGTGAAATAGATTTTATGATTAATAAGGAATCGAAGCTTAATGCCAAACAAATTAAAACGACGATGAGAGATGGATTAAACGAACAGTTTTATCGTCGTTTAAAATCTAAAATGCCGGTTGTAGATTTGTTGGATGATACGGTTAAAACAAAAAAAGATTTAGAAAATATTTATCAATATTTATCGTATCAGTATTTAAAAGTACCTAGTCAAGATAATTATAAAGCTCCTACCAAAGAAAAAGAAGAAAAAACAATTAACAAGGGACAAATTGTTGTAGAAACAAATAATGAGACTCGTTTTATGAATGCCAAACTTAAAAACGCCACATTAGTTCCTTATTTAACCGGTAAGTACAAAACAGATTTATATTTATTTATTAATGAGTTAGATATTAAATCGTTGAATGGTACACCCGGTGATTTTAGTAGTGAAGCAACCCGAAAAATAATATTACATTACACGGTATATACCGATGATGCTAAAGAGATAAATTCAGGTATTGCAGAAGTTAATTTACCCTCTGATGTTAACAATCCTAATAAAATAATTCATAGTTATTTTTCTCAGTTGGCAGATATCGTAGTGTCGCGAATAGAAAAGGCTGTTTTGAAAATGAATTAAAAAATTAACAAAATTATCTGTTAATAAATACAGTTAATCGTTCTCCGTTCATCGAGTATTAGAATTATTTTTGTTTATATATAATTTAAAAATGAAAATACGTCATTTATCAATAGGTATAGGATTTTTGGTGCTTACATCGTGTGTTCCTCAAAAATTGATGGAAGAAACAAATACTAAATTATCCAATTGCGAGTCAGAAGCCAGTAATGCAAAAAAAGCAGCTACAGAAGCTGAGGCAAAAAATGCTGAACTAAACGAAAAGTTAACAAAAGAAGCAAAAGAGTTAGCAGGTTTACAAAGAGATACTGCTATTATGGGAACAAATTTGAAGTTGTTACAAAGTAAGTATGACAAATTAAATAGCGTGAACGATCAGTTGCTTGAAAAATACAATCGTTTATTATCAGGTGTAGAAAAAGATAATGCATCGCTCAGCGGCAAGCTTCAAATTACACAAGAACAGTTACTCAAAAAAGAAGATGAATTAAGAGCTTTAGAATTACGCTTAAAACAACAACAACAAGATTTGGATAAATTAGCATTGGAACTCAAGCAGCGCGAAGCACGCGTGAATGAGCTAGAATCTATTTTGAAAAATAAAGATCAGGCGACGGCTGATTTAAAGAAAAAATTACAAGATGCATTATTTAACTTCGAAAATAAAGGATTAACTATCACGCAAAAAAATGGTAAAGTGTATGTAAGTATGGACGAATCTTTACTATTTGCGAGTGGTAAAACGGCCGTTGAACCAAAAGGAGTCGAAGCATTAAAAAATGTTGCTAAAGTACTTGAGCAAAATGCCGATATTAATGTATTGGTAGAAGGTCATACAGACGATATACCTATGAAGGGCACCGGCGACATTAAAGATAATTGGGATTTAAGTGTCATGAGAGCAACATCAGTTACCAAAATTTTACTTCAAAATTCTAGCACCGATCCTAAACGTATCACATCAGCAGGAAGAGGAGAGTTTTTTCCGATAGATAATGCTAAAACACCCGATGCTAGAAAGAAAAACAGAAGAACAGAAATTATTTTAACACCAAAACTTGATGAGTTATTTAAAGTATTAGAAAATAATTAATAGTTGGTTAATCACTATTCATAAAAACCCTCTCTTAAAGAGGGTTTTTTAGTTAAAAATGAGTCTTGCAGAGAATAATATGTTGATATACATCATTATCAATTTTGTAGCTTACCTAATCATGTGTGTTGATAAACTTCTTTCAAAGAAAAAAGGGAGTAGGATACCCGAACGAATACTTTTTTTATCAGCCTTGTTATTTGGAGCCATAGGAATTTTTATGGCCATGAAATACCCTATTTATCATAAAGCAAATAAACCCAAATTTAAATGGGGTATCCCATTTTTAATTTTAGTAAATATTGTTATTCTCTACTGGTGTACAGAGTAGATTTTTTTAGTAAAAATCAGCCTAGGACTATTGTCATTCGCTTTTATAATTCATTGTTTAGTGTAAATTGCTGTCGAACTATCTCGGCTTGTACCCGTTGTTGTTGTGTAGCTAAGTGAAATACTAGAAGCACTGGTTAAAGTCCCTGATCCTTTTGTAAATCCGATTTGACCAATCTGTTGGAAAGGAATAGTAAGAAAATTATTATTCACGGAAGCTCTTGTCGAAACAGAAAGACCAGAAAAATTATTTAATAGAATTTCGTTTGAATTGTTGGTTGATTTAATAATGTTAACAGTATGTGAGTTGGTTCCTGCAATTGCACTATTTTCATTGGCTGTCCAATATCCTACATATTTATCACGCTGATCTGTGTTTGGATTTAGGGAATCTTCATCTTTACTTGCTTCGGCACACGAAAATAGTGTAAATGAAAAGATGAGAACATTAAGATAAAGTATTTTTTTCACGAGCATCTTTTTTTTCAAAGGTATAAAAATGTTTCGACGTTAGTCAATGAGTAGTTAATGCTTTTAAATAATTTAGTTTAGTCAGGCGAAAAAGCATTGTTAAATCAATTTCTAAAAAACTTTATTTATGTTCTTTGTGGTTAAATATTTACATTTGCGCCATGATGCAAATTCAAGTAATGAAATCTAAATTGCACTGTGTAACCGTTACACAAGCAGAATTAGATTATATAGGTAGTATTACTATTGATGAGGATTTGATGGATGCTGCTAATTTTATTGAAAATGAACAGGTTCACATCTTAAATAAAAGCAATGGTGAGCGTTTTATAACGTATGTTATAAAAGGAGAACGTGGGAGTGGTGTCATTTGTTTAAATGGACCTGCTGCCAAATTAGTTAAACTAGGCGATGTTGTCATTGTTGTTTCGTACGCTTTAATGGATTTCGAACAAGCTAAAAATTTTAGACCTTGGGTTGTATTTCCTGATACAGAAACTAATCGTTTAAAATAGATTGTATGCAAAAAAACACCAAGTCAATCGTTCAATTTATCATATTGCTTGGCGTAGGAGTATTACTTGTTTGGCTTTCGTTTAGGTCTGTTTGGACAGAAAAACAAAAAATTTTAGATTCTTTTAAAAATGCCAATTATTTCTGGGTTAGTATGTCTATGCTAATTTCTTTTTTTAGTCATTTTTTAAGAGCCTATCGTTGGAATTATTTATTGAAACCTTTGGGTTACAAAACTTCTTTAACCAATGCAACCGGAGCTGTTTTAGTTGGTTATTTCGCTAATTATGGATTGCCTCGTATGGGAGAAATTACCCGATGTACCTTAGTTAAAAAATATGATAATATTCCTTTTGAAGTTGCTTTAGGTACTGTTATTACAGAACGCATTATAGATATGCTTTTATTAATGTTTATTTTTTTCTTGACATTGATGGCACAGTTTTCTCAGCTCAAAGATTTGACTTTCAAATATATCTATAATCCAATGGTACAAAAATTGGGTGTAATGTCCAATAATCCTTCCAAACTCATCATTTTAATGGCTACTGTATTTGTAATATTTGCTGCTTTTTTATTGTTCAGAAAAAAAATGACATCATTATTAAAAGGTAAATTAGGAAATATTGTTTTAGGTTTTGCCAAAGGATTAGGGTCTATAAAGGATATGGAAAATAAATTTCAGTTCATGGCTTTAAGTTTGGGTATATGGGCTTGTTATTTTTATGGTCTATATGTTTGTTTTTTTGCTTTTGAAGCTACTGAACATTTAAGCCAAGCAGTAGCACTGGCATTATTATTATTTGGAACTTTTGGTGTGATATTCACTCCGGGTGGATTGGGCGTTTATCCTGCTATTATTGGAGGGTTGCTATTGTATTACGGCATTGAGCAAATTACGGCTTTCGCATTTCCTTGGATGGTCTGGACATCGCAATTTATTTTAATTATTGTGCTTGGTGTGCTAAGTTTAGTTTTATTGCCAATTATTAATAAACCGCAATCCGATGTCGTTTCATCAGAAATTAAACAGTAAGCTTCATAATAAAGAAACTTTAAAAGTTTTTTTAGATGATTGTCGTTTAAAAGGACTAAAAATAGTTTTTACCAACGGGTGCTTTGATATTTTGCATCGCGGTCATGTAGAATACCTTTGTCAAGCCCGCGATTTGGGTGATGTGATGGTATTAGGTTTAAATACAGACTCTTCTGTAAAGCGTTTAGGCAAATCACCAGAAAGACCAATTAATAAAGAAGAAACAAGAGCCGTAATTTTGGCTGGTTTAGAATGCATTGATGCCATCATTTTATTTGACGAAGATACACCATACGATTTGATAAATTTTGTTCAGCCTGACATTTTAGTAAAAGGTGATGATTACAAAGCGGAAGATATTGTTGGCTATGATATTGTAACTTCCAGAGGTGGAAAAGTGATAACGATACCCTTAGTAAAAGGATTTTCAACCACCAATTTGATTGCTAAAATAAAACATTAAAAGATTGGGGCTAATAACCGCTAGACGTTAATATCTTACATCATACAAGTGGTTCTTTGCCTTTTAAAATATTTATTTTAGTTTTTTAAAAATTAACGTTTGTCAAACCCACTTCAGAAATTAGCTTCTCAAACTGTAGTTTATGGCTTAGGTAGTGTATTGCCTCGTGTAATTACGTTTTTATATTCTTTTGTTTTAACATATATTTTTAAGGAACCTCATGAGCTTTCTGCAAATACTGAGTTTTATGCATATATCAGTTTTATAAATATTTTATTTACTTACGGAATGGAAACAGCTTTTTTTCATTTTTCAAGTAAGGTAGAAAACAAGGATTTAGTGTACTCTACGGCTATTGTTTCTTTATTTGCAAGTACGATTGGTTTATTGTTATTATTTGTAGGATTTTCAGGTTCCATTGCAGAATTTATAAAAGAACCTAATCATCAAAATTACATAGTATGGTGTGTATTAATTGTAGCTACCGATACGCTCATGGCAATACCTTTTGCCCGACTTCGGCAAACTAATCAGGCTAAAAAATTTGCAGGATTCAAGCTGTTAAATGTGTGCCTGTTTATCTTAATTAATATATTTTACTTCAATATTTGTAAATCTGCCTATTTAGAACAACCAGAATCAATATTGGCATCATGTTATAATCCTGAGGTTGGAGTAGGTTATTCATTTTTAGCAGGCTTATTGGCTAATAGTATTTGTTTACTCTTTTTATCTAAGGATTTTGTCAAAATAAAATTTGAATTTGATATTCAACTTTGGAAAAAAATGATTTCATATGCTTGGCCTTTACTTATACTTGGTTTTGCAGGAATGATAAATGAAACCTTCGACCGTTTTATTTTAAAATATTTACTACCTGAAACTATTGCCCGAAATGAGTTAGGTGTATATGGAGCCTGTTATCGAATAGCGATGTTAATGACCATTTTTACAACAGCATTTAAGTATGCAGCAGAGCCTTTCTTTTTTAATCATGTTAAAGGCAAGGACTCAAAAAAATTAAATGCCGTTGTAATGAAATATTATATTTTGTTTTGTTTGTTTATTTTTTTAGGTACAATGATGAATTTACCTTGGCTTCAATTTGTTATAAGTGAGAAATTTAGAAGTGGTATAGCTGTAGTTCCTATATTATTGTTAGCTAATTTATGCGTTGGTGTGTATTGGAATTTATCCATTTGGTTTAAATTAACTGCACAAACAAAATTTGGAGCAATAATAACACTTATTGGCGCAGTAATTACTTTGGCAATTAATTACTTATTTATCCCAAATTATGGTTATATGGCTTGCGCATGGGCAACATTAGCGTCTTATGCCTGTATGATGATTATATCCTATATGTTGGGACAAAAATATTATCCGGTGAATTATAATTTAAGAAGTGTGGGATTGTTTACCTCATGTGCTTTGATTTTGTATTGGTTTTCAACTTTATATGCAGGAGCAGAGAGTCTGGTTTTGAAGGTGGTAATAAATAATTTATTGTTATCACTATTTGTTTGGATATTTTATAAATTAGAGTTTGATAATCTAAAAAAATTAAAACACCTTGAGGCATGATTATTAGAGTTGTTAATCAATCAAAACACGAATTACCACAATACGCTACAGAACTTTCTGCAGGCTTAGATTTAAGAGCTAATATTGATTCACCAATTGAGTTAAAGCCTTTAGAGAGGACATTAGTTGCCACAGGCTTGTTTATCGAATTACACAAAGGTTATGAGGCTCAAATTCGTCCACGGAGTGGTTTAGCTTTTAAACATGGTATTACGGTTTTAAACTCTCCCGGAACTATTGATGCTGATTATAGAGGAGAAATTAAAGTATTATTAGTGAATTTATCAAATTCACCTTTTATCATAAACGATGGTGAGCGAATAGCACAAATGGTGATTGCTAAACATGAGCAAATTGTGTGGGAACTCACATCATCATTAGATAAAACAGAGCGTGGAGCTGGTGGATTTGGACATACAGGAATTAATTAGTTGTTATATTTTCATTTTGATTAAATAGTTTAACATGCAATTTCGCATAGTTATTTTAAAATAAACTTGTGTTGTTTGATATCTAATCGAAACATACACCAAATATTTAGTCCATGTTTTATAATTTGGGTTTGTTTGCTTTCTATACAACTTAGAGCGCAAAGGGTAGGAGTAGTATTAAGTGGAGGGGGGGCAAGCGGCATAGCGCATATAGGAGTTTTAAAAGCACTCGAAGAAAATAATATCCCGGTTAATTGTATTTCCGGAACTTCTATTGGTAGTGTTATAGGAGCTTTATACGCATCGGGATATTCGCCATCGGAAATAGAACAATTGATAAAAGACAGGAAATTTTTTAATTTATCAAAAGGTGAAATGTCTCCAAAATATGGGTATTATTTCAGAAAACGAGATGATTTTGCATCTTGGCAAACCCTAAAATTAAATTTAAAAAATTCTCTATTACGAAATTTACCCACCCACCTCATAAATTCTATTCCAATTGATTTTTATTTGATGGAAACATTTGCACCCGCCAATGCCGCCTCTAATTATAATTTTGATAGCTTAATGATACCCTTTCGTTGTGTCGCTTCCGATATTGATAAAAAAAGAAGCGTGGTGTTTAGAAATGGAGATTTGCCCTCCGCTATCAGGGCCTCTATGAGTTATCCCTTTTTCATCAGACCTATATCTATTGATAGTATGTTATTATTTGACGGTGGCTTGTATAATAATTTTCCCTCTGATGTTATGTATCAGGAATTGTATCCCGATGTAATGATTGGGAGTTGTGTGGCAGAAAATTCAAAAGCATCAAGTGATGATAATATTTATTTACAATTACGTAATATGTTGATGCATAAAACAAATTTTAATCCTGTTTGCGAAAATAGTGTAATTATTTCTCCGTCCGCAGAGGTAAATGTTTTTGATTTTGAATCAATACAAATGCTTATAGATAGTGGATATTCGGCTACAATGCGACTAATGCCAGATATAAAAGCTCAAATCATACATTATCAAAATCCTAATGAACTAAGAGAACAACGTTTTCAGTTTAAATCTAAAATTCCTTATTCGAAAATTATCTATGATAAAATAGTGGTAAAAGGAATTGATTTTAAAATGGAAAAATTTATCACTAAAAGCATTAATTACAAATGGGATACGTTTTCTTTCAAACAACTCAAACGACAATATTTCAGGCTCATGGCCGATGAAAAAATAAAATCGGCATATCCCATCACGAAACTTGACAGGGCCTCAGGAAGATATACTTTGACGATGAATGTTAAAAAGGATAAACACTTGTTTTTTGATGTTGGAGGCAATTTGTCGAATAAGCCAATTAGTAATTTTTTTATGGCTGTTCAGTATAATCATATTGGTAAAATTGGTTTTACAGCTTATGCAAACGGTTATTTAGGGAAATTAAATTCTAGTTCATTAACAAAATTGCGCTTTGAATTTCCTACTAGAATTCCGATTTACATAGAGCCTGCTTTTACAATTTCAAGATGGGATTATTATACTAGTAGCACACTCTTTTATGATTTTGAAAAACCATCTTATCTAATTCAAGAAGATATGTTCGGCGAATTAAATGTGGGAGCTGCTGTTGGTAATATTGGGAAATTGATTTTTACCGGAGGTGTGAGTGATTGGAAAAACAGATATTATCAAACAGAGCAATTTACGCGTTTGGACACGAGTGATGTGAGTGTTTTTGATTTTGGTTATGGACAAATCTCCTACCAAATTAACACCCAAAATAAAAAACAATATGCCTCTGAGGGAACAATTGTTTCGGCACGAGCAAAATTTGTAAGTGGCATAGAGTATTATTATCCTGGTACTACTTCGAGAGACACAGTGAAGGTAATTAATGGCCCTGGTCACGATTGGTTTAACGTAAAGCTTACTATTGATAAATATGTTAAACCCACCAAATATTTCAAAATTGGTGTTTTTGGCGAGGGTGTTTATTCTTCACAAGATTTTTTTAGAAACTATACGGCCACTATACTATCTGCCCCATCATTTAATCCAATTCCTGAAAGCCAAACTTTGTTTATTGATGATTACAGAGCACATCAATATTTGGCAGGAGGTATAAAAACCATTGCTACACCATATAATAATTTAGATTTTAGATTTGAGGGCTATGTATTTCAGCCAATCTTTTCTATTATTAAAAAAAACGATGCTAAGGCAAAATACAGCGCCCCTTTTTTATATAGGCACTTTTTGGGTATGGGAGCATTGGTTTACCACACACCTATTGGACCATTTAGCATAGGAGTAAATTATTATGATAAAAATGCTAATTCCTTTTCATTTTTCTTTCACTTTGGATATACCATTTATAATAAAAAATCTATGGATTAATGATAAAATGAATGGTTTATTATTATGTCCACTAGAAATTGATTTAACAAAATTTAAACTTACAAAGGCAGTTTTGAATTTAAATTTGAACGGGTAATGTTTAATTTAATCGTTATTTTTGAAATTGTTATTTTAGTTAAACAAACAACCCAGTATTTTTTTAGTGTTAAATATTATCAAATAAATTAGTAATTATAAGCTAAGTTGCTACCTATAAATTTTAGTTATGAAGAAAATAGTATTCAGTTTTGTTTTTTTATCCCTTTTTTCCGTTTTATTTGCTCAAGGGGGGGGGCATGAAATAAAAATTAACTTTAAAAATTGTAAAGACTCCGTAGTGTATTTGGCTTTTTATCAATTTGATAAATCATATCTAGCTGATACATGTAAAAAAGTAGTTAAGGGAAATATTGTGTTTAAAGGAAAGAATACACTTGATAAAGGCGTTTATTATTTAGTAAGTCAAGACAAAGTGAGGTATTTTGATTTTTTTGTTAATGAAAATAATCAAAAAATGACCATTAGTACCGATACTATTGATTTAGTTAAACATTTAAAATCATCTACATCTAAAGAAAATGATGATTTTTTTAGCTACATAAAATTTATTACCGATAAAAACAAGGAGTACGGTGAGTTAAGAAATAAAACTTCAAAGATGACAGCCAAAGACTCTGCTGAGTTGATGATTAAAAAAGGCAAAGAATTAAATGAAACTGTTATGGCATTCGAAAAAAACTTTATGGAACAACATAAAGGAACTTTTGTGGCAGATGTCATTAATTTAAAAACAGAAAAAGAAGCGAAAGATATTCCTAAAGCCTCAAATGGCAGACCTGATAGTTTGTATGCTTATAATTATTATAAATCACATTATTGGGATGGTGTTAATTTTCAGGATGATGGAATTATGCGTACTCCATTTTTTGCAGATAAACTAAAACGTTATTTCGGTTCAATTATTATTCAGCATCCTGATACTGTTTGTGTTGAAATTGATAGAGTGATGAGTAAAACAAAATCAGGCACTATGATGCAAAAATTACTAATTGCTCATTTTTTGTTTACGTCAGAATCATCAAAAATGATGGGTTTTGATAAAGTATTTGTGTATGTTATTGATAGATACATAAGAACAGGCATGGCCAAAGAAGTGTATGAAGAGAAAACTATTGAGAAAATTAAAGAACGTGGCGATATTTTAAAACCTTTATTGCTTGGTAGCATAGCTCCGGATTTATTAATGATTGACACAATCGGACACAAGCAGATATCTAAAATGGGATTTGATACCGTTAAAACAAGTCAGGGAGCTACAAAGCTATATTATGACAATTTACAAAATTTAGCGCAAACTTTTTTACCACTTTATAGCATTAAGTCAGATTATTTATTATTAGTTTTTTGGGATGTAGATTGTGGACATTGCAAAACGGAGATTCCTAAGCTGTTGCAAGAGTATCATTCCATAAAAAAAGAAGGATATGATTTACAAGTTTTTAGTGTATACACCCAACAAGATTACGAAAAATGGCGCAAATACATTATCGAAAATAAGTTAGATTGGATTAATGTATATGATGGAGTTCATGTAAATAACATTAAGGTTAAGTATGATATTTATTCAACACCTGTTATTTATGTTTTGGATAAAAACAAAAAAATTAAAGCTAAACGAATTGGTACAGAGCAAGTAAAAGATATTATCAAACAAATGGAACAAGAGTATAAGTCAATTAAATAAGAGTATAACATACTGTGATTGACTGGCTCGAAAATCATCTGTTTTTATGTTTTTTTAAATCTCATTTCGGAGTTGATTGCCCTGGATGTGGGATGCAAAGAAGTATCATCGCCTTATTGAGGGGAAACATAATAGAATCTATTAATTACCACGCTGCGTTAATTCCCTTGATTGTTACTATTGTATTACTTTGTGTACAGTTGAAAACAAAGTATAAACGTGGAGGTTATTGGGTAATGTGGGCATTTATTTTTACAGTTGGTATTACTATGGTTCAATTTACAATAAGACAATTGCAAATTCATGTTGTTCGCTAAGATTTTTTTAACAATTCAAAATCTTTTTTGAGATAAATAAAATCTATCAATGTTAGTTTGTTTTGTTTCATAAATGCTATAACTAGTATGCTGGCAGTTACAAAATAGGAGATAATGGTTGAATAGCATGCGCCCAAAAGTTGGTAATTAGATACAAAATAATGACTTGTGCAGATGGTTGCTAATAAACCCGCACCATTTGCTTTTACTAGTATATGTTGTTTTCCTAAACCTGCAAAATAGTGGCTAATAATGGTTGCGAAGCTAATACATAAAATACCTGGAGCAAGATAAAGCATTACTGTTTTTACATGTATAAAATCGTTTCCAAGTATAAACACAAAAAAATCTCTTGGAATAAAGTATAATATTAACACACAAAATAAACTTAATAGAAAACAAATTTTGGATAATAAGAATGTAACTTTCGCATTATGATTTGAATTTGAGGAGTTTGCTATGTGAGTCAATATAATAGGCGATACACTTCCACTAATAAGCCAAATCGACTCAATGAGTGATGTAGAACTAGAATAGATGCCCACTAAAATCGTATTACCAAGTAAGTAATAATTCAATCTATTACTCAATATGTGACATAAATTAGCTAATTGATTATAAAAACCATTTTTTAAAATATGTTTAGGAGTAAACAAAGTTTGATCATTTTGTTGATTGTTGAAAATGTAAAATATTTGAGTGCTTGAAATAATGATAGAAATAATAAACGATGTATATAAGGCAATGATATAACTATTGGCTGTTTTTATTTTAAATCCAAATAAGCTAAAAAGTAGCGTAAGTAGCAGCAAGGCAGGTTGTAGAAAATTTAATAAGTTATATTGTTTGATTTTTTCTTTACCTAAAATAATTACCATATGAAAAGAATGCAGAATAATTATAAAAGATAAAATAACTAAGTGCAACCAATGTTCTTTTGCCCCCAAATCAAACCATACAAATAATCCGAACAAACTTAATGCACAAATAATGGTGCATCCGGCTGTCCATATTATACCACGAGCGTAAATTTTTTTCAGAGAGTATTTTGGTATAAAATAAATTAATGCGTATCCTGTGTAAATTTCATTAATGACTTGTATGATTGCTATGTTTAATATTAGCAAGCTTACTTGTCCTCTCACATCACTACCAAGTTGTTTGGATGAAACCAATAAAATGGCCAAATTGATAAATGCTACGAAGCCTTTAGTAAATAGTGTAGATATGATGTTTTTAAGCATATCTTAAGTATTTATATATAACTCTGATAAAACACTTCCCACAGCATTTGAGCCATATTCTTTTTCAATGTCACGATGCATATTTTCAGGAGAAGAAAAGAATTCTCTTTTAAAATTTTGTATTTCTTCAACGGCTTCTTTTATGGTATTAGTTTTTAGTACAATTCCCATATTTGGTTTTACCATTGAATTGACCTCTCCAACATGGGTTGAAATAACGGGTAAGCCACATGCCATTGATTCTAGCAGAACAACCGGCATGCCTTCAAAATGACTAAATAGTAAAAAAATATCACTTTGATTCATTTGATAGGCAATTTCATCAGCAGTTTTATAACCACAAAACGTTATTTTATCTTCTAAATTATAGTTTTTGATTATTATTTTGTAGTTATCTAACTCTTCATGATTCTCACCAATAATATTGAGTTTAAAAGAAAAATTACGAATTTTCAGTTGACTTGCTATTTCAATAATTCCGGAAATATTTTTTTCTCTGTTTACCAATGAAGATACATGTAGAATTTTAAAAGTTCTTGAATCTGTTTTATGTGCATGCGTAGGTTTAAAAACGGAGGTGTCTACAACATTATTAATTTTATAATAATCCCCAAAGAGATGATGATGTATCATGTGATTTTTTAAATTTTCAGAAATGACACATATTTTTTCAGCTTTTTGAACTAATTTTTTTGTAATGTTTTTTAAGTAACACCCCTTGTAATTACCGTCTTCGGGATAGTAACCACTCCAGTGTTCAGTAATAAAAAGCTTTGATCCAGGCCATTTTTTTATAGCGTAAAAAGCAGGAATAGCAGCCGGAAAAATGGTGTTAACATGAATGATATCAAAGTTTTCAAGTTGTGAAAATTGTTGTATTGCTGTTTGGTATTTTTTTTTAAATAGAATTAATTTAAAAAAACTTCCTACAAAAGGGATATTGAACTGTATTTTAGGATAAAACAGGCAATATTCTTTAAAATTCCCATTTTCATATTTGGTAATTTTTTCATGTTGAATATTTGGTATTGATTTGACAAATATTACCGTAACTTGATGATACAAGGAAATAGCCTGAGCATGTCTTTTGATAAAAATACCATTCGATTGGTTTTCCGGATTCGGATACCATGAACAAAGAAAAAGGATATTTAATTTTTGAGAGCTCAAAAAAGGAAATTATCTTGCTTTTTTGGAATTATAAATCATGTAAATACCAATAACAATAAAAGGTAAGCTGAGTATTTGGCCCATGTTAATTGGTAAGTTATTTTCAAAACTTTCCTGATTTTCTTTCAAAAATTCCATAAAAAAACGGAACCCAAACATCAGTACGCAAAACAGTCCAAACATAAATCCTTTGCCCACAGCATCCCTTTTGTTTTTCCATAACCAATAGAAAAAAACAAAAAGAAGGATGTAAAATAAAGCTTCATATAATTGAGTTGGGTGTCTTGGCAAACCATCTACCTGATGAAATACAAAGGCCCAAGGCATTTCGGATGGTCGACCAATAATTTCGGAGTTCATTAAATTTCCGAATCGAATCATAAAAGAAGCGTACGGTACGACCACGATTAATCTATCAAATAACCAAAGCCAGTTTTCTTTAGTTTTTTTGCAGTACAGCCACATTCCAATTAAAATGCCAATAGCTCCTCCATGACTAGCTAACCCACCTTCATATACTTTTAAAATATCTAATGGATGGGATGAGTAATAGTTAAAATCATAAAATAAACAATGGCCAATACGAGCTCCTAATATAGTTGCTACTACTATATATAAAGTAAGCGCATCAAGTTGTTGATCGGTACGATGTTCTGTTCTGTAAATTCGATTCATGAAAAAGTGACATCCCATAAATGCTAAGGCCCATGATAAACCATACCATCTTATAGCCCAATTAATTCCCGGTATGGTGAAAATTTCCGGATCCGGATTCCAATCAATGAAAAGAGATAATGCCATAGTGGTAAAAATTAGATAGTTGAATTAGCTTTCGATGTCAATTTTGAATTTGAGTAAAAAACGATGAACTATAGGCCCAAAAATAACTGCAACACTTGTTAAAAAGGCGACACCGCTGTAAATAGCATAGAGAGAAGAAAATAGTTTAGCGCCATCTGTTTGTGCATGGTCAACGGGGCCCATCCCTGTTAAAATCATACTTGCATTTTCTAAACTATCAAGCCAAGGGAGATTAAAAAAATGATGGTATCCAATTACTCCAATAAATAGGGAAATAATTAAAAATAATGTGCCTAGTAAAATGCTTTTAAAAAGCTTATTGTAAAAATGACTTTTATGAGGTAATTTTTTAATAGCCATTTCAATTTAATTTAAAGCAACAATATTTTATACGTTCGCCTTTTCCTGTAAAAAGTGTCTCATAATATGTTTTTATTTGAGTCAATTCCTTTCTATCGGCCGGACAGTTATTATACAAATCGTTAGTAGCAAATACTAAAGGTAAGTTGTTTTCTTCGATAACACTCATGGTGTATTCGTAGAAAAATGTATTGTCGGTTTTCAGGTGAATTAAACCTCCGGGTTTTAAAATTTTTTTGTAACGATTTAAGAAAAAATCCGGATTAGTAAGACGTTTACGCGCTCTGTTTTTTTGCGGCTGAGGGTCTGGAAAAGTGATCCAGATTTCGGAAATTTCATTAGGACTGAAACATAAATCAATAAAATCAATTCTGGTTCTCAAAAAAGCGACATGATCCATTTGTTTTTCGGTGGCATGTTTAGCACCTGTCCAAATACGGTTTCCTTTGATGTCAACACCTATGAAATTTTTGGATAAATTATTTTCAGATAAGCCAATTGTATATTCGCCTCTGCCGCAACCCAATTCCAACACAATAGGGCGGTCATTTTTAAAAACTTCTGAATGCCATTTTCCTTTATTTAAAAAGCCATTTGGAATGTCAAAATGGTGAAAAGTAAAGGTGTTACTAAATGTGTTGAGTTCTGCAAATTTTTCGAGTTTACTAGGCATAGAAAGTATTTAGAGAGCTAAATTAACAAAAAATAGATAATGATTTTATAATACGATTATTAACATTGTAATTATTACATTCGCGCATTATTTTTACTAAGCATTTCTCTTTTACAGAAAGTAAAAGTAAAGTACAGCCAAAGCAAATGAATCTTCTTAACATTTAAGTTAAAGATTTAAAAACAATAGGGTTGATGGGCTGTTTTTTTAAGTGAATGCATAAACAGATAAGAAGTTGTATGGATGTAAATCAAAATAAAACAAAAATTGTGGCCACAATGGGGCCGTCTACAGAAAATATTGCTGTGCTCGAGGAATTATTTAATGCCGGTTTGGATATTTGCCGAATTAATTTTTCACACGGCGATTATGAGCCAATCAAACATGTTGTTGACAATATAAGAACATTAAATAAAAAATTAAATCGTCATGTCGGAATTTTGGGAGATTTACAAGGACCAAAACTTCGTATTGGCAAAGTGAAAGATAATGCCATTCAATTAGTAAATGGTCATGAAATTACTATCACCACTAAGGAGTGCGAAGGTACGGCAGAAAAAATTTTTATTACTTACCCACAATTTCCTCAGGATGTAAAAATTGGTGAATTGGTTTTAATTGACGATGGTAAAATTACACTTAAAGTAATTGATACAAATCAAAAAGATGAGGTACGTGCTTTGATTATTGCAGGAGGTGTTTTGTCTTCGAAAAAAGGAGTCAATTTGCCTAACACTAAAATCTCTTTGCCTTGCTTAACATTAAAAGATTTACGTGATTTAGATTTTGCATTAGAAAATAATTTTGAGTGGATAGGGTTGTCTTTTGTTAGAAGTGTAACAGATATAGTAGAATTAAAAGACATTATTCGGTCCAAAAAAAATCATGCTAGAGTCGTCGCTAAAATTGAAAAACCTGAAGCACTTAAAGAGATTGATAAAATTATTGAAGTAACCGATGCGGTTATGGTAGCGCGTGGTGATTTGGGAGTAGAGCTACCTATGGAGCAAGTGCCGTTGTTGCAAAAAATGATTGTATCGAAATGTATAGCAGCTTCGAAACCGGTAATTATTGCTACACAGATGATGGAAAGTATGATTACATCTTACACACCAACCCGAGCTGAGGTGAATGATGTAGCGAATGCTGTTTTAGATGGTGCAGATGCAGTGATGTTAAGTGCGGAGACATCTGTAGGACGATATCCGGTAAAAGTTGTTGAGTATATGAAACGCATTATTTCGCAAATAGAAAGCGAGGATCGAATTTATTACCGAGAACATCAACCGCAATTAAAAACAGTAACTTATATTACCGATAGCATTTGTTATAATGCCAGTGTAATGGCCAAACAAGCTGGAGTATCTGCCGTCATTTCTATGACACATAGTGGATATACAGCCTTTAAATTAAGCAGTTATAGACCCAAAGCAAATATTTATATTTTCACCGATAATAAATCTTTATTAAACGCTTTAAGCTTGGTGTGGGGTGTGCGAGGATTTTATTACGATAAGTACGAAAGTACTGATCAAACCATTGCTGATTTGAAAAATTACATTAAACAAGGTGGCTTTGTTAAATCAGATGATTTAGTAATCAATTTGGCTAGCATGCCTATGAAAGAGAAGGGTAGAACTAATATGTTAAAACTAAGTTACATTCAATAAATCCATTTACTTCCTAACTTACTAAGAATTCTAATTTCAATTTTATAAATGTTTAAACTAGCACGGATTTAAATTTTA
>Ga0172373_10002347_pt1 | contig 29211 bp, 27 predicted proteins | sample Lak10m_2_FD_114546 | JGI IMG/M metagenome (GOLD analysis project Ga0172373, IMG submission 114546) | Freshwater microbial communities from Kabuno Bay, South-Kivu, Congo - kab_092012_10m | ecosystem: Environmental > Aquatic > Freshwater > Lake | place: Democratic Republic of the Congo...
TACATATCCAAATCCATTGATTGCGAATGGAGTGATTACCTCATCAAAAATTGCAAGTGGAGTAATCCCTACATCACTCCCACCGAGTGGTTCTGCGGGTGGTGATCTGAGTGGGACATATCCAAATCCCACAATCGCGAATAATGTGATTGGCACAAGCCAATTGAAAGATGGCTCCATCACTGTATCAAAAATCGCGAGCGGTGTGATTCCATCAACACTTCCACCAAGCGGTTCTGCGGGCGGTGATCTGAGTGGGACTTATCCGAATCCAGTTATCGCGAATAATGTGATTGGAACCAGTCAATTGAAAGATGGCTCCATCACTGTATCAAAACTCGCAAGTGGTGTTATTCCGACAACACTTCCACCGAGTGGTATTGCAGGTGGTGACTTGAGTGGGACTTATCCGAATCCAAGCATTGCAAATAATGTGATCGGTAACAGTCAATTAAAAGACAGCTCCATCACAATATCGAAACTTGCAAGTGGAGTAATCCCGACAACACTTCCTCCGAGTGGCTCAGCAGGTGGTGATTTAAGTGGCACATATCCGAATCCCACAATCGCTAATGGTGCGATAACATATAGCAAGATTGCAAGTGGGGTAATTCCTACAACATTACCACCAAGTGGCATAGCAAGTGGTGATTTAACAGGTATATATCCAAATCCATCCATTGCCATTGGTGCAATCACAGCTTCCAAAATTGCTGCAGGAGTCATTCCTTCAACATTACCACCGAGTGGTGCAGCGGGCGGTGATCTAACAGGAACATATCCGAATCCAAGTATTGGAGTAGGGAAGATTCAATCAAATATGCTGGCAGCAAATGCAGTGACACTTTCAAAATTATCAGGAATTGGAGCAAGTATTGGAAATACTATTTCTTGGAATGGAAGTGAATGGTTATTTGTACCAATCATAAGAGACACTTTGCTGTATTTCAGAGAAAGCAGAACAACACAATGGCCAAATACATCAATACCGGTACACGCACTTTCAATAAAAGGTTCAGAATCCAGCATTGATATCGCAGTCAATCCAAAAGGTAATGGCTCTGTATTAACTGCAATTCCAGATAATACCGCAATTGGTGGCATGAAAAGAGGAATAAATGCCATTGATCTTCAGATAAGTAGAAATGCAAATCATCAAGTTGCTGCAGGTAATCATTCTGTATTGATTGGAGGTGCAAATAATGCAGCACCAGGTAATGCAACTGCTGTTTTATCCGGTTTATCAAACAGTGCACAAGGTTATGGATCCATCATACTTGGTGGTTACAATAATCAAGCTAGTGGACAATATTCAGTTGTTGGAGGAGGATATGGTAATACATCAGTTGGAGCATACTCCATAACGAATGGCGTGTACAATACTGCAGGTAATGAAAGTTCTATAGCTCTAGGCGGTTCAAATAATTACTCAGGTGGACAATATTCAGCCGTAATTGGTGGTAGCTATAATTCTGTGTCTGCACAATTTGGACTTGCAATGTCAACATATAATGCTAATCTCAGTGGAACAAGATCAATCATACTTGGAGGAAAGAATCATACCATTTCATCGCAAAATGGTATCATCCTGGGAGGTTCGGGGTTGACTTTTTCAAGCACAGCAGAAAATACCATTGGTACACTAGGGAATAATACCTCAAATAATCGGAACATGACTATTAGTTCAGCAAATACTATGGTATTGGGAAATATGGATATCTGGCTTGCATCTAATGACGGGAATGCGCATGGACTTTTTTTCTATGAACCAGGATCAAATAACGGAACATATCCAGCTGATAATCACTATTCAATGATCAAAGCCGGAGGACAAGAAACAAATATCACATATACACTTCCTTTGCAACCTCCTAGTTATGATAATCAATTGTTGAAAGTTCAAACTTCAGGACAATTGACATGGGGAAATGCAATCATACTTCAACAGTCCATCTCAGTTGATTGTCCCAATCTTAATCCTAATGGAGGGGTTGGATACTGTGACATTACAGTAAATGGAATACAAACAGGAGGGATTGCTCATGCATCACCAACTGAAGATTTACTCTCTGGAATTAGCATCGCATCAGTTCGCATTCTTCAAGCAAATACCATTCGGATTTCATTCATCAATGCAACTGCAAATGCAATCAACCCAGCACCGATACCATTTCATGTTGCCGTCATTCAATAATTCATATACATGCAGGTACTCCCGCCTCATACCTCATGCTGCATTGGGCCGAGTCAGGGGAATCGGCCCAATTACTATAAAAAAAGCCCGACAGAAATCTGTCGAGCTTGGGGGCGAGTGACGGGAATTGAACCCGCGGCCAGCGGAGCCACAAACCGCTGCTCTACCACTGAGCTACACCCGCCGTAATTGACCTACTATGAGGTCAAGGGACTGCAAATTTAAGAGTATTATCTTCCTTTGCAAAGAGAATTTCTGATTTTAGAATAAAGTATCACCTTTTCTATCTGACATATGAGAGTTGATGTATTTTTTGACATCGAACTTAGACTTGCATCCATTTGCATTCATATAGCGAATTTTTCCATAGACAGGCCTTTCAAACCAAGCTCTATCATGAACTCCGCCAATACTCCAAGCAATGCCAGTATAGCCATTTGCATCTCTGCCATCCATTTCATATGTGTCATTCAAGTAAATGGCAATGGATTGTGCTTCTTCAGGAGTTTGTGTCCATTCAAGGATTTTTTTTGCCCAATACATTCGCATATAACCATGCATTTTTCCGGTATGCATCATTTCAAGTTGAGCCGCATTCCATAAAGCATCATGTGTGATGGCTTGTTCAAATTGTTCTTGACTATATATGTATTCTCTCGTGTCAGAACGATGAGCATTCAATGAAGTTTGTGCCCAATTGTGAAAACCATTGAAATTGTCATACTCTTTTGTGTAAAGACAGTAATTATCTGCAAGCTCTTTGCGAACAATCAATTCTTCCAAATAAGAATCTATAGATTCTTTATTACTATTGCTTCCTTTGATTTTCAAGGCAATAGTCTGAGATGAAATAGAGCCAAAATGCAACCAAGGTGACATGTCGGATACATTACCCATGTTTGGATCATTTCGTTTTTCACCATAATCATTCAATTTGTATCCAATGAATGATTCCAAGGCAATCATCGCTGCATGTGGTCCGGGTGTAAAAGTGCGCACAGGTTGTATGTCCTTTCTAACACGAACTTTTTGCAATACTTCCTGTGCTGAAAAACTCGAATCTTGTGAAAGATTCTGTGTAAACGATTGCACTTCAGGGTAGGGAATGAGAAACTCGTGTAATACTTTGTGTACTTTGGGTCGCAAAGTATAAGCAGCAAATTCTGTTTTTTGAGATATAAATCGAGCAGGTATGACATTATGTGCATCCACTTCATATAATGGACATTGTAAGCTGATACCTGCTTTTCTTTTCCACTCCAATTTTATCTTCAAGGGATCAAAATCTGTGATGATCATTCCTGCATTGTATGTGTCTGCAAAGGCAGTAACAGTTGCTGCAGGATCAGAATCCAAAATCAAATGAAATGGTATGCCCAGTTTCAAAGATTGCTGTTGAACTTCCTCCAATCCCTTTATCATGAAATCATATTGTCTTATGGTTGCATCTAGAAATTCCGGTACCAAAGTGAAGAGAATTCGAATTGGTAATTGTCGTTTCTGAGATTGTTCCATGCATGCTATCAAAGCCCAATTATCGGAGATACGTTGATCTCTCGACATCCAATACACTATGCATGATGCATCTTCTTTGCAAACAAGTTCATCAATAATGCTTTCATAACCACGCTCTGTGATTGCTGAAATTCTCCTAGGATCAACGACAAAAGAATCATTCATCGTAATAACCTGCGAAGCAATTTTGTCGCTGTTTTCTTAAAACCCTCCAATGATTCCTCGGAAAATCCAGCAGTTAATGATTTCAGTCTTTTCAATCCACCCTTTTGTGTGATTTCTTGCAAAGTCAATGTAAGCTCTGCTCCATCTTGAGTTTTTTCAACAAGACCTGTAATTCCATATGTCAATCCAACATCATATAAAACCTTCAATTCAGTTTGCGTAGGTCGAATATGATTTTCAACTCCATATACCTGCTTTAGTGCATACACTGAATCTCTGGTATCCAAATCAATGGGAATGACATGTTTTAAATTCGATGCTGCTTCAAATAACACTTGTAATCCATAAAATGAATTGACTTCATTATTCTGGAAGATTGCCCACAAAGATTTCTGTTTTTTATTATCCAATTCCATACTTAAAAACGTGAGCGGTTCAGCAGGATAAACCATATAGGAACTATCTTCAACATGAGCATACAAATTTGAATCACCCGTAATTGCACACAATGCTCTCTGCATTGCTTCAATCAATGTAGGCTCATACACTATAACATTGCTCGTGTCTCTATATCTCAATAATCCAAGTCCAATTCCAGTGACTGTTTGAGTATATTGATTTCCCGCCTTTGCCTGAATTTCAACACGAAGTAAATTCCCAAGCTGATCTATCCGAAGAAATAATAATACTTCAGCTTTAATCTCTTGACCAACATTAAATGCTGTTGGTTCAGCATTCAGACTTTTGAAAATAGCTGCGACAGAATCTCTATCTGCAAAAGGGATATATCGAAAACGATCTGCAGCACCCAATGCAATTGCCATTGCAGCATCAGATTTAGCAATTAATTGTAAAGGCATTTCTTTGCCAAGTGTCACCTCAGCAATCATGACAGTAGGCTTGATACTATCTGTTTGTTTTGCTGCATTGATTGCAATCTCTTCTCCATTTTGAGCATGCAATTGCAAACCCAAGACTGTGTGAAGGAAAAAAATCAATAATGCATGACTTAGTGTGTTCATATTCAATCCTAAGAAATATCAGGCTCTAATTTTGCTTCAATGGATCTCCACATCGCTTGACATGGAAATTTGTTTTCATATAATGCCCGTCCAATGACAACTGAATCAATGCCAATAGACTTCAATTCCTGTAATGCCCATAATTGTTCCGGACCTCCAATGCCTCCACCAACGGTAATTCGCATTGAAGAATATTCGGCAATCTCTTTCAAGCATGCTAAATCTGGTCCTTGCAATGTTCCTTCCCATGAAGTATCGGCATACATAATGCGATTCATTCCCAAAGAGCGAGCAAGATCAATTGTTTCTCGAACATCCAATACACATTCAATGTCAGGCATGGTCACTCTTTCCGATGAAACACGAATTGCACCCACAACTCTGCTTGGAGTATACTGTTTAATCAAAGCTTTGACACCGTCTGGATCAGTCAACATCACTTCATTGATGATGACTCTATACATGCCCTGTTCAAGCCAATAGGAACAGAGCTCTGCATCCGGGAGTGATGACAATAATTGAATGGGAATATCAGTTGAACGCAACATTGATACTATCAACTCGGTATTTGCATGCGGTTCATGTTCAAACATCGCATCAAAATCTGTGATATGAAGCGATTTCGCATTTTCTCTCCGCCAAAGTTTTACCAATCGCTCGGGATGATTGGAATATTCAGCATACAGTGATTCAGTCCCGGGAGCTCCTTCAATACAGCGCCTACATGAACCATGATGAATATCAATTGAGGGAATGATGAGTAGCATTACAATACCTTACACAAATGACATGCAAAATTATCAAGTTTCGGTCACTTGCGATTGACATCCGCTAATATCTCGATGAATTCCAGTATTTTACACCACTTCTTTCCATTATTTGTTCGGTATTGTTATGAGTGTAGTCCAAATCAGGCCAATTGAAGCAAAAGCTGATATCAAACGATTCATTGCTTGTCAAAAAGATTTTTATCCCAATGATCCTCATTTCGTACCACCCATCATGATGGATCGCCTGAAACTTCTCGACAAACACAAAAACCCCTTCTATGCTCATTCAAGAATGCAATTGTTTCTTGCCGAGAGAAATGGAAAGATTGTAGGGAGAATCGGTGCTATCGTCAATGATAACCATAATATTGCCCACAATGACAAAGTGGGATTTTTTGGTTTTTTTGAGTGTGAAAACAATCAAGAAACGGCAAATGCACTCTTCGATAGTGCAAAATCATGGCTCAAAACACAAGGCATGGAGGATATGCGTGGACCTGCCAATCCAAGTATGAATGATGAATGTGGTCTATTGGTAGAAGGCTATGACTCACATCCTGTGATTCTCATGACATATAATCCTCGCTATTATCAAGCTTTGTATGAAGGATATGGTCTCAGCAAAGTCAAAGATTTACACGCATATATTTTAGATCAGAATACATTTGTCTCTGATAAAATGAAGCGTTTGGTGGATTTAATTCGCAAAAGATCTGAAGTCACCATTAGGGAAGTAAATTTTAAAGATAAAAAGGCATTCGCAAGAGATGTGAAAACACTTAAAGAGATCTATAATTCAGCATGGCAACCCAATTGGGGATTCGTGAAAATGACTGATGAAGAATTTGATTTTCTTGCTGCCGATTTGAAACAAATTGCGGATCCAACCTATACTTTGATCGCTGAAGTGAAAGGAAAAGTTGCCGGTTTTGCTCTCGCATTACCCGATATCAATCAATGCCTTGTTCATAATAAGTCCGGCTCACTTCTCGGTGCCCTCTGGCATTTGTTTACGAAGAAAAAATCCATAAATCTATTACGAATCATCGTTTTGGGTGTATTACCTGAATATCAAAAACATGGGGTCGATGCTGTGCTCTATCAAGAGATCGGAGCTCGTGGACTACCTAAAGGTATTCAATATGGAGAAGCATCCTGGATTCTGGAAGATAATGAACCAATGAAGAAAGCCCTTACAACAACCATGCATGGGACTGTTTATAAAACATATCGTATGTATCAATTACCTATTGGCTGAAGCACAACATGAATAATGCAACAGACAATCAAATCAAAGAAGAGAAAAAGAAACGATTTCTTTGGACAGGAATAAGTGTCATACTTGGTATGGCTTATATTTTCTTTTCTGATTATGGCATTTATGAAGGATGGCAATTAGAAAAAGAAAAAGCCATTATTGATAATGATATTCATTATCAGCATAGCATGAGAGATTCACTGAATGCAATCATACAGAGTCTAGAAAAAGACGATGGAACCATAGAACGACTCGCTCGAGAGCGTTATGGAATGATTAAACAGGGTGAAGAAGTCCTTTTTGTGCCTCCCAATCAATGAATGATGGGGAAAAGACAATCATTTCTTGATGCCTTTTTGCTGGGGAAATTTCCTATTTTTGTCCTCTAAGATTATTCATTTTCCTCAATTGCGATCATTATGAGCGTCCTCGTCAATAAGAATACGAAAGTCATCGTTCAAGGAATCACCGGTTCTGAAGGAACATTTCATACTTCACAAATGCTTGCTTACGGTACCAATGTTGTTGCAGGAGTTACTCCCGGCAAACATGGTTTGATGTATTCCGGTAAAAATGAAGACCTATTCAATCGCCCTGTTCCTGTCTTCAATACCGTCATTGATGCCGTGAATGCCACAGGCGCAGACGCAAGTATTATTTTTGTTCCGGCAAGTATGGCCGCAGATGCAGCTATTGAAGCGATAGAGGCAGGCATACCGTTGATTGTGTGCATTACAGAGGGAATTCCTGTTCGTGATATGATCAGAGTAAATACCGCTCTTTCTCAATCAAATAGCCGTATGATCGGGCCAAATTGCCCAGGAATCATTACTCCTGATGAATGCAAATTGGGGATCATGCCGGGCTTCATTCATAAAAAAGGAACTGTCGGTGTTATTTCACGAAGTGGTACATTGACCTATGAAGCAGTGAAGCAATTGACAGATGTAGGCCTTGGTCAAACAACCTGCATCGGTATTGGTGGTGATCCAATCATTGGCACAAAGTTCATTGATGCAATCAAACTCTTCAATGAAGATCCTGAGACAGAAGCAATCATCATGATTGGTGAAATCGGCGGAACAGCAGAAGAAGAAGCAGCAGAATATATTGCAGGACATGTTTCAAAACCCGTCATTGGATTCATCGCAGGTCGTACTGCTCCTCCGGGACGGAGAATGGGACATGCAGGAGCCATTATTTCCGGTGGCAAAGGCACTGCATCAGCAAAGGTTGATGCTATGCGTGCTGCTGGAGTCATTGTTGCAGATTCACCTGCAGATATCGGTAAATCTGTTGCCAAAGCATTATCCGTTCTTGCATAATCAGAATTCGTTCACCATTACATAGATCAATACAATGAAACAAAGAACACTAGCAATCATCAAACCAGATGCAGTACGCAAAAATGTTGTTGGCGAAATCATCGCTCAAATCACACAAGCTGGATTCAAAGTCCTTGCATTCAAAATGACAAGACTTTCAGCTGCACAAGCAGGAACTTTCTATGAAGTACACAAAGAACGTCCATTCTATGGCGAATTGTGTGAATTCATGTCTTCCGGCGCAATCGTTCCAATCGCCCTTGAAAAAGAAAATGCGGTTGAAGATTATCGTGCATTGATTGGCTCAACTGATCCGGCTGAAGCTGCAGAGGGCACTATTCGCAAGAATTTCGCAGGCTCAAAAGCAGAAAATGCTGTTCATGGTTCAGATTCACCTGAAAATGCCGCAAATGAAATCGCTTTCTTCTTTACTGAAAGTGAGATTGTTGCGAATAATGCATAATCATTGAGAACATGTTAGAAAGGCGACGTTCATTTCACTATGAAGCGTCGCCTTTTTTTCTCAGGTATCATCATGTCAAAAGAACAACCATATTCCACGCTACAACAAGAGATTCTTCATAAGAATCCATATTGGAAATATGTGAAAGAAACATATGTTCTGGCAGATGGTCATTCTCAAAGTGAATATTATTATGTCCATACTCATGGTTCCACAATCATCATTCCTCTTTTGAATGATACAACCATGATTATGGTCAAACAATATCGTTATCTCAATCAAAGAATCAGTATTGAATTTCCGGGCGGAGGCATATCTAATGCTATGGAGCCACGTGAAAATGCACTGAAAGAATTGAGAGAAGAAACGGGAATAATTGCAGGAATGATGATACCAATCGGGACATTCAATCCATGCAATGGCATCACAAATGAACTATGTACCGTGTATATTGCCCGTGAATTACACTTCACTGAGCAGGATACCGAGGAAACCGAAGAAATAGAAATCATTCATGTACCCTTGGAAGAATGTGCTTCCATGATTAAACATGGTGAGATCTGGGATGGCATGACGCTTGCTTCTTGGACACTTTTTCAGACTTTACAATCATAGGATACAGCACCATGAATTTCGCACAATGCTTGTTATCTACAAGTTTCATGTTCTTCTGCATGATGCCAATCGCATCCATTGCACAATCTGCTACCAAAGGTGAAAAGGCTCCCGAACTGAAATATGCATTGAGAGTTGACTTCAAGGATAATGTATATGCATCATATGTAATGGATGAAAAAACGATTGTCAACAGAATGTATCGTGATAGCATTGGAAAGCAATATCAAAGAAAAGTGCAATATAATTTTACTCAGTCTCCTCAATCTCCTCAGCCATCAGGCATAGAGGGACAAGCAATCGTGTGTAATATAGATTCCATGAAATACGCATTTTTCGATGGTCCCGCACAATTGCTCTATGATTCTCAAAATCCAAAAGCAGCAACAGTCAATACAGAATTTCCGGATGCTATTGCAAATATGGCCTTGCTGAATCATCAATTCGCATTGGTTTATTCTCCAAAAACTGAAGTGTCAGATGTGATTGGTGTTGATCAGCCGGGTGATATCATCTGGCTCAGAAATTATATCGTCAAAGAAGGCAAAGATGCACTAGATACAGCACAGAAGTTTACATGGATGCATGCGTTAAAAGATGAACAAGCCGCTTGGATTGCAGACGTTTCAAAACAATTGATCCCCGGGAAAATTGTCATAGCTCCCGATTCCATTTGGAAAAGACCCATCCGTTTACGACTTGATGGAATAGATTTTGTAGACACAGTCGAAGTAAGAATTGCCGAATATACAAAAGGGGAATATGTGCTTGAAGCTGTATCTAAAGCACTTACACCAATCACAAATGATGATGCACGATTTTTTGGAATCCCGGCACCGGTTCCAATTCAAGAAGCAAAGGGAAATGGAACAATTAGAATGGAATTGAATTCATCGGGATGGGTGAAAAAAGTGACTTTGAAATATGATGCAAAAGTCACTTCTCAATATAAAAGAGAACAATTCACTCAAGATATCAAAACAGAATCTACTTGGACACTTTTAGGACGATACAAATGGAACTAACACAATCTCGGCTCAGGGGATCAATCCTCGCTTTTGCAATGATATTGTTCGTATTGACTTCATGTAATGATTCCGATGCACCGGCATCAGGAAATGAAGAGCGTAAAGCTTGGACTTTTGATGCAATTACCAATGCACCAAAAGTTGAAAACCAATCCTTGAAATCATTTTATTATGCGCCAAAATCAGGTGATACTTCACAATTTAGAGTAACTCAAAAAAATAGCATCAATAGAAATGGACTTGCTCTCGAACAAGAAATCACTCAAACATATACCAAAATCATACGTAAAATCAATCCTGATGGTTCCGTTGAAATGAGCATTCGCATTGATAGCATGATTGTCAATGAGAAAGGACCAAATCCTCAAAAACCAGGGGAAACAATGTCCATGCAATTCAATTCAGGTAAAGCTGCCGATAGAAATAATCCTGATTTTGTTCAATACAGTAGCATCATTGGAGCCGAAGTCGTGGCAAATGTCAGCAAATTCGGGAAAGTGGAAGAAGTGCTTGGTTTGAATGCAATCGTTAATCAAATGCTTGGTGCGAAAAAGGATTCAATCCCTGAAAAAATGAAAGAACAATTGATGCAACAAGTGAAAGCGCAGTTCTTTCAAATGCCAATGCAACAAGAGTATCAAACATTCCCTGATGAAGGAGATTTGAAAGGTTCAAAAACATGGACGAAGGTTGATGTGATCCCTGTTTCAGGCATACTCACCGTGACAAATACAGTAACATATACACTTGGCTCGATCCATCAATTCAATGGTAGAAAAGTGGCGATTGTCAATGCTGTGCTCACTGCAACTACTGAAATCCCTAAGTCACTCCCAAAAGGGATTGCATTTACATTACATTCTTCACGTTTTGAAGGTGCAGGAAAAACCATTGTTGATATTGAAACAGGAGAAACCCTTCTCAAGAACAATGATGTAGTTACAGAGTTGGATGCAGTTGTCAAAGATGCAAATTCAGGTCAGAAACAAGAAGTGAAACAGCAAATCAAAACAATAGTCAGTGTTTCAAAATTACGCTGATTCTACATTCGCCACAATGTATGGAAATGAACATGTCAACAAGAATTGAAACTGATTCCATGGGCCCGATTGAAGTGCCTTCATCCATGTATTATGGCGCTCAAACAGCACGATCGCTGCATCATTTTGCAATTGGAATAGAGAAGATGCCGCGTGAATTGATTCGAGCACTTGGAATCTTGAAAAAAGCTGCGGCTCTAGTGAACTGTGAAGTTGGAATACTTGCCACTGAAAAAAAAGACCTCATCGTACAAGCCGCTGATGAAGTAATTGCCGGAACACTCGATGCACATTTTCCACTGTCTATTTGGCAAACAGGAAGTGGTACGCAAACAAACATGAATACAAATGAAGTCATTTCCAATCGTGCTATTGAGATTGCTGGCGGAGAGATGGGGTCAAAAAAACCGATACATCCCAATGATGATGTCAATAAATCCCAAAGCTCAAATGATACATTTCCGACTGCAATGCATATTGCTGCCGTCGAACAAATTGTCCATTCACTCTTACCTGCGGTTCATGCACTGAAGCATACATTTGAATCAAAAGCCCAAGAATTTTCGAACTATATCAAAAGTGGTAGAACGCATCTTATGGATGCAACTCCAATAACATTGGGACAAGAGTTTTCCGGCTATGTGCAACAATTGAACAATGACATTGCACGTATAGAATTCTCATTGGGTGGATTATATGAATTGGCATTGGGCGGAACCGCTGTTGGAACAGGACTCAATACACATCCTGAATTCGCGGTTCGTGGCGCAAAGACCATCGCTGAACTGACAGGACTTCCATTTATTACTGCGCCGAATAAGTTTGAATCCCTTGCTGCACATGATGCACTTGTATTTGCTCATGGCGCATTGAAAACACTTGCCTGCTCACTGATGAAGATTGCGAATGATATTCGCTGGATGGCATCCGGTCCACGTTGTGGCTTGGGTGAAATTTCCATCCCCGAAAATGAACCGGGAAGTTCAATCATGCCCGGGAAAGTAAATCCAACACAATCTGAAGCAATGACCATGATTGCAGCTCAAGTGATAGGCAATGATACCACGGTCAATATTGGAGGAGCTTCCGGTAATTTTGAGCTCAATGTATTTAAGCCGGTCATGATTTATAATGTTCTTCAAAGCATCAGACTTTTGGCTGATGGTTGTACAATGTTCAATGAACATTGTGCTATCGGCATTGAAGCAAATGCGGAGAAGCTGGAATACTATAATCAAAATACACTCATGCTTGTCACTGCATTGAATACTCATATTGGATATGACAATGCGGCAAAGATTGCCAAACATGCTCATAAAACCGGTGGGACTTTGCGTGATGCGGCCATAGAACTTGGTCTTGTGAACGGCGAAGATTTTGATCAATGGGTGCGTCCTCAGGACATGCTCGGACCTAATATGTGATTTCATGAAACATGTACAGGCTGATTTTTTTACCGGTGCATCTGCCCCAATCCATTTTCCGAATAGTGAATTTCCGGAAATAGCTTTCATTGGTCGGTCTAATGTTGGTAAATCATCTTTGATCAATAGCATCGTGCGTAGAAAGCAATTGGCATTGACCAGTTCTACGCCCGGAAAGACTCAGCAGATTAATTTCTTCATGGTAGAGCAAGTTTGGATGCTCGTTGATTTGCCCGGCTTCGGTTATGCCTCTGTGGGAAAAACAAAAAGACTGGAATTTTCAAAACTGAATTATTCCTATCTTGAGGCCCGAGATCAATTGAAGATGGTTTGCTTGCTCCTCGATAGTAGGCATGATCCTTCGCAAATTGATATGGGTCTCATTGAATGGCTAGAAATGCATGGAATCAAGTATACTATTATCTTGACCAAATGTGATAAAATTAAATCAACCATGATTGAAGAACGGAAAGAACAAATCAAAGGATTGGTGCAGTTCTGTTCGCATTGCATTGATGTACTTCCATATTCTTCTGAGACCGGCCTCGGAAGAGAACAACTATGGGGTATCATTAAAAGGGAATCGGCCTCCGGAGACATCATTGGAAAAAAAGCATGAAGCAATTATTCATATATTTTGTGTGTACAGTATCCTTCGGTATTCAAATCCTGAATGCCCAGCAAGGTGGCTCTAATTATTCTATTTTCGGCATCGGTGATATTAGGCAATCAATCGGGGCATATTATGATGGACTTGGTGGCACGCAATATGCCGTTCCTTCATTTCATGCAGTGAATATTGCCAATCCTGCCATGTGGTCTGAATCTAAACTCACACGTTTACAAATAGGATTTAGATTCACACAAACCGCCATAGAACAACAAGATGTGTCAGCGTCTCAGAACTTTGGAAAACTCGATGGAATCGCCGCCACATTTCAAGTGGACACAGCAATGGGTATTTCCATCTCTGGTGGCATTTATCCATTTAGTGTTGTTCAATATTCAGTATTGACTCCAGTTCAAGCTGGGATTAGCGGATTAACTGATTTGTCAGGTGGTGCACTCAATTATGGAAGAGGCGGTGTGAGCGCCGCATTCATTGGTAGTTCCTGGAAGCCGATTCAGGGGATTTCAGTGGGTTTTGCCGCATTGAGATTATTTGGAAATATCAGTAGAGTCATACAAACTGAATTATATACACAGCCATTCATATCAGTCAATCAAAGGACGGATCGTTTTTTTGGTTCAGGTTTTAAGTTGGGAATTGCGGCTAATCCTGTCAAAGGACTAACAGTAGGTGTCGGTGCAAGCATCTATTCCGATTTGGAATATGATTCAGATTTTCGACAAAGCACACTCAATACCGGAGGCGTTGCTTATGATACCGTCTTCATGCAAAAAGGCATTTCATCATTGCCAATGCAATTGGGCTTTGGACTCAGTTATATTTCAGGGCGATGGATGGTGGCAAGTGATCTAGAAATGCAGGATTTATCTGCAATCTCATATTCTCAAGGAAAATCACTCTTCCGTTCAGGTAGAAGAATTTCAATCGGATTTTCACGGTTACGATCATATCAATTGGGTACTGATTATATTGACAAAGTACAATTCAATGTCGGTGCCGGTTGGAATCAATTGTATTATTCTGTGAATGGCATTGATATTGATGAATATTATGGCTCATTCGGTATGCAATTACCCATTGCCGGATCTGCAATGATTGATCTCGCATTGCAGGGCGGTATGCGGGGAAATACAGAATTGGTCAGAGAACTATTCCTTCGCTGTGGATTTTCAGTCAGTGCCGGTGAAGTATGGTTCAAGCCATTCATTAGGGAATAAATCCTAAAGGAAAACTCCATGAGAGAATTATCAACGCTCGCAACGCTTGAAGGTCGTTCAGTCATTCGCGACATTTTTCGCGAACTTCGATTTGATAGACAGATGAGTTCATTCTCCGCCACGATGCTTATGTGGAGAATGTGCACCAAAGAAACTGATTTAAAACGATTCTCCGTGCAAGAGGTACATATTCTCTATCCACTCGGAACAATGGCGGGGACATCGCTCTGGCTACAAGAAATCATCAATCGCTTCTATTATTCCACCATAAATTCATTCGTGTATTTTGGGGCAGCAATTCTGCTTGTTACGGTTGGATTGAGAAGAATCTATGATACAATCCCTGATTGGGTGGTCGTAGCAAGTATTTCCCTTGAAGCTATTCTACTTGGTATGATGTTTTTCATCATGTATTTTTCTCCATTGGATGAAGAAGAAGGCGATGAACAAAGCAATGCAGATAGAAGCAGGGAATTTGGTGAATTATTGAGAGAAGTCGGAGAGATTTCAAGAGACTATGCCGCTATGGCTGTTCGTTTGGAACAAATCACCGATGCAATGCAAGAAATGAGTGTACGACAAGAAGCTCTCATTTCAACAACGCGAGATTCCGTACAAATTGCAGCACAGGCAATTGCACCCAATCCCGAGCTCATTGAAACACTCAAACAAACTGGTGATCAATTCAAATCATTCAATGTCATTGTTGAATCATTGGCTCAATCGGCTCAAGAACTCAGAAAAGAAGAAATAGAATTTGCTGTGAGAAGAGAATTAGAAAAAATAATTGCTGATACTGTGGTCAAGGGTTATGTCCATAAAGGTGAATAAACCAGGGAAAAGAAGGGGAGCTGAGATTTATTTCGTTCTCTATCTTTCTGCGCTCATTTTGCTCCTTCCGGGTAAGCAAGAAAAAAAGTCTTCTGAAGCAGTGGATGCCATTACGGCTTTGTTCCAACAATCATTCTCATTATTACCCGAGAAGAATTCCCTCCTCAGTAGAATTACGACTGATTCAACCGGTGCCTCCATACTACAGCTGGATACCTCAAATGTCCTTCTACTGACCGGGAATGTACGAGACATAACATTTGAATGCATCGTTGAAGATCAACATAATGATGAAGTGATTCACGTTGCATCCAAAGAAGGAGAACATTTTAGTATTGTCTATGATTCTACAAAAAAACTTGTCTTCTTCTCTTGGCATCCTCCCATTTCGATGTTGACTTCATTGAATGCATCGATGAGCTATGTCGTTACAGTAAAAGCCAAGGCAAAACCCTTCATTAGCGGAAAAAATCCCGAATTACAACAATTACTCAAAAGCACGGATGCAACTTTGCAAACGGAAGCACGATTTAGTATTTCAATTCTGACCGAAGGCCTCGGCGATGCGCCACCCAAAATTGTGTATATGCCGGCTGAAACTACCTTTACACGTATGATCTTTCAGCCAAATCCTACACCACAATTACCCATTACACCTGAAATAAATAGTCAGAAACTTGGAGTTCCTGTCATAGAACAAGAATTCGTGCTCCAGCCAAGAGAATCCAAGATGGAAGTCATGGCTTTTCAAAAATGGCAAAACAAAATTTTTGTGCAAGGAATTTATACTCCCAATGATTATGCAGAAAGACCAATTGTTACTGTTGTGTACGGTAAAAATGATAATTCCGGCACTGCATTTCTTGAGGATTATAGAGAAGGTTCAATCCTCGTTGGAGGTATAGCCCCGTCAAACAATGCCATGACAGTGAAAGTAACTGGCAAAAGAAAATATGATAATAAGGAAGTCACAACAGAATTTATCGTTGATTCCAAAAAATTAAATGACCCCATTATTCCAAATTTTATGTATCCATATTATGAGTTTGACTTCAAACCCGAAATGCCAAGTTCCAATAATTTTGATGTTCGTGCAGTTTTGAAAAATTCACAAAGGATATTAGAGGATAATCAGCAAGGAAAACCATTTAAATATAAACCTGATATAGAAGATACAGGGACGATAGTATATTTTGAACGTTTGATTAATGGGAAGCCGATAGGAAAATCCTATGCAATACGGATTAAATCATTTGATTCTCCGCAAATTGTCGGGAAGACAAATAAGGAAGATCTCATTGAGGTATTTGTCAGATCCTTCGGGAAATTTGATGGAAGACCAAACAGAAGTAAAATTCTGATCAATGAGGCAAATTCAAAGAATGTTATTGCAGTACAGGATAATAGTGCTGATTTCGAAGCTAAAGATGGATTTAACACAAATCAAAAATTCTCCATCAGACCAAAAGATAAGTCAAAACCATTTTCAGCAGTGATATATGCGATTGATAAATATGGAAAACAATCCGACCCCATATATATTGAATCGGAATAATCCACTAATCAATATTGCCCGCTATTCTATGAAGAATGCCATAAATTCAGTAATTTCATGTGATTCAGACGATAATACATTGAGCAAATCGAATAAGGTATAGCATGGATATTTTTCAAAGATGTATCGAATTTACAAGAGCCGATGAAGTAAAAGCATTGGGTCTGTACCCATATTTCCGTGAGATTCAGGAAAATGAAGGTCCTGTTGTCTCCATTGAAGGCCGTAAAATCATTATGGCCGGTTCGAACAATTATCTTGGACTGACAGCACATCCACGTGTAAGACAGGCTGCGATTGATGCCATCAATAAATATGGAACCGGTTGTTCGGGTTCACGATATTTGACAGGGACAATCGATTTACATATTCGACTCGAAGAAGAATTAGCCAAATTTCTAGGTTATGAGTCCTGCCTATTATTCTCTACCGGTTATCAGACAGCACTTGGCGTTATCAGTGGGCTTGTCAGTAAAGGCGATTATGTGATTTCCGATAAGGAAAATCATGCCTGTATCATCAATGGCGCAATGCTTGCAAAAGGTGGTTTTGCTGAATTTGTACGCTATAAGCACAATGATACTGAGGACTTGGAGAAAACGCTCAAACGCATTCCCGATAGTGCCGGCAAATTGATTGTGACAGATGGTGTATTCTCCGTTTCAGGTGAAGTGGTTGAATTACCCGGCATTATAGAAATGGCTGAAAAGTATGGTGCCAGAGTACTTGTGGATGATGCACATGCTACCGGAGTGATTGGTGAAGGTGGTAGAGGAACTGCATCTTTGTTCAATCTGACACATAAGACAGATCTGACTATGGGTACATTCTCCAAAACATTCGCTTCATTAGGCGGATTTGTGGCAGGCCCGGAACGCGTAATCAATTTCTTGAAACATCATTCACCGGCACTTATTTTTAGTGCAAGCCCAACTCCAGCTTCTTGTGCCGCCGCATTGATAGCACTTGAGATATTGCAAGAACAACCTGAACTCGTCCAAAAACTCATCTCCAATGCAGACAAAATGAGAAAAGGTTTTGCCGAATTGGGCTTCAATGTTTACAATAGTCCAACCGGTATTGTACCGATTATCGTTGGCGATGTAGATTTGGCTTTGGTCTTCTGGAGAAAATTATACGATAAAGGTGTTTTTGTCAATGCTTTTGTTCCTCCCGGTGTACCACCAAATATGAGCATGATGCGCACAAGCTATATGGCCTCTCATGAAGATGAACATCTAGAGAAAATTCTTGAAGTATTTGCCGAAGTAGGTAAAGAATTAGGATTGCTTTCATAATCAATCATTGCACCATGAAATCAGTCATTTTCATTGTATTGTTCTTCCGTTTTGTATCAATGGCAAGTTCACTTGAAGTCTCGGAACAATATCCCAAATATGTGATTCAAGTCAATCAAGGATCAATCCTTCTTGGTGAGATCATCATTGAAACGTTTCCTGCATTAGCTCCCAAACATTGTGCTAACTTTGATAGTCTCGTTGTTTCATCTTTTTTCAATGGAACTGCATTTCACCGCATTGACCCTGAATTCATGATTCAAGGTGGTGATCCAAATAGTAAGGATTCCACGAAAGGACCTGAAACTTGGGGCTTTGGACGACCCGATCAAAAGAAAATTCCGGCAGAATTCAATGAGTATTCTCATAAACGTGGTACACTCTCGGCCGCAAGAGGAGAAGATATCAATAGCGCTGATTCACAATTTTTCATTTGTGTCAAAGATTCGGAATTTTTGGACGGTGAATATTCTGCCTTTGGAAAAGTAGTGCAAGGCATGGATATAGTTGATGCAATAGCCAATGCACCAAGAGATGAAAAAACCGAAAGACCAAATCAGGTCATAACAATGAAAATCAGTAAAAAATAATAGTAAACAATCACCATTGGAGTTCCCATGAAAACCACAATGAATCTATTCACTTTGTCGATGATGCTCATAGCTTTGACATATTCGACGCAATTTGCAGGAGCGCAATCAGTCGTGATGACAAATCAAGAACCTACAATCACACATATCGTGACCATGAATACAAATCATGGACCAGTCACTTTGGGTCTTTATGGCCAAGATGCACCAAAAACAGTTGATAATTTTGTTGGTCTCGCAGAAAAGAATTTCTATGATGGAATTCTCTTCCACCGCGTTGTTCCCGGATTTGTCATCCAAGCTGGTGATCCCAAAACGAAAGATGAAGCCCTGAAAGGTCAATGGGGAACCGGCGGAGAAAGCATCTATGGTGAAGACTTCATTGATGAATTATTCCCGAATACGAAAAGCTTTCAAATCGGCTATGCAAAAGGCGTGCTCGCTATGGCAAATCGCGGACCAAATACCAATACAAGTCAGTTCTTTATCTGTCTTGAAGATTTGGGACTTCCAAAAAGCTATACAATGTTTGGTAAAGTGACCGAAGGCATGGATGTCGTCATGAAAATTGCAGCCACTCCATTGAATGGTAGCACTCCTCGTGAACCTGTCATCATCAAATCCATGACAGTGAAGAAAAAATCCTGATTTCGATGTTTGTTTACGTTGATGCCTGCATTTTCTCTTGATAATGCAGGCTTTTTTTTCTGTTTGCATTCAGATTCCATACCATCTTTTTACATCAAGAGTAATGGACCCGAAACATACTTATTTCAATACAGTATATCCTGCTTTGCAATCTTCAAGGATAGCATATTTTTCTTTGGAGTTTGGTTATTCCCAATCCATGCATCAGTATGCAGGCGGCCTGGGAATATTGGCAGGGGATCATCTGAAATCATCTTCCGATTTGGGTGTCCCTGTGATTGGAGTAGGACTATTGTATCATGAAGGAAGTCCGCATCAGCACATTGATGAACAAGGAAATCAAGTTGATTCTTTTACTCACATTGACAGAAAAGATCTTCCATTTCACACAGTTCTTGATATTGATGGTCAACCACTAATGATTCAAGTGCAATTCCCTGAGGGCACTGCACATGTCAGAATACATAAAGTAATACATGGTGATATAGCATTATTCCTATTGGATTCGTATCATGAAGAGAATGCACATGATATTGGAATCATGCAGATTACAGACCGATTATATTATGGTGATAGAGAACATCGTTTACGACAAGAAATTCTTCTTGGTATCGGAGGAATCAAAGCTCTCATGGCGATGAATCTCATGCCTGATTTCATTCACATCAATGAAGGACATTCGGCATTTGCACTCACAGAATATATTGCTCAACTGATGCATGAAACTCAGCAATCATTTTGGAAAACACATGAAGCAGTTGTATCACAATTACTCTTTACCACACATACACCCATTAATGCCGGAAATGAAGTGTTTTCACATGCATTGATTGCACAGTATTTGTCATCACATTGCAATGAATTATCTATTTCACTTGAAGAATTTCTTTCGCTTGGCATGTCGGATCAGTCAGATTCTCATGTATTCTCCATGTCTGCTTTTGCATTGAACATTGCAGGCTCAAGCAATGCTGTTAGTTCATTACATGGTGTTATTGCTCGTGATATGTGGAAGGGAATTGCTTCAAAACCGCATATCGCATCCATAACAAATGGAATACATACCCAAACATGGATGGGTGAACATATAGGACAATTGTTAGACGCGACAATTGGGCATCATTGGAGAGAAATGCCGGAGTCTGAAGAGTCTTGGAATGGAATTCAAGATTTGAAAAAAGAAGATGTATTTCATGCTCATGACATGCAGAAGCAATCCATGATCGCATATATTCACAGTAGATTACAGCGAGACGCAAATCATACTATGCTTGATCCAAATGGATTATACATAGGCTTTGCAAGAAGATTTGCAATGTACAAAAGAGCATATCTACCTTTCATGGATATTCAAGCACTCAAGAGAGTCTTGAATAATGAACAAGGTAATGTCTATCTCATTTTGGCAGGAAAAGCACATCCCGATGACCATGATGCCAAAGCAATCATTAAACATATTCATACCATGATTCATCAATATGATCTACAAACATCTGTGATTCTACTTGAGGATTATGATATTGCACTTGCAACACAAATGATTCAAGGTTGTGATCTTTGGCTCAATACCCCGCGCAGGCCTTTGGAAGCAAGCGGTACATCAGGCATGAAAGCCGCATTGAATGGATGTCTTCATTGCAGTATTTCCGATGGATGGTGGGATGAAGCATATGCTCCCGATAGAGGATTTTTGATTCCTCATGTACAGTATCCAATATCACCGGAAGAACAAGATATCATTGAGTCCAATTCACTCTATGATATACTTACCAATCACGTGATTCCTACATATTTCTCAAGGCATGCACATGAAGATTGGAGTAGTCTCATGAAAAATTCCATACAGAAACTAGGGTCAACATATTCCTCACATAGAATGGTTCACGAATATGCGAAGAGCTATTATATGCCAGGTATTCTACAATCCAAATGCAAACACTGAATAATACTGTGACAATGACAATATTTAGCCATAGAAATGGTAGTTTCGAATAATGCGTGATTCATCGAGACGGTGATCTTTGCAAAGAACTTTATTGAGAGATATATGACAAAAGCTGGTTATATAGCGATTATTGGTAAACCAAATGTGGGTAAGTCCACATTGATGAATGCAATCATAGGTGAAAAATTATCGATTGTAACATCAAAACCACAAACCACGCGGAGGAATGTTCTTGGTATTTTTACCAAAGATCAAGTGCAAATGGTATTCATTGATACGCCCGGTGTTCTTAAGCCTCGTTATGAATTGCATAAATCCATGATGCACTATGTGGAAGAATCTCTCAGTGGAGCAGACATCATCGTCGTGATTGCAGATGTGACCAGACCCGAAACCGCCACGAAAGTACTCACTCCTCCATTCATCGAAGCAATCAAGAATACGAATAAGCCATGCATTGCCATATTGAATAAAATGGATGCATTGACCGATAAAAAGCAAGCCTTGCCTTTGATTTCAGCATTGAATGAATTGGGTGTTTTCAAGGACTTTTTGCCGATTTCAGCAAAAGACACTGATAATGTACCCGAGCTTCTTCGAGTCTTGGAGTCATATTTGCCTGAAAATCCGATGTATCATGACCCTGAATTGCTAAGTACGATGCCACAGCGATTTTTTGTTTCTGAACTCATTCGAGAAACAGTATTTGAACTATTGAGTGAAGAAATACCATATTCCACAGAAGTTGCCATAGCTGAGTTTCGGGAGAAAGGTCAAGGAAAATGGTATATCGCCGCTGACATCATCGTGGAAAAAGATTCCCAAAAAGCAATTATGATCGGTGAAAAGGGCTCCATGATCAAGCAAATAGGCAGTGAATCCAGAAAAAAAATCGAACATCATCTCGAAATGCCGGTATTCCTTGAATTATTTGTTAAAGTTAGGGAAGATTGGCGCGACAAGTCCACTTATTTGCGCTCTTTTGGCTATTAAACCGTATTTTTGCACTTCGTTTGAGATAATATTTGCCATCTCATTCGGCAATATCCAAATAGAATTGAAGTCACGATGTGACATCCGAATATATGCCTTCAAAATTTGTGTCAAATAAGGATGAAACAGTGAGACTCTTCGAGAATCCAATTCTTGAGGCACTCTCCCATGTTCATCCCGTGATGCCTTTTGTTGTCTATGTGCCAATTACGCTTTTGCTTATGATCATGTCATGGCATATGTCATTGGTGACAATGATTGCATATTTCATTGCCGGTACACTGTTTTGGACTTTGTTCGAGTATTTTCTCCACCGATTTGTGTTTCACTATGAACCAAAAACAGGGTGGGGTAAGAGATTCCATTATTTCACTCATGGTATTCACCATGATTATCCAAAGGATTCAACAAGACTTGTGATGCCTTTGGGTGTGAGTTTACCTTTGGCAGGATTGCTTTATCTCCCATTTTTTCTCTTTGCGAATCCATGGGGTAATATCTTTTTTGCCGGTTTTCTTATCGGATATATGGTCTATGATGGAATGCATTTTGCGGTACATCATATGCAGTTCTCAGGAAGAATTGGTCGCTATATGCAGGCCTATCACATGAAGCATCATTTTCATGATGATCACAAAAGTTTTGGTGTTTCCAGTCCATTGTGGGATAAAATATTCTCCACAATGCCTGAAGAAACACATCAACAATGATAATCAGTTTTTCTTCACAATGCAGAAACATGACTACTATGCCTGTCACCAAAGAAACGCTACTCGACATCGCAAAAGGGATTTGCCCTTCTGCTGAACTTCATGAACATCATGGAGAATATACATTGCTTGTGCCTTCAGAGGATCTCATGGCAGTTTGTATTGCTTTGAGAGATGATGAACGGTCACAATTCAATCAATTGATTGATGCTACTGTCATTGATAGAGCAACGCGTAATGATTGCTTTGAAGTGGTGTATTTCCTCCTTTCCTTGCCTTTGGCTTCACGCGCTCGTGTAAAGACAATTGTGCAAGAGAAAAAACCACATTGTCCTTCGATGGTTGATGTTTGGGAATCGGCAAATTGGTATGAGCGTGAAGCATATGATATGTATGGAGTCATCTTCGAAGGACATCCTGATCTTCGTCGTTTCTATATGCCGGAAGATTTTGTGGATCCAGAATCAGGTGAACCATTATATCCTTTGCGTAAAGATTTTCCAGTGATGGGAATCCCGGGATCAACACCTCTTCCTCCATTTCCTGAAAAAGGAATGAATAATTGATGCGAATGATGTCACATCGTGCATTGCGACTTTGCGGCATGATGTTCATCATGATGCTGAGTATATTATCCGGATGCCTTTTCGTCTGGGAAGAAGAAGAATTCTATCCTCCTATGTCGCTGAGTCCAACACCTGAAATTGAGATGTCACGAAATACCGTGGAATCTACTTCAGGCGATATGATAGCATTCATTCCTCAAGGTTGGACCACTCTCGGAAAGGATCACTATCCATCATCTGATATAGTGGCGATCATGGTGGACTCAACACTAACGCTTTCTGCTGTCTTTTCTTCTATTGGTAGATTACCGACTACGATAAAGAATGAAGAAGAAACCGTTTATGAGCTCATGAGATATGCCATGGAACGACATGTACAAAAATCTGGCGGCAATGTGAGTCAAATAGGAAAAGGTAGAACGCTTTCCATTGGACGTCGAATATTTGGCATGTTTGAATTTATAGGTCGGGATGGTTTGCAGACAAAAGCTGTTGTATGGCGGTCGAAAGCAGGGAATCATTATGAATGCGCGCTTGTTCCACTTGATCTAACTGGAACAACTATTCCGAATGATTCAGTGAAATCTCAGATCTTACGATCAATCACCACTATGATCATGTTTTGATATGCATGCATTTTCTCCTGACATTGAAGCATTACTCACGCATCTTGATGGAAGAGGCGGTGGTTTACGGAAGAAATCCGACATTGGATTTCTTTTTGAATATGCCGCAGAAACAGGGAATGCGGAAATCATCAATAGATTGGTGTTTTCAGGTAAGATCATTTGGTCAACCTATGGCGTATTGAAACGAACTACCGAACAAACCGATGGATATGCAAATCTTGAAAGAGAATTCATGCAGGCAGTGAATGATGTTCGTATTCTCATCCATGAATTCACTTCCGCTTGGAAGGAAGAACACAGAAATCGTTTTGAAGAAACATATCTCGGCATGAATCAAGGCACGATCCGCAATATTGTTGACCTTGCTCATGATTTTGCTGAAATCAAACATTTGCAACAAGATGCTCGCCATTCTTCCGGGAATGACGAAGTGAAGGACGAATCAAAATAGTATGGAACAATTCAGAAATTTCTGCATCATCGCACACATAGATCACGGTAAATCAACACTCGCCGATCGCTTGCTTGAAAAAACAGGTAGAGTCACAAGCAGAGAAATGGTCATGAATCAAATTCTTGATGATAATCCACTGGAACAAGAACGTGGCATTACCATTAAACTTCATGCCATTCAAATGGAATATGCAGCCAAAAATGGGAAATCCTATACGCTCAATTTGATTGATACTCCCGGTCATGTGGACTTCTCTTATGAAGTTTCTCGTTCCCTTGCAGCTTGCGAAGGTGCATTATTGGTTGTTGATGCAACGCAAGGCGTTGAAGCTCAAACAATCAGCAATTTGTTTCTTGCCATCGAAGCAGGACTAGAAATTATCCCCGTCATCAATAAAATTGATTTGCCTTCAGCTTCAACCACATTGGAATCTGTTAAGCAACAAATCATTGATTTGATTGGATGTAAAGAAGAAGACATGGTGCTCGCATCAGCAAAAGCAGGTATAGGCATAGAAGAAATTTTAGAAGCAGTGGTTGATCGGATTCCTCCTCCAAAGGGTGATCCAAATAAACCACTGAGAGCATTGATCTATGATTCAGTCTATGATGCCTATCGTGGTGTGATTGTCTATATCAGAGTCTTTGATGGAACATTGAGAGAAAAGGATAGAATTCTCTTCATGGCTGCTGGCCAAGTCTATGAAGTGGATGAGGCCGGCGTGCTCTTCATGAAAAGGCAGAGAACAGGCGTGCTTTCCGCCGGAGATGTTGGTTATATCACTGCTGCAATCAGACGCCTTCAAGATACCAAGGTTGGCGATACAATCACGCTTGCATCCAATCCTTGCACTGATATGATCGAGGGTTTCCGTGAGGTGAAGCCCATGGTATTCAGCGGTATTTATCCTGCTGACTCCGATGGTTTTGAAGATTTGCGAGAAGCGCTCGGTAAATTGTCACTCAATGATTCAGCCATTGTCTATGAGCCTGAGTCTTCCGTTGCTTTGGGATTTGGTTTCCGATGCGGATTCCTTGGACTTTTGCATATGGAAATCGTTCAGGAAAGACTCGAACGGGAATTTGGTCAAGTCATCGTGACAACCGTGCCGAATGTGCGGTATAAAGTTGTCAAGACAAACAAAGAAGAATTGTGGGTTGATAATCCTGCTCAGATGCCACCTGTCGGAGCAATCTCCGAAATTCAAGAGCCATTCATCAAAGCACAAATCATTTCTCCAACAGATTATGTTGGAGCAATTTTGAAATTATGCATGGATCGTAGAGGCACATTGCTTGGTCAACATTATTTGTCTCAGACTCGTGTTGACATGACATTTGAACTTCCTCTCGGTGAAGTGATTTTCGATTTTTATGATAAATTGAAATCTTCCACAAGAGGTTATGCTTCATTGGATTATGAGTATTCTGAATATCGTGCCGGAGATCTGGTAAAATTGGATATTCTGTTAAATGGAGATCCGGTTGATGCTCTTTCTACCATTGTTCATAGACAAAAAGCATATGAATGGGGAAGAAAATTATGTGCAAAATTGCGTGAACTCATCCCAAGACAAATGTTTGAAGTTGCCATCCAAGCGGCAATCGGAGCAAAAATCATAGCTCGCGACACTATTAGCGCAATGAGAAAAAATGTTCTTGCCAAGTGTTATGGCGGTGATATATCTCGAAAGAGAAAGTTGATTGAAAAGCAGAAAGAAGGGAAGAAGAGAATGAAGCAAATAGGACGTGTTGAAGTGCCTCAGGAGGCATTCCTCGCAGTACTCAGCATAGATGAATAAATGATGGGCCTTGATGTTTCAAGGCCTTTTTTTATTCCAAGGAAATACGTGCTTCAATAGCCACTTGTAGATTCGTAAACGCAAAGTCACTTCCGGGATAGGAACTCACCGATGTGAATGGAATCACATATAATACTGTTGGGCCAAACAGTAATTTTTTACCGGCTCGAAATTCAGCTCCAAGTCCTATATGACCTCCAATGAATAATGAATTCAATGAAGCAACCTCGCCATCTTGAATGGTTGCAATTGAACCTTTTACTCTTGGATCATTGGGATCTAAACTAAATTCAACCGTTTCACCGGTCGCCAATACCGTTCTCTTTTGTAATAACTCTTTTGTATGTGTGAGAGAAGAACTTGCCATATAGCCAATATGCAAGCCAAAACGAGTGAATAATCTTGTATCAAAAGGGAATACTTTCACATATGGCAATACTTGTATCATTGAGGTTGAGAATGCAGCATTATGTCTGAAGGGTACTTCCATATTTACCAGTGCGCCTGATGAAGTGCGTTGATTTTCGAGTATTTCCAATTCCTGATAGCGCGAATCCATGGAAATATATTTATACTCAGCTCCTATTCCCCAAACCACATGTTTGGCCAATTCATTTTCAAATGTGAGTGCAAAGGCAGAACTCATTCCTCCACCATTCTCGAATGAACAATTGCATTCATCAGCAATCATGGTTCCTGTTTGCATGATACCACCGAATCCAAGAGATATACCGAATTGTTGAGGTTTGGACCAAAAACTTGAGCTTCTGGGATCAGAGACTTTTTGACCCCTTGCCTCAAAAATTGCACACAGAATAAAGAGTATGGATAGAGTCTTTTTCATAGGTGATCAGGAAAATTATGTCTGAAATTACAGATAATAACAGTGAAATACCACATCATGTTTCTTTCCAGGTGAATTTCTTTTAAAAAATGGAACTTGATAGAAATATGCTCTGTTAACAAAACATCATAAATACCAATAAGAACAGACATATACAGAGTATCATCATGTTTGAAGATTCACCGGCACATGGACGAGTTACTATGCAGGACAAACACATCAATGAACAATTCTTGTATCAAGGCGCAAGAGGAGCTGCAATTCGCATCTTAAGTAGATTCGAAAGAAGCGACTCTTATCTAGATAAATTGCTCGAACATGAATTGAGAACCGGTGGACTTTCACATCAAGACAAGGCATTGCTTACAGAACTTGTCAATGGTGTTACTCGCTGGCTTGCAAAACTAGATTGGGTTCTTACCGGTTTTTATCATGGTGAATTTGAAAAGTGCATGACACCTGTGAAGAATGCAATGCGAATTGCATTATATCAAGTCATGTTTTTGAACAAAATTCCACCTGCCGCAGCAATCAATGAATCTGTTGAAATCATCAAACGTATCAAAGGTGATAAATCTGCAGGAATTGTAAATGCAGTGCTCAGAAATATCACCAGAAACATAGACAATATCCGCTATCCGAATCAAGAAGAAGATATGGTTTGGTTCCTATCGGTCATGTATTCTCATCCGAAATGGATGGTAAAGCGTTGGTTGGATCGTTGGGGTTTGGATTATACTGAAGAATTACTCAAAGCAAATGTCAATAGACCTTCCATTACTTTACGAGTCAATGGATTGCAAACTGATGCGCATACTGTTGAAGCATGGCTTGAAGAACAGAATATTCCATTTACGAAGTCCATTCAACATGCTTCCTCATTGCTTGTAAGTTCATTACGAGATATCACAAGTTCCGATATGTTTGCTTCCGGTCATATCGCCATACAAGATGCGAGTGCTTCTATGGCTGCATTACTGTCACAAGCCAAACCCGGTATGTCGGTCATTGATCTCTGTTCTGCACCCGGAGGGAAAGCATTTTATGTTGCTGAACTCATGCACAATGAGGGTTCAATTATTGCCTTGGACAAATATGAAGCCAAATTGAGATTTTTGACAGAGGGCGCTCAAAGACTGGGTATATCAATACTTGAAGCCAAGTCGGGAGATGCACGTACATTTCAGCATGAGCAATCGGATATTGTATTGGCAGATGTTCCTTGTACAGGATTCGGTACATTGTCCAAAAAACCGGATATCAAATGGAAAAGAGATGCCGATGATATCACAAAACTTATTCCATTGCAAAAGGAAATCCTACAAAATGCTGCATCGCTCGTCAAACCGGGTGGCACAATCATTTACAGCACATGCACGATTGAATCCGAAGAAAATGAGCAGAATATTGAGTGGTTCTTGCAAACATTCCCTGAGTTCACTGTAGATCCGGCTGATAAGTATCTGCCTGCAGATGTGTGTGAACATGGATATATGAAGACATTACCCGGAAAGCATCTTACTGATGGAGCTTTTGCAGCAAGATTGATAAAGAAGTCTTAATCAATGGGTAATCTTTCCATAAGCAAGATTGGGAATTCTCTGAATGGAAGCCTCAAATTCTAAGAATGTACCAGAAGCATCACGCTGTATAATCTGAAGATTCTTTTCTTTCACATGA